>Ga0308157_10001295_pt1 | contig 54158 bp, 47 predicted proteins | sample PhyBR1_FD_201035 | JGI IMG/M metagenome (GOLD analysis project Ga0308157, IMG submission 201035) | Phyllosphere microbial communities from UC Gill Tract Community Farm, Albany, California, United States - DLSLB.R1 | ecosystem: Host-associated > Plants > Phyllosphere > Unclassified | place: USA...
CTGTGGGGTGAAAGTGCTTTTATAATACCTGGTGTAGATCCGTTCCAAATACCAACAGCAATCCCACTGCTGTAATCCATTCTATTTAATGTAATTGAATCGTTTTTAGGCATAACAATTTCTTTGCACAACTAATTTAGTTTTTCTTTATTTAATAGTGTATATTATTCAATACTAAAATTAAAGAAGCTGACGAAATCTGCAATTTTTTCATCCGTCACAAAATTAAAAAACATCTATTTTTAACAGTTATCTAAAATTCCAACGTTGCAAAAAGACAGAATCTATAAGTAAAACAAAAAAATTAAGTATATCGTTGCCTTTTATCAGTTGGACTTTCAGTTTATGAATCAATGAATTATTTAAACTTCATTTGAATTGTTTTAATAAAAACAGGTAGTATAAAGTAACAAGCAACTTTTACTATTTCAAAAAATAACTGTTACCTTTACATCTTCTTTAAAACTAAAATAGTTATGCAAGGCAATACAGCGTACAGAAAGAAAATAATCAGATCCAGCTATGTCAAATTAACCGGGATATCTATTATCGTTAGTATTATCTGTTGTCTTATATCTTATACTTTAAAACATTTAACAGGACAGGTACAAGAATACCTCTTTGAACAAATTATAGCCGCGGAAAACAAATTGTTAATCTTTTTACCAAGTGTAGGTATTACAACAATCTACTTCCTACGTAAATATTTCTTTCAGAACAGAAAAAATAAAGGAATTAAAGAAATATATACTACCCTGGAAACAAGAAAAGATCATCTTCCTTTTTTTAAAATACCTTCTCATTGTGTTAATGGCTTTTTAACAGTGATTTTCGGAGGATCTACAGGAGTAGAAGTGTCAACAGTAGTTGCCACCGCAACAGTTGGTAATCAGGCCTACAAACATTTGCATAGTGCTTGGGCCTACAAGACGGAACTGATATGTGCAGGTATTATAGCGGGTGTAACCGTACTCTTTGGAAGTGCGCTGGGCGGTTTTTTATTTGCATTTGAAGTTATTGCACGTAAATACAATAAAACCTTACTGATCAGTGGAATTAGTTCGATGATTGTAGCTCATCTATTTGTACATTTTTATGACTCAAATCCACTATTTACATTTAAGGTACAGGACTGGCGTTGGCAATCCATACCTTTTGCTATGATACTAAGTTTAATCGGAGGTATATTTGCGCTTTATTTTACGAAAATTGTCATCTACGCAAAAACATTTTTTGGTGGGATTAACAACAATTTCATCCGTGTAAATTTAGGTGCTATAACTGTTGGGGTATTTATCTTTTTTCTTCCGGCTTTATATGGTGATAGTTATCACGGACTTGGTAAAATCCTCGAATGTAGTTCGTACGACATCGTTAATCTCGCATATTTAATTCCTCTGGTTTTGCTTATCTTCATAAAGCCATTGGCGGCTTCCCTCACTCTCGGTGCAGGCGGTGACGGCGGTGTATTTGCCCCTAGTATTGTTACAGGTGCGTTTTTAGGGGTATTTTTTGCCCAATTCTGCAACCATTATTTAGGTACCAATCTTGTGATTATTAATTTTGCGTTATTTGGAGCAGCTGCCATGCTTTCCGCAGCTATTCACGCCCCTCTTACTGCCATGTTTATTATTTCCAGTATAGTACCGTCTGGATATCTATTGCTGTTTCCTTTATTCATCAGTAGTGTTATTTCTAAAATTCTGGCAAAGAAAATCTATCCTTACAATGTGTATACTTACAAAGAATTTTCAAGCAGCCGGAACGTAATAAATTGATTAAAAGTACCGTACGATATTTAAATACAACAATCATATCAATAACATCTTCTTTGTTTATATTGGATTATTACATTTACTAAAAAATTAATTTGCAAAAACTCTACAACTACAAGTGATTAAATATTAAAATCGGGGTTACTAATTCCTTTTTGATTTGGCTCAAACGAAGTAAATCATCGATAAAAGTGTTTGAAGATACGCTCGTCTTGTCACTTAATGAGACAACTATTTATTAGTTGTCTCTTTTTTTATAGACATAACAAATTATTTATCAAACTATTACAGCTTCATATTTTATGGTTTAAATTTTTTCACTTGAAATCTTTAGCTTATCTAAAATATACAGCCTAAAAGTGCTATATCAGATATTTCATCGGTATTTAAGTATGGTTTGAAATCTCATTAAGGTTCTAGTATTTTTTCTCTTTTGGCTTATTACAACTTTTTGATACTAAATATAATAATTCTAATATGATTTTAGCTTCTTTCTCATTTACCTGAACTCCATTCTTGGCTAAAATAATAGTTAGATTGAAAGAAAACGTAAGAGTTCAACTGAGAAATTAAAATATGCAAAAAATCAAATTTTGATTTTATCGTGCGAAATTATGAGAGACTGCTTTTGCTGACGAAGTAACATTCATTACATCTTCGTCCTCAATAGCTGAATTGTAAGCTTTTTGCGCTGCATCCTCGATTACTTCGCAAGATGCTCCGTTCCTTTCGGGATTTCTTCCATAAAAGAGATAAATATCTCTTCCAAGAGATGGCGTGCAGTATCAGATCAAAAAAATTTAACCTATTATTTTGAGACTATTTTTACACCTAATACTTTTTGGGTAAACCTTAAAAAATTTGATCTGAGCTTAAAAGGAAAAGTAACGAAAATTGATCTAAGCAATTTTCAAACTTATAATGGAAAGTCAAATTCCAATTTTAAAGAAGCAAAACCTTTTAAATTTCAAGATTTAAATTTAAGTTAAAGGTAAATCAGTACTTACCGGTTTACTTAAAGATCAATTATACATCAATAGATCAATGGCTTGACAGATCAAGCTTTGTAATAAATACTCTGGATGAACCCTATATAGGTATTACAAGTTTAAAAGTCGGCAGATCCTGCTACGAAAAAAAAATCCCCATGTTTGTTGCAGGCGGATTTGATGCACATTTAATGAGTACAGGAGAATTGATTATTCCCGATGTATCACCTTGTGTTGACTGCTATACGTCTCATTTTTCGGAAACCCTGAAAGACTGGGAGCCGCAATACAATACTGCAGTTATACCTGATTCAGAAATACTTAATAATAGATTCGAAGTCGGCGAATTGGCTTCGATGTCTTTATTCTCTATCAGTTATGCTGTAATGGCGATTTTAAATTATTTTGCGACAGATAGTGAAAGCAAGTATGGAAGAGGTGAACTGCTGTTTGATAAGTTGGAAATAAAATATTTAAATATTTCAAAAAACCCTGATTGTTTAATTTGTGGATCAGTTTAGTAAATTAAGATTAAGACCTTCGGTAGCCATTGTTGCAAAAAATGAATATACCGAATTCTTTTTGTCGAATATTCGAAAATCAATTGTTCTAAAAATGGATGCTTCTATTTCAGATTTACTGTTTGAGCTTGATGGTTCTAAAACAGTTTCAGAATGGATAAATCAAAAAGAAATTAACTCTGATGAAAAAGATAGTTTTTTTGAACTTTTATCTTTTTTAAATGCTAATTCGGTGCTTATAGACAATGATATTACCTATAATAGTGAAGATTACCAAACTTATCCAAGAGTATTTACTTTATTAGAAGATTACATTTCAAAGAAATCACAAGTTCAAAGTTCTTTTGATAAAATAAAACAGTCAAAGGTAATGATAGTTGGCTTGGGGTCTGTTGGCAACTGGGTTACTATGTCACTTGTGATGTCAGGCGTAAAGCAGTTTATTCTTGTAGATCCTGATAAAGTGGATCTGAGTAATATTCATCGTCAGGCTGGGTTTACAGAAGCTGACAATGGAAAGACTAAAGTATCAGTAATGAGTAAACGTCTGAAAAACATGCTTTCTGAGGTAGAAGTTGAATGTTTTGAAAATTGGCTTGATGACGATTTTTTCACAAAAACAAATATTTCGGGTGTGGATTTAATTATCAGCTGTGCTGATTATCCTACCGTTGATAAAACAAGCATGCTCATTGGTGAATACTGTATGAAAAATAAGATAAGTCATATTATTGGAGGAGGTTATAATTTGCATCAATCACTGATCGGACAGGTAGTAATACCAGATGAAACCGCATGTGTAGAGTGTTTTAGAGTCCATCTTGATGAAATTAATGAAATTGACACTTCTAACATCTATAGATTAAACAGTTCCGCAAGAAAAGTAGGCAGCTTTCCTCCTCTGTCTTCTCTTTCAGCCTCAATAACGGCTAATGAGGCCTTCAAGCTGCTTGCAGGGCTTAAAAATGTTGTAATGCACAATTCTAGAACTGAGTTTATGATGCGTGAATTAAATTTTTCTAATTTATTAATGAATCGGCGATCCGATTGTAATTGGTGTGGACATGAAGGAAAATATTATCAGCTATCTGGGAATTAAGACTAATAATCTTAAAAATATTAATATCGAAATACCCAAGGGATCTTTTTGGAGCATTGCAGGGCCAAGTGGTTCAGGTAAAAGTTCATTAGCTTATGGAACTATTTTCGCAATATCTCAATTTGAATGGGATAAAATTTCTAATAGTAATTCAAGCAGTATTCCTAATTTCATTGTAGATGAGTATAAGAATATTGTTCCTGCAGTTGCTTTAAAGCAGGAAAATTATAATCTAAATCCAAGATCAACCATAGCAACTTTTTTAAAAATCGATAAAGATTTTAGATTACTATTTGCATCAGCGAACAAGGTTTCCCCCTCTCTGTTTTCTTTTAATAATCCTTCCAATTCCTGTCCTTTTTGTGAAGGATTAGGAGTTGTATATTCTTTGTCATCTGAGCAAATGGTTGATTTTAGCAAACCAATACTCGAAGAACCATTTTTACCTTGGAAAAAAAACTATAAACAAAAGATACTGGAGAAGTTTGCTGAAGCCAATAATATTTCTCTGTACAAAAAAATAGAAGAATTAAAAAAAGAAGAAATAAATCTTCTCCTTTATGGCAGATCTCAAAACAAGTATAAAATTTCATATACTGCATCTGGAAAAAAAAGAACAAGGGAATTTATTTATGTCGGCTTAATGACCGAAATGAAAACTTTACATGAAGATCGAAAACATATTTCAAATCATAAGAAAGTTCTGGATTACTCAACCATGAATACATGCCTTCATTGTAAAGGAAGTAGATTTTCCGAAAAAATCTTAGAATACAAATACAATAGAAAAAGTATTGGCGATTTATATCTTTCAGAATTTTCAGAATTAATAACGTTCATTAATGACTCTTTAGCAGAAGAAGAAAAAACAGATATGAAAAGTCTTCTTATGAATATCAAAGAAGTTATATCTGCCATAACCGCTAGTAATCTAGGGTATTTGAATCTTAACAGAGGCATTCCCTCACTTTCCGGTGGTGAATTACAAAGAATAAGACTCGTAAATATTCTCAATTCTCAAATATCAGGAATGCTATATATAGTAGATGAACCATCTTCTAAATTACACGTTTCTGAGTATAACTCTATTTTAGAATCACTTGAAAAATTAAAAAGCAATCAAAATTCGGTTCTGGTTATAGAACATAACCCTTATTTTTTAAATCGAACAGAGAAAATTATTTATTTAGGACCAGGATCTGGAGATCAAGGTGGAGAAATAGTTACCCGCGAATCCAAAGCAATACCCCTGGATTATAATCCTAGAAAATCCAAAGATTTCTTAGAATTTAGAAACATCATAAAAAATAATATTGAAAACTTGTCTGTTAATATACCTCTTAACAGTATAACTGGTATTTACGGACCTTCAGGCTCAGGTAAATCTACTTTAGCAAAATATATTTCTGAGAATTACAAAAATTCTGAGTTTGTAAATCAAAAACCCCTTAGAGGAAGCATTGTATCTACAATAGCATCTTACAGCGGAGTATTTGACGACATCAGAAATATTTTCAGTGAGATTTCCGGAAAACCTGGCAATTATTTTAGTTTTATGAATGAAGAAGGCCAATGCCCCAGCTGTAATGGAAAGGGATTAATTAAGTATGGTCTTGATTTTGGAAAAACAGAAATTGAAATAGTTTGTGAAGAATGTCAGGGTAAAAGATTTAGTAATTCCGTTCTAGAAGTTAAATATCAAAACTTTTCTATTTATGATATCTTAGTTTTAACAATTGATACAATCATTAAGAATGAATTTTTTATAAAAACCCCTTCTTTACATGAAAAGTTAATACTGTTGCAAAAGTTAGGACTAGGCTACTTAAATCTTTTCAGAACAACTGACAGCCTGTCAGGAGGAGAAGCGCAGCGGCTGAAGCTTACTAAATTTATTGGAAAGAAGTTAAAGAGCAAACTCTTTATTTTTGATGAACCATTAAGTGGACTAAGCCAATTAGACGCATGCAACATACTTCAGGTTTTTAATGAATTAGTAAGCGGAGGAGCCACTGTAATTTTTATTGATCACAATATTTTAGGGATTGAATTTCTAGATTATTTGATAGAGATGGGGCCTGGCAAAGGAAAATTTGGTGGTAAAATGACATTCTTTGGTGAGATCTCGAAATTTAAAACCACGGAAAATTATAAACTTTATAATACTATGCGCTAAATAAACGATTCATCGCCATATCACAAATAAACTAAAACATTCAATATAATCTGATGCCATACCGAAAGTTTCTTTTTAGGCAACTGTATATTTAAATGTACCAATTTAATTTTCAGTAGGCTTTTTTATGAGAAGAATATTATGAAATATTTTTGTTTAAGAAAAAATTATCATATATAGGTAAACAATTTTCTGATTTCATTTTTATAACTTAAATACCAGTTAACACCTTCAAAATATTGTCAATATCTGCTAATAAATGGTTTGAATAGAGTCCTGTCAAGTTCACAAACACCCAAAATGGCTTCAATTTAATCCAAATTGAGCCATTTTGTTTGCTTTTGATTCCAAAATAAGCCAAATCAGAATTTTTATTGTTTTAGTAAATCCATTTTAAGGAAATAAGAAATGGCAGTAATATATTTAGATGTATAAATCAAAAAAACGAACTATACAATTAAATGTACCATATAGATGATATTTTTAAAGGTCTCTTTCTAATATTATTTACCTTCAATAACACTATCATAAAGGATTTTGCTGAAATCTACTTTTCCTATGTTCAAAAGGTTTTTTTATGAACCAAACTCATTTAATGATCCGCAGCCAATTTTCTCACCATCCCTTCAAAGATCAATCCATGAAAAGGCAATACAGAAAACCAATACAACCTTCCCCACAATCCTTTTGGTCGAAAAACTGCCTTCTGCCAGAGTTTGCCCTTATATAGCTTGAACATCAGCCAAGCTTCTCCGGGCAGTTTCATTTCAGCAATAAGAATCAATTTACCTTCTTCCCTATTGGCATAAAGCACACGCCAAAAATCCAAAGCGTCACCTTCGTGAAGTTGCAGCGGATGCGTTCTTCCTCTTCTCAATCCAGGACCACCAACCAAGACATCCATATAACCTCGTATTTTCCAAAGATTTTGTCCGTACCATCCGTTTTTGCCGCCCAAACCAAAAACACGGTCGAGACATTTTTCACGGTCGTCATATTTTTCACTTCGAACGTCTTTAAAACAGCCAAAATGTGGAAGTTCAATAAATTCCTTCAGGGAAGAATCATTTCTGCTGCTTATAAAACTGTCTTTCCAGCTGGAACGAATTTCGTTGGCCTGAATCTTTGCCATCGTTCTCTCCAAAGCCTGTGTGTAAGAAAATGGCTGTATTCCTGTTATTTTTTTAATCTCTGATAAACTTTCTTTGTTGCAGACTACCTCAATTTTCATACTTCCAACAAGTGAACTTGCCAAGCTGTAAGTGGTTGAAGTAATGAAATATAACCAGTAGGAAGATAATTTTGGGGTCATTACCGGTATTGTAATAATGGTTCGTTTCAAACCTCGGATTTTCGCGAAACCCAGCAATATTTCTTTGTAAGTCAAGACATCATCACAGCCAATATCAAAACTTTTACGGTATGTTTCTTTTTTGAACAAAGTAAAAATTAAAAAATCTAAAACATTCGCAATTCCTATGGGTTGACATTTGGTATTGAGCCATTTTGGCGTAATCATTATCGGTAGTTTTTCAACCAAATCTCTAATGATTTCAAATGATGCACTTCCGGAACCGATGATAATCCCAGCTCGTAAAACCGTTGTTGGAATTTTAGATTCAATTAAGATCTTTTCAACATTAAATCTTGAATTCAAATGCTTTGACAATTCTTTCTGATTGACTAATCCTGATAGATATATAATGTGTTTGCAATCCGTCTTTTCAATTGCTGAAACAAAATTCTGAGCACAGATTTTCTCTGATTCTTCGTAATCACCATTCGCACTCATAGAATGCATTAGATAATACGCCCCTGAAATATCCGCCGGAATATTCTTTAAAGATTCCTCTTTCAAGAAATCAACTTCTATAACTTCTATCAAATCATCTTTGATTCCTGCAGGTTTAGAAAATCGGCTAACGTCACGGCAGCAGCAGAGCACTTTGTAACCTTGCTCTGTAATCACACTGACCATCCTTTTCCCGATATAACCTGTTGCTCCTGTTAATAAAATTTTTTTCATGAGATTAATTTGAATCAGTTAAAGATCTTTTTGAATTTTAAATCTTTTCAAAAAGATGCCCGAAATAATCTTTCTTTGTCGTAAGATAAGACGAATTGACAGGATTTGATTCAATTTCCAAAGGAATTCTTTTATTAAGCAAAATTCCGCTGTTGTAGAAAACTTTCAGTTTTTCTGGATTATTGGTCAACAAATTTACTTCAGTAACTTTAAGAATTTTCAACATCTCGATTGCGACATCAAAATTTCTACCGTCCGCCGGTAAGCCTAATCTCAAATTAGCTTCTACCGTATCAAAACCTTCTTCCTGAAGAGCATAAGCTTTTAATTTATTGATGATTCCTATATTTCTGCCTTCCTGTCTGAGATAAATAATCATCCCTCCGTTTTCCGACATAAATTTCATTGCGGCATCCAGTTGTTGCCCGCATTCACATTTCCTCGAATGAAAAACTTCTCCGGTAATGCACTCTGAATGGAAACGTACGTTAACAATTTCGTTAAAATCTGTTTTTTCAGCAACCCAAACCAAATGTGGGCTCCAGTCATTTTCATTTTCTGAAAATGCATAGACGGTAAACATTCCAAAATCGGTTGGTACATTAGATTGAGCCTGTATTGTAAGCATTAGTTATATTTTAGATCGTTATCATAGTACAAATTTATACTTTATTTATTTAATTAGTAAAATTAATTACTAAATTTGTTGATAAATAATATCAATAATGGAACAAGAAAATATAATTACAGAACACAAAATATTTGAATTGTACGGCGATTATATCTTGAATCACGGCGAAAGACCAAAAAGCATTTACTGCTTCGCAAAAGACAATGAGTTCGAAGAAAAAGACTTCTACGATTACTTTTCAAGCTTTGAACAGATAGAAAAATCAATGTTGGCCAATCTCTTCGATAAGTCTGTAGAGCTGGCTTCGGAAGTTAACAGTTCTGATGAAATTACTTCCAAAGAAAAGCTGTTGAATGTTTATTTCATCTTTTTTGAAAATATGACGATGAACCGTTCTTTAGTTTTGATGATTTTAGGAAATAACAAATTACATTCGGCAAAAATGTCAAATCAGCTTAAGGAAACACATCGGCAATTCATCAGAACTCTTGGTTTTAATGATTGGGAAATGATTCAAAAAGCAAAAGATGATGTGAAAAATTTCCATCAAAAAGCTCGTGAAGAAGCTTTGTATCTGCATTTAGTCTCCGCCATCGAATTTTGGAAAAAAGACACATCTCCCTCATTTGAAAAGACAGATATTTTCATTGAAAAAACAATTGATACAGGATTTGAACTGATGGATAATGAACCTTTACGAAAAGTAGTTGATCTCGGAAAGTTCTTATTTAAAGAAAAATTTAAAAAATAGTAGATGAAAACACTCAGTAAAATACCAACCGGAAAGTTAGAAAGAACCAGCAGTTTGCTGAAAGCGGGAGCAAAAATCGGTGTTAATTATATCAAATACTACGGAAATAAAATCACGAAGGATAAAGATGAGGACGAAGCAAGAAAGACTTTGAATGAAGACAACGCCACCGACATTTATGATTCTCTGAAAGAACTGAAAGGTTCAGCCCTGAAAGTTGCCCAGATGTTAAGTATGGAGAAAAACATTCTTCCGCAGGCTTATGTTGAGAAATTTTCTTTGTCGCAATTTTCGGTTCCGCCGCTTTCCGGCGCTTTGGTAAAAAAGACTTTCAGAAAATATTTTGGGAAAAATCCGGAAGATTTATTTGATGAATTTACGAATGAATCCGTCAACGCGGCAAGTATCGGACAGGTTCATAAAGCGAAAAAAGACGGTCAAAACTTTGCCGTGAAAATTCAATATCCCGGCGTTAGAGAAAGCATTTCAAGCGATTTAAAAATTGTAAAACCTATTGCGATGAAAATGTTTAACATCAAAAAAGAAGGTTCAGAATCTTATTTTCAGGAAGTGGAAAATAAACTGTTTGAAGAGACGGATTACGATTTGGAACTGAAAAGAAGCAAAGAAATTTCTGAAAAATGTGCTCATCTTCCGAATCTCGATTTCCCAAAATATTACCCTGAATTTTCGTGTGAAAGAATCATCACGATGGATTGGATGAACGGAAAACATTTCTCGGAATTCACAAAATTGAAAAATTCTCAGGAAGATTTGAACAAAATCGGACAGACACTCTGGGATTTCTATATGTACCAAATGCACGTCCTTAAGCAGGTTCACGCAGATCCACATCCAGGCAATTTCCTGGTTTCAGAAGATAAAAAACTCCTCGTGATTGATTTCGGATGTATTAAAGAAATTCCGAATAATTTTTACGAACCCTATTTTGAGCTGGCTCAACTTGAGAATCTGAATAATCCTGAATTTTACAAAGAAAAATTATACGAGCTCGAGATTTTGAGTGTTAATGATTCTGCAATGGAACAGGAATTCTTCACCAAATTATTCTACGAATTATTGGAACTATTCACAAGACCTTTCAACATTGAAATTTTTGATTTCTCTGATGAATCGTTCTTTCAGGAAATTGCAGATTTGAGTCAGAAATACTCAAAAATCAGCGATATGAAAGGTATGAATACCAACAGAGGTTCGAAACATTTTATTTATCTGAACCGTACATTCTTTGGTTTGTACAATATGATGCACGATTTGAAAGCGAAAAATATCGTTATCAATCAATATAAAAATTTCATTCCATAAATGCCCGCTAACCTACCTTCAAAGATTTGTGAAGTCTGCGGACTGCCCTTCAACTGGCGGAAAAAGTGGAAGAAGAACTGGAACGCAGTAAAATATTGCAGCGAAAAATGCCGGAAAAACAAAAAATCAACATCCTCTGGTTTGGAAAAGATGTAAGAATCAGAGACAACGAATCGCTTTTCAAAATAATGCGAGAGGATCTGCCTTTTTTTGCGGTGTATATTTTTGACGAAACTTTTTTCAATTCGACTCAATTTAGTTTTAAGAAGGTTGGAAAATTTCGGGCTAAATTTTTGTTGGAAACAGTTTTGGATTTGGAAAATAATTTAAGCAAAAAGAATATTGCATTTGTTAAAAAGTTTGGAAGAGATCAAGATATTTTTAAGAGGATTTCTCAGGATTTTGAAGTTGAAAAAATATTCTGTCAGAGAGAATGGACAAAGGAAGAAACTGAATTGGAAGACCAAATCAAAGCCATTTTTCCCAACGTAAAATGGGTGAAATCTTACGCTCAACTTTTGCTTGAACCTCATTTCGTAAAAGAACGTTTAGATAAAATCCCTCTGCTGTTTACTACATTCCGACAAAAAATTGAGAAAGATTTTAAAATCAGAAATGAATTTGATTCTGAACATCTGGTTTATAATAAATTCATATTAGATTTAAAAATAAACAGCGACAATATTTCATTACAGACTTTAGGTTTTGATGAATTTGAAATGCATCCATCCACGGCTTTTCCATTTTCAGGTGGAGAAACTGAAGGATGGGAACGGTTGAATCATTACTTTTTTGAAACTCAAAATCTAGGCTGTTATAAAGAGACAAGAAATGGTTTAATTGATAAAGACCACAGCAGCAAATTTTCTGCGTGGCTTGCTAACGGAAGTCTGTCTGCAGTATCTGTTTTCCACGAAATCAAGAAATATGAAGCGGAATTTGGAGAGAATGAATCAACGTACTGGCTTGTTTTTGAATTGCTTTGGCGGGATTTTTTTAAATATACTTCGATGCAGTTTCGGGAGAAAATATTTCAGCGAAACGGAATTTTAGATCGGGATTATGAGTGGAAATCTGACCAAAATTTAATCAATCAATGGATCAACGGCGAGACAGTTTCCGATTTCATCAATGCGAATATGTTGGAAATTAAAAATACAGGCTGGATGAGCAACCGCGGACGACAAAATGTAGCTTCCTACTTTTGCAAGATCCTGAAGCAGGATTGGAGAATCGGCGCTGCTTATTTTGAAGAAATGCTCATCGATTATGATGTTCACAGCAATTACGGAAACTGGATGTACCTCGCCGGAGTTGGAAATGACCCGAGAAGCAGAACTTTTAACGCTGCAAAACAGGCTGAACAATACGATTCGGAATATAAATTCAGAAATTTATGGCTAAAGTAAAATTTTCAACGGCACAATTGATATTTCCGCACCAGCTTTTTAAGGATACGGATTATCTGGATAAAAATCAACCGGTTTTCCTGGTGGAAGAGTTTCTGTTTTTTAAACAATACAAATTTCATAAACAAAAAATTGCCTTGCAAAGGGCGAGTATGAAATTTTATGAGGAATATTTGACCAAAAAAAAATTCAAGGTTGAATATATTGACAGTACTTCCCCACTTTCTGATGTACGAAATTTAATCAAACATTTAGAAAAAGAAAAATTTAAAAAAATCTTCATTACGGATGTTTGCGACGATTGGCTTGAAAAGAGAATTAAGGAAACGAAGCTGGAATTAGAAATTATTGAAACTCCTTTATTCATAAACACTCGTGAAGAATTGAAAGACTATTTTGATAATAAAATATCTTATCATCAAACTGATTTTTACAAGCAGCAGAGAATTTCACGAAATATTTTTATGAGAGCAGGAAAACCTATCGGTGGAAAATGGACTTTCGATACAGAAAACCGTAAAAAATATCCTAAAAATAAGAAACCGCCGTCGATTCACTTTCCTGAAAATAGCAAATATTATGAGGAAGCGAAAATGTATACAGAGAAAAACTTCAGTGAAAATTATGGTAATTTAACTTCATATCAGCTTTATCCGGTCACTTTTGAAGAAGCAGAAAACTGGCTGAATCAGTTTCTGGAACTGCGGTTTGCTGATTTTGGAATCTACGAAGACAGCATCGTGGAGCGTGAACATTTTCTGCATCACAGCGTGCTTTCTCCACTGTTAAACATTGGACTTTTGACTGCCGAAAACGTTTTAAAAGAAGCGATTGATTATGCAGGAGAATATAAAACTCCCGTCAATTCTCTTGAAGGTTTTGTGCGGCAGATTTTGGGCTGGAGAGAATTCGTGAGGGGAATTTATCTCTATCAGGGAACTTTTCAGCGGAATCAAAATTATTGGAAACATCATAATCCACTCCCCGAATCTTTTTATACTGGAAAGACGGAAATTAAACCGATTGACAGCACAATTAAAAAGGTTTTGGAGACCGGTTATGCGCATCACATCGAACGTTTAATGATTTTCGCCAACTTTATGAGCTTGTTGAATCTTAATCCCAACGACGTTTATCAATGGTTTATGGAAATGTTCATCGATTCTTACGATTGGGTAATGGTTCCGAACGTTTATGGAATGAGCAGTTTTTCTGACGGGGGAAAAATGAGTACAAAACCGTACATCAGCGGAAGCAATTACATCAAAAAAATGAGTGATTACACCGATGGCGACTGGACGGAAAAATGGGATGCCCTCTTTTGGAATTTTGTGAATGACAAACAGGAATTTTTCAAAACAAATCCGAGATTGGGAATGATGTTGCGAACTTTAGACAAAATGACGGATCAGAAAAAATCCGAATATTTTAAAATTGCGAAACGTACGATTAAAAATTTAAAATAATGACGAAAGAATTTAATTTAATACAGACAGACCGCATCATTGAAATGGCTTGGGAAGACCGAACACCGTTTGAAGCAATAAAATTTCAGTTTGGTATTTCTGAATCTCAAGTGATTGAAATGATGAGGACAGAACTGAAACCATCAAGTTTTCGGCTCTGGAGAAAGAGAGTAAATTCGGGAACTAGCCAGAAACATTTGATGAAGAGAAATCCTGAGATTAGCAGGTTTAAATGTACGAGACAAAAGGCAATCAGTCATAATAAGATTTCAAAACGGTAAAATATTACAAAAATGAAAAACATAGTCATTATCGGTTGCGGACAGGGAATTGGGTTTGCTGCTGCAAAAATACTGTCGGAAAATCACAATGTAATCGGCATTTCAAGAACAGAAAATACTGAAATTAAAAATTTAAATATTCAATTTCATCCAATGGATATCCTTTCGGGGAATCTGAATGAAATTATATTCCCTGAAGTTATTGACGGATTGGTCTATGCGCCGGGAAGCATTAATTTAAAACCATTTAACCGTCTTTCGATTGAAGATTTTGAGAACGATTTCGAAGTCAATGTTTTGGGTGCAGTGAAAACAATTCAGAAACTGTTGCCTAATTTGAAGAAGTCGGAAAGTGCTTCTGTTGTATTGTTCAGTTCAGTGGCTGCAAAGCTGGGAATGCCTTTTCACGCCTCGATTTCTGCAAGTAAAAGTGCTGTTGAAGGTTTAATGAAAAGTCTGGCCGCAGAATTGTCTGCTCAGAAAATAAGAGTGAATGCAATCGCACCTTCTTTAACGGATACCAATCTCGCTGCAACACTTCTTTCAACACCTGAAAAACGGGAAGCTTCCGGAAAGAGACATCCGTTGCAAAGACTGGGGACTGCCGACGAAATCGCAAAAATGGTGGAGTTTTTATTATCTGAAAATTCATCATGGATCACAGGACAGATCATCGGGATTGATGGCGGAATGAGTAAAATCAAATTGTAACCATTCCCAAAAACTAATATCTTTACCGTAAATTACAGCAATGCAAACTGATTTTATCATAGAATTACTTCATCAAGTCAAAGAATTTGAAAATTCTGATGCTTGCAAACCCAACTCTACCGTTGATGATTTCCGTGTTTGGATGAATGATAAAAAATATTCCGACGAGAGTCCGACAAAGCTTTTTAAGAATGAAAAACATCAGGTTTCATTTACCGAAAATGAAATCTGCAAACAGGTTCTCTTATTAGGTCGATATTCTAAATTACTTATCAGAAAAGGCTTGGGAGATTTTCCCGAGTTAGCGAATGAAGAATTTACTTATCTCTATCGATTGAAAGACGAACCTTTTTTAACGAAAATTCAGTTGATCGAAAAAAACGGTCACGAGAAGCAGACCGGAACTCAAATCATCAAAAGACTTTTGGAAGCAGGATTTCTGGAAGAAGAAAATGACTTAGACGATAAGCGCAGCAAACGACTTAATTTGACTAAGAAAGGCGAAGAAATTTTCCACGCCTCGGTATCAGATGTGAATTTAACTTCAAAAATTTTATCTGGAAAGCTTGACAAAGATGAAAAGAATGAACTTCTGAGGATTTTGAAAAAACTAAATGAATTTCATTCACATATCTATGCTTACTATAAAAGCGCTGATATTAATATGATTGTTAAAATTTCAGGATGAATTTTAGTTAATAATATACTTAGATATCACCTAATACCTTCAAAGTATTATCTATATCTTCCAACAAATGGTTTGTATATAGTCCTGTCAAGTTCACAAGACCGACATTAGAAGATATCTACTTCTTTGTCGGTTTTTTTTATTTCATAACCCCTTCTTTATCAAAAAGACACCATTAGCAAAACTGTTGATTATTGTGGTTTGAAAACTCTCACCATCGAAGACTAACTTTTCAGGATATATCAAACCAACAATTGCTCTTTTGTCTATTGTATTTGCATTGTTGTAACGTTGAGAAATATTTGTGATGGCTTCCAGTGCTTGGTTTATCTTTTTTTCAATATCATTAATATCATCTAATTTTTTTAAAGAATCCATTTTTAGTTTTAAATTTTCTATTTCCGGTTTGTACTTATTTTTTATGCTTTTAAAATCTTCTTCATCTAATTTGTCTTCTATGAACATGTCTCTTGCTCTAGCAATTCTTTGTTCTATAGAATTAAGTTTATTCTTAAGCATTTTACACTCATCATTTATATCATTTGAAGCAGTTGAAAAATTTTGCATCAGAATTGCTTTTAATACCTTTTCTGCGCCATTGTTAAAACTAAATTTAGATAACTCTTCAACAAACAAATTATTAACAATTTCAGAATTATGCCTAAATCCGCAATCAACTGTACAATGGTAGTAATAGTAATGTTTACTCCTTCCTTTAGCACTACTTGCCGTAAGATTTTTATTACATTTCGGACATAATAAAAGACCTCTTAGAGGATAACGTTCTTCATTTATTATTCGTCCCGCCGGCAGAAAGGCATCCTGATTGCTTTTTCTAAATAGAATATTCTGAACTTTCATAAATAATTCTTCCGAGATCAATGGTTCGTGCTTTCCATCAACAATTCGCTCCTCCTCATCGTTGTAAGCCTTTAAGAAAAGCCTTCCAGTGTATGCAATATTTCTTAAAGCTTCCATAAATGAATTTTTTGTTAGATTTCTTCCCTCCCTCTTATTCATTTCTTTTAAAACGACAGCAGTTGGAAGATGTCCTTTTGCTACTTGCTTGAAAGCCCAAATTATATTTGATGCTTCAGGTTCTTTAACCGCAACATATTTTCGTCCATCTTCTCTACTTCTATTAATGTATCCATATGGCGCAATCCCCATCATTCTACCTTCTTTTATAGCTCTTCGCATTCCATAAGTAACATTAAGAGCTCTTCTATCATTCTCTACTTCTGGTGTCGATAAATATATTGCCAATAAAAGCTTATTTTCAGGAACCCGTAAATCCAGTGGCTGTTCAATAGCTTGTGGAGTAATGTTTAGCTTTTTTAAATTAGAAATCATTTGATAAGCTTCACTGGTATTACGACTAAATCGATCCCATTTAGTAAATAATAAAAACCTACCTTCTTTTAAGCCTCGCAATCTCTTAATTCCAAAGATATATTTTTTCCATTGAGGTCTTTCAAAGTTCTTTGCCGAATGATCTTCATAGATAACATTACCAATTATTAAATTTAAAGATTTACAATGCTTTCGTAATCTTTCCTCTTGATCACGTTGTGAATAGCCTTTATCCGCTTGTTCATCGGTTGATACACGAATGTACAAATCAGCAATTTTCATAATTATTAATTTAAGGTGGAAATGGAAATACATACAGGCTTAATTGATGTATCACTAAGATGTTATGAATCTCCAAAATAAGAAATTAATCTTTATTTAGAAGAAACTCTTTGATAGTAATTTTAGTGAGAGTATGAAAAAGAGATAAAATTTCAGAAGTTTCTTCATCCGAAACATAAATTCCTGATTCTTTAAACATTTTAACAGCAACGTCCAATGGCATTTCCTGAAACTTCATAATCGATTCTGGTTCAAATAAACTTGAACCGTCGGTCTTTGGAGTTTTTTTTGATTTTTTTTTGGACATTACTAAAAAGTTTAGATAAAGGCAAATAGTTTTATAGTCTTCTTTAATATTGATTAGAAAGAGAAAACAATTTGAATAAAATCACCATAAGAAAGTAGTGATAGGCTACTTAGAATTTCATTGCTATAAGAAAGAATGAAGTCTAACTTTAGAAATAATTTTAATACAAATTAAAATTTTATTAGCGACCTCTTTCGAAAAACCGCATTCTGGTTCTTCTCAACCATTTTTTCACTTTTACTTAGCACCAACTTTTCCTCTTACTGAACAATTAAGTCATCTTTGATAGTAGGAAATTCTTTTATTTTTAATTTAAATTATCAATTTTATCTTCGGTACTTTTAATTTGAACTTCTACCTCTGCGATATTGACTCCTTTTTCAGCTAAAGATTCGATTATTTTTTGAACTTCAGCTTTAGCCAAATCAATCGTTTTTTGATAAGAAGGAAATTGATTTTCCAATACTCATTGTTTCCGTCAACATTTGAAGAGTACTATTAAGATGCTGATATATGAATATCTTGTTAACTTTAAGAAAGACATTGCGTTTTCTAAGTACAAATGCAATATCTGAAAGATGCTTGTTTCTATTTCCATCCTCTTGTTATTGCTTTAATCATTCAATTTTGATATTCGAGAAATAAAACTGTATCGCTTTCCTTCGGAAATACAACAAGCTCATTCTTGCTTCCATCAATAACAGAAATATCATCTTTAAAATTTGAAGAATCCAATGGCATATTTAATTTCTTTTTCTATTTTTTATAAAGTGATTAAAATCAAACAGTTCTTTTGCCTGATCATCCCAGTTTTTTCGGGGTAATAGTTGTAGAGTTACGAAAACATCGTTCTTCTTATTGTATGAATCAATACGCTCCAATCTGCCGTGGTAGTCTTTTTCAGCGTGCCTGTAAAAAGAATAAGGTAATATTGTATCGGTTGGATAAATGTAAAAACGACAATAATTCCACGGAGAGTTGATTTCAAAGCGTTTAAATTTTTTATTGAATAATACTGTGTCAGACAAATTCTTTCTGTTTCGGTAGTTCAGAATCCAATCCTTTAAAAATATAGCACCTATTTTTTTGTTCCAAATCGATAATGGTTTTTGCTCTTGAGAAACTTCTGAAAAAATTATATTATTCTCTGATGGATCTAATTGAAAATACAGTGAATCTTTGATATAATACATTTGTTTAATTAATTCCGGAAATGAATTATCCGGAACCAATTCTATCATATGATTTTGAGAATAATTTATTTTTGACAAGTGAAAGCTTTCCATTTGATCCAAACCTTTCGAAGCATCAAAATAGACATTGGAAATAAGATCAATTCCTCCTTTTTCAGAAACAATTTCCTTGTGGCAAGAAACGATTATAAGAAGGAATGGAGTAAGTAGAAATATTAATTTTGTTTTCATTTCAATTGGCTTTATAAAATGCGGCAAATCTTATAGACTTACCGCTGCTGATGAAAATATAAGTATGTAAAATTTTTATCGTTTTATGCTTTGTTCCCTAACATTAGCTTTTTCGTGCTTATTATCTTGTTCCAAACCTTCTAAAGGTTTGTTAGTATTAAGCCTGTTCATCTCATTGTCATAAAGTTTAAGGTTTCTGTTTTGAGGATCAAGTACAGCTTTTCCTTCTATGACTTGATCATTTTCTTTGAACTTCACTTTTAATATATTTCCTTTCTCCAATGATTTTATGGCACTTTCTTTCCATTCGGGTTTGTCAAATACGAGATTAGATTTTTCAACAATCTTTGCCGTATCAACGCCATAGTTTTTGTAGAAATTCTGAAACAGATAATTTCCTTTATCGGTTTTCGGTTCATTGAAATTAAATTGAACAAATGCGGGTTCTACTTCATTATTCTTCTTCGGATTAGAAAATTCTATTTTCACGCTACGTCCCTCCAATAGATTAATTGCTTCTTTTGCGGTAAATGAACTATCCCTACTCACTGGAAAATTATGAGAGAGTTCCTCGCTTTTTTCATTGGTCAATTTTGCATTATAAGAATTAAGAAAAACTCCTCCATTTTCGCTTTTATTGAACTTTAATAAAAAATCAACCTTATTTTCGGGTAAAGTTTTGTCAGAAGTAGTTTTAATTTCAAACTCTTGTTTCTTTGAATTAATACCTTTTTCTAGATCTTTGTGAAGTTTTTCATCTTCTCCAAAACCAAGATATTTCATTTGGTCTTTAAGATACTGTACTTGATTGAAGTCTTGTTTTGTTTCCATAATGTGTGGGGTTTGATTGTTAATTTTATGATTTAAGATTATCTTCTAAAGCCTCTTCTTTTCTCTTGTTCCTCAGATCGTTCTTCCTGTTCCTCCCTGGTTCTGTTAGCGTCTTCATACATATCTCTGTCATTGACATTCAGCTGAATATCTGAATTACTGTTTTTGGAGCTTTGTTGATAGTTTTTAGAAATGGTGTTGACAGAACTAATTTCTCTGGAAACGATATTCATATCATTCTTGATTTCCTTAGATATTTCAGGATACTGATCTATTTTATCTTGTAAATAAACTTTTAGTTTTAGAAGTTCATTTTTATAGCGGTTCAATTCTTCAGGGTCTTTTTTATCGGCGATGATGGCAGTTAGCTCTGTTGCATTTTTGATAAAATCAAACTCAACGGTTTTTCCTGCCTCACTGTCATAGATAAAAGCCTTTTTTTCAAAAGAAGGATTTTCGTTTGAAAGTTGTTATTGGGAAGTATGAACGTGACGAGATGATTCCTTCTATTGAAGTTGCTAAAAATATTGCAAAAATTTTAGATACTACTGTTGGTTATATTTTAGGAGAAACAGAACAAGTAAACATCTTTAAAGACCCTGCAATGCTCAATCGTTTCAACGACATTGAAAAACTTGACCCCGAAAACAAAAAACATCTGTTGTCTGTTGTAGATGGTTTTATTCAAGCTCTCAAAATTAAAAATATTGCTGCGCTATAAAACAAACCCCACCGCAATGCGGTGGGGTTTTATTTTTATTTTATAATTTCTCCATTGGTTTTAAATTTTATGGAAAAGGTATTCTCTCGATTTGTTATTATTTTTTTTATATTCTCTTCCGTTCCCAACTTTTTCAATACTATTTCTCCTTTTTCTGCAAATGAAAAATATTCATCTGCATAAAAATAAAGAGGAACTAAATTTTTGTCTATAAAAACAGATCTATTACTATTCTCTATCCAAAAACTTTCTGGAGAGCTAGAAAGATTATTCAAATATAAAACATAAGTATCTACATTTTCTTTATCCAAGACTATATAAACTTTATTACTTATACCTCTTTTTTGAATTTCTTTGTTAAGAATTTCAGTAATAGAACTGGGTAGAAAATATATTATATCTGAAGTTTTCTTTTGTGAATAACAACTAAACAAGCAAAAATTCAACAATAAGAACAATAAGTTTTTTTTCATTATGGATTTTTTTGTTTATTGATAAAATTATTTAATGACTCTTGACCAATATTATTGGTATTAGTATTACCAACATTTTTGGTTTCTGTTCCATTTGGCATAACTCTATGTATAGAGTTTCCATTCGTTTGAGCTCCTGTATAAGAGTCTACAGCATACACTGGTATATTAAATCCTGTGGTCGAACTTGAAGTACTTTTATCTAAAGCAGATGTCCCTGGTATATTTGTAAGATTAGGATCTTGTGAAGTATTATGTGTATGTACTTGAGTTGTTGGAATCAATTTAGTTCCTCCAAATGTTTGTTTCACAATATTCCCCGATGAATCTCCGCTTTGATCCATTGTTATGGTCGTTTTTCCATCTATTCCATCAGGACCTCTAGCAGATGTTACTTGTGCTGTTGGTACATCCCCTCTTGTAACTTCAATACCAACCCAAACTTGTCTTTCTTTAGTTTGATCTGCAATAGTTTCATTATTGGCATTGTTAATATCAGAATTTATTTGAGTATTATTTACTGTAACTATCGAACTACTTTCTTGCAAAGCCTGCGTTGCTGCTGTTGATAAGGAACCTCCATTTTCAGACGTTATATTATTCCAGTCACTTTTATATATTACTCGGACATTTTTAGTTGCAGCTCCATCACTTCCTAAATATTTACCTGTTGAAGCATCAATATAATCATCAGGTGGTGTAGCGAACATACCATCATAATCAACAAACATTATAGGATTATTCCAAGCGTAATTATATGGACTAAATCGTCTCATCTTTTCGGTAAGAGGATCAATAACTCCCCATCTTCCAATATCAGGCATATAAAATCTTGCGCCATAATCATACATTCCAGTCTCCTGAAGTTCCTTACCGTTGTACTTATAGTTCTTATAAAAACCCTGACCAAAAAATGAATTTAAATTCCCTCTAATTATTCTTCATCTTCCAAATTTTCATATCTATAATCTTTAAGAACTAATATTCCAAAGTATTTCCATTCAAATTCATCTTGATAATTAACTCTTATTATTAATGCCTTTTTCGTTTTTTGAAGGATATCTATAGATTTAATTATTTTGTGATGTGAAGGGTATCTTCCATCTCCATATGGCGAAGTAGCTTTAAAACTATTAGAATTTTCTCTTGATAAAATAAATGCATCAAACATCCCAAATTTTATTTCCTCTTCCGATTTATAGTTTGGGTTATTCAAACATAAAATTGTTTGGAAAACTTTATTTGCTACATCATATTTGTACAAAACTCCTTTGTCAGAATCATATTTTAAATATTCATTCTTCATTTTTGAAGTATCTTGTTTAAAATAATCGAATATACCTAAATCAATCTTTTCGTCGTTAAGAAGTCCTGATTTATAACTTACAATAATTGGCTTGTACGCTTCCAATATTTGTCCTTTTATACCTCCTACAAAACATAATATTAATATATGTATAAGTATTTTCTTTTTAATTTGTTCCATTACTTATTTTTTTTTCTTCTTCTCTTACTTGAATAAGTTGATTAACTATTTTTTCTGAATTGGATCCAGCTTCTCTTGGCGATATTAATTTAAAACCCTCTGATCCATATATTTTATGATCTTGATCCGGGTCTCCAGTTGTATTATCTATATGAGAGTCCACTTCATGAAAAACAGCTTCTGCTAAATCATAATTGCTATATCCAATCTTTTTTTCATTCCCTTCACCATCTGTAAATGTTGTAGAATATCTCGAGTCGCTACTTTCTTCTTTGAAAAAATTTTCATTCAGAGAAATCAAATGAACATTTTTGTCACCTGATTTGGATATATCAAGATTGTTAAACTGCGAGGAATTAGAGTACCCTTCTGGAATTGCGACCTTCCCATCCTTTGCAAGTCCCATAGATTTAACATTATTAATTGTTTCTGCTACAGTAGATGAACCTGTCCCAAAGTTTTTAGAATTAATATATATGTCATCCGTTTTACTTGCTCCGTATTTATCCCACATTGCTTTCCCCATTTCTGTTTTATATAGTATATCTTTTGAAGCTTTGAAAGAGCCATTGGTAGTTAAAATTATAATATCTTTTGGACCACGCCCATCAGGGTCAATAAACCTCAAAGGATTATTAAAACCATAATTATAAGGACTATGTCTTCTCATCATTTCCGCCAGCGGATCGACAACACCCCATCTCCCGATATCCGCCATATACATCCTTGCTCCATAATCATACATCCCGGTCTCCTGAAGCTCCTTGCCATTATACTTGTAATTCTTATAAGTAGCACTCGGATTATAAAGCTGCGCGGCTCCTTTTGATACTGGATTGATAAAGTTCAACCCAAACGGATAATAATCATTACTATCTTCTGTAAAAAGAACGCCATTCTCATCTCTGCCAAAGTTCAGCCTCGTATTTCCAAGGTGGTCTTTGTACTGGTAAATATACCTAAAATTATCAAAGTCATAAAACCCTTCTGCGGTGGCAAAAAAGTCAGGTGTAGTTTCCGTTATAGCAATTGGACCTCCGGGGATTGGATCTTTAACAGCCTTGTCCGCCAGTTCAAAAGATTCTCTCTGTCCTGCTGCTGACATCTCTTCTGCTGCAGGGGTTTCCTGAAGAGCTATGACAACCTCCTGTGTGTAAGGCGTCGTGTAAACAAAACCATCCAGACACCAGGTTTCAATATTCTGACTGTTGACCTCAAAATTCTTGTGAACCTTAACACCATCTGCACGGTAAGTGTCTATTATAATTTTATCATATCACTAACTCTAGTACATCTATAATGATTCTCAATCATTTGCAATCTGTTTTTTCTTCAATAATAAACGAGAGTAGGTTTATCCTACTCTCGTTTTTAAATCTATTAATTATTATTTTATTTGATTTTCAATAATTTAATATTTAAAACCAGATCCATCACTAACTTTGGAACATTACCCGATTCTAATTCCAAACAGTCATATAAATATAAATTATTCTAATGATAATACAGAGCATTAATATTACTAATGTTATTAAAGGGATAATCACATATAATCTATCATTTTTAGAATTAATGTTTTTTATAAAATAAACAATAAAAAACACAAGCATTGGTATAAAATAGAAAAAATTAATTACAGATAATGTTTTTCTAGAAAAAAGATCTTTGTAAAAATTTAAACCAATTACACTTAATATAAAAATAACAAAAATGAAGAAAAGAATTTTAGGAGTTAGTATTTTTTTCATTATTTAACTTTATGCTTTTTACCATTATTTATTGCTCTTTGATCGGCAGGGGTATCACCTCCACTAAATATTTCATTTGCATTACTTCCTATATATGCTTCTATGTTTGATAGACCAATAAAACCTGCCCAAGCTCCCCACATAAAATTACCACCATCCATTAAGCTATAAATCATTTTTGAACTTCCAAATCTTATATGATATGAGCTGTCGTTTCCATAAACGTCTTTGTTCCCAGTATCCAATTTTCTTGAAAGATAATGCGCTGAAAAATCAGCCTCTCCCCAAACTGATTCTTTAAATATTAATGCATAAGCTGCATTTCTTAATATTGCTGATGCTGATGCTGATGAGCCAGCTAACATAGAACTCGCAAGTAACAATTTTTGAATTTTACTATTGCTAGGAACTCTTTTTATAGCATCATCCATATTTTTATCCGTTATTCGATAAAATAACCTATCCTTTTCCTTAAATTTTTGAGTCAATAGGCTTTTGTCAACCTCTTCTGGATCATTCAAAAATAATTGATTTCCCTCTTGATCAAAAAACCTATTAGGTTTGCCATTTGTAACCACGTTTGTAACAATTCCATTATTATCTACCGTCACATCATCTGGTGGGTTTTCTCCACCATCAAATGTTCCGTTACCACTATTTGTCCAAGTACTTGATGAACTTGTATTATCCCACATTTGTTGTAGTGAGCTTACTGATAACATTCCATCTGGGTCAACAAACATTATAGGATTGTTGTATGCGTAATTATAAGGATTCCATCTTTTAGAAACTTCCGCAAGAGGGTCAATAACGCCCCATCTCCCAATGTCAGGCATATAGAATCTTGCTCCGTAGTCGTATATTCCGGTCTCTTGAAGTTCCTTTCCGTTGTACTTGTAATTCTTATACGTCGCAGAAAAGATTGCTTAATCTAAGTTAACTATAGTTATAAAAGTACCAAGCTGTTAATACATACATAGTAAATGATAAAATAATAAATATAGTATTTATAGATGTAAAAAACTTTAGATATATGATATAATTAATTATAAAATGTATGACCACAGTAATTAAATATAAAATCCAAATAGACCTTTGATGTTCAGTAGAATTACTTGCAAAGCCTAACAAAAAACAGGAAAAAAACCAGATAATTATTAGTATAATAAAAGTAATAATGTTTAAGCTTATATATTTTATAGATTTCATAATTATTCTTTTACTGTAACTGTTATATTATATTTTGTTTTCATCTCATTAATAAAGTTATTTATAACATTTTGACTAGTTCCACCTTTTAAAAAAGATGAAGTGAAAGCCTTTAAATTGTTTTGAAATGATGTAATGGAATGTGCTCCGAAAATTCCTTGAGATTTTTCATTTGTCGTAAATGCAGCTTTAACTCCTGTCATATCATTATCTGATAATTTATCTCTAGAGTGATCTATTGAATAACTGTCTACACCTTCAGGAGCTGTTAAAAAATCAGATTGATGTGGTGCCATATTAAGAACATAATCAATTACCTTGCTTGGATCAGCAAATTCTTTAGAGTTCTCTTTTATAAGTTCTAACAATCTCTCTGTATATCCAATACCAAATGCAGCTCCTCTACTATGTGTATATATTTGTATCTTTTCAGTTATTTTACCTGTTTTAGGATCTCTTTGTAATTTTCCTAAAATTGTATTCCAATCATCAGATGCCGCTAATCTACCACCTGTTTTCCTGTCACTTGGTGCAAGTGGATTAGCTTTAGATACAAATACACGGCTTACTGAAGCTCCCCATCCTCTATTACCATCAACATAATGCAATTCTCCACCAGGATTTGCAATTCCTGAGCCTTTAATTGTATTTATTATTGCTTGAGTCCAATAACTAACATCTGCTCTTTCACTATCAGCCATAGTTTTGCCATTTATAATTATTGGCAGTTCTCCATCCTTATCAATAAATAAGATAGGACTATTTAATGCATAAACATAGGGTGATGAACTTTCTAACAATTCAGTTTTCGGGTCTATTACTCCCCATCTTCCGATATCGGGCATATACATCCTTGCGCCATAATCATACATCCCAGTCTCCTGTAATTCCTTTCCGTTGTACTTATAGTTCTTATACGTCGCACTCGGATTATACAACTGCGCAGCACCTTTTGATACCGGATTGATGAAGTTCAACCCAAACGGGTAATAATCATTACTATCTTCTGTAAAAAGAACGCCATTCTCATCTCTGCCAAAGTTCAGCCTCGTATTGCCAAGGTGATCTTTGTACTGGTAAATATACCTAAAACTACTGTAATCATAAAACCCTTCTGCGGTGGCAAAAAAGTCAGGTGTAGTTTCCGTCATAGCAATTGAACCTCCGGGGATTGGATCTTTAACAACTTTGTCCGCCAGTTCAAAAGATTCTCTCTGTCCTGCCGCTGACATCTCTTCTGCTGCAGGGGTTTCTCGCAGGGCAATCTCAATATCCTGATTATAGGGTGTAGTATAAACAAAGCCGTCCAGATACCAGGTTTCAATATTCTGACTGTTGACCTCAAAATTCTTGTGAACCTTAACACCATCTGCACGGTAAGTGTAAGTCACAGGCTGGTTTTTCTTTATGATCACCTGAGGCAGGTTCAGGTAGTTGTAGGTAATGGGTGTCGTGATACCTTTATCCGGCATTGTTTTCATATTCCCATTGTCGTCATAGGTCATTGGCTGAGGTACAGCAATGGCAGGATAACCGCTGCCATTCTGAGCATTGTCGTAGATGGTAGAAACACGGTTGCTCAGATTGCTGTTCTCATATTCATAAGTGAGGTTGTCTACCTGATTGGCGGATGTGCCTGTTCTTGGGCGGGCATTACGCTTTAGGGAAGCAATATTGCCGTTAAGATCATAGGTCAACTCCTCGTTATAGAAGTTTTCTTCTGTTGTGGTTTGACTAAGTCCTTTGTACAGTCCTTTCTTCAGCCTGTTCAGGGCATCATAGGTATATTCGTAACGGCTGCCGCTATTGGTACCATAAGACCAGTCGATCTCTGCAATGTTACCGTTGTATTTCTTGATGGTTGTATTAGCTGGATTGTTGTACTTGATCTTATAAGAGAAAAGCTTGGTTGGATCAAGTGGTTTGTTAACATCTGATTGATTCAGGTTGATGCCTGTCATCCATCCTCGGATGTTATAATCGTATTTGATATCCTGTAATGGCGCTAAGACTTCTGCAAAAGAAGCATCAGATCTGGCACCGACCTTTTTATGGTCTAATCTTCCTAATTCGTCATAGGTATTGTCTGCCAGTAATTCTTTTGGTGATTTCCCTACCACCTCGTGATAATGTTTCAGAAGCCTGTTCTGGTGATCATAGACAAAGTTCTCTGCAATGTTCACAGGAATTTCTCCTGCAACTTTTGTGTGTAATGTTTTGGTCTTCTTAACAACGCCTGCAAAATCAAGCTGGCTGTTGACAATCGTACGTCCTCCCAGGTGATTGATACTGGTTGTTCCTATGGATCGTGCTTTGCTGTCGTAAAATGTGTAGTTCTTCGTCCAAAGATGATCATTGATATTCTTTATCATAGAAGCTAAAGGAAGCGATTTGGTAGAATGTCCCAAATTATCCGGAGCTTCTAATAAAATAGGGACATTGAAAATCTTATTCTGCGGTGGAAACGGTGTTCCATCAGGATAGCTATCATAATAATTGACGGACAGCAGGGTCATACTTCCTGTAGGAAAAGCAGTCTTGGTATAATACATCGGCATCCCCTGCAGGGTGAAGTTGACAGTAGAAGTTCTTTCCTCGTTATTGTAAGGATTAGCCTGCATACTGTTAAGAGCCGTCTGCATCGCTAAACGTGTAGCAGTGTTACTGAAGAATCCCGTGTATACAACTCTTCCCAATTTATCATATTTGGTAAATAACCATCCTTTACCTCCGAAGTTATTCGTAGTTGTTCTGAGATTGGCATCCTGCGTCAGCACCAGACGATCCTGCTTGTCATACACCATATATTCCCAGCCTTTCCCGGGAAGCTTTTTCTCCACCAACCTGTTTTTACCATCGTAGTTGTACTGGTAACACAGATTATCCAGAATAGGATTGGGGAAGTTTTTAGGATCACTTATGCTTTGATTAGAATTGGCTCTAAACTCCAAAGAGGCTAAGGGAGAGATTACAAATGCCAGTTGGTTATATTCGTTATATACATAGTACGTATCGAAGTACTGGGCTACAGCCGGTGCAGCCAAAGTATTGGGTCCTGCAGGCTCAGCTATTTCAATTTCGTTTCCAATGACTTTTCTTACCAGTAAAGTCTGGCCTTCGCCATTTTTAAATTCATAAGAGACATTACCGTCCTCATCGGATACTTTGTTTTTATAAAGCTTAGATGCCGTATAGTAACCATTGACTGTCAATGTATTGGTATAGAACGCCCCATCCCTTGTCAGTGTATTGGTTGTAAACTTCAGGACATCTCCTGTTTTATTGGTCTGATAAGCAAAATTAACAGGATGATTCTGCCAGTCTGTTCCCGGCTGGATCTGCTGCTGGATCCTGTCCAAAGGTGAGTTCTCCAATACTTTTCTGGAATAGATCTTCTCAGCAGAGGAATAGATAGGAGTTGGACTTGCTACAGGAAAAGCATTGCCATCAGTAGAACAGTCTGAGCTTTGAGGATAGATGCCGCCATTATTACTTCCATTCTGTGGGATTGGCATATAATCACGAACCTGTCTTCCAAAGCAGTCATAAATGATCGGAATAACCAGATCATTGTTGGGTGTTTTACCGCCCTTGATCTGAATCGTCTGTTTTGGTCTTCCCAATCCGTCAAAATAAGTCACTGTCTCTGCAGACTTCTGTATCGTATCATTGGGTGCAGAGAGATAGGTTTTGCTGTAAACATAATTCTCAGATTGAGTTAATTGAGAATGATAAAGGTTAAATCCTAAAACCAGAACCAATAAGCTGAGTATGTTATGTAATAGTGTTTTTTTCATTGATATGGTTATTAGTGTTTGTAATTGTATTGATATTCTTTTAGTAAATTGCCTGTTGCGTTGTGTTCCCTGACTTCCATTAAGCGGTTAGCTATATCATAAATGTAAACCTGACGAACACCATTTGGTGGTGTGATACTTCTCACGCCTACCAATGGATCATAAGTATAGGTGGTAACCTGATAATTCGGTAAAGAATCTCTGAATGTTTTCATAACACCAAAAAAGGACGACTCATCATTATTAACTCCAGCTGAAGCATCAGTATCCGATGCTGAAATAATCGCAGATGCTAAACTGCTTACCTGAGAATAGGTTGCACCTTCTATCTTGGCTATTGGCTGCGTGTTATTATAGCCCCAGACAATAGCTGTAGGAATACCCGTTTTTGTCGTGTACTGCAACAAGTTTCCTTTGTTGTCATAGTAATCATAACTCGCTTCTAAATCTGGACTATTATTATCAAGACCGTAACTTAAAACGTTCCGAGGTAATGGAATATCTTTATTCTCCGTATTATTGAGGATTCTTTCCTTGGCTTGCTGCTCACTATTAGGATAAATCGTCTCCGTCTTTGAAATGGTCTTGGTTGCACCATTAATCGTTTTTGATGTTTGGGTTAACAGTGGAATACCAATCATATTTTTACCTTCCAAATATGTGTTCCCCTTCTCCGATGCATAACTGTAATCTGTCGTCTGATAACTCGAATCAGGATAAGTTGTCTTCTGACCCGTTAACTGATTATGAGATGCATTGTTATAATGATATTCTGTGATGGTTTCCATTTTCTTATACGAACTATCATCCTCCGTATCTAAAGGAACGTCATCAAAGTAATTTTTACGTGAAGCATTTACTAAATGATAGTAATATGAAGATAGAGGGTAAGCAGCTATGTATAAGTTAGATGTGGTAGAACCTGGCTGAATACCATTATATACTATCTTTTCATAGGCTTGTGTGCCAAAAATATTGTATATTTCTTTAGTATCTATTTTTGAATAGATATTTTTTACAATATTATCCAGAAATAAACCGTTAGAATTCCTCTTGAATATCTTTTTTTGTAATATTTGACCATTGTAAATTGTAAAATATTGTCTTTTTTCCTCGACCATACTTTGTAATTGATCCAAAGAAAATGCAATACTATTAGCCCAAATAGGAGGTGGGAAATCTGTAGGTAGGACTAAATTATCTATTGAATTAAATTTTCTATGAACAAACCGAATTTCTTCTCCTCCTTTTTCAAAATTATCTCCTCCATGACTAATTGTGATATTTTCATAGCTAGGGTTTTTATAATCATAACCATTTTGATAAGACTGAGAGTCTATATAATGATAATCTGCAGAATTGGCACTACCACCGCTTCCACCACCACAACCATTTCCTCCTACATAAGCAGTTTTAGTGTAAACTGTATTAAATATTGGTTGGAATTTTTCATTCAAAGATTTGGTGTCATTAATCTTTTCAAAACCAGAATAATAATATCGTTTTACATTTATATTCCCGTTTTCTTGTTCGTCATATTGTCTCTTTAACCTAATCCCATAATCTTCCGTTTCCTGCCATCCAGTAGGAAAATTATCTATTTGTAGACGACCTTCACATTGTTTGCAATATTGTCCAATTTTTAAAATAATGCGATAATTAATATTTTGATCAATTGACAAACTAAAACTATCCTCCAAAACCTCTGTCATTCGGTCAAAATAATATGTATTTGTTGATAGTATTTGATTATTATCCCTATTCAATACTTCCACTATAAATTCTGCCTTATTCAGTACATTTTGTCCTGCAAAAGAACTAAGCCGAAGCTGAATATTGATGGCTGCAGCATCTACATCAGCTCCGTTCAGATCATAATATGAATATACAGGTCCATTCTGGTAAACTCTAATAGTTATATCTTGGTTGTTATACTTTTTTTCTCTTGCCATTACTGGTTCGTATTCAAAAACTGTTTTTCCTTTAGTAGGATATGTAATTGATGTAAGAGTTCCTTTTTTTGCAAATGAAAATTTGGGTCTTCTATCAGCAGTTCCCTTTATACTTGTGCCATTGCCAAAATTATCAAAAACCTTGAATGTATTATTAAAATAGTCAGTGTTTGGGAGTAAATCAATATTGTTTTCGGCACCATTATAGTATCCTAAATAATCAACACTGTAGCTAGCCCTATTTGGAAGACTTAAAGGATTGTCATATTCTAAAATATACTCTTCTTTTTTTGTGTTTGTATTGTTAGATATTGCGAAATTTTCAACTTTTTCTAAAAAAAATCTTTCTTCGCCAAAACCTAAATTATGAGATAAATAATTAAATCGAAACTCTTGTATGGGTATCTGTTTATTGAATACTATTATTCCATTTAATTGTGTTATTGCTGAAAGCGATGGAATCCTATTAAAAACGATTTCCTGATCATTGGAAACTATTCTTTCCAATATGACAGGTGTTCTTATCGTAAACATGCTTGGAGTTTCTTGCAGTCCAAAATCTCCTGTAAAAGCGTCACATTCAGGTCGTCGAGAGAAATATATTAACTGCTTTTGCTTGCGTTCGAGATCATAAGTGCGTATTTCTGTAGTACTATATTGATAACTAACCGTATTGTTTTTAGTATCAATTATCTTGGTAAGGAAATAACTTGTTATTGCTCTAGTATTAAAGTTTTGCCTATTGCCAGTTTCTTCCGTTGCACCAGTCCCACCATAAAAATATTTTATTCCTGAATTATCAGTAATTGTAAATTCAGATGTGTTTTTATTAAATTCAATATTACAACTTTTACTATCTGTTATTAGTACTGGAATGAAATTTCTGTCTAAATAAAAACTACCCGAATTCCCTGGATAAGTAAAGTTGAAATAATCTACTTCTGTATCTACTAACCCCTTAGTTATTAATCTATTCAATTCAGTTGCCCCACTCGTTCCATCACCAGTGTTTAATTGAGATAATTGTTGATAGGAATCAAAATATTTTCTTTCAACGGCAATGTCATCTGCAATATTATTAATAGTCCTATTAATTACTCCTCCTGTTTCCAATATCCAATTCATTCCAACATCATTAGGAATATCATTTACTTTAACTCCTATTTTAGTATAATTAAGATTGATAGGAACTGTAATATCCCCATTTTTTAATGTATAAATCGGAACAGAAAGATTTTGCATCCCTTTATATTCATTAGTAGCAACATTACCAAATTGTGCTCTATAAAAAGACTCTTGGCTAGGTTTAATAACCTCAGGGAAATTATATTTGTTTCCATCATCAGGAGTAGTAATAAGATTATATTGCTGAGCTTCTAATTTTGATAAACAAAATAAGAAGATTAAAAAATAAAAAAACTTCATAATTTATTATAAAAAATTAGTGTTTGTAATTGTATTGGTATTCCTTCAGCAGATTTCCTGACTGGCTGTTTTCTCTGACTTCTTTTAATCTGTTTGCATTATCATAAATATAAATCTGTCTTACCCCACTAGGCGGTGTAATGCTTCTTACTCCTACCAATGGATCATAAGTATAAGTTGTTACATTATAATTGGGTAAGCCTTCGCGGAAAGCTTTCATAAGGTCAATTAAGGAAGTTTCATCATTATTAATTCCGGCTGACGCATCGGTATCAGAGGCAGTGACTATTGTTCCAGCCAAGCTACTAACTTGAGAATAGGTTGCGCCTTCTATCTTGGCTATCGGTTGCGTATTATTATAGCCCCAGACAATAGCAGTAGGAATGCCCGACTTAGTCGTATACTGTAACAGGTTTCCTTTACTATTATACTGATTATAGGTGACGTCTGTAGCCATTGATCCGGTCAGCAAATCCAATGAAGATGCTGATTTGGGAAGTAACAGATTACCGGTCTGTGTATCCGGTAAAGAAGTAGGATAGATAGTTTCTGTCTTGGAAATGGTTTTAGTTACATTATTTGCTGTTTTAATGGTCTCAGAGATTAATGGTATACCAACCATATTAGCATCTGTCAGCTTCTGATTAGGCTTATCGTGAGCGTACTTGTAATTGGTGAGCTGAGCACTGCCATCAGGAAATGTAGTCTTCTGACTCGTTAACTGGTAATGTAAATCAGAGTATTGATTCGTCAATGTTGTAGTTAAAATGTTGTTTGATATTTTTTCGTTAGTAATTATTGATGTGGGATTGTAAAATCCATAAATGTTCTCATAAAATCCATACGATATATTTCTAAGTGGATCTTCCCCAGGAAGAGGCGTATAAGTGAAATTTTCTCTAAAAACATAACTTTTCAAGTTTCCTATCTTACTAAAATCGTAGTTATAAGTTTTAGTGATATATTTATCAAAACTTCCATTCTCATATTTATAAATATTTTCTTCCAATAGTAAGTTGGATTGGAGATCTCCCGAATTTGTATTTGGGATATCATAAATCATGGGAAGAGTTCCTATATATGAATCCTGATTTGGGACATATGAGTATTTTTTTTCTGAAGCACTTTTATTGTCAATAACTTCGGTTATAATTGTATATAATAAACTATTTCTCCTATTGTTAAAATATGGTAAGATATTATTTTGATAGCCTTTATATACATTCAAAATTTCTACATAGGGAATTGTCGTTCCTTCACCGCAAGATTTTGAAGTCTCTCTAGATTCTGCCATAACATTTAAAATGTTATAATCTGCAATTGAAGTTCCTCCGCTTGAAATATCAGCAAGTTTGCTGTAATAAAACTTACGAGTATAAAGATTTCCTTCTATATTTGATTCTTTTAGTGAAGAAATTCTACTTCCTCCAAAATATACTGGCTTATCAGTACTAATTATAGATTTATTATAAATAATAGTAAATTGTCCATTTAAATTATATGTTGGGTGTTTAGCATTGATCGTAAAAGTAATATCATAGGTTTTCCCAGTTACCGTTTGTACGGGACAATATGAATGTGAATCAAAAACTCCCGCACATTTGGAAGGATCTGTTTCATATGAATATGCATCTTTGCTTTTAAAACTAATTGTTCTGAGTTGTACTCCATTTTCTTTAATATTTATAGACCAAGTTGTATCATCTTCTGTAGTAGGAGAGCAGGCTCCTATTTCATTATTAATTTGTGCAATGAAATTAATGGGTGTCCCATTTGATATAAATGGAGGGTAAGATTCAGATACTGTTTTTGTATACGGAATATCGCTACAATATATATTCAAGTTACTGTAACCTGTTAAATAATGATCTTCATTAACAGGCATTACTGTTTTATTCGGTTCATATAAAATTTCTGAAACACCTTTTGTAGGATGAGTGATTTTTTTAAGGTTTCCTACTGAAGCTAAAAGCGGATTAACTTTTTTATCTGCCGTTAAAAATGAGTTGTGGAACCTATCAAGAATACCGAAGTTATTATCAGATGCTGGTTCAGGAAAGGGAGAATAGTTTAGTTTTCCGTTGGGAAATCCATAATAATCAGAATTTAAGCTAAATCTAGGCGGTAATTTATTTAGATCATAATACTCAAACTCTGTTCTAGTATTTTGGTTTGTTTTAGTGATTGACTTGAGAAAATATCTATTTGTTGTAGTTCTTTCGTAACTGCCAATATTATAATATGCTTCAGACAAAATATTTGTTATGTCAAAATATTCGAAGCTATAACTTTCAATCAATTTATTTTCATACTTGATCTCAACAGCAGTAAGCATATTATTTTCCAGATTATTAACAAAAACATCCTTGCGTTCCTTATGATATATGAATTTCACTTCTGTTCCCTGCTCATGTATACTTTTCAATTTGGGTCGATAAGACTGAATAATAGATTTGGTTTTTATTATATCACTATATGCATAGTCATTTGTCACTGGTGGATATGAGCACTCTTTCGAATAGCTGAATTGTGCACTTAATGAGTTGAAATAAGATATATATTCGGTATCATATTCCAATATGGTCTCTATATTTGCCGGGGTAATTACTTTATATAAATACCAACCTGTGACCGCTCGTTGGTCCGGTCCGGATTGACTATAGATTGTTCTTTCAATATTTGTCTCTGTTCCTCCAAAATAATATTGATTCCCATATTTATCGGTAATTTTAAATTGTAAAAGTTTACCATAGCCTGAAGGCTGAGCATTTATTTCTGTAATCTGAATTTTGACCTTATCTTTAGATTCTACGTAGACATTTAAATCCTTATCTATATAAAAACTCCCAGCCAAACCATTTGATAATGAAAAGTTGAACCAATCGTATTCTGTATCAATTGTGTTTCCTGACCTTGCGGCATCTCTTATTTTCTGTAGATCAGAAGATTCAACACTGCTGGGTTTCCAGTTTATATTATTTTCATCAGTTTCATCTTTTACGATTCTGGATATTACTCCTCCTGCGCTTAGTTGCCAAGACATTCCAGTGCTGCTTCCTATATCATTCACTCTTACTCCGCTTGTATAATTAAGATAAATTGGAGCTTTTATTTTATCATAGAAAGGATATTGATAAGTAAATTCTCCACTTGTGGATGATTCGAAATTAGTCCGGCTGTTTGCAAAAGTTTCCTGAGAAGGTGGAATTATATTTGGTAGATCCAGATTACTATTTGTAGTCGGAACTTGGCAATTAGATAATTGATAAGATATCAAACAGGATATAAAAATATATTTTCTTATCAAAATTCTATCATTGAATTGTACAAAAATTTTTCTCATTGTGTTTATTCTTTTAGGATTTTGGTAGTTAGATTTTTGTTTTCCTGTGTAGGGATATTAGCCTTGATGATGTAAACACCCTGTGGTAATCTTGAGGTATTAACCTTCGTTATCTTGTTCTTCGTTTGCAACTGCTGGATAACCTTGCCTGCCATATCATACAAATAGATATCTGCACTGTCAAAGTCCAATCCTATCTCTACATAACAGTAATCCTTCACAGGATTTGGATAGATCTGGATATCCTTCTGCTCCATCAGATTCTCTACATCTCCATCCAACAGCTTCACAACTTTCCAACTCTCCTTGCCCATTTCCTCTGCACTCGTCCCTGCCAAAATATAAGAGCCGTCTCTGTTAAATATGGCACTTGTCAATCGTTCTTCCTTCTTTTTATCTTTTCCTTCTACATACTTTCTCCAGACTTCTTTACCATTCTTATCTACGTATAACATCCAGAATGTCTCGTCGTTGCTTTGAACCTTACCTTCAGCCTGTGTAAATCCACCAATCAAAAATCCTTTCGTTGCTTCCTGATTATTACTTGTGGTTTCTTTGATGGTGTTTATGGACATCAAAACATCACGGTTCTTGAAGTTATAAGACTGTTGCCACTGCGCATTTCCATCTTCATCCAATGCAAGTACCCACAGGTCTGTTCCCTCCTCCAACTTAGCTCTCTTGTTACCGGATGTCTGGGATCTGCTTTCTCCTCCAATAATGTAACCTGAATCACTTAATGCCATTGTTCGGATATGATCGTCTTCACTACCACCGAAATTCTTCTCCCACTGAACGACTCCATTCTTATCCAGCTTTACAATCCAATAGTCCCCTTCTCCATAATTCCTATCTGTCTTGCCATAAAAATTAACATCGTAGGATTCTGAATTTTGTTTATCTGAATTTGATTCAGCATTATTGGACTGATTGTTTGAGGAAGATGCAGAATTACTGTTTTGTGTTAATGATGTATTCAAATCTTTAGAATTGATCTTTGATTTTGATGAACCTTCATAAATACCACTTCTGGAATAAATCCCTAAAAGTGCACCATCGTCTTTCGTGGGAATCACTTTCTCAACTTCATCCAGACCATTGCCGCCCAGAATAAGCTGGCTGATAATCTTTCCTGTTTTATCCAGCTTTGTTACAAATACATCTTTAGATCCATAACCTAATTTTGGATGATTTGTTGACCCTGCAACGACAAATCCTTCACCAGTGGTCTGGGTAACGCTTCGCGCTTCTTCGCTGTATCTTGTTCCGATGGTCTTCTGCCATTCTTCTTCACCGTTCTCATTAATCTTAATGATCCAAATATCTGACGAACCGTTAGATTTATATTTTTTATCCAATGCCAATGATGAGTAGGAAGTACCAGCTAAAAGAAAACCGCCCTCCCGTGTAGCAACGGTGGAACTGAGATAGTCGTGCTGATTACCTGAGAAGTATTTCTCCCATACTTTCTGACCCTGCTGATCTAGTTTGAGAATATGATAGTCGTAACCTTTATTCTGATTGTTGCCTGCTGGACTTTGATTCTTTTGGATGGAGGAACCGGAAACTAAGTATTGTCCGTCTAGAGTAACTGTAAGTCCTGATAGGAAATCCTGATTACCTGATTCAACATCCTTTTGCCAGCTTATTTTTTGGGCATCTAGTAATCCTATTGCGAGTATTCCTACGCTTATGCAGAGTTTTTTCATTGGTTAATTTTTCGTTGCGAAATTAGTAACATTTTAACAAATTTTAAAATATTTCTAAATGTTTTTTATTATGTTAAATAGACGTAAACTACCAGTAGCAAGATTTTCTATGCGGATTACCATTCAGGTAGGCACTAAGAAAACTGCAATCAATTCCTTGAAAACAATAAGAAGAAATATTGATTTGAAATAATTTTGCGGAGGGTTTGGAATCGCCGATTCCGGATACCCAAAAAGATTTTTTTCAGCAGAGACAACGGAATAGATTTGCTATAGAAAATCGGAGAGCATCATAAGAAATCATTGTCTTTAAAATAAAATCTGTTTATGAAAAGTCAATAAAAAGAATGATGTGAAGGTTTTTAAGAGTAAAAAAATTATAACTTTCAGAGAATAAGTTTTAATGTTTATTCATCTGGCTCGGAAGCTAACTACTAAAACTCTTCTATGATCAATTTTTTAAGCCATTTGTCATAAAAAAAGAATATCAGTAATCGATGTAATATAAGTTAGTATAAAACTGTCATAGTAGAGACAGCAAGTCATATCAAATCTTAAAATTTACAAAATGAATAAGATATTTTTATTTTTAACGCTTCTGACAAACGTATCATTCTGTTTTGCTCAAAACGATTATATACGGGCACCAACAGATAACCAATTGAAAACTGCATTAGATTCTTTGGTAGAACGATCAGTTTCTGACTTTATGAAAAACAGTTACAGAGTGGGCATTTCAGTAGGCATTATTCACAATGGAAAGTCATTTCTGTACAATTACGGTTCAACCGGAAAAGATAACCAGAAACTGCCGACAGGAAATACAATGTACGAACTTGCCTCCATTACAAAAACATTTGGTGCAACTTTATTGGCGAAGGCTGTCCTTGATAAAAAAGTGAACCTTAACGATGATATCCGTAAGTATTTGAAGGAAGATTATCCTAATTTGGAATATGATGGAAAACCAATAACGCTACTCAATCTTGCAAATCTCACATCCGGATTACCAAACTGGATGCCGGATAAAGACCTTTTCGGAAACGCAGATCCTAACGCCATCCCTTTTATCTTAGATTCAGTTCACACAAAATACAGCCGAGAGGATCTTTACCGTGATCTTCATAATGTCAAGCTAAAAGCTCTCCCGGGAAGCGTATCCCGACACTGTAATACAGCGGCACAACTGTTGGGTTTCATTATGGAAAATGTCTATAAAGACTCATTTGATAATCTTTTAAAGATATATTTCACCAAGCCTCTTAAAATGAAAAACACCTACCTGCTGGCACCGGGAAAACTGCCAAGAAAACTCGCAAAGGGCTATGACGGTAAGGGACGTTTGATGCCCATTATCGATTGGGAAGATCTACAGGTTGCAGCCAGCATTGCTTCTACGAGTTCAGATATGCTGAAGTATATGGTCTTTCAGCTAGATGAAACGAACGCCGCTGTAAAACTAAGCCACCAACCCACCTTTGGAAAGGTTGAAGACGGTGCCGTTGCACTTAACTGGAAAATAAAAAATACAGGAGATGGCAGGAGAAGTATTTCCCATACTGGAGGAAGTTTGGGATTTAGCAGTTATATGGTATTTTATCCTGAATCAAATTCAGGTATTGTTCTGCTTTCTAATGAGGCAGACCAGAATACTCAGAATGAACTCATCCTTTTAGCAGATAAAATTTTAACACCGACAAACTGAAGACCAAATGACAACTACCACTAAAAACATAATTATCATCTTAATGACAGTAATAACATCATTTCCACAAGTGATGTCTGCCCAAACTACTTCGGACAGTATTGATCTATTTATCAAAGAGAAGATGAGACAAATGAAGATTCCGGGACTTCAGCTCGCTGTTGTAAAAAATGGAAGACTAGAAAAATCAAGCAGCTATGGTTTTGCGAATTTAGAACACCAGGTTCCGACCTTTTCAAAAACGACCTTTTCGATCAACTCTATGACAAAAGCCTTTATTGGTGTGGCAATTATGCAATTACAGGAACAAGGGAAATTAAAAACAGATGATTCTATTTCTCTATACATTTCTGATATTCCTAATGATTGGAAATCCATTACGATTAAACAATTGTTAAGTAATACATCCGGACTTCCTAATAATATTGATGAAAAAGAACAAGTTCTAGGCAACGGTATTGAAGATAAAAATTGGGAAGTGGTAAAGACATTGCCTATGGAATCCAAACCTGGAGAGAGATTTAGTTACAACCAAACCGGATATTATATGCTAGGCAAAATCATTAACAAATTGAGTGGTAAACATTTCACCCAATTCATTGAAGAAAACCAATTCAAGCCTTGTCATATGACTTCTACACAGTTTGGAGACTCCAATGATATCGTACCCAATAATGCTGGTGCTTATTCTACGATTACCAACATCGATGGGAAGTGGATTAATGATGGAAAACTACACAATGCTTTTGCAACCTTTCCCATATTCTTCAGAACTGCGACAGGAATTATTTCCACTTCAGAAGATTTAAGCAAATGGCTTATCGCCTTAAATGACGGAAAACTATTACAGAATAAAAATAGCGTTAAAGAGCTTTTCACTTCCGTAAAATTAAATGATGGACATATCGATGGTTTTAATAAACTCACCAATGGATATGCGCTAGGCTGGCCAACAGTTGTGAGGGAAGAACATCCTGCTGCAGCTCCTGTTGGCGGGATGCGCTCAGCATTATTTGTATATCTCAATGATGATCTTTCAATCGTTGTTTTAACTAATCTTCAAGGCTCCAATCCTGAATGGTTTATTGACGAAATTGCAGGTTTTTACTTTCCCGATATGAGAGCTAAAAATGGTTTCGGTCTTAGTAAAAATCTAAAATTACTCCGCCAAAAACTCATTGAAAATAAATTTCAAGACGCTTATAAACTTTATACGAAAATTAAAAAAATCAACAAAGATTTTAAGCTTTCTGAAGACGAAATCAATTCCTGGGGCTATCAACTTTTAGAACAAGAAAAGAAAAATGAAGCATTGCAGGTTTTCCAACTAAATACCTTGTTATTCCCTGATAGTGCAAATGTTTATGATAGTTATGCTGAGACATTGGAATCACTGGGCAATCGTAAAGAAGCGATCGTTAATTATAAAAAATCTCTCAAACTCGATCCTAAAAACAACAATGCCAGTAACTACTTAAAGGATAAAAATTATTAATATAGCTAAAGATACCCTTGCGTGATCTATTTTTTTTTAAAGCACAAAATCAAATTAATCCCAGACATTAGACAAATCCCGACCAAGGTCGGGATTTTTGTTATTCGATGCATTTATTCTCTATTCCTTTACAGGCTATCATCCATAACGGAAATTATGCAATATACTCTCCTTCTTCCTCTTTATGCCAGAATCGCACCCTGCTTGCTCGCACTTTGATCAGACAGATACCGGGAGTATCGATGCCTTCAACCCATTTTTCTTTAAGCATATTTTTATCTTTTAAAATCTCACCGTTACCGGTACATTCGATAAATAACATATCATCAGTCTGGTATATAAGATTGACATGCTGGTTTTTCTTAATCTGGTCGACTTTATGACCATCCTCATAGGTGAAGAACAAAGAGTCTCCGTCATACTCAATTTTACCGTCTTTTAAAAGCGTTTTAAACAGTATAATTAAAATAGTTATTTTTAAATATAAAACATCTGTCAAAAATGATAAGCCCAACCGATCCAAAACCATCTGATTTTTTTCAATTCGTAGAACGTCATGTTCACTTGGATGAAAAAGCCGGCAGTGCATTACATTCTAAAACCAGGGAACAAGCATATAAAAAAGGGGGTATTCTTGTAGCGGAAGGGAAGATCTGCAATAAAATCTAAGCGTTTCACTGGAGATACCAATGTAGGAAGCAATAAATTTGACAGGAACTCTTTTGATCACATCTGGCTCCGAGATCAGAAGCTTTTGATATCGTTGTGTCGCTGATTCAGCCTGAAGAGATTGTATGCGCTTTTCAAGGAAATTACAATAATTCTCTGCCAGTTTCCGACCAATGACATTCATTTCAGGAAAATTCCTGTATAGAGTATTTAAATCAGAAATTGTTATAGAATGCACAAGAGAATCTTCTAAAAATTGGATATTTTCAGAAGCAGGCTGATCGAAATAAGTGGGCAGTATCGAGCCTTAGATAAGATCTTCAAAGCCCAGCCAAAGTGTTGTTTCTTTATTATCAATTTCGGCAAAAGCTCTTACGGCACCTTTTTCCAAGATAAAGATGCTGGTTGCGATCTACCCTTTTCTGATAAAAAATCTCCTCTTTTTCTTGTGCTTGCAACAATTTTGCTTTTCAGCAATTCCTCTGCTTCTTTCGAAATATCACCGTAGGTCTTAAGCTTTGAAAGCAGGTGATTCATTGATTTTTTGCAATTAGGATAATTAAAACAATTCTTGGCAGCTTTCAATTTCAGTTTATCGATGAATTGAGTGCCTCGATTATATCATTAATAAATCGATCCCTCTTCTCTATAGGCAATAGGTCGATAGAAAGAAAAGGATTCAGATCTTCAAGTTCAACCAATAACAAGCTGTTATCTTTCAGACGGCAGGCATCAACTCTTGTAATTCCGCGTTCTATATTATTCCACTCAATAAATCTTTTCGAAAATTCCAGATCACTTTCTGTAGGTTCATATTCCACCAATTCCCAACGTTTGTTTTTGTCAGGAGCATAAAGTGCATATTGAAATTTGTCGTTTAAGTAATAGAAAGAGACTTCGTAGTCAAAATCGATCAACGGCTGGATCAATTTCCCAATCGGATCTGAACTGATCAATGAATCGTAGCTCAGCATTTCCATTCCTATGGAATCCGCGCCATTTTTTAATTTGACGATATATTTTTCGTGGATACCTATCTTATCTATTTCTTTTAAGCTTTCGACAGTTGGAATTACAGGATAACCCTGATCTGTAAGGTCTATCAAATATTGCTTTCCTAAAATGTCAGCTTTTCCGTCGAAAGAATTAAATGTTAAAACATTTTTCTGCTCGACTGCTGTCAAAAACTTTTGAAAATAGTCCTGATAACCAAGAACTGAACCTGTATTTCTGAAAACCACCAAGTCTGCATTTCCAAGATTTGAAATAGCCTGATGCGGATGACCGATAAGAATATTAAAGTGATCTCTTAGCTTTGAGGTGATGTACAGATCTTCCTCATAATATTTTCTACCCTTTGCTTCATAATAAAGGTCTGTTAAATATAATAATGTTTTCATTTTTGATAATTTACTTTAGGATTTGCAACCAACATTTTTAGTAAGTTCACTTACATTTGGAATTGTAGAATTCTTTCTTTTTAAACGGTCTTACTTAATTGGTCTATATATTTGATAATTGTCTTGATTTGTTTCTCTTCTATTTTTTGTGAGATAATGTTATCTAAAATCTCCTTTTTTTCCAATTCGCTGAGTTTCTTGAAAACATCTAAAACATTTGATTCTTTAAAAGTGTCTAAAATTTCTTTCTCTGTAATTTCCTCTTTTTTGGAAATGAGGTAAAGTGAAACGTTAACTGTATCGCCACCTTTTTTGTTGATGGCCGTTCTTATCTCATTATTTATAGAAAGAATTTTGTTTCCTTCTTTAGTCGGCGCAAGATTTCTCGATTCTAATTTATAATCATCAATTGAACCTGACACTTTTATCTCACCCCACTTTCCCTCGATATGTTCTGAATTTGGAATACGCAAGTGATAAGTCCAGGCGCCTTTTCCTGGCTCATAGATGAGCTTGAGTTTCTCATTTTTTTATTATATAATCCATAGATTTTTTATAGAATAATAAAGTCAATGTTTTTTTTCACTTTATCAGTGTTAAAAACAATGATTAAAAATAAAATCATTCAAAGATAAAAAAAAATTCAAAATAATATACTTTTTAGTATATTTGTATTATAATTCAAGACCAATGTTGACCAAAGCAGAAAAGACTAAGCAATTTATTCTGGAAACAGCCGCACCTCTCTATAACAAAAAGGGTATCTCTGGTGTAAACATTGACAATGTGTTGGATGAAACAAAACTGACCAAAGGTTGTCTCTACGGTCACTTCGAAAATAAAGATGACCTTACCGAGCAAGTGATTGAATTGATGCTAAAGAAAGTCTCTGACAAAATGCATTTGGCAGTTTCAAATGCTAAAACAACCAAAGCGAAAATATCAGCCTTCTTGGATTTCTACAAAGACCCAATAAATACTTACATTTCAGGAGGTTGTCCAATTTTCAACACAGCCGTGGAAGTAGATGACAATTTCCCGGTCATCAAGCAAAAGGTTGCAACATTGTTCAGAGTCGGACAAGAAGGACTTAGCTCTATTTTGCGAGAAGGCATTGCGAACGGCGAATATTCTACCAAACTCGACCCTGTTGTTTTTGCATTTAAACTGGTGGCATCTGTAGAAGGTGGTATTGTAATGTGCCGAACGATGGACACAATGAAACCGATGCAATCACTCATCAAAAATCTAAAGGCAGAATTAGAGCAATACGCGATCTAATTTTTTTTAATTAAAAATAAACTAAAAAGTATATTTTAAAACATATTCTATTATACATCATATTTAAAAACAACAAAATTATGAGTCATACAACATCCTTATTTGAGCACTTTCAACTCAACGATTTAGAATTAGAAAACAGAATGGTAATGGCGCCATTAACCCGTAGCCGTTCCGACAACCCAGAACATACCTCCACAGAATTGAATGCAAAATATTACAGCCAACGTGCATCAGCAGGTCTTATCATAACAGAAGGAACTGTCATCAGTGAAGAAGCAGTTGGTGTTATCAACGTTCCTGGTATTTACAGCCAAGCACAAATTGAAGGTTGGAAACTCACCACCTCAGCCGTTCACGAGAAAGGAGGTAAAATCTTTGCTCAACTTTGGCATACGGGCGCCAACTCACATCCCGATCATCAGAATGGCAACGCTCCTTTAGCACCATCTGCGTACAACCCGAATGTGGAAGTCTTCACTCCTACCGGATTCAAAAAAAGTGAAAGTTCTAGAGCGATGAGCATTGATGACATCAAACAAACGATTTCAGATTTCAAACAAGGTGCAATCAATGCTTTCGAAGCTGGTTTTGATGGAGTGGAATTACACGGTGCGAATGGCTATCTGCTACAGCAATTCTTCAGCAAAAACAGCAATCTGCGTGAGGATGAATATGGTGGTTCGATAGAAAATCGTGCAAGAATTCTTTTTGAGATTTTGGATGAATTGAAAAATGTAGTAAATCTTAGCCGTGTAGGAATCCGCCTGAATCCTTCCTTGAATGGCATTATGGGAATCTCAGTAGATGACGAAACCATTGAATTCTATAATTACGTTGTCAATAGATTGAATGATTACGGTTTAGCCTACATCCACCTTATCGAACCTTTTACGAATGTTTCAAATAATCAAAACGCAATACAGGAAGTTGCAAAACATTTCCGAAAAATATATAACGGGACTATCATCATTAACAGAGGATTCAACAAAGAAACAGCTACCAAGGTACTGAATGACGGCGATGCCGATCTTGTATCTTTCGGTGTTCCTTTCCTGGCAAATCCGGATCTGGTAGAGCGATTCAAAACTGATGCTCCTCTCAACGCTCCAGACCAAAGCACATTTTACACACCTGGCGAAAAAGGCTACACAGATTATCCATTTTTATCAGAATAATTTTCAACCAAATTTTTAAAATACTACAATGAAAACAATAGGAAATACCATATTCATCAGTGGCGGAAGTGCCGGAATTGGATTGGCAATTGCCAAAAAACTAAGTGATGCAGGCAATCAAATCATCATTAATGGTAGAAATGAAGCGCGTCTTCAAAATGCCTTAAAAGAATTGGATAATGCCGTTGCAATCGCAGGTGATCTATCTTTGGAAGCAGACCGAATCCGAATCGCAGAGGAACTCAAAACCAATCATCCGAATCTGAATATCATCATCAACAATGCCGGTTCTGCTTTTATGAATGACCTCAGCAACAGCGAAAACAACGCTGCTGAAAAAGCATATCAGGAAATCAATACCAATTACATCAGCGTGATCCATTTCACGTCTTTGGTTTTGCCACAATTATTAGGACAAGAAGATTCGGCAATCGTCAACATTTCTTCGATTGCAGTGTTCAGATCAAACAAATTTTTGCCCACTTACTCTGCCAGCAAAGCCGCGCTCCACAGTTACACCCAAGGATTGCGAGATACTTTTGCAGACAATGACAAATTGAATGTTTATGAAGTTTATCCGCCATTGGTCAATACAGAATTTTCAGCAGAAATTGGTGGTGCCAATGGAATTCCAGCTTCTGAAGTTGCAGATGAATTGTTTTTAGCTTTAGAAAAAGATCAGTTCGAAGTTCCGGTTGGCGATACGAAAAAAATCCATAATTTGGTAAATCCGATCACAGAGCAGATTCCTCATTAATTTTAAATTTTCTATTATGAAATTAAAAGGAAAAACCATTTTGATCACAGGTGGCGCATCAGGAATTGGGCTCGAAGCTGCGAAGCAATTTTTAGCAATTGGCGCCAAGGTGATCATTACAGGTAGAACCCAATCGAAACTAGATGCGGTGAAAAAAGCATTTCCATCTATCGTCACGATACAAAGTGATGCCGGAAAAGAAGCTGATGCTCAATCTCTTTTTGAACAAGTAAAAGCATTAGGAGGAATTGATATTTTATACAATAATGCAGGCGTCCTTGTGCCGCCTGCAAATCTCGGTATTCCAAATAATAAACATCTTGAAGGTGCAGCATACGAAATGGAAGTTAATTATCTGGGTGTCATCAGGCTGAATAATCTTTTTTTGGATATGCTAAACTCCAGAAATGAATCTGCAATCATCAATACGACTTCGATATTAAGCATAACGCCTTCACTGATCGAGGCAACCTACTCCTCCTCAAAAACCGCATTGGCATTTTACACCATTTCGCTTCGGGAACATTTAAAGATCATTGGAAGCAAAGTGAAAATCTTTGAATTGATTCCACCACTTGTTGCAACAGAAATGACCGCAGAAAGAAAAGATAAAAAAATAACGCCTGAAAAAATGATCGAAGGTCTCATCAATGGTTTGTCAAAAGACCATTACACCATCCGAGTAGGTGACGCAAAAATTTTTAGCTTTATCAATAGATTCTTCCCGAAAATTGGCTTTAATATCATCAATCCAAAACAAAGTCATCAACTTTTAAAAAATTAATAAAATGAAAGCTTTCCTCATCAACAATTACACGAAAGATGGACTTCAGCTTGCAGATGTTCCTGCACCAAAAGTCGGTGACAATGACGTTTTGGTAGAAGTTCATTCCGCCAGCCTCAATCTTTTGGATTCAAAAATCAAAAAGGGTGAATTCAAATTATTTTTACCTTACAAATTTCCATTGATCTTAGGACACGATGTTGCAGGAATCGTCACGCAAGTTGGAAAAAATGTCAAAAAATTCAAGATGGGTGACGAGATTTATTCAAGAGTTTCAGATTTTCACATCGGAACTTTTGCGGAATTTATTTCCATTAATGAAAAAGATATCGCCCTTAAACCAAAAAACCTGACGATGGAAGAATCTGCCTCAATTCCTTTGGTAGCGCTGACTGCGTGGCAAGCATTGGTTGAAAAAGCAAATTTGAAAAAGGGACAAAAAGTATTTATCCAGGCCGGTTCCGGTGGCGTGGGAACTGTAGCGATTCAATTGGCAAAACATCTTGGAGCAACTGTTGCAACAACCGCGAGTGAAAAAAGTTTTAAACTTTTGAAGAGTCTCGGAGCAGATGTTTTGATTGATTACAAAACGCAGGATTTCGAAACAATGCTTAAAGATTATGATGTCGTACTCAACAGTCAGGATAATAAGACATTAGAAAAATCAATCAACATTCTTAAACCAAACGGTCAAGTGATTTCTATTTCAGGTCCGCCAACTCCCGATTTTGCTAAAGAAATGGGATTACCTTGGTATTTAAAGATTGTGATGTCATTGTTAAGTTTCAGCATCAGAGGGAAAGCCAAAAAGCGAAATATCGACTACTCTTTTCTTTTTATGAAAGCCAACGGAAATCAATTGGAAAAAATCGCAAAACTTATCGAAGCTGACATCATCAAACCTGTAATTGACAAAATCTACCCTTTTGAACAAACTAATGAAGCGCTGGAATATGTTGAAAGTGGACATGCGAAAGGGAAGGTTGTAATAAAAATTAAGTAGACTCAGATCTATTTTCTTTAAAACAAAACATCATATTTAGCTCAAATGTTATTATTAAAGAAAATTTTCGGTAAATTTTATTAATCGTATCATATAAAACATTCAACAATTAGAATTATTTTTGAATTTATTTGATTAAATCATTTATACTTAATATTTTGAAAATATTATCTATATCTGCTAATAAATGGTTTGGATATAGTCATGTCAAATTCACACATAGTCAAATGGCGCCAACTGTCTTCAGTTGGCGCTTTTTTTGCAAAATTTCAACTTATAATTTATCTACATAAAGTCTTGATATTGTTTAAATATAATTTAATATCTCAAAATATTATATTTATGCTCAAATTAAGTTTATTATCTTTTTCATAAAATTTTAATTTGATACAGATATGAGCAAATAATAACTACAGTTATACTTTCAATAAACTATCTTTCATCAAAATCATTTATTGATGAAATGTTTTAAAATTTACATAATTCATCAAACAAAATCACTAAAAACAAAAAAATAATATTTAAAATATAATAATTTTTGTAATTTTAGCTAACCACACAAATAGAATTATTATGAATAAATGTTTATTGATTATATTTTCTAAAAATTCAGATTACCGTTTTTATTCAAACTATTTTCTATAGTAAATTCATATTGATCGAACTTATAAAAAACTAAAACCACAGCAATATGAATTTTATTTTTATCAGAAATAGTTTATTGATAGGCATTAATTTATTTTGTAGTACTGTAAATGGTCAGATCAAAGATTCAACTGAAGCAGTCCAAAAAGAAGAAAATATTAAATATCCTATCCTTCAGATAAAAGGGCTTTTTCAGGCTCGCTATCTCGTGGGAATGTCCAAAGACGTAGATGTTAACGGACTTCATCATTCCGATGGCAGTGGAACAGACAACAATTTTATGTTGAAGTATATGAGAGTTCAGGCAAGAGCACAAATCAGTAAACGAACCGAAGTTGTGGTTCTTGCCAACCTCGCCGATTTTAAAAATGATCCCAAATCCAGGGTTCTCGAAAATGCTTATTTAAAATACACCTTCAATCCTAAATTAGCACTTACTGTAGGACAATTCAGACCGTGGTTTGGAATTGAGGAAACCTATCCTATTGATATTATTAAGTCTTTGGACTGGTCCAATCAATATACAGAATTTGGAAAATTAGGCTGGACAAGTTTCCAGATCGGACTTTCCGCAACCGGACAATTGGAATTAGGCGAAATACCTTTTCAATACGCAGTTTCTATCGTGAATGGAAATGGAAAAAACCAGGTTAATGACAATGATAACGGAAAACAATATTCATCACGATTAGTTTTTGGTTTAATTAAAAAATACAATTTAAATCTTGGTTTAAATGGTGGTATTGGCGAAGTTTTAAGCAAAAAAGTATACGCAGTAGGAATTGATTTAAGTTCACTCATTCAATTCGACCCGAAATGGAGTTTGGATATGCAGCTTGAAGCAAAACAGGCAACCAATCATCCTTTATATTTTGCCGTCGCTCCTGAACTTAGACCAAATAATCCCGATGAATATTTGATTCGAGGCGCTTATTTCCTTCCGAATTTAAGATACGAAATCAATCACAGAAATCTGAGCGCTTTTGAGTTGTCTTGCCGTTACGAATATCTGGACACTAATTTCAGGCTAAATTCAAATCCGAGACAGACGATTACGCCGATGTTCGGTTTAGAATTTTTGAAAAATTACGGGGCAAGAATTCAGCTCGGAATGCAGTTCGACCGTTACAAATATCGGATAGAAAACACCACACAATACAACAACAATCTATTCATTGTTCAGGTACAAAGTAGATTTTAATCTTTAAAACTAACTATTATGAAAGAAATTAACATCAAAGCGGTCGTAATCACGTTTGCCATTGCTCTTATCATATGGTTTATTCCCGCTCCGGAAGGCGTGGCAGAAAATGCGTGGCATTTATTTGCCATTTTTGCGGCAACTATTTTAGGAATCATCTTAAAAGCCGCTCCGATGGGAACAATGTGTATGATGGCGATTGGATTCACCGCACTCACGCAGGTTGTAGCTCCCGGAGATGCAGGAAAATCAATCACAAAAGCACTTTCCGGATTTGGAGATAAAGTGATTTGGTTAATCGGGATTTCATTTTTTATTGCAAGAGGATTCATTAAAACAGGTTTAGGAAATAGAATTGCCTTTTTATTCATCAGAATTTTTGGAAGAAGTTCATTAGGCTTGGCTTATGGTTTAGGTTTAGCTGATGTTTGCTTAGCTCCCGCAATTCCGAGTAATACAGCAAGAGGTGGCGGAATTATTTATCCGATTATGAAATCTATGGCGATAAGTTTCGACTCAGTTCCCGATAAACCTGAGACGCATAGAAAATTGGGTTCGTATTTAACATTGAACAGCTATTATATGAATCTGATTTCGTCTTCTATGTTTCTGACAGGAACGGCGAGCAATCCGATGTGTCAGAAGTTTGCTGCAGGTTTCGGCATTAATATTACTTGGATGTCTTGGGCAGCCGCAGGTTTTGTTCCTGGATTAGTAGCATTTTTCGTAGTTCCTCTGGTTTTATATAAATTATATCCGCCTGAATTGAAGAAAACTGGCGACGCTCCAAAAATGGCGGCTGAAAAATTAAAAGAAATGGGACCGATTTCCAAAAACGAATGGTTAATGTTATTGGCATTTTTCATTTTATTAACACTTTGGATTTTCGGCGGAGCTTTGTCAATTGATGCTACAACAACGGCTTTCATTGGCTTAACATTACTTCTTTTAACCTCAGTTTTAACTTGGGAAGATGTAAAATCTGAGAAAGGAGCCTGGGACACAATTGTCTGGTTTGCGGTATTGGTGATGATGGCGAGCTCATTGAACGAATTGGGATTTATCAGTTGGTTCAGTGATTTAATTAAAGTGAAAATCGGTGGAATGACTTGGACCGTTGCTTTTCCTGTCATTATTCTTGTATACTTTTTCAGTCATTATATTTTTGCGAGTGCGACAGCTCACGTTGCGGCAATGTATGCTGCATTGTTAGGAGTTGGTGTTGCAGTCGGAATACCTCCAATGTTGTTGGCGATGATGCTTGGATTTTTAGGTTCGATTTACGGTGTGTTAACGCATTATGGTCACGGTCCGGCTCCTGTATTTTTTGGAAGCGGATATGTTGATTTGAAAGCTTGGTGGCTTCGAGGTTTGGAAATCGGAATCGTTTTATTAATTATCTATATGGGAATTGGTGGACTCTGGATGAAAATCTTAGGCTATTATTAATTCTAAAAAATCAACAAATATGTTGTCAACATTATCAAGAAAAATGCTGATGTGTCTTACAGGGCTTTTCCTGAGTTTTTTTCTATTGATTCATTTTTTGGGAAATCTTCAATTATTTTTACCACAGGAACAGGCGCACCTTCAATTCAATTCTTACTCGCATTTTCTGTCAGGAAATATTGTCATTAAAATTGTTTCTTATGTGTTATATGCAAGTATTATCCTTCACGCTTTGGATGGATTAATTATTACTTTAAAAAATAAAAAATCCGGAGCGAATTATCAATCCGACCAACGCGGAAGAGCCAGTAAATGGTATTCACGAAATATGGGAATTCTTGGAACAATATTGTTGATTTTCTTAGTGATTCATTTTCAGAATTTTTGGTATGTCTATAAATTCGGAAAACCGCCTTTGGATGAAAATGGAAATAAAGACCTTTATATTCTTGTGATTACTGTTTTTAAAGAATGGTGGTATGTCATTATTTATGTCATATCAATGATTGCTTTATGTTATCATTTAATACACGGAATTTACAGCGCTGTCAGAACATTAGGATTATTTCATCCGAAGTTTGTGAAATGGTTCAAAACTGTTGGAATCGCTTATTCAATCATCATCAGTGTTGGATTCGCCTTAATGCCGATTTATATATTCTTCACTTACCGTTAAATTGAAAACTTATGATTTTAGATTCAAAAATACCGGAAGGCTCTTTAGAACAGAAATGGGAAAATTATAAAAAAACTGCCAAGCTTGTCAATCCTGCCAACCGAAAAAAATTGGATATTATCGTTGTCGGAACGGGTTTAGCTGGAAGTTCTATCGCTGCATCTTTGGGCGAAATGGGCTATAATGTGAAATCCTTCTGTTTTCAGGACAGCCCGAGAAGAGCACATTCTGTAGCTGCACAAGGCGGCGTAAATGCTGCCAAAAATTATAAAAATGACGGCGACAGTGTTTACAGAATGTTCGTTGACACTTTAAAAGGCGGAGATTTCAGAGCCCGTGAAGCCAATGTTTATCGTATGGCTGAATGTTCCTTAAACCTCATCGACCAAGCCGTTGCACAAGGCGTTCCGTTCGGAAGAGAATATGGTGGTTATCTGAATAACCGTTCTTTTGGTGGTGTTCAGGTAAGCCGGACTTTTTATGCGAGAGGACAAACCGGACAACAATTGCTTTTAGGTGCTTATCAGGCTTTGATGCGGCAAGTTGGAAAGAAAACTGTTCAGCTATTTTCAAGACACGAAATGCTGGATTTAGTAATGATTGATAGAAAAGCACGAGGTATCATCGTCAGAAATTTAGACACTGGAGAAATTGAAAGACACGCTGCACACGCAGTTGTTTTGGCAACCGGCGGTTATGGAAAAATATATTATTTATCGACATTGGCGATGGGTTGCAACGGTTCTGCGATTTGGCGGGCTTACAAAAAAGGAGCTTTGATGGCTTCCCCAAGCTGGATTCAGGTACACCCTACTTCACTTCCGCAGTCCGGAGATTATCAATCAAAATTAACTTTGATGTCAGAATCTTTGCGAAATGACGGCAGAATCTGGGTTCCGCTAAAAGAAAATGAAACCCGAAAGCCTAATGATATTCCCGAAAACGAAAGAGATTATTATCTCGAAAGACGATATCCTGCTTTTGGAAATTTAGCACCAAGAGACATTTCTTCGAGAGCTGCGAAAGAAAGAATTGATGCAGGTTTCGGAATCGGCCCGTTGAAAAATGCAGTTTATCTTGATTTCTCTAAAGCCATTAAAGAACAGGGAAAAGAAAAAATTAAAGAGAAATACGGTAATTTGTTTGATATGTATCTTAAAATCACCGGATATGATGCCTACAAAGAACCAATGATGATTTCGCCTTCCGCGCACTTTTCGATGGGCGGACTCTGGGTGGATTATGAATTGATGACCACCATTCCAGGATTATTTGCTTTAGGAGAAGCTAATTTCGCAGACCACGGAGCGAACCGCTTGGGTGCAAATTCCCTGCTTCAGGCATCTGTTGACGGCTATTTTATTGCACCTTATACTATCGCCAATTATTTATCCAATGAAATCCATACCGGAAAAATTTCAACTGATGACATTGAATTTGAAAAAGCTGAAAATCGTGTGAAACAGCAAATCGAAAGTTTTATCAATATCAACGGAACAAAAACGGTTGATTATTTTCATAAAACGTTGGGAAAACTCCTTTACGATTACTGTGGTTTAGCCCGAAATGAAGAAGGTTTAAAATATGCCATCAAAGAAATCCGAAAGTTGAAACAGGAATTTTATAAAGATGTAAAAGTCTCGGGACAAGGTGACACAATGAATACCGAACTCGAAAAAGCCGGTCGCGTTGCCGATTATTTCGAAATTGGCGAACTGATGTGTTACGATGCTTTAACCCGAAACGAATCTTGTGGAGCGCATTTTCGTGAAGAGTACCAAACGCCCGACGGAGAAGCTTTAAGGAATGATTCTGAATTTCAATTCATTTCAGCTTGGGCTTGGAAAGGCGAAAATAGCGAGCCGGAACTTATTAAAGAACCTTTAGTTTTTGAAGAAATACAACCTACTGTAAGAAGTTATAAATAAAGCACAGAAATTATGGATTTACATCTAAAAATATGGCGGCAGAAAGATAATCAAAGTGAAGGCAAACTGGTAAATTAT
>Ga0308157_10001297_pt1 | contig 54074 bp, 41 predicted proteins | sample PhyBR1_FD_201035 | JGI IMG/M metagenome (GOLD analysis project Ga0308157, IMG submission 201035) | Phyllosphere microbial communities from UC Gill Tract Community Farm, Albany, California, United States - DLSLB.R1 | ecosystem: Host-associated > Plants > Phyllosphere > Unclassified | place: USA...
CATGTCATATCACAATTGGCAGTAGCTTTTCTCTAACAACTCGCGTATAAAAAGTAAGGTAAGCGCAACAAAACACTGATTCATCATCACGAGCTAAGGACAGCCATCATGAAGCCATCTTTTTTGCCAAAATTTCATCTCAAAGCCTTATCGCTTGCCGTGGTCAGCAGTTTATTGCTGGTCGGTTGTAACGATGACAACGAAACCGTTTATTTTCAAAACACTCCTGAAACGATCAAAAGCTTCACTGCCGATAAGTTAGATACCGCGCTTGCGCAAATCTCGCCGATTGGCAAAGCAATCACTCCTGACGCCAAATGCGGCGTTGTCGTCGAAAAATTCAGCTATCAAACTCAAGGTTCGGCGGGCGAGGCTGCGACAGCAACCGCCGCTTTGATGCTGCCAAGTGGCTCAAGCGCAGACTGCCAAGGCGAGCGACCACTACTGCTCCACGCTCATGGCACGGCTACTGAAAAATCGTACGATTTTACTCAAGTTGGCAACGGTCAAAACCAAGCTGGATTTCGAGCAACCTTAATGGCAGCCAACTTTGCCGCTCAAGGTTATATCGTTTTGGTTCCCAATTATGCCGGCTATGATAAGTCTGATTTAAATTATCACCCTTACTTAAATGCCAAGCAGCAATCTCAAGAGATGGTCACCGCCCTTGATACGGCGCGCCGCGTTATCGCTGAGCAGCAAAGCGTGAACAATCCCAATTATCAAAAGGTAAAAGATTCAGGAAAACTGTTTTTAACGGGCTATTCGCAAGGCGGTCATGTGGCAATGGCGACGGCAAAATTGCTTGAGTCGCAAAATCGTCCGGTGACTGCTCTTGCGCCATCGTCAGGACCTTATGCGCTTGCAGCGTTTGGGGATGCGATATTTGGCGGCAATGTCAACGTTGGCGCGACTGCTTTTGCGCCACTTATTGCCCGAAGCTTGCAGCCTGCAAATCCTAAGATTTATACCAAGCTATCCGATATTTTTAACAAGCCTTACGATGAAACCTTACTGCCAACCCAAGGTAGCTTTAATGACTTAATTAAAAATGGCAAATTACCACAAACCGCGCTATTTCAAGCCGCACCGACCGGAATTCCACCGCTTGATCCGATTTCACCACCGGATAAGTTTGGATTTGCAGATAAAAACTACTTGATTAGAACGGACTACCGCGCTCAGTATTTAGCGGATGCCCAAGCCAATCCTGATGGTTTATTGGTACAAGGTGGGAATTTACTTCCTGCCAATAATCCGCAGCAGCCGCTACGAGAGGCACTAAAAGCCAACGATTTACGTGGTTATGCGCCTGCCATGCCGACCTTTATTTGTGGCGGTAATCAAGACCCAACCGTGTTTTATGATCTAAATACGGGATCAATGAGCGCAATTTTACAGAAATTGGCGCAAACTTCTCATAAAAATCTTAACGTGACTGTATTTGATGTGGATGCAACGAACAAAGCTCAGCGACCCAGCAATAACTTGCTAACGTTAATTGGCACCGCGTCAGCAAATCCTTGGCAACTTAATGATGTTGCGACTCGCGTTCAATCGCAGTTTGCTAAAACGGTTGATGCGACAAGCTCAGCGGCTTATCAGCAAGCGCTTGATAGTGGTGCAACGGTAGAAAACGCTCAAAAAGCCGCTCAAGCCGCAGTATTAAGCAGCTATCACGGCACACTTGCCAGTACGGCTTGTACCGAGGCAACCCGCGAATTTTTTGATCAAAACTTTGTGAAGGTCAAAGCATAATAAAATGTAAAATTAGAAAAAATAAAAACGGTATTAATTGATGCCGTTTTTTTTGTGAGTCAAACTTATATTTGCAATCTTCTTTAAGTCATCCTTCATAAGCTATTTTTTAATCATAAAATTTTATGATTTTTTCTGTAATTATTGTAATTTATTGTATAATGCTACTTGTAAAATAAATTTATAAATGAAGGTTAATTAAAAGAGGAGAGGTTTATGCCCCGATCACCGTTATTTAAAGATGTAACGTTAACGGCGCTTGGCAGAGATCAGCTCCTCGATAGCAGCAGCCAAATTAAAGGTCGTGAGCGCCAGTTTTTATTATTGCTTGATCGAGATGACAGCGTCAGCCAACAGGTTTGTGCGGCGATGCTTCACAAAGTCAATGTAAAAGAACTGACGCAACTTGGATTGGTTGTCATCAACAATAATGCTGGCGAGGACAATAAACTTCAGCAAGGAACAAAACCTCAGTCGCCATCTACTTATCCAAAGCCGCTAACACCGGTTGAGTGCTCGTTAGAAGCACCGACAGAAAGCTTTGTTGAGCCTAACCCGATGCTTCAGCTGGCGGCTGGACTGGTTTAAATGGCAATTAAAATATCGCCGTGATTGTCAACATTTTAATAATAACGATCATAAAAAAGCTTGTCGCAATTTGACAAGCTTTTTTATTTTTAAGCTAAAAAAATAGCTAAATTTGATCCTAACTTATCCCAAAAAATTTACTGCAATAAGCGGAGCAATTACCGCGCGAATCCCCCTAATTGGGCAAATTTGTGCTAAAATAAACGCTTTTAATCAGCTTGAAAATCATAGGAAATAGCGCCGCTAGTTAGCGTTTTTTTGAGAATCAGGATAATCACGATTTGACCTTGATTCAGCAAAATCAGCAATCAAAAAAAGCGCCAAATTGCCAGTTTTAATATGGCTAGTTTCTATGAGGAAAGGAGTGTTTATGAGTGACTCGGTCAGTCCGATTGCCATTGTGGATGAGCTAAAGCAGTCCTATTTGGATTATGCGATGAGCGTGATTGTCTCGCGCGCGCTTCCTGATGTGCGAGATGGATTCAAGCCGGTACACCGCCGCGTGATGTACGCCATGCACGTGTTGTCAAACGACTACAACAAAGCTTATAAAAAATCGGCGCGTGTGGTGGGTGATGTCATCGGTAAATACCACCCGCATGGCGACAGCGCGGTTTATGATGCGATTGTTCGGATGGCGCAAGATTTTAGTTTGCGCTATCCGATGGTGGACGGTCAAGGTAACTTTGGCTCGATCGATGATGATCCACCAGCGGCGATGCGCTATACCGAAGTTCGAATGACCAAATTGACCCATCAAATGCTTGCCGATTTGGACAAAGATACGGTCGATTGGGAAGACAACTATGATGGCTCTGAGCGCTTGCCGAGCGTTTTGCCGGCGCGAGTGCCAAACCTTTTGGTGAATGGTGCCACTGGAATTGCGGTTGGAATGGCAACCAACATGGCGCCGCACAACTTAACCGAAGTCATTAATGCCTGCTTAGCTTACGCTAAAAACCCGCAAATCACGGGTGAGGAGCTAATGACGCACATTTCAGGACCCGACTTTCCAACCGGCGGCATCATTTACGGCAAATCAGGAATTGTCGATGCTTATCGTACTGGCAAAGGTCGGCTGCATATCCGTGGTCGCTACCATATCGAGCCGATGAGCGACAGTGGCGTCAACCGTGACCGCGAGCGTATCGTATTCACCGAAGTGCCCTATCAAGCTAACAAAGCCAAATTGATTGAGCGCATTGCTGAGCTGGTTCGCGATAAAAAGCTTGAAGGTATCAGCGAAATCCGCGATGAGTCCGACAAAGACGGCATGCGAATTGCTATTGATTTGCGCCGCGGCGAAAATGCTGAAGTCGTAGTTAACAATTTATTTTTGCAAACGCCACTTGAATCGAGCTTTAGCATCAATATGGTGGCGCTTGATAATGGTCAGCCAAAACTGTTAACGCTGCGCCAATTGATCGCTGCGTTTGTTCGCCATCGCCAAGAAGTCGTCACTCGCCGAACCATTTTTGAATTAAATAAAGCTCGGGTTCGTGGTCACTTGCTTGAAGGGTTAACCGTTGCCCTTGCCAATATTGATGACATTATTGTTGCCATTAAAGAGTCAGCAAACCGCGGTGAAGCTCGTGAAAACTTGCTGGGTAACACGTGGCAGTCCGGAAGTGTTGTTGCGATGCTTGAGGCAGCAGGAAGCCAAGCGGTTCGCCCTGATTTTATCGAAGGTGAAGACTTAAAAGCGCCGTTTGGTTTGATTGAAAACCAATCGCGCTACCGCTTGTCGCTTGACCAAGTGAACGCCATTTTAGAAATGCAGCTTCACCGTTTAACTGGTCTTGAACAAGACAAACTTAGCGATGAATACAAAAGCTTGCTGCTTGAAATCAACCGCTTAGAGTCCATTTTGGGTGATTTTGAAAAGTTAATGGCGGTCATTATTAATGAGATGATCGAAATTCGTGATGAGTTTGGCGATGAGCGTCGAACTGATATCGTGGATTCACGCGCCGATTTTAGCCGTGAGGATTTAATCCCTGAGCAAACGGTCGTGATGACGGTATCGCGAACCGGTTACGCCAAAACGCAGCCCATTGACGACTATGTCGCGCAAAAACGTGGCGGTAAAGGCAAATCCGCCACGGCAATGAAAGAGGACGATGTGATTGACCATTTGGTCGTTACCTCAACTCATGATACGGTGCTTTGCTTTACTGATAATGGTCGCGTGTTTAGCCTTCGCGGCTTTGAGGTACCGATTGCCAGTCGCGGCGCTCGCGGTCGACCGCTGGTCAATCTTATCAACCTTGACCCAGATGAAACCGTGACCACCATTTTACCGATTCCGAGAAAGCGTGATGACAGCGATCATCATTTTGTATTTTTTGCCACGGCAAACGGTACGGTCAAGCGCGTTGATCTTGAGCAATTTGCCAATATCCGCTCCAATGGCTTAATTGCGCTGAGCCTTGATGATGGCGACAAACTGGTTAATGCTCAACTGACCAATGGCAGCCAAGAAGTCATGCTGTTTTCCTCAAGCGGTAAAGCCATTCGCTTTAACGAAAATGATGCTCGGGCGCTAGGTCGAACCGCTCGCGGCGTTCGCGGAATGCGTATCGATGATGAGGAGCAAATCAAATCCTTGGTGGTGATTGATGACGCCGCTAAAGAAATCTTAATTGCTTGTGAAAACGGCTTTGGTAAGCGCACCTTTATTGACGAGTTTAACACGCAAAATCGCGGTGGCGGCGGTGTGATCGCCATTAAAACCAGTGATCGTAATGGCGAGTTGGTGCGAGCGGTGAAAGTTGAGCCAACCGATGATGTGATTTTGATTTCTAATAAAGGCACGCTGGTTAGAACGCCCGTTGAGTATATCGCGAGCACCGGTCGCAATGCGCAGGGCGTCACCTTAATCAAGCTTGCCAGCGATGAAAAGCTGGTGTCCATTGCCAGTGTTGAAGGTGATGATAGCGATGATGCGCTGGTTGACGCTTTAATTGATGACGGCGTTTTTAATGCTGAGGCGCAAACTGAGGTCAGCACTGACATTGATGATACCGATTTGGGCGATCCTGATCTTGATGATGAAATGGACGAGCGCTTTGATGATATTGCCAGTATCTCGCAAGCTCAAGAAGGCGAGCGCGAATAAGTCAGTCATCAAATTGAGTTAAAAAAACTTAAGTTAGTGAGCTTTTAAAAGCCTTAGACGGGGCGCGTCTGAGGCTTTTTTATTTAAAAAAAGGTTTAAATCAAGGCTGGCGTTATGATTAACAACCCGACCGCTCAAGGAACGATTTCAGCGGTATTGGCAAATTTTTTATTTTCGGTATTGTTTTTATTTGGCTTGATTTTGCAGCCCTTGACCGGAACGCAAGTTGCGGCTTGGCGCATTATTATGATGCTGATAAGTTTAGTGGCACTGATCACCTTATTAAAGCAGTGGTCAGCAGTCAAGAACTATTTAAAAACGCTCAAATCCGTCCAAGATAGGCTGTTATTTGTGCTGCCAACACCGATTTTGGGAGCGCAAATTTGGCTGTTTATGTGGGGACCGGTCAATGGCTTAGGGCTTGATGTGACCTTGGGCTATTTTTTATATCCACTGGTGATGATTGTGATCGGTCGGGTTTTTTACCATGAAGCCATGAGCCGATTGCAATGGCTTGCGACTGGTTGCGCGGCAATTGGCATTAGTTATGATATTTGGCTGTTTGGACATATTTCTTGGGCAACCTTGTTCGTTTGCTTGGGCTATCCGCCGTATTATTTGATGCGCCGAAAGCTTGCTGTTCCGCCAATCACTGGACTGCTTGCCGATTTAACCTTGTTATTACCGGCGGTTATTTTTATTTTGGGGCAATCGGGCGGCTTAGTTTTATTTAAGACGACGCCAAAACTTTGGTATTTGTTGCCGCTATTGGGGATTTTAAGCACCGCGGCGATGTCTTTAACGATGGTTGCTAGTAATAAATTGCCCGTGTCGCTATTTGGGACGCTTTGCTATTTAGAGCCGATTTTCTTATTTATTTTTTCTTTAACCTTTTTGCACCAAAGCGCTAGCGAGGGCGGTTCGGTCATCATGTACGGGATGATTTTTGTGGCACTGATGATGATGGTCATCGACAGTGCGCTTGGCTATTGGTCGCGAAAACAGACGGATCGCTTGCAAGGTTATGGCGAGCTGCAAGTGGCAACGTTTCCAACGCGCAGGCGGATAAAAAAGTACCGCGTCAAAAGTTTGCTTCGAGTTCGGCGTTTTAGAAAACGCCAAAAAGCGCAAAAAAAGCAACCAGCAAACCATAATCTTTGACTTGTCAGATATTATTTTTCGTAACCGAATCTTTATCCTTGGCTGTCAAAATGAGGTGATTACGCTATCATCCTTAGCATCAATTTTTTATTCATTTTGGATCAAAAGGTTACGCTATGCTGCATCTTCATCATTTAAGTCAGTCGCGATCGCATCGTATTTTGTGGTTGCTTGAGGAATTGGAACTTGATTACAAACTTACGTGTTACGAGCGCAATCGGGCGTATCTTGCCCCTGATAGCCTCAAAAAAATCCAACCGCTAGGTCACGCACCAATTTTGGAAGTCGATGGTAAGCCGCTCATTGAGTCAGGATTTATCATTGAATATTTGCTCAAACATTTTGATAAAGACCATCAATTTAAACCTAAAGACAGCGATGAAACCGCTTGGGAAAATTACACCTTTTGGCTGCATTTTGCTGAAGGAGCAATCATGCCGACCTTGGTGATGCGCTTGGTTTTTACCAAAGTCGTTGATAAATCGCCACTGCTCATAAAACCTGTCAGTAAAGGTATCCAAAAGCAGGTTGAACACAGTATGATTGCAGGCAATTTGAACGTCATGCTCAATATGATGGAGCAGCATTTAAGCGACAATCACTGGTTTGCCGGAGCAAGTTTTAGCGCCGCGGACATTCAGATGTATTTTGCAGCCGCCGCCGCCAACGCGCGACCAAGTCTTGATCAGGCTCAATTTGCCAATATTTTAAATTGGATGAAGCGCTGCCAAGCTCGAGAAACGTTTCAGCGCGCTGAAGAAAAAGGCGGCAAACTGACGTTTCGTTAACTTAACTGTGAATCAGAAAACGTTTTAAAAAAATAGTTTTAAAAGGAGCGCTATATCAGTGCCTGTTTCGCCAAAGCCGCCGCCAAAAGAGCCTTTAATCGATTACAGAAATGACGTCGATCTACCCGAGCCAACGCCGATTGATGTTAAGTCTTGGCTACAAAAGTTACTGGTAGCCATTTTATGCGCGGTCAGCTTTTACGGCGGCTGGAAGGCACATGAGTCAAACGTCGTTAAGCAATGTTTAGCAAATGGGGGTCAATTGGACAATTCAGGTCAAGTGCTACTTTGTCGATTGCCTTAAATTGCCCTAATAAAAATACCGGTGAAATTATGCTGAAATTAACGTTTTTAGGAACGTCGGCAGGCGTTCCCACCAAATCGAGAAACGTCACTGCGCTTGCGGTTGAATGCCTGAACCCATTTGATAATAGTGCCAGTAAGAAAAAGCGACCGTGGCTGATCATTGATTGCGGCGAGGGCACTCAGCATCAATTGCTTAAAACTAATCTGTCCGTCCATCAGCTTGCTGCGATTTGCATCACCCACGTTCACGGCGACCACTGTTACGGCTTACCGGGGCTGCTGGCAAGCGCGGCAATGTCCGGTCGAACTGCGCCTTTAACCTTGATTGCGCCAAAAGCTATTGCTAAATTTTTGGACGCCGTTACGTTAACAACCGAGCTTTATTTTCCGTTTGCCATTGAGTTTTTGGCGATTGAGGATTTGCTTGAGCAGGACAAAACTGTCGATTTACCTTTTAGCCATTATCATCAAGTAACTATTGATATTAATGCGCTATCGCACCGCGTTGCCTCATTTGGCTTTGGCATTTCGCAAGTTGTGACTAAAAATATGCTGAATAAAGAAAAACTGCTTGAAAATAGCATAAAACCGAGCGAAATTTGGGGAAAGCTTCAGCAAGGTTTTGATGTGACGCTTGAAAATAACCAAGTCTTAAAGGCAAAAGACTATTTAATTACTGAAAAAATCAAAACCAAAATCGTCGTTGCCGGCGACAATGACACGCCAAGCTTACTTGCAAAAACGCTTAATGATGCCAATTTGTTAGTTCACGAAGCGACCTATTCAAGTGATATTTTAGCAAAAATAAAGACTAAAAATTTGGACTTTGACCCGATGCACAGCAGCGCGCTTGAGGTGGGTCGCGCTGCTGAAACTCTTGGGGTGAAAAACTTAATTTTGACCCATTTTAGCGCGCGCTATCAAGGCTTTGATGATGAAATGAGTACCACGCCAAATATGGCAACCATTCGCTTGGATGCAAGGCAGTCTTATCAAGGCAACCTTTGGCTAGCAAAAGACTTTGCCCAGTATTTGGTTGATGGCGCAAAATCTATGGATGCCGTAGAGTATTTAGGTCAAGTTTAGCAAGACTATTCATCATCAAGCGCCAGTTTAGCTTGACCAATCCAAAAGCGGCTAAACTGATACGCCACGCGACCTGAACGACCGCCTCGCTCCGATGCCCAGCGCAGCGCTTGCGATTTTAGCGCCTCGGTCAAGGTAAATTGACCATCGTTTTCACTAGCAATCACCTCATCAAGCGCAATTTTTTTATCTGCCGTATCATTGACGATTTGCTGACGTAAATAATGCGCCACGATTTGCAAATAGGTGTCTTGATTCATTGGGTAAAACGACAGCCAAACGCCAAAACGGTCGGACAGCGATACCGTCTCATCAATGGTCTCGTAAGGGTTGACCTCATCGGTTTGACCGTTATAGATGTTGAGATTGTCTTTCATCAACTGCGGCAACAAATGACGGCGGTTACTGGTCGCATAAACCAAAAGCTTGTCTTGCTCAGAGTCGAGCGCGCCATCAAGAACGCTTTTGAGCGTTCGGTAGCTTTCATCTTGACCGTTAAATGCCAAATCATCACAATAAACGATGTATCGGCAAGGGCAGTCGTTAGGCAACTCATGAATAGCGGCGCGGATTTTATCAAGCACGAGCAGGTCATCACGGGCGACCTCAATCACGCGCAGCCCGTCTTTATGATAGGCATGAAGTAGTGCCCGAATGAGGGACGATTTGCCCGCGCCGCGCGTTCCGGTCATCAGCACGTGATTTGCCGGATAACCTTTTAAAAACTGGCGCGTGTTTTGCTCAAGCTTGGCTTTTTGCTTATCGATGCCTTGCAAATCATCAAGGCTCACAAATAAATTGACCGTCAGCGGCTCTAAATGTCCGGTTTGACCGCCAACCCAGCGATAGGCCAATTGCTCGGGGTCAATGCTGATTTTTGGGGTCACGTGCTGCGCTAAATAATTTTCAAGCAGCGCTAAAATGGGCGCGGGAAGGGCATAATGGCTCGCGTTAAAATCAATATTGCCGCTGCCTTCTAATACTGGATTGAAGCTCATAATCCCTCACTGACTTAAAAATTGGCTTATAGTATACCTTGTTTTTAAACTACAGTAATTTTCTAATCTTGATATCGTTTGCTCGCTATTTTTTAATCTTTTTCTATCAATATGTCTAAGTTGTTACAGCCTAGTTGATAACCATTGTCACAGGCTTTGGCAAAGTACTTTTTTGCTATCACTAGATTGGTTCGCACGCCGTGACCTGCATAGTACATCATACCAAGGTTATATTGAGATCGAGCATCGCCTTGATTAGAGGCATTTAGATACCATTTAGCGGCTTTATAATAGTCCTGACGAGCACCTTCGCCATAGTTATAGAGGGTTCCAAGTTGATATTGGGCAGGAACATAGCCTTGCTCAGCGGATTTTGTAAACCATTCAATCGCTTTGGCGTAATCCTGACCCACGCCGTGACCGTCGTAGTAAGCTTTACCAATATTAAATTGAGCCTTAGCATTGCCTTGATTGGCTTGTATAATGTCATCAAATGCGTTTTCAGTCTCTGACTTTACAGGTGAAACCTTGCTAGGAATGCTCATAGCCTGAGTATTAATAGCTTGATAACATCCGGTAAGCATCAAGCCAGTAAGTAAAAATATTGCGCGTCTTTTTTTCATAGTAGAGGTCATCCCCTTTGTGATTGCTATACTATAAACTAATTTTCACTAAAATATAATTATCATCATGAGCCTGAGCAGCAAAGCGGTTAACCAAAATAAAACCAAAACAATAAATCCAAAATTGGCGTTAGAAAATACAGCCACTCAACTTTTACCGAAATTAACCGAAAAATTTCGCGATTTTGGTTATTTAAATATCTGCCATCAACGACTTGGTCAGCAAAAGGGTGTCTTTTTAAGTTATCAAGGATTAATCAAAGCGGAGCATTTAGACTTTGGGCGAGTGATGATTAAATGGTCATTGTCACCGCAAATTTTTTCTGAACTGTCCCACGAAATTACTATTTTAAAAACGTTATCAAATTTAGAAAAATTATCAAAAATCGTTCCAAAATTATTAGCTTCTGAAAGGATCGCCATTACTTTTTCAAATAAAACTTATCAGCTTGAATTTGTGGTGATGCCTTATTTTGCAAGTTCATTAAATAAGCAAATTCGGCAACCAATGAGCTTTGAACAAAAGCAAAAATTAATTTTAAAAAGTGCGCAAATTATTGATAGCTTTCATCAAAGCGGCTGGCTTCATGGCGATATTAAACCGAGCAATATTTTAGTTAATGACAGCAAAAATGAGCGGCAGTTACTTTTAACCGATTTTGCGTTATCAAAGCAGGTTAGCAATAGCGAAAGCTCAAATGTTGCCGGAACGCCCGCGTATCTAGCGCCTGAATGTTGGAATGGGGAAGGATTAAGCTTGCAAAGCGATATTTACGCGTTTGGGGTAATGATGGTTGAGATATTGACGGCAAAGCGAGCGTTTAGTATTGATAGATCAGGCTCAAATCATGCAAAAGCTTGGGCGACGGCTCATTGCCAAAACCAAATTCCAATATTGCCAGTTGATTATCAAAGGTATCAGACTATCATCAATAAAGCCTTAGCAAAACGGCAAGCGCAGCGCTATCAATGTATGAGTGAAATTGTTGAGGACTTACGACAATTTTAAAAGGAGCGGGATAAGGGTGGGAAAGGTCAAATTTTAGGCATAAAAAAACCTGCTTATAAGCAGGAGTTTTATCTAAGAGTTACTATCGAAAAATGGTGGGGCTGGAGAGACTCGAACTCTCACACCTCTCGGCGCCAGAACCTAAATCTGGTGCGTCTACCAATTCCGCCACAGCCCCATTTGTCAGCTTATCTTAGCAGCGATATGAAGTCATCGCAAGAAGATAAGTAACTGATTCGGTAGTGCGTCTCAGTGGTTGCTCATTATATAGAGTTTTAAACGCTTGGCAAGCCCTTTTTGCAATTAATTTTAAAATAATTGGCAAGTTTTTGCTAAGATTTTGAAATTAAAAATTTTTTTAACTGAAGTTTTTTTTAAAAAAGTGAGAGTTTTGTTTTGGTTGAAAAATACTCAAAAACGCTAAAATCTGCCTTTAATTTGGTAGTTTTCACCCAATTTTAAGCATTAAATCAAACGCTTAGCGAATAAATTGTAGCGATTGAATCAAAAAAAACGTACAATGCGCCAAGCTTTAATCACTTCCAATCAAGGTTCGCCATGTCCAATCCTCAAAGCCAAACCGCTCTGAACAATAACAATTCGCCGTTAACCGACAGTGTGACGATGTTTCATCCGCAAAAAAGCAGCGATGCGCCTTATCATCATAAAGCCAATCACAATCAAAATCGCAGTATTGAAGAAAGCGCCCAATCTGGGATGGGACAGGGCGCAGATTTGGCGGCGGCGTTGTCAGAAACTGGCGCGCCCAAAATTGGCTTTGTGTCGCTTGGTTGCCCAAAAGCTTTAGTCGATAGTGAGCGCATCATCACTGAGCTTAGTCGCGATGGTTATCAAGTTGCTAAAGATTACGACGGCGCGGATTTGGTGGTGGTCAATACTTGCGGCTTTATTGAGTCGGCAGTTCAAGAGTCGCTCGATGCCATCGGCGAGGCGATTAACAAAAACGGTAAGGTAATTGTGACCGGCTGCCTCGGTAAAGAGGCGGAAAAAATCCGCGAAATGCATCCGGCGGTGCTTGCGGTGACGGGCGCTCATGCTTATGACGAGGTGATTACCGCTGTATCAAAGCATGTTCCAAAACCCACCAATTTGGATAAAACTTACGACCCAAAAATTGATTTAATCAATGACGCGGGAATCAAGCTGACCCCAAGTCATTACGCGTATTTAAAAATTTCAGAAGGCTGCAACCACCGCTGCACCTTTTGTATTATCCCAAGCCTTCGTGGTGATTTGGTATCGCGACCTATTGATAGCGTGATGAATGAAGCCGTTGCTTTAAAAAACGCCGGCGTGAAAGAATTGCTCATCATTTCGCAAGACACCTCAGCTTACGGTGTTGATTTAAAGTATAAAACCAGCTTTTGGAATGGCATGCCGCTTAAATCCAAATTTTTTGATTTATGCCAAGCGCTAAACCAACTTGGCATTTGGATTCGTCTGCATTACGTTTATCCGTATCCGCACGTGGATAATGTGGTCGCACTGATGAGTGAAAAAAAGCTGCTGCCGTATCTAGATATTCCCTTTCAGCATGCCAGTCCAAGCGTGCTTAAAGCCATGAAACGCCCTGCGCATAGCGAAAATACACTGGCGCGGATTAAGGCGTGGCGCGAGCTTTGCCCTGACATTGTGATTCGCTCTACCTTTGTGGTCGGCTTTCCGGGGGAGACGGAAGCGGACTTTGAATATCTGCTTGATTGGCTAAAAGAGGCGCGACTTGACCGCGTGGGTGCGTTTACTTATTCCGAAGTTGAGGGCGCGGTGGCTAATGAGTTACCAAATCCCGTTCCCGAAAATGTCAAGCAAGAGCGCTATGAGCGGTTAATGGCGCTACAACAAGCTATTTCTGCTGAAAAATTGCAAGAAAAAGTGGGTAAAACCTTAACCGTGTTGGTTGATGAAATCGATACGGATGAAAATATCGCCATTTGCCGAAGCTTTGCTGATGCTCCTGAAATTGACGGTCACGTTTATGTTGATGACATTGATGGCTCGGTCAAAGCCGGTCAATTTTTAACCGTGACTATTGATGAAGCCAGCGAGTATGATTTGTTTGCAAGCTTTGACGGCTAAAGGCAAAAATTTTGCGCCAAATCAACGCAGATTTTGCTACAATTGGCGCAATTTATCTTCCCAATGCCCAAACGTATTAAATGCTTGCATGGTTTTTTGCTATTGCATGAGGCGTCGTTCGGCTTGGAATTGGATAATTGGCAATAAGTCTTCATTTACCGTGGTTGATATTTTCTTAAAAAGGTGCTCTCATGTCTGACAAAAATCCCCAATTTGCGCGAATTTTGCTTAAACTTTCAGGCGAGGCGTTAGCCGGCGGCAAGGACATGGGTATCGACAGCGACGTCTTAGACAAAATGAGCTTATCTATCGCCCACCTTCGTGGTCTTGGCGTTCAAGTGGGCATCGTGGTTGGCGGCGGTAACCTTTATCGCGGCTCGCAATTGCAAAAAGAAGGTCTGGTGGGTCGGGTGACCGGCGATCAAATGGGAATGCTTGCCACTGTGATGAACGGTCTTGCTATGCGCGATGCGCTTGAGCGCCGAAATATCAAAACACGATTAATGTCTGCGCTGCCCATTGGTGAGGTCACCGAAAGTTACAGCAGCCGAAATGCTATTCGCTACCTTAAAAACGGTGAGGTTTGCATCTTTGTTGCCGGAACGGGAAATCCATTTTTCACCACCGATACCGCCGCTTGCTTACGCGGTATTGAGATTGAAGCGGGTTTGATTTTAAAAGCCACCAAAGTCGATGGCGTTTACGATAAAGACCCAAGCCTGCATAGCGATGCGGTCAAATATGACGGTCTGACCTTTGATGAGGTGCTTGAGCAAAAGCTTGGCGTCATGGATTTGACTGCGATTGCGCTGTGCCGCGAGCATAATGTGCCCTTGCAAGTGTTTGATATGACTAAGCCTAATGCGCTACTCAACGTTGTGATGGGTGAAAATGAAGGCACTCGCGTTTATCATTAACGCCGCCTTTGACAGATTTTTTCAAGGTTAATTTTAAATGTTAAATAAATGAATGTTAACTGACTAACATTAAGGATTTATGATGATTAAAGAGATTAAGCAAGACGGCGAAGCGCGCATGCAAAAGACCTTAGAGGCGCTTGAAAATACCTTTAGTAAAGTTCGCACGGGTCGCGCCCATCCTGGAATGCTGTCAGGAGTGATGGTCAGCTACTATGGCGCGGACACACCGCTGAACCAAGTGGCAAGTGTCAACGTTGAAGACTCAAGAACGCTGTTGGTTCAGCCGTTTGACCGCACCATGGTTCAAGCGGTGGATAAAGCCATCCGTGAGGCGGATTTGGGACTTAACCCCATGACGGCAGATGTGATTCGCGTTCCAATGCCTGCGCTTACCGAAGACACCCGCCGCGATATGCAAAAATTGGCTCGCGGTGAAGCTGAAAGTAGCCGCGTCTCTATCCGCAACATCCGCCGTGATATGATGAACGATATCAAGGATTTGGCAAAAGAAAAAGAAATCTCAGAGGATGATGAGCGCCGCGCGGGTGATGATATCCAAAAATTGACGGACAAATATATTGCCAGCATCGACAGCAAGCTTGAGAAAAAAGAAGCGGACTTGATGGAAGTGTAAATTTTTCATTAAAACGCTTTTAAAAAACAGCCAATAGTTTGGTGCTATTGGCTGTTTTTTTAAGAATTAAAATTGCTCTTATTAATTATGATAATTTAGTGAAATTTGTCGCCTTATCTTTTTAATTTATTGCTCAAGCGTTATCATAAAACCTCTATAACGCTGTAAAAGTCGGTTCATAGCAATCGTCACTTTATCGTGTTGCTGAACTTTTTTATCATTAAAAGCTGACCTTATGACCTTACCAACTTCGCTTTCAAACACTGTTCTTCCGCGCCATATCGCCATCATTATGGATGGCAACAATCGCTATGGCAAAGCTCACCGATTGGGAAGCGGCGGCGGTCATATTGCTGGAAAAGAGGCGCTTGACCCTGTGGTTGAGTATTGCCGTGAGGTTGGCGTTGAGGTGCTCACTGTGTTTGCCTTTTCTAGCGAAAATTGGCAGCGACCCGCCAATGAAGTGGCGTTGTTGATGCAGCTTTTATCCTTGACCATTGATGAGCAGTTGCCAAGGATGATTAAGTTTGAGATTCGGCTGCGCTTTATTGGCGACCGTGAAAAGTTAAGTCATGATTTGCAACAAAAAATGCAAGCTGCCGAAGCAACAACAGCAAAATTTACCAAAATGACATTGGTGATTGCCATCAGTTATGGTGGTCAGTGGGACGTTGCGAATGCCGCAAAGCAGCTTGCCGCAAAAGTTCAAAACGGCGACATGGCTCTTGATGATATTAACAAAGAAAGCTTGGGACAGCACGTTCAGCTTTATGATGCGCCGCCGGTTGATATGCTCATCCGAACGGGCGGCGATTATCGATTGTCCAACTTTTTATTGTGGCAATCGGCTTATGCCGAGCTATTTTTTACCCAAACGCTTTGGCCAGATTTTACCGACAAAGAGCTTGCAGGCATGGTCACTGAGTTTGCTCAGCGGCAGCGCCGATTTGGAAAAACCAGTGAGCAAGTTGCTCTTGATAGGTCATCTAATTTATTGCCACTTGATTAGGCATCACGATTCAATCGGTGATGGTCAAATTAACTGCTATAATGGTCTGATTGAGGGACATTGATAAGGTGCGCTGATGTGGCAACGGATTAAAACCGCCATTATTTTAATTATTATCGTTGGGGTGGCGCTTTTTGCAAGCGCATCGCCCATTTTGATTGTACCGCTATTGGCGGTTGGGGCGGGCATTTCAGCGCATGAATGGACAAAACTGATGCCTGCTTGGCGTCAGCCTTGGCTGTTTGTGGTCATCGTTTTGGCGCTGACTTTCACGTCTTTAGTGGTGCCAAGCTCTTGGGCGGTTTGGTGGTCAGCTTCCGTGGTCATTTGGCTGTTGGCGTTGTCTTGGGTTCGCGTTTTTCCGCAAAAAACCCGCTGGTATGGTCGCAGATTGGCAGTGATGGGCGCTGTTATTTTAACCGCTGCCATTACCGCAATGTTTGATTTGTGGCGATTGTCGCCGTGGTGGCTGATGTATGTGTTTTTGTTGGTTTGGTGTGCTGACAGTGGAGCGTACTTTGTCGGTCGCAAGCTTGGCAAACGTAAAATGGCGCCTAATGTGTCACCTAATAAAAGCATGGAAGGCTTGGCAGGCGGACTTGCTACGGGGCTTTTGGTGGTGATTGCTATTAGTGTGTTTAAACTGCAACTGTCAGGCGTTGCGCTCATCAGCTTTGTGGCGCTGTCAGCAGTCACTATTTTGGCATCGGTGCTTGGCGATTTGTTTGAATCGATGCTCAAGCGCCAAGCTGGCGTGAAGGATTCAGGAACTATTTTGCCCGGTCATGGCGGCGTTCTTGATCGGATTGATTCATTATTGTCTGCCACGCCGATTTTTGCGCTTGGGTTTTGGGCATTGAACCATTTTGGCATTGTCGTGTCATAGTACGATTTACAAACATAATTTAACGAGATAACAAACGCTGATGATAAGTAATCAAGAAATGACAAAGTCGCGAATTGCGGTTCTTGGAGCGACCGGTTCCATTGGTGACAGTACCCTTGCAATCTTGGCGGCGCATCCTGAATCCTACGACGTTTTTGCCTTATCTGGACATCATCAGCTTGATAAATTGCTTAAGCTTTGCCAAAGATTTCAGCCCAAGCGTGTTTGTGTTCCTGAAGCTGCGATTGATGACTTTGCGCAAAAGCTTGCTGAACATCAGCTTGAGATTGAGGTGGTTAGCGGTCAGCAAGGCTTGATCGATATTGCCACAGACAGCCAAGTGCAAACGGTAGTTGCAGCGATCGTTGGGGCAGCAGGGCTGCCATCAACGCTTGCCGCAGCCAAGGCAGGAAAGCGCATTTTACTTGCCAATAAAGAAGCGCTGGTGATGGCAGGTCAGGTGATGATTGATGCAGTCAATGCCAATCAAGCGATGCTGTTGCCGATTGATTCTGAGCACAATGCCATTTTTCAATGTTTGCCGGTGAATATTCAAGCCAATCGCAGTCAAATTCACGACAGCAGTTTTGGCGTTCGCAAACTTTGGCTGACCGCATCTGGCGGACCTTTTTTAAACCAAAGCTTTGAGCAAATGCAAAAAGCAAATGTTGCTGAGGCGGTCAATCATCCTAATTGGTCGATGGGGCAAAAAATATCGGTCGATTCGGCAACGATGATGAATAAGGGTCTTGAGCTGATTGAGGCATGTTATTTGTTTGATTTTCCTGAAGATAAAATCAACGTTGCCATTCATCCGCAAAGTATAGTTCATTCCATGGTTGAATATAACGACGGCAGCTTTTTAGCTCAGCTTGGCAGCCCTGATATGAAAACCCCCATTGCTCATGCTTTAGCTTACCCGAACCGCATCGAAAGCGGCGCTCAGCCATTAGATTTGTTTTCGTTAAGCGCACTTGAATTTATTCAGCCTGACGCGCAAAAATTTGCCTGTTTGCGATTGGCGCGCGAAGCAATGCAATCAGGAAATGGCGCGACCATTGTCCTTAATGCGGCAAATGAAATTGCCGTTGATGCGTTTTTAAACGGTCAAATTGGTTTAACTCAAATTGCTGAGATTAATGAGCAAACGCTTTGCAAACTCCCAGAAACGCTACCAAAAAATGCGGATATTGAAGCAATTTTAGCGATTGATGCTAAAGCCCGCCGCATCGCTCAAGACTTTATTGCAAAAGCAGGATAACGCCGCCATAAAAGCGCTATTATCACTGAGCAAAGTTTGCAAAAACTGCGGCTTGGGTCACAAATAAGGGTAATTACACTTTATGATGACGTTTTTATTGACATTGCTTGCGGCGATTTTGATTTTAGGACCACTGGTTGCGCTACATGAATGGGGGCATTTCATCGTCGCAAGGCTTTGCGGCATCAAAGTGCTGACTTATTCAATTGGTTTTGGTCCCAAACTGTTTGGTTGGACGAGCAAAAAAAGCGGTATTAATTACCGCATCTCCGCGCTTCCTTTGGGCGGCTATGTCAAGATGCTGGATGAGCGCGAAGGGGAAGTTGCTGAGCATGAACAGCATTTGGCGTTTAACCGTCAGCATCCCTTGAAAAAAATCGCCGTGGTCGCGGCAGGACCTTTGATGAATTTTGTCATTGCCATTTTTCTATTTTGGGTGCTGTTTTTAACGCCATCAGAGCAGCTTGCCACCAAAATCGGTGAGGTGTTGCCAAATTCGCCAGCCGCTGCCGCAAAGCTTCCAGTCGGGGATAAGATTGTAGCGATTGACGGTCACGAGGTGGCAACTTGGGAGGCGATCAACTACCGCTTGGCAGATAAAATGGGCGAAACCACCAAGGTTAACGTCACGTTGCAGCCGGACAACAGCAATGCTACGACTTATCCGGTTACCATCAATCGCTTTATGCAAGAAAAAGACGGCGTCGATGCGCTAACCAGTTTTGGAATATTACCTTGGCAGCCAAAAATTGCGCCCGTGGTCGGTCAGCTTGCGCCTGATGGGGCAGCAATTCGTCAAGGCTTAAAAGTTGGCGACACCCTCACTGCCATTAATGGCACGCCCATTACTGATTGGTTAAGTGCTACGCGGATCATCCGTGATAACCCTGAGGTGCTATTGAATATTCAGGTGCTAAGGGACAATCAGCCGCTTGATCTGCAAATCATGCCGCAAGGTAAAAAAGACAATTTAGGTAATGTTTACGGTCAAATTGGCGCTATGGTTGCCGAAACGGACATTGTCATTCCAGAAGCTTATAAAACCACGGTTCAATACGGCGCTGGCGAAGCGTTGGTTCAGTCATTTGCAAAAACTGAGCAACTGGCAGTGATGACGCTCAGCTCCATGGGAAAAATGCTTTCAGGAATGATCGGTCTTGAAAATTTATCAGGTCCTATCACCATTGCCAAAGTGGCTAAACAAAGCTTTGATATCAGTTGGGAGATGGTGCTATCAACCGCCGCCCTGATTAGCTTGAGCCTTGCGGTACTAAACTTATTGCCAATTCCAGTTTTGGATGGTGGTCATTTGGTTTATTATGTCATTGAACTGATTCGTGGTAAGCCATTGTCAGAATCGGTACAAATGGTTGGGCTAAATATTGGTCTTCTTTTGCTGGCAGGTTTCATGGTGTTAGCAATTGGTAATGATATTAGCCGCTTATTTTAGAGTCGATAGTGGTGTCATTTTGACCAATCAATGACTCTTGGGTACTTTGCGCAACTGATGGCTGTCTTTAATCATTATTTTGTCTGATAAAATTCATCAGGGCTTTGTTATGAGGTACTATACTAACGGTAAGTTTTAGTTTATTTTATGCTACGTTTTATATAAATTGGTCAAAGTCTGCAAGTTCAATCTTAAAGCAACTGCCAAAAGCATGTGCGGATCGGGCTTTACAAGGCAGACTTTTTCCCTTAATTTAAGCCAAGTTTTTTATTGACGGATAGTGTTTATGCGAACGCCTTTATTGATGAGCGCGGCAGGGTTGCCGCTCATGGTCGCTGTGATGAGTGTGCCTGCTCAAGCGGCAAATTTTGTGGTCTCAGACATCAGCTTTTCAGGGCTCAATCGCCTGACCGCTGAGAGCCTTTATCCTGTCTTACCCATCTCTGTGGGCGATACCGTCACCGATGAAAGCCTTGCTGCCAGTATTAAAGCGCTTTACGCCACCGAAAACTTTGCCAATATTCAAAGCCAAGTGAAAGGCTCAGCGATCAATTTTCAAGTGATTGAACGTCCCATCATCGCTGAGGTGAACTTTGAGGGCAACAAACTCATTCCAAAAGAAGGCTTAACCCAAGGCTTAAAAAATGCAGGGCTTGCGGTTGGTGATGTGCTCAAACAAGCAACGCTGCTTGGGGTTGCCAATGAGCTTCAGCAGCAATATATCAGCCAAGGCTACTACAATAGCGATATTGAAGTTGACCAAACGCTGCTTGATGGCAACCGCGTCAAACTGGATATTCGCTTTATTGAAGGCAAGCCTGCCAAAGTCGTTGATATTAATGTCATCGGTAATAAGCATTTTAGCGATTCAAAAATCAAAGAAGTTTTTGCGGTTAAAGAGTCCTCATGGACGCGATTATTATCAAAATCTGACCGTTATGCTAAAGAAAAGCTTGCTGCAAGCCTTGAAAATTTAAAAGCCTTATATCAAAACGAAGGCTTTGTGCGCTTTGATGTCAATAACGCGGTACTTAATATCAGTGAAGACAAGCGCAGCGTCTTTATTGAAGTGAGCGTGAGCGAAGGCGAGCAGTACAAATTTGGTCAAATTAACTTTTTAGGAAAGCCTACTTTTGAAACCAGTGAGCTTCAAAAGCTGGTGACTTTTGCGCCCAATGAACAGTATTCACAAGCTAAGCTTGATGCGACTACCGCTGCGCTTAAAAGCCGTTATGGCAATGAAGGCTACTACTTAGCTCAAGTTCGCCCTGTTCCTCGTATTAATGATGAAACTCGCGTTGTTGATATCGATTATTATATTGACCCTGCGCGTCCCATTTATGTTCGCCGGATCAATTTTAGCGGTAATTTGCGCACCAAAGATGAAGTGCTTCGCCGTGAAATGCGTCAGCTAGAAGGCGCTTTGGCATCCAATGAAAAAATCCAGCTGTCACGAACGCGATTGATGCGAACGGGATTTTTCAAATCGGTCAACGTCGATGTCAAACCTGTCCCCAATCAACCCGATCAAATCGATGTCAACTATACGGTTGAAGAGCAGCCTTCAGGAAGCTCAACCATCGCCGCCGGTTACTCGCAAAGCGGCGGGGTGACCTTCCAGCTTGATTTGACCCAAAATAACTTTATGGGAACCGGGAATAAGGTAAAAGCGGCGCTATCGCGATCAGAAACCCGCGACTCGTATAGCTTGGGATATACCGACCCTTACTTTACCGAAAATGGGGTATCGCAAGGGATCAGCGCTTACTACCGCAATACCAAATACGATGATCGTAACGTGAGCAATTACGTTACTGACTCGTATGGCGCAACTTTAAACTACAGCTATCCGGTTGATGAAACCAAGCGCGTAAGTGCAGGATTCAACTACGACAATACCACGGTTCGTGGTGGTCGTAACTTAGGCATCTCCAACGTTCAACAAATCATTGATGATGGCGGTAGCGTTGAAACGTATACCAATGATAATGGCGAGCAAATCAAAGGCATCGGCAGCTTTAAAAATGACTATGACACCTACAATTTACTGTTAGGCTGGGATTATAGCACCCTTGATCGCCCTGTTTTCCCAACCAAAGGCATGAGTCATGCCGTTGATGCCACCATTGGTTTAGGGGATGCCAGCTACCAAAAAGTCATTTATCGTGGTAATGTATACTACCCAATTTATAAAGACTGGGTGGCTCGCGGTTATACCAAGCTTGGCTATGGTAACGATTTGCCGTTTTATGAAAACTTTTATGCCGGCGGCTACGGTTCGGTTCGTGGTTATGAGTCTTCAAGTCTTGGACCACGATCTAAAGCCTATTATGATGCGATCAATGGTTTAGATCGACTTCGTGATGAAGAGGTTGGCGGAAACGCGCTGGTGACCTTTGGTTCTGAGCTGATTTTACCGATGCCATTTAAAGGCGACTGGGCAGATCAAGTTCGCCCTGTGGTGTTCTTTGAAGGCGGTCAGGTTTTTGATACTACCGATAAAGAAAATCGCACCTTTGTTGATCCAGTTTCTGGCGAAAATAAAGGTATTCCGCTATTGACTCAAGATAAAGACTTGCGCTTTAGTGCAGGCGCTGGGGTAACTTGGTACACGCCAATCGGTCCGATCTCCTTAAGTTACGCCATGCCAATTGGCGATAAAGAAGGCGATGAAACCGAGCACGTCCAGTTCCAAATTGGCAGCACTTTTTAAGCCATAACCTAAGATTACGGTTCAAGCCCAAAATTTGGGCTTGATTGATATTTATAGTGATAATAATGCATGATGATCACCATTGAGCAACTGATTTCTCAAATCGAGCGGCGCCAGCCCGTGCTAAATAAAGCCCATCTTGAGGCATCAACGCTTAAGCAAACGCTTTGCGGCATTGGGAGCTTGTCTCATGCTAAAGCCAATGAGATCAGCTTTTTAGCCAGTGCTCAATTTGAATCAAGCCTTGAAAAAAGTCAGGCAGCTGCGATTTTGGTGACGCCAAAGCATGAAGCTTTAGTGCCAAAATCAAGCGTAGCACTGGTTGTTGAAGCGCCGTATTTGGCATATGCCAGTGTGAGCCAATTGTTTGCGCCACAGCCCAAGTTAGGATTGATTCATCCCACCGCCGTTATTGCCAAAAGCGCGATGATTGGCAAGAACGTTTCGATCGGCGCGTTTTGTGTGATTGGCGACGATGTTTCGATTGGCGATCATAGCAATCTTGAGGCGCATGTGGTGGTCGAAGATCGCGTCGTGATTGGCAGTCACGCGGTCATCAAATCACAATCAAGCATTGCTCATGACTGTATCATTGGTGATTTTGTTCGGCTGCATTTTGGCGTGAGCATTGGCTCAGAAGGTTTTGGATTTGCACCCACCAAAGACATCAGCCAAAGCGGTTGGGAGCGTATTGCTCAGCTTGGTCGCGTGGTGATTGGCGATCATGTTCGTGTTGGTAGCCAAACTTGTATTGATCGCGGCGCAGTGAATGATACTGTCATTGGTAATCATGTGATCATCGATAACTTAGTTCAAATTGCCCATAACGTGACCATTGGTGATGGTACTGCCATTGCTGCCAAAACAGGCATTGCCGGAAGTACCAGTATCGGCAAGCGCTGCATTATTGGCGGAGCCGTTGGGATTAATGGTCATATTAGCATTTGCGATGATGTGAGCCTTTCAGGAATGACGATGGTGACCAAATCCATCACCACCTCTGGGGCGTATTCTTCTGGAACACCAGCAATGCCAACGGGCAATTGGCGGCGAGCCGCGGTTCGCTTTCGAAAGCTTGGGGATAAACATAGCTCATCAAAATAATGCTTTTGATCATGTCCTGTATTTGACGCGCTATAATTTATATCAAAAATTTGGCTAAAATGATGACGATTAAAATTTTAGCAAAATTAAAGACCTTTATTCTAAATTGCGGTAAGCTTAAGACGTTTGGTTTGTATGTTTAATACCTTTTAGCCGATGTTTTTTAAGCTGACCTTTTGCAGCAGCAAGGAAGCCCTTATGAGTGCCACCGATATTGATACTTTAACTGACGATCATATTAAAAGCTTAGCGGATCAAGGCTTAACGCTGCCTTTAACCTATCATACGCTTAAGCATTACTTGCCGCACCGCTATCCGTTTATGTTGGTGGATAAAGTCACGGCTTGTAAGCCTGGTGAGTCCATCACCGGCATCAAAAACGTGACCATTAACGAAGAGTTTTTTAATGGTCATTTTCCTGATGAGCCAATTATGCCAGGGGTTTTGATGGTTGAGGCGATGGCTCAAGTTTCAGGCGTCCTTGGGTTTATTAGCGCAGGGATCACCGCTGAAGATGGCTATTTGTACTTATTTGCAGGCGTGGATAAAGTTCGCTTTAAACGCCGCGTGATTCCAGGGGATCAGTTGATTATTCGCGCCACCACGGTGATGCAAAAGCGCGGTATTTATAAGTTTGACTGCACGGTTCATGTAGAAGATGAGCTTGCTGCCAGCGCTCAAGTGATGATCGCTCGACAAGAGCAATAATAGGTTTTTATAAGAAAAAAGCAGGGTCAAGTCTTACGGTCAAGCCCTGCTTTTTGCTTAACATTTTTATTGAAATTCGATGATTCTAAGGTCTGTATTATGAGTCAGATTCACCCAACGGCGCTCATCTCACCTTCTGCCAACATTGATGCTTCAGCGGTGATCGGACCTTATTGTATCATCGGCGATGAGGTGACGATTGGTGAAAATACGGTACTTCAGCGCCATGTGGTTGTCGCTAAGCTCACTAAAATTGGTAAAAATAATACCATTTATCAATTTGCCAGTATTGGCGAGGATTGCCAAGATTTAAAATACAATGGCGAGCGCACTTGGCTTGAAATTGGCGATCATAATACCATCCGTGAGGCGTGTAGCTTACATCGCGGCACAGTTCAGGACAACAGCTTAACAAAGATTGGTAGCCACAATCTGTTTATGGTCAACACACATATTGCTCATGACTGCGTGATTGGCGATCACAATATTTTAGCAAATAATGTTGGGGTTGCAGGTCACGTCCATATCGGCAATCATACGATTATCGGGGGCAATTCCGGGATCCATCAATTTTGCCGTGTCGATGATTACAGCTTGATTGGCGGCGCAAGTTTGATTTTAAAAGATGTTGCTGCCTTTACTATGGTTTCAGGAAATCCGGCAAGCGCTCATGGTCTAAATGTGGAAGGTATGCGCCGAAAAGGCTGGTCTGCTGAGACGATTGACACCTTGCGCCAAGCTTATAAAGTGATCTTTAGATCCGGATTTACCAGCCAACAAGCGGTCGATATTTTAAAAAATGATCTGCTCCCTCGTGAGCCAAAAGTTCAAATGCTGATCAACTCACTTACTCAAAGCAATCGCGGCGTCGTTCGATAAGATTCATTCACAATCGTTTATTTATTCTTTGCTTTTTAGCTATTTTTATTAAAAACCATGACAATTTGTTATGGTTTTTTTTTGCCCTAATATTGACAAGGCAGCCAAGTTAACAGAAACTTACGGTTGCTAGAAAGCAGAAAGCTTTCTTACTTCATTGTTAATAATGTAAATTTGATCATTGGTTTGCCCTGTTCCTCAATTAACATTTTTAATTTTTCGTATTGACGGGTCATTTCCGTTGTTTTTAAGGAGTAGTTTGTGGCAGAACCTAGAGAAAACTGGTCCAGCCGCTCAGGATTTATTTTAGCGGCTGTGGGATCAGCAATAGGATTAGGGAATATTTGGCGCTTCCCTTATGTGGCTTATGAAAACGGTGGCGGCGCATTTGTCGTCCCTTATTTAATTGCACTGATGACGGCAGGATTGCCACTGCTATTTTTAGATTATATTGTCGGTCAAAAATACCGCGGCGGCGCGCCGATTGCTTATCGGCGAATGATTAAATCTGCCGAGTCGATCGGCTGGTGGCAAGTGCTTGTTTGCTCGGTGGTAGCGATTTATTACGCCAGTGTTTTAAGCTGGGCGGGCAACTTCATGATTTTCTCGTTCGGTCAGCAGTGGGGCGAGGATACCGAAGCGTTTTTCTTTAATACTTATTTGCAAAATGCGGACACCTTGCAAGCGGCATTTGTGCCTCAGTTGTTCATTGGTTTGGTCATCGTTTGGGCGTTGGCATTGATTATTTTATACGGTGGGGTTAAAAAAGGCGTCGAGCTTGCCAACCGCATTTGTATCCCGCTACTGGTCATCATGTTTTGTTTGCTGGTATTCCAGTCGCTCAGACTTCCAGGCGCGGTCGATGGCTTAAATGCCTTTTTCACCCCCAATTGGGGCGCGATGACCAACCCTAAAGTTTGGCTTGCCGCTTACGGTCATATCTTTTTCTCGCTATCCATCGGCTTTGGCATTATGTTGACCTTTGCCTCTTATTTAAAGCCCAATGCCAACTTGACGGCGTCAGGATTGGTGGTCGGCTTTGCCAACTCATCGTTTGAGCTGCTAGCCGGAATTGGCGTTTTTGCTGCGTTAGGATTTATGGCGCAAGCTACCGGTGTTCCGATTGCCGAAGTGGTTGGTAGTGGTATTGGTCTTGCCTTTATTGCTTTTCCAAAGCTGATTTCAAGCTTGGGAAGCGGCGGCGATATCGTTGGGTTTTTATTTTTCGGCTCTTTAGTGATTGCAGGGGTGACCTCGATCATCAGTATTTTAGAGGTGCCGATTGCCGCGTTTAAAGATAAATTTGGCTGGTCGCGAAATAAAGCCGTGACGATCATTGGTGGCACTTGTGCTTTAATTTCTATCGTATTATTTTCCACCAAAAACGCCATTACTTTTGTGGACATCATCGATAACTTTGCCAATAACATCGGTATTGTTGTCGGGGCGCTATTGTCCATTGTTTGGATTACTTGGTTTCATCGCTCAGTTATTCCAGAGCTTATCACTCATGTTAACCGCATCTCAAGCATCAAGCTTGGTAAAGTTTGGGTATTTATGCTAACGGTGGTGACGCCATTGTCGTTATTAGTGGCGCTGGTGTTGACTCTCAAGTCTTTATTGACCGAAGGCTACGGCGATTATCCGATGTTGACTCAGCTGATCTTTGGTTGGGGCATTGTGGTGATCTTTGCTATTGGGGCGTTTTTACTGACCAGCCTTAAAGATCGACGTGAGGAGATTTAAATGAATTCATCTGCAATTGTTTTGATGATGGTGTCTATCTTATTGGTTTGGGGTGGTTTGGTGATGGCTATCATTCACTTAATGAAGCACCCAGATTTGCCATTAGATCATATCAACCAAGATTTACCTTAAGGTTTTATAAAAGTTAACAATAAAAAAGGCTTAATCAGTTAAGCCTTTTTTTAATTACCTTTAAATTTTAGCGCAAGTTGAGCTCGGGAACGTCTTGACCACGGCGCTGATAAAAGTCATAGACAAAGTCATCAAAGCGGTCATTATCAATTGCCGCGCGAATCCCTGCCATCAAGCGCTGATAGTAGCGCAGGTTATGAATGGTCGCAAGCTGAGCGCCCAGCATTTCTTTACATTTATTTAAATGGTATAAATACGCTCGGCTAAAGTTTTGGCAGGTATAGCAATCGCAATCAGGATCAAGCGGCGTCTCATCAAAGCGGTATTGGCTGTTACGGATGCGAACGATGCCACCATTATCCAAATTTCCGGTGACAAAATAATGACCGTTGCGAGCGTTTCGGGTGGGCATGACGCAATCAAACATATCCACGCCGCGGCGAACGGCCTCAACGATGTCCTCAGGCTTACCAACGCCCATCAAATAGCGCGGCTTATCACTTGGCATGTCGTCAGGGATGTAATCCAAAACATCGATCATCTCTTCTTTTGGTTCACCAACGGACAGCCCGCCGATCGCATAACCATCAAAGCCAATCTCAAGCAGACCTTCAAGGGACTGCTGACGCAGCTCGGGGAACATACTGCCTTGAATAATGCCAAACAAAGAGTTATTGCTCTCTAAGCGCTGATGCTCATCAAGACAGCGCTTGCCCCAACGAAGCGACAATTCAAGCGATTTTTTTGCCTCATCAAAGGTCGCAGGATACGGCGTACACTCATCAAACTGCATGACGATGTCAGAATTTAAACTGAACTGAATCTGCATGGATTTTTCAGGGGACAAAAACACCTTTGCGCCATCAATCGGTGATTTAAAATGAACGCCGTCTTCGGTGATTTTGCGCATTGCCCCAAGGCTGAACACTTGAAAGCCGCCAGAATCGGTCAAAATGGGCTTATCCCAATGGATAAAATCGTGCAAGCCGCCAAATTTATCAATCACTTCCGTTCCTGGTCGCAGCCATAAATGAAAGGTATTGCCAAGGATAATCTCAGCGCCAATCTCATGAATGTCGCGCGGCAGCATCCCTTTGACCGTGCCATAAGTGCCAACCGGCATAAATGCTGGAGTCTGAACGTCGCCATGATTTAAGTGAACCGTACCACGGCGGGCGCGGGTGGCGCCATTTGCCGTTTTATGAAGGGTAAATTGCATAACTTAACCGTAATCTTTATTCAAAAAATATGCGTAATTATAGCATTAGCAAATGTTAAATGGCGGGTATCGTCAAACTTATCAGATCAATTGCTTAAGGCTTTAACATTTAGCTCAACTACGATTTGATACAGACACAGGGTAGGGCTTTTGCTATGTTTATTTTATTAAGCAAATGGCAGGTTAACCAATCAAAACACTTTAGCCGTCGATTTAACCTAAGGACGCGGTGATGAAGCTTCGAGTAAACGCGTTGGCTATTGTGGCGGTAATGGCTTTTTTTATCTCAGGGGAAGTTATGGCAACTGAAGAACCAAAATATACCGTTTTGCAGCGTCACGACGGTCTTGAGCTGCGCCGTTACGACAGCCAAATTATTGCCCAAACTACGGTGACCGGATCGCAGCAAGCTGCTAGTCAACAAGGTTTTAAAATCTTAGCGGATTTTATTTTTGGAAATAACACTTCAGCGCAGGGCTCAAATAAAATTGCCATGACTGCGCCAGTGATCATGCAAAGGTCGCACAATAAAACAGCCTCTTCAGAAAAAATAAACATGACCGCGCCGGTAATTACTCAAAAAACGGCAAAAAATGAATGGCAAATGCAGTTTATTATGCCAAGCCAATTTACCATAGAAACTTTGCCTAAACCTAATAATCCAAATATTAGCATTAAGCAGCTTCCTGAAAAAGCGTTTGCGGTGATTGGGTTTTCAGGGCTTGCAGGCGAGGATAAAGTTGTTAAAAAAACCCAAGAATTACAATCTTGGTTGCAGCAGCACCATATGAAAGCACTAAGCGAGCCCAAGCTTGCTCGTTATGACCCGCCTTGGACGCTACCATTTATGCGCCGAAATGAAGTCATGATTGAATGTGAATTTGAGCAGCAATAAGCGCAACAATAAGTATCGTTACTTTAAAATAGATAATAAAAAAGACAGTGTTGAACTGTCTTTTTTTGGTTTATAAATCGCTTTTTAATAAATTTTTATGCTAAATAAAGCTTAAAATTACGCTTGCTGCTTTTGAATGATGTTCAGCATCCGGCGTAATGGCTCAGCGGCGCCCCAAAGCAGCTGGTCGCCAACCGTGAAAGCGCCCAAATATTCGCCGCCCATATTGAGCTTACGTAAGCGACCAAGGGCTACCGTGAGCGTTCCAGTTACGGCAACAGGCGTCAAGCGTTTCATTGCCGCCTCTTTGGTGTCTTCGACCACATCAAGCCATTGATTGCCGCTGTTTTTGAGCGCGTCTTCGATATCCTCAAGTGGAATGTCTTTTTTAAGCTTAATGGTTAAGCCTTGAGCATGACAGCGCATGGCACCGATGCGAACGCAAAGCCCATCGATGGCGATTTGGCTGTTTTCATTATTGCCCAAGATTTTATTGGTTTCAACGCCGCCTTTCCATTCCTCGCGCGATTGCTTGTTTTCAAGCTGTGAGTCGATGTAAGGAATCAGGCTTCCGGCAAGCGGAACGCCAAAGTATTGCTGCGGAAAGTCCGCTGAGCGCTGAGTCTCGGCGATTTTTTTGTCAATATCTAAAATGGCGCTGGCAGGATTGGCAAGCTCGTCCGCAACGGCATCACGAAGCACGCCCATGCCATTGATGAGCTCGCGCATGTTATTCGCGCCCGAGCCACTTGCGGCTTGATAGGTCATGGCACTGACCCACTCAACCCAGCCGCGATTGAACAGCTCGCCGATGGCCATCAGCATCAAAGATACCGTACAGTTGCCGCCGATAAAGTCTTTTTTACCGTTTTTAAGCGCCTCATCAATGACGTTTTTATTTACAGGGTCTAAGATAATGATGCTATCGTTTTCCATGCGAAGGGTGCTTGCCGCATCGATCCAGTAACCCGTCCAGCCGCTGTCCCGTAGCGGCTTGTGAATTTGCTGCGTATAATCGCCGCCTTGACAGGTAATAATCACGTCGCAATCGGCAAGTGCCTTGATATCATGAGCATCTTTTAAAGTGCTAGGAGCAATGCCGTCAAAGCTTGGCGCATTGCCACCTGCATTACTGGTCGAAAAAAACACTGGCGTGATGGTTGCAAAGTCATTTTCTTCGCGCATCCGTTCAATGAGAACCGAGCCGACCATTCCGCGCCAGCCTACCAAGCCTACTTTCAAATTGCTCATGACATGTTGTCCTTAATTTACCAAAAAGTATTGCAATCCCAACCGATTACAATGCCGTGAAAGTGCCTAAAAAGCAAGATATTTTATCTCAATTTGATCGGTCTTTGATCAATATTGGCTTCACTGATAGCAACTTTCGGTTATCAAAATATGAGGTTGCCAAGCGTTTTAACCACGATTATTTTTCGCCATTAGCTTAGCGACTTTAAAAGCTAACTAACTGCTTCACCAAAATATCCTTGATTGCGAAGTTAAATCAGCTTAGATTCGTGATTATTCAAAGTGGCTATCAAAAAGGTAGCTATTACCCCTAACCACCCAAGCATTAAAATAAGGATCACCGAGGAGGGATTTCATTTGCTCATAGGCTTTCAAGGTTTGGCGATTATCCTCATTTTTGTGACCCTTTGGGGATTATTGCCAGTAGATTATTGGTGGGTTCGCGGTGCCGACTTTCCGCGGATTCAGATATTGTGGCTTGGGCTGATCAGCCTTTTAGGGTTGGTGTTTTTTTTGGTGTTGGGGGAGTCCTCAAGGCTTTTTTTTGATGGCAGCGATAAAGTTTTACTGTTGTTATTGATTGTCGCTCTGATTTATCAGCTTAAAATGGTCATTCCATATACAAAAATTTGGCAAAAACAAGTAAAAGATGCCAGTACGCGCTTCAATGCCGATCAAATCAAAATTATCGTTGCCAATGTATTGATGACCAATGACAACAAACAAGCGCTCATTGATTTGGTCAACAATCAGCGCCCTGATGTGCTATTGACTTTAGAAACCAATAAAGCGTGGGAAACTGCGCTGAAAGCGATTGAAAGCGACTATCCGTATACGGTCAAAGTGCCGCTGGAAAACCTGTATGGCATGCACTTATACTCAAAGTTTGAGCTTATTGACCCGATTGTTCAGTTTTTAATTATCGATGATATTCCCTCCATTCACACCAAGCTTCGGCTCAATGAACAAATCATCTGCTTTTATTGCTTGCATCCAATGCCGCCAAGCCCAACGGAAGCAGAAAAATCCACCACGCGCGACGCTGAGCTTTTATTGGTCGGTCGGCATATAAAGGAGCAGCAGCAGCCCTCGATTTTGGCAGGGGATTTGAACGATGTGGCTTGGTCAAAGACCACGCGCCGCTTTCAGAGGATATCGGGGCTGTTAGATCCGCGGATTGGTCGCAAATTTATCAACACTTTTCATGTGCGTTTCCCCTTTTTACGCTGGGCGCTTGATCATATCTTTCATAGCCCATGCTTTACGGTAGTTCGAATTGAGCGCTTGCCAAGTATAGGTTCCGATCATTTTCCGGTTTTGACCATTTTACAATTTGAGCCGAAAAAAGCGGTCGCGCAAGCTCAGCAATTAGCACCAGCGGACAGTGAGGAGATTGCCGCTGCCAAACAAACCATTCAAGAAGGCAAAAAAGAGGGAGAAAAGATTTCTCAAGAGCAAGATTGAGCTAATAAAGGCGCTTAAGTTTACCAACGATTGTTTTGTAAGTAAAAGCTTACAACAATTAGGGTTTTTAGCGACTAGCGGCAATTATCTAGCTGACCTACAATACCATCATCAGCACAAGGATAAGTAAGGATGCAGTGTTGAGATGGTCATCATTAAGATAGGTCAGCCCGCTATCGTTATGATGAGTATTCCGACTTAGGATAAGTCAACAAGGAAGTGATAATAATAATAACATCAGATGCGCCCAAACCCCGAACTTATCGCCCTAGGTTCGGGTTTTTTCTTTTGTTTTTTGATTTATGAAAATGTTGCTTGGCTAGTAAAATTGATGCTGAATAAGCCAAAATTTCTCAATGCTCAATAAAAAAAGATGATCCTATGAATCATCTTTTTTGGTTAAAGTGAAAGGATTAGTCAATGATTTGAATGTAAGCCGCTGATCGCAATTCTTGTAACCAGTCCTCTTTAGCTTGCGGGGCTAAGCGCTGATAAAGCGCTTGACGAGCAAGATTGCGGCGGTATTGGGTGGTGGCATCAAAATTGCGAGCGCCTTCCACTTTCAAAATATGCCAGCCAAATTGCGATTTAAATGGCGCGGAAAAATCACCCACAGGCGTTTGTTTCATAACGGCTTCAAAGGGCGCGACCATTTCGCCTTCGCTGACCCATTCCAAATCACCGCCGCGACCGGCAGATCCTACGTCATCGGAGTAGGTGGAAGCAAGGCTTGCAAAGTCGGCACCGCGGCGCAGCTGCTCATAAAGATCGTTGATTTTTTGTTCAGCTAGGGCATCTGATTGCAGCTCATCGACATTGACCAAAATGTGGCGGGTGTGCCACTGCGGAACGATGACTTTGTCGCTTGATTTTTTATCGGCAAGCTTAATGATATCGATACCTTCAGGAGTCACTAGAGGGGCGCTGACCGCACCGACGTCAAGTTTGACAATTTGATCAGAAAGCTCGGTGGGCAGGGCAGCAGCTTTATGATAGCCCATGTTACCACCTTGAATGTCGATCGGATAGCGACCTTGAGCGGCTTCAATGACCTCGTTGACATCGGCATTGGGCGCTTGTAACCGGCGGCGAATGTCTTCGGCAACGCGCTGAGCTTCTTCGCGCTGAGCCGTTGATAAGCGGTTATAATCGTCGATATAAGGGACGCGAACGTGAATGGTTTGATACTCGCTTTGGCTTAAGCGCTTAGCTTCAGGTGAGGCTAAAAACACATCAATATCCTGTTCAGAAATCCGAACTCGGCTGCTGATTTGGCGCTGCTGAAGGGCTTGAATCGCCGCATCTTCAATCAATTGAGCGCGAAATGTGGCATAGCTGCCGGGCTGCTGACGATCAAGGCTTTGTTGCAGCTCGCTTAAGCTTGACAACCCTTGCGACTGCGCCACTTGCGTCAAGCGCTGATTGATCGCCGCTTCATCAGGCTTAAGTCCAACGCGGTTGATAAAGGACAATTGCAACTCGCGTAAAATCAAGGCGTTAAGCACTTCAGATTGCAATTGGGGCGAGTTGGCAATCGGTTGCCCTGCAGCCTCAGCGCGAGCTTGCGTTTGGGCAATGGCGCTCATCAAGTCACTTTTTAAAATGACGTTGTCATTGACCATAGCAATGATGCCATCAGAGCTTGATGCTGCAGTAAGCTTGCTGTTAGAGGTCGCAGCCGCTTGCGGCTTAACGGTTGCCGCTTGCGCTGGGATAAATAACGCGCTACTGATCATAGTTGCCAGCAAAACTTGGCTTGGGTCTAAAAAAAATCTCATGATGCTCCTCATCAATATCATCGCATCGGATGGTAGTTCGGCAATTTTTAAAAAACTAAAGGTAACGATAACTGAGTTCAAAAGCCTAAGCGGTTAATCTTTCCAAGCTGTTTGCACCGGCTCAAATCCCAATACTTTTTCGGACAGGAGCTTGGTCAAACGGCTGCTACCACTGCCAAGACCATTTAAGCGCACCTCCGCCATCACCGCTTGGGTCGGCTCATCTTTGGTATTCAAATCGTTATAATAACGCCGACCATAAACGGCAAAGCCAAAGCAGCAATCTTCATAATCAACGCCAACTAGGGCATCGAGCATTTTATTGTTGCGATAGTCGTATTGACCTTGAGCAAGGACGCGCCAGTTGTTATTAACCGGAAAAATGCTTGAGGCGGTCAAGGCGGTCAGCGGCAACTGATTGGTATTGTCATCAAGCTTGCGTTTTACAAATCCCACGTTAAATAAGCTGTTCTCGCTTGGCTGATATCGAAGCTCGGTGGTAAAAAAGTTGAGGTCATAGCTGTGGCTGAGCGCGCCGTTGACATCGACCCAAACGTTGTTATAAGGCTGAGCACTTGCCGTCCAAACCATCCCCGATGAGGATGAGTCAAACACCGGCTTATTGTCATCTAACGTGACGCGACCTTTATCGATATAAAACTGCTCTGCAATACTAGCATCCAAACGTGTCACGCCCGTTGCGTCGATGTAACGATAATTAATCCCTGGGGTAATGGCATGCAAATCTTGCAGCCGGTCATGACCTAAAAACCAACTGTCGGAAAACAGCTGCTCATAGTTGATCGAAGCAATTCGCGTATTAAAGTTTGGGATATCGTTTTGGTCTTTATAAGGCGAATAAGTATATTTTAAACGCGGGTTGATCAGCTGATAGCCGCCTAAACTGTCGTCAAATTTGCCAAATGGCGATCCGGCGCGATAAAAATGTAATCCTGCATCAATACTGGCTTGAGGTACAAATACCGATTGGCTGCCATCTTGCTTGGTCAAATTGTTGTCATCAAGGCTGTCTTGATCATAAGAGGTATAAAGGTGCTGAAGGCTGAGTTTTGGATTGACATAGCCCCAAGCCGTCTCTAACGGGTAGGCGGCGCTGATTTTGTTATAAAGCCGAGCGCCGCTTTTTTCGGCTTCTGAGCCATCATCAATGGATTTTTTAAAATAAGCAGAGTCGCTCACGCCTGTGATATCAAAGTCGCTCAGCCAAGGCAGGCGGTAGTTTAATTGCAGCTGCGGCAGCCGCGAATAGGGCTTGTCTTTATCTTGAAGCGCTTGACCGTCGTTTAAAATGGCATTGAGCGTTTGAAAGGTTTCAACTTTAAGCTCGCCATTGACATAATCATTATAGTAATTAAGTCGACCACGGCGCGGCAAATTGAGCGTATTTTTTGACAGCCCGAGCGTATCAAAGTCGTTTAAATAATCGGCGTCGGACACGTAGCTATATTTGGCGTCCCCACTGAGCCTTGGGATGCTTTTTGATGACCAATAATGATCATAAAATAAGCTGCTGCGATCCTCGCCATCGTATTTGCGGTCGTTGGGCAAATAGGAGCCGTTGATAATACCTTCGCCAAAATCGTCCGTTAAATAACGAAACTCGCCCGACAACATCGGATTGCGGTTGGTGTAAATATGGGTGTTAAAGGTGGCATCATAATTGGGCGCAAGGTTGAGGTAATATGGAATATCGACCTCAAGACCGCTTTCACTGCCAAGGCTTGCGCTTGGTAATAAAAATCCACTGGTGCGCCGATTGTCGATCGGAAAGTTAAAATACGGCAAATAAAATACCGGAACGTCTAAAATTCGAAAGGTGGTGTCATAAGCCTTACCGCGACCGGTTTCGGTGTCCAAATCGATACTTTTGGCATCAAGCTGCCATTTGCGATCGGTCGGCGGGCAGGTGCTAAACATCACCTCATCAAGCTCGTATTGGGTATCGCTCGGGTGGTTTAAGCGCTTGGCATAACCGTGAGCTTGCAAGGGTACGCTGGCAAACGCTACCCCATAAGCGGTCGATTGTCCCGACTCTGTGCTGTAAGCTAGGCTGTCAGCCACGCCAATTAAGCCGCCTTGATTGGCTTTTTCGCTGATGTTGAGACTGCCATCTTGATATTGCGCCGAATTACCGATTACTGAGTTGCCAATCGCTTGGTCGGTGAACATCACCTTACCTTGAGCGCCTGCAACCCCCGTGGTCAAATCCAAAACGACTTTGTCCGCCTCAATCTGATTGGTGCCTTGATTGATAACCACGTTGCCTGCAAGCTCAGCGTAGTCCACATTGTCATAATAGCCGTAATCCGACTCGGTAAAAATCGGCGCTTGGTTATTTAAGCCATTGGCGCTATTAACTGTGCCAGTTTGAGCGCCCGCCTCAGCAAGGGCGCGCTGATAATTGGGGTTTGGTTGCGGATACACCCATTGACCTTCACAGCGCTCGCTGCTATCCACCGTTCGGCGCAGTAAATTTAAATTGTTGCCAAGCTTGGGCAAAACTTTAGCGCCATTGTCCGAAATTTGTAGCTGTTCGGGATTTTTTTCAGCCGCTTTTGGCTTTAATTCATAAAATTCAGCCAGTCGCGACAAGCTTTCTTGGATGCTCTCGTCACTGACATTTAAGCGGCTATTATCAAGCGCTGGGTCAGTTTTGAGGTTTTGTTCAGCGCGCGAAGCTTTAGCGGCGTTATCGCGTTTGTTTTCGGCGCTATGAGTTTGATTCGTTTGAGTGGTGGCGAAGTTAGTGCTCGTATCTGCGTCTGAAAATTGGTTATTGGCATCGTCAGCATCATTGATCGCCGTTACAGCAACGGGCGTAACGGCTTGCTCATTGTCAGTATTGCCTTGATTTGGCAAGCCATCGACTTGAAAGTCGCCTTCATCTTTTGGCGCTTGAGCGCTTGAAGCTCGGCGGCTATTTTTATAAACGATGGTTTGACACGTGGTATTGGTAGCTTGCTGACCTTCACTTAAAGGCGCAGGTCTTGAGGATGGCAAGTCTTGCTCACCGCTTACGCTCGCTGCCTGAGCGCTTAAGGCAGCTGCTGCAAGCGAGCCAAATAAAACCAAGCGAATGCTTTGATAAAGCAGAGAATATAACAAGGGCACACCTATGAGGGCAAAGGCAAAAAGCGATTAAGACGGCAAACCAATATCAACTTACATATCTTGACGACTTATCATAGTCAAAAAAAAGCAAATCAGCTACACTATTTACGCACTTTTTATCATGCCTTTGGCCGTGTTGCCCCATTTTTACTTCAGTTTTGCTAAGACATCAAGGTAGATGCTGACCACCGCGATCTAAAAAGGCTGCTATTTTAACAAGAATTTCCCAAAGTTATCATCATTTTGGTCGTTTGTTGGTAAGCAAAATCAGGCAAGCCAATCAGCGAAATTATTGACTTTTTTGCGATATATTTATGACCCAAACTTTATTATCCCAATCCGTGAGCACCAATCAAACCCCAAGCCAAGCTCAAACCCTACGCGATAACATGCTTATGACTTGGCTTGATTCGGTGTTTGATGGCGCAGAATTTACGATTCAAAGCCTAGCAGGAGATGCCAGTACTCGCCGTTATCACCGCTTGGTGACGGACGATCAACAGCGTTATATCGTGATGGATTCGTCCGAGGATAAAGAGGCGATGGCGCAGTTTATTAACGTTGCCAATTTGCTAAGCACGGCTGTTCATGTCCCCGAAATGATTGCTTTTGATTTGGCGCAAGGATTTTTGGTATTAGAAGACTTCGGTGCGGTTGAATTTGCCCATTTATTGGTTGATGCTGATAAAGATGCTATTGACGGCTATTATCAGTGGGCGATGGATGCGCTGATTGACCTGCAAGGCATTTCGGTTGCGCTTGCCCAAGATGATCACAAGATTCCCCTTTATGATCGCGAGCTGCTCAATCGCGAGATGGACTTATTTAGCGACTGGTTTTTGCCGTATATTGGCGCTCCGGTCGATCAAAAAGCTTGGGAGGGGTTAAAATCTTGGTTGATCGAGCGCATTTTAGCGCAGCCGCAAGTCATCGTTCATCGTGATTATCACAGCCGCAATTTGATGCAAAACCAAAATGATGCCAAAATCTTAGGCGTCATCGACTTTCAAGATGCCGTGATCGGCGCTTATACTTATGATTTGGTGTCGCTTGTCCGTGATGCTTATATCGATTTTCCAGAGGCTTGGGTTGATCAGTGGATTGCTGATTTTTGGCAAAAGCTAAACGCAAGCAAAATGACTTGCGCCCAAATGCTTGCTGATTTTGAAACTGAAGTTAATATCATGGGCGTTCAGCGCCATTTAAAGGTGCTTGGTATTTTTGTTAGACTTGCCAAGCGTGATGGTAAAAACCGCTATTTGGCAGATATTCCAAAGGTCATGCGCGATTTGGTCATTGAAATCAACGCTTTAATGACCAACGAGACTCAAGCAATTGCGCCATTTTATGAGTGGCTAAATTCCAGCATTTTACCCGCCTTTGAGCAAACATTTAACGTAGCCATCAAAAAGGAGTCATCATCATGCCGATCACCCAAGCGATGATTTTAGCCGCAGGAAAAGGCACGCGATTGCGACCTTTGACCGAAACGATTCCAAAGCCGCTCGTTGAAGTAGCCGGTCAGCCGCTGATTGTTTGGCACATTAAAGCACTTAAGGCAGCAGGAGTTACCGACATCACGATCAACGCGTCTTGGCTTGCTGATAAATTGACCGAAGCATTAGGCGATGGCTCAGAATTGGGCGTCAACTTGAACTGGTCGGTGGAAGAGGAGCCGCTTGAAACGGCAGGCGGGATTTTTCAGGCGCTGCAATCAGAAAAGTTACAAGATGCGCCCTTTATTTTGGTCAATTCCGATATTTGGACGACTTATGATTTTGCCAACTTGACCGACTATCAATTGCGCCCCGATCAGAAAGCGCACTTATTGTTGATCGACAATCCTGCTCACAATCATGGCGGCGATTTTGCTTTAAATAATGGCTTGGCGTCCGAAATGGCGATTGCAGGCGGTGATAAATACACCTTTTCAGGAATCAGCGTGATGTCGCCGCGCCTTGTTGATGGTTTGGTTCATGGTCAAGCAGCACCCCTTGCGCCGCTTTTAAAACAGGCAATGATTAAATTTCAAGTGTCAGGCGATATCATTAAAGACAACTGGATTGACGTTGGCACGCCTGAGCGCTTGGCAGAAGTTAATGAGTTTATCCAAAATAAAAACCCGAATCATCGTGGTCGCTGATTTTAAGTTGCCAATTTTAATTACCCAATAAAAAATCGCTAGAATCCTCGTTCTAGCGATTTTTTTGTTATTTGACAGTTTTTTAAAACCTTAGTCTTAAATGACCAGTTTTAAACACCCATTGCCCATTTAATAATTTGAGCGATGGTAAAAATGGTCAAAAACCCCGCCAAATACAGCCCGATAAACCAAGCCCACTGCGATTGTTTTTTTGATAACCGTTTCATCATCCCCTCACTGAATTTATGAAATCGATATTAATATAAATGCTCGTGGTCCGTTTTCCCTTTAAACGTATAATACGCATAACCGGTGTAACTTAAGATAATCGGTAACATAATCGCCGCGCCAATGAGCATAAAAGATAGCGAGGTATCTGCCGCGGCTGCCTCATGAAGCGTCATTTGATAGGGCACGATATATGGGAAAACCGCAAAGCAAACGCCGATATAGCCCATCAAAAATAGCGCCACGGTGAGTAAAAACGGTCGATATTCGCGCTCGGTGGACAAGTCTTTACGCATTAAGAAAAACAGGGCGACAACGATAATCGGCATGGGCGCAAGATACAAAATCCCCGGTAAGCTAAACCAACCTTCAAGCGCGTCAATGTCTGAAAAATACATAAACACGGTGACCACTACCATGGCTAGCACCAACGCTATGAGCATCCAATTAGACACTTTGCGCGCCCAAACTTGCAATTTGTGCTCGGTTTTAATAATCAGCCACGTTGAGCCAAGCAGCGCGTAACCGATGATTAATGAGATGCCGCAGACCACGGAAAAGGTGGTCAGCCAATCAAAAGGTCCTCCGGTATAAAGCCGATTGCTCGCCTCCAAACCTTGAACCAACGCCCCAAGCATCACCCCTTGGAAAAAGGCGGCGACCACTGAGCCGATAAAAAAGAAAAAGTCCCAAACGTAGCGCTTTGAGGATGCCTTAAAGCGAAACTCAAACGCCACCCCGCGCATAATCAATCCAAACAGCATAAAAATAACTGGCAAATAAAGCCCCGTCATAATAATGCCGTAAGCGACCGGAAACGCAGCAAATAAACCGCCGCCACCCAAAACAAGCCAAGTCTCATTACCATCCCAAAACGGCGCGATGGAGTTCATAATCCGGCTGCGGTTTTTGTCTGATCCGGCAAAGGGGAATAAAATTCCGCAGCCCAAATCAAAGCCATCAAGCAGCACGTAAACAAACACGGCAAGGGCAATGAGCGCCCCCCAAATCAGCGGCAAATCTAACACATCACCAAAGTTAAACATCAGCGTAGCCCTCCGTCGTCCACATCATTAGCAGGCGAATCCAAATCCTCATTGCCGTGCTGCTCAGTTTTGTCACTGGCATGGGTGTCGCCGCTGAGCGTCCGACCTTGACCTTCGGTGACCGAGTGCTCATAGAAGTTTTCATCGGCAGGATCATCGTAAGGTTTTGGACCTTGACCAATCAGCCGCAAGATGTAAAACGTCCCTGCGCCAAACACAAACGCATAAACCACAATAAAGCCAATCAACGTGGTTGCCACCTGCTGAGCGGCAAGCGGTGACATACTTTCTGCCGTTCGAATCACGCCATAAACCGTATAAGGTTGCCGCCCCGTTTCGGTGACAAACCAGCCTGATAGCAGCGCAATAAATCCCATCGGCATCATCATCATCCATGCCCTATGGAACCAAACGCTGTTTTGATCAAACTGCTGCTTTTTAAAATATTTATAAATACTAAATAGCCCAACCATCACCATCAAAAGCCCGATGCCGACCATGATCCGAAACGCCCAAAATACAATAATCACAGGCGGTTGGTCTTCAGGTGCCCAGTTTTTTAAGCCTTTAACTTCTTTATCAAAGGAGTGGGTTAAAATCAGCCCTGACACATAAGGAATAGCAACTTCAAATTTGTTGGTTTGGTTTTTTTGATCAGGAATCGCAAACAGCCTAAGCGCGGCGCCAGTTTCATCGTCCCAAATACCTTCCATGGCGGCAACTTTTGCCGGTTGGTGCTCAAGCGTATTTAAGCCGTGCTCATCGCCGATCAGCACTTGAGCGGGCGCGACAAATATCGCCATCACCATCGCCATACCAAGCATCACGCGACCATGAGCGCGGTGCTCGCTGTGGCGTTTGGACTGTAAGTAATACGCCCCGATACCACCAATGACAAACGCCGTCGACAAAAATGCTGCCGTAATCATGTGAGCGTAGCGATAAGGAAATGACGGGTTAAAGATCACTTTGAGCCAATCTGTCGGGTAGAGCAGACCATCTGCGCCGACCATAAAGCCTTGCGGCGTTTGCATAAAGCTGTTGGCGGACAAAATCCAAAACCCAGAAATTAAAGTGCCAATGGCAACAATCGCTGTTGACGCAAAATGCATGCGCTTACTGACGCGACCCCAGCCAAAGAGCATAATTCCCAAAAATGACGCCTCAAGGAAAAATGCGGTGAGCACTTCATAGGCAAGTAACGGTCCTAGCACGTTTCCTGCGCGGTCGGAGAACACCGCCCAGTTGGTACCAAACTGGTAGGACATCACCACGCCTGACACCACGCCCATCCCAAACACGACTGCAAAAATTTTGACCCAATGCTTATAAACTTCAGCGTAAATGGGCTTGCCAGTTTTTAACCAACGAAACTCAAGTATCGTCAGCCAGCTGGCAAGACCGATGGAGAAGGCAGGAAAAACGATGTGAAAGGAGATAACAAACGCAAACTGAATTCGTGCCAGCATCAACGCATCAAGCTGGTCAATCACTGCTGCAAACATAGACGGCTACCCTTTATTTGTAAGCGTCATCAGAATTAGGATTCTGACTTTGGCATCGTGGGGTTTGGGCAAAGGCAGCCAAGCGTTTCATTATCAAGTGGCTATTGAATTATTGCTGAATTATTGCGCGCTATTAGCCAGCTTATATTGTATTGATAATGTTAAGTTGAGTTAAATTACATAATTTATAAATTGACTCAATACTTAATCATTTTTTGGACGCATTTTTTAAGCGAAGCTTACCTTTAACCAACATGCCGTATAGTATGCGCTCATACCTTAACATGCGCAAGCCGCTGCAAAATACTGAAACAAACGATTTAGTCATTTTAAATTATTGAAAAAATATAGAGTAATAATCAAAGAATTGTTTAGAGAAACTTTTCAATTCATTGATCAAATTGGGGTTTTATAATAGATCAACGAACCAAGAAATAGGGACAAAATTAGGCAAAAAAATGACCACTTAATTAAAGCGGTCATTTAAAACTAAGGTCACTGTTTGAGCTGCTCATGCAAAATACGCCGCAAGGTTAAAATGGTTTGCGGATTGGACTGAATGCTATGACCGCCTGAAATGATCGTTTCACTTGCTGCGCCTTTTAGATGTGCGCTGCTATAAGGCACGATACCATCGGATAAGCGTTCAGTCAGCGCTTGACCGATTTGATTGTCAACCGTGACTGCCGCAATTAAAGGTTCAGAGATTTTGCTGGCTTTAGGGGAGGTTTTGTTTTCATCCTCATCGGCTTTGGACAAATCAAGCTTGGCGCCGCCGGGCTGCAATTGTGCTAAGCCTTGGGTCAAATCTGAATCGTTACTGGCGATAATAGAATGATACGTAACGTTTTTATCGATGCTCAAATCGCGAGTCAGTTTAATAAATGAGGATTTATCACTTAATTGGCTGGCGCCATTTTGTAAATACAGGGCGCCAAGTGGGTTTTGTGCCAAATCGCCTTGGGTCGCAATGGCAGCAAGATTGTCCGTGACGGTTTTGACGATGTTAAGCGGCAAATAAATCACGCGGCGCAGCGCCCTTGTAAACCAACGATCGGCGTAGTCCGTTCCCTGAAACGGCGCGGATAAAAAGACGGCAGTATCGACTTGCGGCAAAGGCGAAAGCTCAAAGCGTTTTCCAAGCTCCTCGCGGCTAAAGGCCGATTTGAGCATGGTATCAATTTGCCGTTTGTTGCTGCTGCTTAGTAAATCATCGTCTTGTAATTGGTCAAGCTTTTGGGTCAAATTGTCATCAGAGAGCATCATTCGCGCAATCACCGCGCCCATGCTGTGACTGATAATGACACTGTTTTTGCTGGCAGGCTGATTGCCGCTTGGGTCAGCGTTTTGATAAGCGGTGGTGAGCAGCTTTTGAATCTGGTAGCGATTTTCTAAAATGGGCAAGTTGGTTGGGTAAAAAACTTGCCAAACTTGATAATGATCACGCAAGGTTTCATCATTAAAAATGTCATTGGTCAAATTGACCCAAGCGGCAGGGCTTGATGCTAGACCATGAAGCATAATAATCACGCGCTTATTTGGGTCATAAGGCTCAAGCATAAACAGCTTTGGCAAAACGGCTTGTTTTTGCCGCGCCAGCAAGTTTAGATAGCCGACACCATCAAGCTGATTTTCAGCAAGCCAAAGCCCGTAACTTGCTGAAAAATTAGCTGCCAGTGGATAGTTTTCGCCTAATATATCCACGCTGTCGCTGCGATACGGATTATAAAGATGAATATCAAGCTCGTTGCTAGATAGCACATCAAGAACGCTGTTTCCTTTTGGCTGAATGAGACCGGTCATCAGCAGATGTCCGGTTGGGTAAATCCGTGATACCGGATCGTCCTCATTCATCGTGCTATTCATTGCTGATTGGCTCAATCGTCCTGATAACGTTGAAACCAGCAGCTGACGAATGGTGGTGGTATAGCGATCATCAAGCGATGCCACAAGGCTAATGCCAAGTCCGGGGCGCTTGCTAATGGAGTTGAGCCCTGATAGTTTAAGCTCATAAGCTGAAATTAAATCGCTAAGTGCGGAGGTTTGCTTTTTTGCGTTTTGCAGATAGTTGTTTTCATTGGGCAAATAGACATTGAGGTTATAGTCATCAGAGGAGAGCGTCATCACTTTCACTTGCCGCGTTGGGTCGCCCATCAGTGCAGGCGTATTGCCAATTGTTGCCGCATCACTATTGTCCAGCGTCGTTGGCAAATAGTTGACGGTCATGTTGGTTGAATTGCCAAACTGCTGAGCTTGATTGTCAGCGGAATCATAAAGCTGGGTGATGATGTCGTTACTTGCCGCGTTATAAATGTCTTGGCTTTGAATATCAAGCTCGGTGGGAAGGCGATGGTTGCGCCGAGCTGGGGTATTATCCGCTAAACTCTCTGCTTCTTCAAAATCATGCTTAAGGTTGTCATAAAATAAAAAGGTATAGCTGGTTTTTACTGCATCAATGAGCCTTGATTGATAGCTTGTTAAGCAAGACTGGGCATTTTTTTGCAAGGTTTTTGCTTCTGAGTCGCTGGGGCGGGCGTTGGCATAATACGGATCAATAGGCGCTCTTGCCAATGCCGATTTGCAATCGGGTGATTCAAGCAAATCGCGAGCTTTGGTGTAATGCAATTCGGCGAAAACGGCTAACGCTTGCCGATAGTGGTCGGTCAATAAGCTGTCGGACAACTGCGCCAAGCACAAGTCAAAGTGCTTTAAGCAAGCTTGCTCGTTAAGTCCTGCCGACAATAGCGCCGATGCCGTATGACTGCTTAACTTATTGTCAGTGACGATATTGCCACGCTGCGAGGTGATGGTTTTGGCGCTGGTTTGTTTGTTGACGCTTACGGTGCTGCAGCCCAAAAGCCCTAAGCTTAACAATCCTACGGCAAAAGGCGCCCTTAGGTTAAGAGCGCCAAACGATGAAAAAAACGTCGTCATCAATATCCGCTTATGGCTTTACAGCGATATTTGAAGAAGGCAGATCCCAAATGTAGTATTTACCTTCTTCAATCAATTGGATTTGCTTGGGAATTTGCGCATTTTCTGGGTGCTGCTGCTGAAGGCGTTGCAAGCGCTCTAGGGCTTGTGATTTTTTATCACTGAGCAAGTCCGATTGCGCCAAGCTTTGTTCTGCTTCTACGTAGCCAAGTTTGACCGCGCGATCCAAATACTTTTGACCTTCTTTAAAGCCGCCACCTTCTGAAAGCATCATGCCATATAAAAAGTTGGCTTCAGCGCTATCAGGCTTAAGTTTAATTGCCCGATCAACATATTGACCACCGCGAACGGCAAAGTCCGATCCTAAATCTAAGTTGCGTCCCATACCGTTCAATTTTGCGGCACGAAGGAGCACATCATAAGACGCATCAGAAGCTTTAGCATAAGGCTCGATCCAATCGGTCAACACTTTGATTTTTTCACGAGCATTATAGCGCTGAGTTCGGTTAGGAAAGTTTGGTGGATAATGGCGCGCGTTTGGTGAAACTTCTTTGATAAAGTCATCTAAAAGGCTGACGTCAATTTTGTCGGTGCCAAGTCCTGTTTTTTGGGGGATCAATACCGTTGGCACAAAGCTGATGTTTGACACGCTAACTTTTGGTGCAGGGATTCCTGCCAATTGCCCACGGCTGATGTCAACGCCAGTCGTTGAAATAGGACCCGGCTGATAAACCTGCGTTTCTGCTTGAACTTCTTGTTGGGCTGGCGCTTTAGTTGGTGCTGACGTTGGCGCTTGACCTGGGAATAGCGGCGTTGCGACCACTGGTGGTCGGCTAAGTGTGGTTGCTGGTGCTTGATATAAGGACGCATGAAAATTGGTTGCTTGCGCCTCTTGATCGCGCTCAAGATCGTTTTTGGCGTCAGCAGCTTGAGCCGGCTGCGCCGCTGAGCTTGAGGCGGCGCGGCGAATCACGCGCTGGCTTGAGTCAACTGCTGAGGGCACGGCACTGGCATCAGTTGCAGGGCTGGTGGCGGCGATACTAGAAACGGACATCGTCATCGCGCAAGCGGCAGCAAGAGCGCTTAAGCTAAGCGTCTTTTTTAACGTAGTGATTGAGTGATTCTGAGCAGTCATAAAGCGTATTACCTTAAATTTCAAAACAATAGGGCGTGATTGAGCGTTTTTTAACGACAGTAGCTACAAGATATTGACCTTGATTATAGCGCAGTTGTTGCCCTACAAATCAAGACCAAAGCCAACAATTTTTTCATTGGCATCTTTTTGATTTATTTTTTACTATTATTCACCCTAACAAAACTTTGCCTGAGGATTATAGTAAGTAGGTACTAGGAGTGTTAATAAACGCAATTACAAATGATAAGCGGTGGCTTTCATGCGATTTGCCATCCAGCGCATGGCGTGACGAACTGGCGGGGAGAGCGCCGCGCCGCCATTGTCCAAAGCAAGCTTGCGATGATGCAGCTCTTCGATATCCATTTGCGCCAAAATTTCTTTTGAGCGGATATCTTGCGGCGGTAATTGATCGATATGATCTTGTAAATGCTCGCTCACTTGCGCCTCAGTTTCAGCAACAAAGCCCAAGCTAAACTCATTAGAAATGGCGCCTGCAACCGCCCCAAGACCAAATGACATGCCGTACCAAAGCGGCGTAAAAATACTAGGGTGACTGCCAAGCTCAGAAAGACGCGTTTCACACCAAACCAAATGATCCACTTCCTCGTCCGCTGAGTGCTGCATTGCCTGCCGAACCTCATCATTTTTGGCGCTAAATGCCTGACCATGATACAAGCCTTGAGCGCAGACCTCGCCGGTATGGTTGATCCGCATCAGTCCTGCCACATGGCGCGCCTCGGTGATGCTTAATTCTGGCAACTCATCACTGGATACAGGCAGCGGTCGGGTGCTAGGGTTTGAATTTGGCACCACCGCCCGCAGCGCTTTGTCAACGCCAAGCAGCAACTCATCAATTTTGGTCAAAGATCGCACGCTCATCATAGGCTCCTGAGGACATCAATTTAGGATAAATTAATATAACAAATAATTCCGCTTTTACATAAGGGTTTTATTATTTTGTAAGGGTTTTTTCGAATTTCAACGCCCTTATGGCAACTATCAAACGCTGGTAATTGCATTGTCATGGGTTTGAATCTTGGCATTTTTAACATGCTGCTGTAATTTTTTAAATAAAAACAAGCCAAAAATGACGTTAATAATTCCGGTGACCAAAAACAGTTGTGGCAGGGTTAAATGAATGACGTTGAGCACCACAATAGCAAAAATTGCTGACCCCACCATAAAAATGGCGTTAAAAATATTGTTGGCGCCAACAATCCGCGCGCGGTGGCTCACAGGGGCATAAGCTTGCATCGCAGCATATAATGGCACAATGTAAAGTCCGCCGCTAAAACCAAGTAAAAACAAATCAACAAAAACGCGAATACTGCCGGACTCTGACGCCAATTGTCCGATGCCTAAAAGCGCGCCTGAATTTGCCATTGTAACGCCAATATTAAGCGCTGATAATGAAAAATACAAATCGATAGCAAACAGACTTAATCCGGCAATACCAAAGGGCAAAAGCTTCAAGCTGACTTGGTTTTTGGTCAGCGATTTACAAAGCAGCGAGCCGATCGACACGCCAACTGAAAACAGCGTTAATAAAAAAATCACCACCGACTCATCGCCAAATAAAATGACTTTACTAAATTCAGGCGTTTGGGTTAAAAAAGTTGCGCCATAAAACCAAAACCAGCTGTTTCCTAAAATAATAAAAAATAAAAACGGCAACGAGTATAAATAACGAATGGTGGCAAAACTTGTGGTAAAAATATTCCAATTAATGGTTAAATCCGGCTGAACGCTTGGCATCATTGGGATAAACCTTGCTGCCGCGTAGCCCATCAACGCCACCACAATCACCGCCGCGCTGATCCAATATAGCGCGTTTGGCAATTGCGTCAAAACACCTGCCACAATCATCCCAAGCAAGATTGCAAGCGACGTTCCCATTTGAAATAAACCATTTGCCCCAACCAATTCATCCTCTTTCATAGCTTGCGGCAAATAGGCATATTTAATGGGACCAAAAAAAGTAGAGTGCGTTCCCATCAAAAACAGCGCCACAAATAACAGCGCGTAAAGCTCAAAAACAAAGCCGATGGTTGCAAGCACCATAATCACAATTTCAAGCAGCTTAATCAATCGGGTCAGCTTGGCTTTTTCAAACTTATCGGCAAGCTGACCTGCCAGCGCTGAAAATAAAAAATACGGTAAAATAAACAGCATCGCTGCCAAGTTATTTAAAATACTAACCGCCACCCCAAGCTGGCTTGCAGCGGTATAAGTGAGCACCAAAATCAGCGCTTGCTTAAACACATTGTCATTAAACGCCCCTAAAAACTGAGTGAAAAACATGGCATTAAAGCGGCGGCGCTTAAACAGTGAAAACTGATTGGCCATAACAACTCCTAAAGATCGGCGGTAAGATTGAAAATCAGCCGTTGATTAAATAATTTATTGAAATGGATCAAGTGTTTAGCAAAAATAGCGATAGGGCTTTTTGGTTTTTGCCCTTATAATAGCAAGCGCTTGGCGAATGATTGATATAATTGGTGCGCCAAACACTATGATTTAACCCTGATCTCAGTTATGATTTGTAAGCTTACGTGTTGCGCCATCTTGTGATGATCAGCGCTGATTTTGAGACCCCATAGGAAGTATGACATCATGAGCGGCAACCTAAAAGCCCCCAATCGCCCATCTGCCCCCACTTTTTCTCAATCAGCCATCGCGACTGCCATTGCCAGCGTATTGATGGGGCTAGGTAGCGCGCCTGCTGTTGCTGCTACCGCTCGAGCACCTGTCACAAATCAATCAGCAACCCAGCCCAGCAGCTTGCAAACCATGGATGACGATGAGCAATTAAATGCCGCCCTTGATGCGCTGCGCCTAAAAAAAGCGGTAGAAGAGGGCATCATTGACCAATCCGTTCTTGATGACTATAGCGAGCAGACGCTTGGGATTCATAATTCTGATACTAAAAATAATAACAGCAAGGCGCCAACAAGAAGTGCCAATAGCAATCTTAACCAAAACAATACCGCCTCAACTGTAAATGACATTTCCCAAAGTCAGCTTTGGCAGCAAGCTCAAGATATTCAGCGCCAAGGTTATCAAGTACTAACGCCTGCGCAAATTGAGCGCGAACTTGCCAAAAGCCAAACCATCAATCAGCCCAATAACAATCAAAATGGCTTTGATGCCCCTATCGCCACGCTAAATAGCAACGCGCCGCCGCTTGGGTTTGATACCAGCCTTGATTCGGCAAGCCTTCCTGCACCGACCAATTTGGAAACCTTAGGTCGAGATAATCGAGATGATCAAGAAACCAATGAGATCATGTCGCGCCCCGTTAATGTCAGTGATGCCGAGAGCAGCGGTCGCGCCGATTTGGCAGTCAGCGTGACGGAGTCAAGCAATCCTAACGCGGCGTTAAAACAACAAAATACCAGCTCAACGACGGGCCCAGCAACGGGTAAAAATAGCGCAACCAGTGATTTGAGCGCTAAGATTAACTCAGGCAAGTTGCCTGATGAAACCGCGGGCGATAGCAATGACTCGTTAAACCCTGATGATTATTTGCCCGATTATCAGGCGGATGACCAAACTCAAGCCGTCAGCGATAGCATTGAGCAGGCAGCAAAATCCAAGCCGCGAGCGCGCAATAAAGGCAGTCTTGTTAAACGCTTATATAACCGCTTTTTTAATGGCGGCTATACGGCACTTCCTCACGTTGACACGACCGTTTATTTGCAGCAAGCAGTCGCGAATGGCACACCAAAACTTATCAAAGCCGATGAGGATATTCAGCCGATCAACAACATCAAAGCTGCCCTTGATGACACCACAGTTCAGTCAGTAAGTGACTTTACTGCTGCTTTACCGCGACTTCGTCAAACGGCTCTTGATGCCGCGCGCGCGGTGGGCTATTACGATGTGACTTTACGACTGCGCCAATCAAGCCCTGATACCATTGATGTCATCATCGAAAAATTAGGCGATCCGGTTCGCGTTGAAGAGCGCATCGTTGATGTTCGCGGCGAGGGCGCAACTCAGCCGGAATTTATCGCGCTGCAACAAAGTCTGCCGCCAAAAGAAGGCGATGTTTTTAACCACCGCGTTTATAAAAACAGCAAAGCCGCTTTAGAGGGTTTGAGCAGCACTTACGGCTATTTTGACCAATATTGGCTGAACAAATCGGTAGATATCATTTTGCCGGACAACATTGCCGATATGTCGCTTGTTTATGATACCGGCGAGCGCTACGACTTTGATAATGTGGTTTTTTATACTTATGATAGAGAAAATCGCGTCTTGACCACCGATCCTGAAAAGCTTCCGGTTGAGCTGTCGTTGCTGCGAAAGCTGTTTGACTTTCGTGAAGGCGATCCCTTTTATCGCCCAAGCGTCACCAAATTTAGCAACGATTTGTCCGCGACCCGCTATTTTAATACCGTCAACGTCGAAACCATTTTACCGCCCGATGAGCGCAGTGAAGCCAGTACGCTTGCTTTTGACAACCGTCCAAGCTCAAGCGACAACAATGATGCCAACGGCATAGAAGAAGATAACGATGAGATCATGATGGCATCTGCTCGGGTGGCAGATGATGAAAATAACGACCGAGAGCTGGCGGAAGGCGAAAGCATGGCTAATAGCGGCGCTCGCGTAGATGATGCCGATATTGCGCCCATCAATTTTGAAGTGGATGAAGCCACCCACGAAAAGCTATTGGCAATCAAACAAAAAGCAAACCGCTTAAGCAGTCTGCCAAGCGATCGGGTGTTGGATGAAAAAGAGCGCAGCAGTAACAGCTTTTTGGGTAAAATCAGCGACTCTATCAGTAACGTTGCCAAAAAAATATTCCCCGATGACGAGCCTTTAGGCTTTGATGAAAACTTTGTGCCACCAACGCTTGCTGGCAAAAAAACGCCTGAGGACGTTTTTGCGGATAAAAAAGTGCCGCTTTATGTCTTTGTTTCTGCCAATAAGCCGCGCGATGCGCAAGTGGGACTGGGCTATGGCACCGATACCGGCGTTCGCGCAACCGCTCGAATTGATTACAACTTGATCAATAAAAAAGGCTATCAAGCGGGTGCTGAAACGGCGTTATCGCGGATCAACAAAAGCGCGACCGTTTATGGCAGCAGACCGCTATCGCATCCTTTAAATGACAAACTTGAAGCCAAGCTTGCTTATGAAGAAGAAGTTATCGATCAAGGTGAAGGCAACTTTGATTTATCAACCAAAACGCTAAAAGCCGCGCTTGCCCGAAATATTCATAAGGACAACAGTTGGGATAGAAGCTACTTTGTTCGCTACCGGTTAGATGAGCTTGAAACGGGCGTTGATGATGCTGAGCTTAAAGATTTGCCGATTCGCTTCACCTCATCAAAACCGCGTCAGCAAGCGCTGCTATTAGGTTATGGGGTGAGTAAAACCACCGCCGATAGTGCCACCAACCCAATGCGCGGTTATCGCCAATATTACGGTCTAGAAGCCGGATCAAAAAGCCTAGCCAGCGATACCGACTTGGCGATTCTTCATGCAGGATTGAGCGGTATTTATAGCTTTGGCGATGATAATAAGCATCAAGTGCTGGGTCGGCTTGAATCGGGCTATATCTGGGCAGATGACTTTAATGATGTTCCTTATAAGTTGCGCTTTTTTGCAGGCGGCGATCAAAGCATTCGTGGTTATGACTACAACAGCTTATCGCCCATTGATAAAGGGTATTTAACCGGCGGTCAAATCCTAGCGGTCGGCAGCGCGGAATATAACTATGAGTTTAAACCGGGGTTTCGCGGCGCGGTATTTACCGATGTGGGAAATGCTTATGACAAAGACTTTGATACCGAAACCAAAGTTGGCGTCGGCGTGGGAATCCGCTGGGCATCCCCAATTGGCGTCGTTCGCGCGGATGTTGCCGCTGGGGTGAGTGAAGATGATATTCCAATAAGATTGCACTTTTTTATTGGCTCGCCGCTATAAGTAACGTAAAAATAAGCGGATTTGGATTTGTTTATGATAAATTTTACTAAACTTTGCTACGACACTCTTTAGCTCTTAAGTAGTGGGATGAACACGCTTGATATAAGCGTAAATATTAGGTAGGATGCTATTCAGTCTATAAATCAAAAAGCATTATAATGTAATGATATTGGATACTAATTCCCACTCAGTCTTTTCATTAAACTATCATCTTATCTTGGTGACTAAATACCGTAGAGAGGTGTTTGATGATGCCGTATCAAATCGAGCTAAACTTATTTTTGAGCGTATTGCTACAGATTATAAGATTGAGGTTATTGAATGGAATCATGACAAAGACCACATTCATGTGCGATTTAAAGCGCATCCTAAAAGCGCAATCAGCAAATTTATCAATAGCTATAAATCCGCAAGCAGTCGTTTGTTAAAAAAAGAATTTCCAATGATTAGAAGTAAACTGTGGCAAGATAAATTTTGGTCACAATCATTTTGTTTAATCACGACAGGTGGCGCACCATTTGAGGTCACCAAGCAGTACATTAAGAGTCAAGGTCAATAATGCCAAAGCAAATCTTAAAAGCCTTTAAAATTCGGATTTATCCTAATGATGATCAGCAAGTATTTTTTGCCAAATCATTTGGCTGTTCGCGCTTTATTTGGAATAAGATGCTTGCTGATAAAATTGAGCATTATAAAAACAAGAAGACCCTGCTTAAAAACTATCCGGCTCAATATAAAAAAGAGTTTGAATGGTTAAAAGAAGTGGATAGCTTAGCCTTATCTCAAGTTGAGCGCAATCTACAAAAGGCGTTTAGCGCGTTTTTTAAGAGCCCTCATGTAGGATTTCCAAACTTTAAACATAAAGGCAAAAAAGACAGCTATACTACTAAAAATCAAAAGGGTACGATCGCGATTACTGGCAATACAATAAAACTCCCTAAAATCGGTCATATCAAAGCCAAGTTTGACCGACCCATCAACGGCTTGATCAAGAGTGCCACAATCTCAAAAACATCAACGGGAAAATACTTTGCCAGCATCTTAGTTGAAACCGTTGCCAAACCGCTACCAAAAACAAAATCCAATATCGGTATTGATTTAGGATTAACAGATTTTATCGTCTTATCTGACGGCACAAGTGCTGCTAATCCTAAGTTTCTATCAAGATTGCAAACCAAGTTAGCCTGTGCCCAAAAAGTGATGACCAAGCGCGCTTTGGTTGCCAAAAAAGCCAATCGCAAATTAAGCGATAGCCGAAACTATCAAAAACAGAAACTCAAAGTCGCTAAAATCCATGAGCGCATTAAGAATTGCCGCCAAGACTTTTTGCATAAACTTTCAATCCAATTCATCAAAAACCACGATGTTATTGCCATTGAGGACTTAAATGTCAAAGGGATGCTTAAAAATCGCAAGCTTGCTCGTGCCATATCAGACAGTTCATGGTCAACATTCACCAATATGCTTGCTTATAAAGCTGAATGGTACGGTAAAACACTGGTTAAGGTTGATAGATGGTTCCCATCGTCTAAAACCTGCTCAAATTGCAATCATGTGTTAACCAAAGCTGAATTGCCGTTGTCAGTTCGCGTTTGGGATTGCCCGAATTGTTCAAAAACTAATGACCGTGACCTTAATGCGGCAATTAATATCCGCAACGAGGGCTTAAGGTTAATGGCTTCAAAAACTGTTGGGATGACAGGGTTAGCTTAGTTAATTTGCCTGACCGCTGATACAAAACATCGTATTAAGTTTGGGTATTACCTAAGAAATTCCTACCTCTTTAGGTAGCGGGTAGTTCATGTTATCATCGTCAAATTGTTAAAAAGCCAAGCTTTTTCTTACGGCGCATTGCTGATCACTGGTTAATGATTTGGTTTTGCTCGTTGTTATTTTTATTTGTAGTTGAGAGTCATGTTGCCCAACAATCCGCCGCCAAATCCTGACCCAAACGACGATCCGGCTCAGCGTGACGCTCGCATGGTTCGGCATTGGTTTCCATTGTCGTTTTTGCTCAAATTATTGATTTTAATTTCAATCGTTTTGGCGCTGATGATTGCCATCTTTTTTTATATGGCAGGAACGGATGGCGGCACCAAGTTTATTTTAGATAAAATTGGCTCTGAAGCGGGAATTAGCTTTAAATACGGTCAAGGCAACCTTCGCGATGGGCTTTGGGTGACCGATATTGATATCAAAGCGACTGATGATTTGGAAGTTTTAGTCGACAAAGCGTATGTCAAAGTTGGCTGGCGCGCCGTATTTGCCAAAGAAGTTCACCTTCGTGATGCCAATATCAATACCATTGAGATCATCAACAAAAAGCCGCCAACGGGCGATCCTTACGATTATAAAACGCTCAAATTACCAGTTAACTTGCGCTTTGATAACGCTAAAATCAATCGCATCGTTTACAAGCAAGTCACCCGTGAT
>Ga0308157_10001300_pt1 | contig 53951 bp, 45 predicted proteins | sample PhyBR1_FD_201035 | JGI IMG/M metagenome (GOLD analysis project Ga0308157, IMG submission 201035) | Phyllosphere microbial communities from UC Gill Tract Community Farm, Albany, California, United States - DLSLB.R1 | ecosystem: Host-associated > Plants > Phyllosphere > Unclassified | place: USA...
AGTCTTCTTTTGTTTTGTCTGTTAGACATCACCTTTAAAATAAAGCTCCTTAATCATGTACTTCGATCAGTACTTCATTAAACCCGCTTTCGCTACATTGACATCTCTTTTAAGAACTTATTCGGCTTTAACCTCACGGTTGCCTTTTTATATATCTTCGGGTTTTGGTTTCAGCCGGTCTTTCTTGTCCAGCCTTCAGTTTTCGTCCGTTTCAATCTTTTTTGTTCGCCTTCTGCGACATCCGCCGCTTCAGCTTTTTTACCCTTCGTTTCGGTTGGGAGTGCAAAGGTAGGAATCTTTTTTTAACTTCCAAATAAAATAATTTTTATTTTTTCGTTTTGTTTTTTCCTCGCTTTGCGGTTTCAATACGCTAACTTTCGTTAGCTCCGCGCTTCCTTCCGAAGCGGGCCGCAAAGGTAACAATCTTTTCTCTATCTGCAAGCTTTATTTTAAAATAAATCCTGCTCTCCTTTCCCTATTGTACGCTTTTCAGTTTATTGCCCTCTCCTCCGAGCGGGTTGCAAAGGTAGAAAAAATTAACACCCGCGCAAAGGCTTTCGGCTATTTTATTGGCGGGATTAAGCTAACTCGATGGTTTACAGGATTAAATAATTAGGGATAGTATAAAACAATTATGGGTTTTGGTTGTTTAGGGTACTCTTTTAGCTAAATTATAAGCGTTAGCCTAAACATAAAAACTAAGACTTCAGCCAGGTTACAGAAAACAATAAGCATTCAATTACTTAATATGATCCACGAAAAGTCAATGACTGCTGTTGCAAGTACTCGAACATTTTTATAAGTTTGATTTATGCGTTTTAATATTGGCCTGGTGTTATTAGTTATTTTCGTAGCGTCAGCCTGCCGCAAAGGAGAGCGTATTACTACTGATCCAAACGCCAAACTAAGTATTTCTAATTCCGAAATTTTATTCGACACTATTTTTACTGCCGTGGGATCGGTAACGAAGCGAATAAGAATTGTCAATAAGAATAATGATGCTGTTAAAATATCCGAATTTAGACTGGCGGGAGGCAGCACTTCACCATTTACCATTAACATTAACGGACAAAATCTGCTAAACAAAAACGATCAGGTAATAAATGGCCAGGATTCGATCAATGTTTTTGTAAAGGTTACTATCAACCCCAATACCCAAGATTTACCTTTTTTAGTTCAGGATTCAATAATTCTAAATACAAATGGCAACAGGCAGGTAGTACAGTTGTTGGCTTATGGCCAAAATGCAATATTTATAAATAATGCAGTCATTGGTACAAATACTGTTTGGGCAAAAGCTTTACCTTATATTATTAATGGTACACTCACTATTAAAAATGGTAATTCGCTTAATATCCAATCTGGCGCCAAAATTTATTTCCATAAAGATGCAAACCTAAATGTAGAAGGAAATCTTACAGTTAATGGGACAGCAACCGAACCTGTGATTTTTTGTAGCGACAGACTAGAAAAAGTATATGATAATGAACCGGGACAATGGAAAGGGATTTTTATAAAAAGAAATGGCAATGGGTTTATAAAAAGTGCCATTATCAAAAACGCCTCAGTTGGTATTACCTGTGACTCCTTATCTTTAAACGCAAATCCTAAATTGATTTTAAGTAGTAGCATAATTAAAAATATGCAGGTGGCAGCTTTTATAGGTTACCACTCAGAGCTTTTAGCCTTCAATAACCTGATGTATAATTGTGGCAACTACCTGATTTATGCAGTTGGGGGTGGCAAATACAATCTTAAGCAGAACACTTTTGCTGGCCATAATCTAAATTTTCCGCGCAAAACCGCAGCCTTAAGTTTTTCAGATTATTTATCAGCCAATGCTTATAATAAACTTCAGGTAGACTTAGCCAATAATATTGTCTGGGGAAGCTTAACCAATGAGCTCGATATACAAAGAAAAACTTCGGCCATTGTTCAGCAAAATTTGTGGAACAATATCATAAGAAGCACCAGCAATCACTACAATACCAATGGCAACATTATAAATGCTGATCCGCTTTTTATAGATAAGGCTATGGAGAATTATGAAGTGCAGAGTAGTAGCCCCGCTATAAAAAGGGGTAAAGATTTAAGCCCAGATATGTACTTCAGCAATTATTTGAGTAAGGATATTAAAGGAAACATGAGGTTTTATCCCTCAACCTTAGGTTGTTACGAAAAATAATCACTTTTTTTCATCCCCCTCCAAAACAATTTGGCATAAATTGTCGTTTATATATTCGAGAGCGTTAATTTAGATGGTAAGGGTCGATATTTCACAAAAGAATATCGGCCCTTTACTTTTTTAACTTCAAGTAACATTGCCTACATTCTAGAACACCTGATCTAAAACCAACAAAAGGACTTATCATTTTATAGAGCTGTCTATAAATAAAAAGAGCCTTACACATAATGCAAGGCTCCTGTTATAAAACGTCTAAAGCGATATGCTATTTATATAGTGGGAACGCACTTACTAGGCTAATCACTTCAGCTTTTACTGCGTTTATGTTGGCTTCATCTTCAGGGTTTGTCAATACCTGATCGATTAAATCAACAATTTTTTCCATTTCAGTTTCTTTTAAACCTCTAGTGGTAATTGCAGCAGTACCTACACGGATACCTGAAGTTACAAATGGTGATTTATCATCAAATGGCACCATGTTTTTGTTCACGGTGATTTCGGCTCTTTCTAATGCATTTTCAGCTAACTTACCAGTAATGTTTTTATTGCGAAGATCGATCAACATCAAATGATTATCCGTACCGCCAGAAATAATACCGTATCCTTTAGCTACAAATGCTTTGGCCATAGCCTGCGCGTTAGCTGCAACTTGTTTGATATAACTTCCGTACTCCTCGCTCAAAGCTTCACCAAAAGCAATCGCTTTTGCTGCGATAATGTGCTCTAATGGTCCACCTTGCGTACCAGGGAAAACAGCCATATCCAATAAGTTACTCATCATACGGGTTTCGCCTTTAGGAGTTTTTAATCCCCATGGGTTTTCGAAATCCTGCCCCATCATAATCATACCGCCACGTGGACCACGTAAAGTTTTGTGGGTGGTAGTGGTTACAATATGGCAATGCGGAAGTGGGTTAGCTAACAAACCTTTTGCAATTAAACCAGCTGGGTGAGAAATATCAGCTAAAACCAAAGCACCAATTTTATCAGCTACCGAACGAATAAAAGCATAATCCCACTCGCGTGAGTAAGCAGATGCACCGCAGATAATTAATTTTGGTTTCTCTGCTAAAGCAACCTCTTCTAATTTTTTATAATCGATTAATCCGGTTTCTTTCTCTACACCATAAAATAAGGGTTGGTATAATTTACCAGAAAAGTTTACCGGCGAACCATGTGTTAAGTGACCACCATGAGAAAGATCAAAACCTAAAATTTTATCGCCTGGCTGAAGAATGGCAAGCATAACCGCTGCATTTGCCTGCGCGCCAGAGTGCGGCTGAACGTTAACCCATGCTGCACCAAATAATTGTTTTGCCCTATCGATAGCAATTTGCTCTACTACATCTACTACCTGGCAACCGCCATAGTAACGTTTTCCTGGTAAACCTTCAGCATATTTATTGGTTAATACTGAACCAGCAGCTTCCATTACCTGCTTGCTTACAAAGTTTTCTGATGCAATAAGCTCTAAACCATGCTCCTGGCGGTTTAACTCCTTATCAATAAGTTCAAAAATTTGGTTGTCGCGTGTCATCGTTTTATTAGGTTTGTATTTTTTTTGCAAAAGTAAGCAATTCAAACCTAATTTAAGCGCAATTACGTTAATGCTTTCACATTAAAGTTATTAAAGCCGCTTCCAATGGTTATCTCTACGATTTGTTGTTGCAGCATTTCTAAAATAGCCAGGAAATTGTACACAAAATGCACCTTATTTTCTGAATTTTTGAGTACCAGGGCAAAATCGATCTGCTTATTGATATCTAAAAGATTGGCGATAAAATGTTTTTGCTGCTCGATAGTATAAGGATATTGAACTACGGTATGCTTAACTTCTTCACTCCGCAGTTCATATTTTTGCATAGTACGGTGATAAACCGTTAACAGTTTATACAAGTCGAGCGACAAAAGTTCGTCCTGGTGGGTTGAAGAGGCTGCTGCCAAACTTAAGTCGAAAGCAATGTTACCTCGCTGGTCCTGCTTCATCCGGCCATCTTCTAAAACTTTCATTTCTTCAGCGGCCGATTTAAACTGTTTATAGGCAATAAGTCTCGCAATCAGGTCTTGTTCGGCATTAATTTCGTTTCCAGCTTCATCAATCTCAATCCTTGGCAGAAGCATTTTCGATTTAATGCGCATTAATGTTGCTGCTACTAAAATAAATTCGCTGGCCACTTCCACATTAAGGGCTAATAACTGATGAATGTAGGCCAAAAAATCATTGGTAATTTTGGCAATCTCCACATCCTGGATATTGAGCTCATCGCGTTCGATAAAGAACAACAACAAATCGAAGGGACCTTCGAAAACCGGAAGTTTTATTTCAAAATTCTCTGCCTGCATGCCTAGCGGCAAACATAGTGAAAAATTTTAGGTCCTAATAGCCTAATTCAATGCGCTCAACACTCATCATAGCTGCGTTTTACCAGACGCCAAACGCCAAACCTTTACCACTCAACGCTAACCAACTAAACACTAACCGCTTAACCTTCAATAATAAACCGCCATTTTTCTCTTCTATATTAAAACAAATTTGCCTTACTTTGTATCTTGTTTTTTACCATAAATTTCGAATGCAAGTAAAAGCTGGCCCACTGCTTTCAAAAATCAACTATCCCGCTGATTTAAAGCAATATAAAGAGTCTGACTTAGAACAAATAAGTCAGGAATTACGACAATACATTATCGATGTAGTGAGTGTAAATGGTGGCCATTTTGGTGCCAGTTTAGGTGTTGTCGAGCTCACGGTAGCACTACATTACGCATTAAATACACCATATGATAAACTGGTTTGGGATGTAGGCCACCAGGCTTACGGCCATAAAATTCTTACTGGCCGTAGAGATTTATTCCACACCAACCGCGTATATGGCGGCATTAGTGGTTTCCCTAAAATTTCAGAAAGCGAGTACGACACCTTTGGTGTAGGCCATTCTTCTACTTCTATTTCTGCAGCTTTGGGTATGGCTGTGGCTTCACAGTTAAAAGGCGAAACCAACAGACAGCATGTTGCGGTAATTGGTGATGGAGCAATGACAGCAGGTTTGGCTTTTGAAGGCTTAAACCATGCGGGGATCGAAAATAGCAATGTACTGGTTATATTAAATGATAACTGTATGTCTATCGACCCTAACGTTGGTGCATTGAAAGAATATTTAACCAGTATTACCATTTCGAAATCTTATAACAGGTTTCGCGATGATATTTCCCATGTATTGGCCGGGCTTTCCAAATTGGGTCCCAATGCACACAAATATGTGAAGAAGATTGAAAAAAGTATTAAAGGCACCCTTCTTAAACAAAGTAATTTATTCGAAGCTTTAAATTTCAGGTACTTTGGTCCGGTAGATGGTCATGATGTGAAACGTTTAGCCCAGATAATCAAAGATCTTTCTGCTATTCCTGGTCCGAAATTATTGCACTGCGTTACGGTTAAAGGTAAGGGCTTTGCATTGGCCGAAAAAGATCAGACCAAGTGGCATGCGCCAGGTCTCTTCGATAAAATTACCGGAGAAATTAAAAAAAGTACGCCTGATAAACCTCAGCCGCCCAAATACCAGGATGTTTTTGGGCACACCATGGTCGAACTGGCAGAGGCCAACGATAAAATTGTAGGCATTACGCCTGCAATGCCCTCCGGCTCATCGTTAAACATCATGATGAAAGCCATGCCAAAGCGCGCATTCGATGTCGGTATAGCCGAACAGCATGCAGTAACTTTTTCTGCAGGTTTAGCCGCGCAAGGCTTAGTTCCTTTCTGTAACATCTACTCCAGCTTTATGCAAAGGGCATACGATCAGGTCATTCACGATGTTGCGATCCAAAAACTAAACGTTGTTTTTTGTTTGGATAGGGCAGGCCTGGCAGGAGCTGATGGAGCAACCCACCACGGGGCTTACGATATTGCTTATATGCGCTGCATTCCCAATCTGGTAGTTTCTTCTCCCATGAATGAAGAAGAACTCCGCAACCTGATGTTTACAGCACAACAAGAAAACATCGGTCCATTTGTAATCCGCTACCCACGCGGTAATGGCGTAATGCCCGATTGGAAAAGACCGTTTAAAGCATTAGAGATTGGCAAAGGTCGTAAAATATGTGATGGCGAGGATGTTGCATTACTTACTATTGGTCATGTAGGCAACTTCGCGGTTGAGGCTCGTGCTGAACTGAATACCGAAGGATTTTACCCTGCACATTACGATTTACGTTTTGTTAAACCTTTAGATGAGCAAATGCTGCATGAGGTATTTGCAAAGTATAAGCATGTAATTACAGTAGAAGATGGTTCGCTTCAAGGTGGCGTAGGTTCTGCAGTTTTAGAATTCATGGCCGATCATGGTTACCATGCTAACGTAATTCGTTTGGGTATTCCCGATCAGTTTATAGAACATGGCGAGCAGCCCGAACTTTGGGCCGAATGTGGTTACGATAAAAACGCAATTGTACAAGCTGTAAGAAAAGTTGCTGTAAAAAGAACAACTGATAGTATGGCTGGTTAAAACAAATACATCAAAATATACAAAATCCCGTTGTAAAAAAATTTACAACGGGATTTTTTTATGCTCATAATCCTATCACCAAAAAGTAAGCTTTTATGGCGAATTATACATACAAGTAGTGTTTATCCAATACACCAATATTGTAAACCTATGTAAATACCGTAACAATTGCGCTACCATAATTAGCAAAAAAAAACTAAACAAACGTTTGATTTACTATATTAGCCCCATAATTAAAATCTAAATTTATTATGTGTGGAATAGTAGGCTACATAGGCTTTAGAGAAGCCTGGCCAATTGTATTAAAAGGGCTTAAAAGATTAGAGTACCGCGGTTATGATAGTGCTGGCATTGCATTAATGAATGATAGTGGGCAGCACATTTACAAAAAGGCAGGTAAAGTGGCCGTTTTAGAAGAATTTGCAGCTTCTGAGGATAAATCTGGCACTATCGGAATAGGCCATACCCGCTGGGCAACGCATGGTGTACCATCTGACCGGAATTCACACCCACATACCTCAAACAACAATAAACTTTCTATCATACACAATGGTATTATTGAAAACTACGCCACTTTAAAAGAAGAATTATTGGAACGTGGCCACGAGTTTAAAAGCGATACAGACACAGAGGTACTCATCCACCTGATTGAAGAAATTCAGAAGATTGAGCAAATTGACCTGATGGAAGCTGTACGTTTGGCCTTGCAGGAAGTGAGTGGAGCTTACGCTATTGTAATTATGGATCGCGAAAATCCCGATCGCTTAATTGCCGCCCGCAAAGGAAGTCCGATGGTAATCGGTGTTGGGGCAGGCGAATACTTTATTGCTTCAGATGCCACTCCTATTATTGAATATACTAAAAATGTAATCTACCTGAAAGACGGGGAGATTGCATTATTGACCAAAAACGATCTCTTAATTAAACAGCTCGATAATGTGGTGCAAACCCCATTGATTCAGGAACTGGAACTGAAACTGGAAATGCTGGAGAAAGGTGGTTTCGATCACTTCATGTTAAAAGAAATTTATGAACAGCCACGGTCAATAAAAGACTGTATGCGTGGGCGGATCTACCCCGAAGAAGGTAAAGTTCAATTAGGAGGAATAAAAGAATTTGCCGAAAAATTAAAAAACATCGATCGCATTATTATCGTGGCTTGTGGTACCTCATGGCATGCAGGTTTAGTAGGAGAGTACTTAATCGAAGAATATGCACGCATCCCGGTTGAGGTAGAGTATGCATCAGAATTTAGATACAGAAACCCCATCATCACCGAAAAAGATGTAGTAATTGCCATTTCACAATCAGGCGAAACTGCCGATACCATGGCGGCTATCGAAATGGCCAAAGAACGTGGTGCAACCATTTTTGGCATTTGTAATGTTGCTGGTGCATCCATTCCGCGTTTAACACATGCCGGTGTTTACACACATGCAGGTCCGGAGATTGGTGTAGCTTCTACAAAAGCATTTACAGCCCAGGTAACCGTGCTAACTTTAATGGCCTTTTACATGGCCCAGCAAAAAGGCTCTATTACCACTTCGAAGTTAATTGAGCTGTTAACCGAGCTAGACCATATTCCTGAAAAGATTCAGGTAGCCTTAGAATCGAATGAGTTAATCAAAGAAGTTGCCGAAAAAATCAAAGATTCCAGGAACTGCTTATTCTTAGGTAGGGGAAGTGGCTTCCCGGTTGCGCTTGAAGGCGCACTAAAACTAAAGGAAATTTCTTATATCCACGCTGAGGGTTATCCGGCTGCCGAAATGAAACACGGCCCAATTGCACTTATTGACGAGGAGATGCCGGTAGTATTCATCGCTACCCAAAATTCATCATACGAAAAAGTAATCAGCAACATACAGGAAGTAAAAGCGCGTAAAGGCAAAGTAATTGCCATTGTAACAGAAGGCGATACTGAAGTGAAGAAAATGGCCGACTACTGTATCGAGATTCCTGATGCCAACGAAGCTTTCTTACCACTATTAGCTACCATACCACTTCAGTTACTTTCTTACCACATCGCGGTAATGAGAGGCTGTAATGTAGATCAGCCAAGAAATCTGGCTAAATCCGTAACAGTTGAGTAGTTAAAAAATAAAGCGCTGATTAAAAAATCAGCGCTTTATTTTTTATTTAGCCTAGACTAAATCCTTCTTCATCTACTTACAAAAGCAATCTACTTTAAAACCTAATAAATCTACTTCAATTTTAAAACAATTTTATCTTTCATATGTTTAACATCGCAAACAAGGTTTTGTTTGCGAATAAAATGAACTAAATTATGACTGCTATTAAAAAAACGATTGTATTTAGTAAACTAATTTTCAATTTTGTTGGTTACATGGTTAACCAATTTAGAGGAAAATAAAAAATTAGTTAGGTTCATCAATCAAATTAACACTTCACTGAAATATTTATCACGGTTAAAAATCGTGATAAATATTTCTAAATGAACTTCTCAAACCAATAGTAACTAAGCCTGTTTTATTTAAACCCAATTCATTGCTTTCTCTCCTATAAGTACCGGCAACTTCTATCCTTAAATTATATTTTGGGTTTAATAAATAAGCTACCTGCCCCTTTACATAATATAAATCGGTGCCGATTCCTTGACCAATATGGCTACCATACTGTACCGATCTGGTATCATAGCTTTTAAAAATATCACCGCCATAATTCATATCAGCAGGATCCAAACCATATCTCGAATACAAAGCCTGTCCCTGGAGGTCAAATCTTTTGTAACTATAATTTAAAATCCCTAAGAACTCCCTAAAGTTGGCACCTCGAGGATGTGCTAATGATTGATTATAATTGGCATAGTTAGATATCCGGTCAAAATGGGCATAAGTATATGGCCTTGCCGTATTAAACTCGGCAAGGTAATTTAAGCCTTGCACTTTAAATAAATCCGAGCCACGTACCCCAAACTGTATAGCAAACTTATTTGCCCAATAACCGTTCCCCTTAAAAAATTCTTTTGCGGTAAATTCGTCAAACATAAACTGACCATATAAAGCAGTTTTATCTAGTATCTCATATTTTAAGTTAATGCCCAGCCGCATTTTATCAGGAGAGGTGGTATTAGTATTCTCAACAGGACGCAAGAACATAAATGGGTGGATATAGTTAAAATCAAATCCGCGTTTACCTTCTACTTCAGCGTCAGCCCAGGTTACGGCCTGAAAGAAACCTACTGAAAAACGTTTCGTAGCATTCCAGTCCACATAATGCGCAGCCATCCATTTTCCTCTATCGCCTAATCTTCTATCTGTAGCAAGTTTTTCTGCACCCGGGTCAAGCATATAGGCAAATATGGTCTGATATTGAACGCTACCTAAAGTAGCACGTACACGGAAAAAAGAATAGTTTGATGACACATCCGATAACAGCATCGAACGGTATCCATCACCAATAAAGTTCTTGTCGTAGCCTAAAGCAAAATTCAAATGCTTATTCGGCGTATAAGATAAAAGTGCCGTTACGTAAGACCAGTCTTGTTTGTCTACACCTAATTTACCATAACCTTGCCCAGGCACAACCTGATTGGCTACAATAAAATTATTTATATAATTGGCAAATTTCCCCTGGTTCTCGAAACCATTTAAATAGAAAGAAAATTGCTTACCAACATTCCCACCTACCTGAAAGCCTCTCGTGTTTAACCAGGTTGTCCGATCACTGGCAACATCTCGGCCAATTTGAAAATCAGGCAAAAAGTCGGCATAAATGTTATAATCGTCATCCTTAAATTCTAAAAGGTGTTCCTGAAACAACTTACGGTGTACCCAACTTCTTTTGTTCAAACTATCAGTACCTGCATTCATCAAAGAATCATATTGCTTTTGCAAAGCGCTATCATCTGCATAAAAGCCTTTAATAGCCGAGTGAAATTTCGATTGGCGATCATATACCGATGGATTTAGCTTTTGGTAAAACTGATAATCATAAGGGATATTGTTATTGGGAGTAGGATTCTGCGCTTTTGTACTTAAAGCAAAAATGGCCATAAAGGCCATAAAAAGGATTTTTTTCGTCATTTTCTAATCGTTAATAATCTGATCTAATTCTTCAAATACCGAATTTTTACTTTTGAATTCCGGGACAAGCTTTTTCATATTAATCACCACTTGTCTATCATTACCTGATCTTGCTGAGGCAACCAATTCATAAATCTGTTTTTCTACATCAGCAAATATATATTCACGAACCTTGCCGATCATAATTTTTTCGTGGTGTGTGGGCATGGTATTTTCATTATCGTTCAAGAGCTCTTCGTAAAGTTTTTCTCCTGGGCGCAAACCTGAATATTCAATCTTCACATCCACATTCGGCTCTAAACCAGCCAATCTGATCATTTTTTTGGCCAATTCAACGATTTTTACTGACTTGCCCATATCAAAAACAAAAATCTCACCACCTTTACCCATACATCCTGCCTCCAGCACTAAACGGCAAGCCTCTGGTATGGTCATAAAATAGCGGGTAATTTCAGGGTGGGTAACCGTAAGCGGGCCGCCTTTTTCAATTTGTTGTCTAAAGCGAGGGATTACCGATCCGTTCGAGCCTAAAACATTGCCAAATCTGGTAGTAATAAATTTGGTAATAGGTTTAACATTAAGCTCGTTAATGTATTGTAAACCATTACTAAAAATAAAACCTTCAGTACTTAACGAATTATTTAAAGACTGTACATAAATTTCAGCGATCCTTTTCGATGCGCCCATAATATTGGTGGGGTTTACTGCTTTGTCGGTAGAAATCATTACGAATTTTTGCACGCCATATTTAACAGCTTTATCGGCTATTGTTTTAGTACCCAAAACATTAGCCTTAATCGCTTCTGCAGGATTGTCTTCCATCAAAGGCACATGTTTATAGGCAGCTGCATGATACACATAATGAGGTTTATAAGTATCAAACAATTTATCCATGCGCTGCTCATCTCTAACATCGCCCACAAAAGCATGAAAATTCTTATTCTTATTATTTTCTTCCAGTTCAAGATAAAGTTCGTGTAAAGCTGTTTCCGATTGATCGCAAAGAATAATCAAACCCACCTCGAATTTAGATAGCTGCCTCACAATTTCACTACCAATCGATCCGGCTGCACCGGTAATCAGAATTCGCTTTTTATCAAGCATTTCACCAATGCCTTCTATATCAATTTTGATGGCCTTGCGATTCAATAAATCTTCAATATTTAGCTTTTGGATTTGAGCAGATTTTAACTGTCCGTTGGTCCAAACATCAAGTGGCGGGATATTTAAAACCTTAATGTCGTTTTCTAAACATAAATCTACAATTGCATCTTTCTTATCGTCAGGAATAGTGTATGAGGCGAAGATAATTTCATCAAGCTCATGCTCACCAATTAGATAAGCCAGATTCGCAGCGTCTAAAATTTTCACACCATCAATCGTTTTTCCTACTTTACGCTGATCATCATCAACAAAGGCAACAATATTTTTATTTACACTGCCGTCGTGATCAAAAGTACGTTTGGTAGCTAAACCTGCTTCTCCGGCACCATATATAATTACTTTCTTCTTATCCAGGTTGAGGTTCTTCACATAAATAAAGAAGTATTTAATCAATACCCTGTAGGTCATTAACAACAAAAAACTCGCTAGGCCATTTGTAATTAGAATAGTAAATGAAACTAAGGGATATTGAAAAAAAGTAATCGAAATTAGATTTAAAACAAAGAAAGTTCCATTACCAATAATAACGGATAACAAAATGCGGAAGGAGTCCTGGGCGCTGGTATAACGAATAATGCCCGTAAAGGTCTTAATATGAAAAAAAACAGCAACATTTATGGCCCCGAGAATCAAAAGATTCCTGGCCAACTCCGGTAATTCAATTGCAGTTAAATCTAAATTATGCTTAAGTGAATAAGCAAATATTAAAGAACAAGTGCATATAGTCAAATCTAATAAGAAAATGACCCAGCGGGGAACAATATTAATTTGTGTAAACAAAATACAATAGGCTAAATTTTAGTAAAGATACATATTATAACAATCCTAATATAAATCTAATGCGATTACTTCGTCAGTTTCAAAAGCATCCGGAATCTCTGTCAGTCTTGCCACAATACTACAACCCTCAATACTTACACCCTTGCCAATCTTAGCGCCGCCACCGATATACGAATTGGGGTATACACTACAGAAATCTCCAATAAACGCATCATGATCAATAGTTACGTTAGCATTTATCACCACATGCTTCCCAATAATTGCTCCCGATTGTATCACGGCACCAGCTAAAATTACACTCCCTTCTCCAATTAGAACATCAGGTGCTACAATAGCTTTAGGATGCACTATAGTATCAAATTCATGTACAATATATTTGGAAATATTTCTCCTAATCTCATTATTACCTATTCCAATAATAAGCTTTGCCTGTTGCTCAATACTTTCGTGATAAGAAGAAACAGGGACACCGTTGATCACTGATAAATCTTGATTATCATCAAAATAGGCTACTAACTGATCGTTATTTAATTTAATCGCATCTCCAATCACCCTTGCGTGGCCACCGCCACCATAAATTACCCAATCACTCATTACTTAACTTTAAGTTAAACAAATGTTCTCTACCCTCAATTTTAAATCTTAAGGTTACAAAAACAACCAAGCACAGTACTAACAAGAATAATGCCGATAAAAAATTAGTCTGGATAACAAAAATTATTAGGAGGTTAATAACCAATTGAACAGCCAAATAAAGCGTTACAACAGCCAATTGCGGCCATTTTTTCTCATTAGCTAAATATTGATAAAAATGTGAGCGATGCGCTTTAAAAATATTTTCCTTACGCATTACTCTGAAGAAAATTGTAGTCACCGTATCCAATCCGTACACGAGCAAAAATAAAATGTAAACCGGATTCGTCGTTTTAAAAATCAACTGCCCCAAAAGAAAAACAATAATAAAGGCAATACTTACACTCCCAACATCCCCCGCAAAGCATTTGGCTTTTTTCCTGAAGTTAAAAAAGTTAAATACCAATACAGATATAATTACCGTAAGCAATAGTTGTACAGAGGTAAAATCAGCAAGATACTGATCGATATAATAAAGTGTGGCTAAAAGCAATAGACTATATCCACCTGTAATCCCGTTAATGCCATCCATAAAATTATAGGCATTAATGGTCCCGATGACTACCACTGCTCCAATGGCGGTAAAATACCAGGGGAAATAAATTACATCCAATTGGGTAAAAAGCAATAATACCGATAGGCCATGTACTATCAAACGCACCTTGTTATTCAGCGTATGCATATCATCTAGAAAGCTGATAAGTGCAATTAAAAACAATCCTATGCTGAAGAATAAATAATTAAAGCCAAAAAGAAAAAAAGCCAATAAGCCTGCTAGGCCAAAAATAATACCACCACCCCGAATAGTTACAGCAGTATGCGAACTCCTTTGATTCGGATGATCGATAATGTTATAATGATCAGCAATCCTGAAATAGACCAACTCAGTCACAAACAAAATTACGAGCAATACTAAGGCAAAAAGAACAGACATAGGGTTTAACTTTAATGTTGCGAAGATAAGTAAATTCAATGTGATTTAAGGGTAAAGAAAATTAAGTTTAGTACAAGATCATAACCAAAAAAGCAAGCAGAAATCAATTTCATTGATTCATGCTTGCTTTCTTATAACAGGGAGGAAGGGGTAGGCAGCTAAGTGTTTAAACTTATGCGTTGGCAGCCATACACCTTAAATCCTGTACCTTATATCCTAAGAATGGTGTTGTCCGTATTGTTCTACCATCGAAGTAGCTATTTGTTTAATTTCCTGTTCATCCGATTTTGGGTAGATCAGTAAAACATTGCCATCATCTACCACAATATAGTTATCTAAACCTTTTATTACCGCAGCTTTCCCTTTTGGTAATTGAATAATGCAATTCTGTGTTTGTTGGATATTAATTTCCGTGCAACTAACAGCATTCTCCTGTTCATCTTTATCCGCTACCGCGTGCAAAGAAGCCCAGGTACCTAGATCCGACCATCCAATATCCGCTGGGAGAGTATAAACATTTTCTGCCTTTTCTAAAATTGCATAATCAATAGAAATATTAGGCGATGTTGGATAATATTTTTTGATAAAATCCTGCTCTTTTGGGGTATTATAAACTTCGGTTCCTGCAGCAAACAATTGATCAATCTCTGGCGCATATTTAGCAAAAGCTTGCTGAATAGATTTGGCCGACCAGATAAAAATACCGGCATTCCATAAATACTCACCACTGCCTAAATATTCTTCTGCCTTCGCTAAACTCGGCTTCTCCATAAAAGCATTTACTTTCTTAATCTCGGTTGATTTGTCTTCATACTCGATTCTCGATTCCTGATACTTTATATAACCATAACCTGTATCTGGTCTTGTTGGCTGAATCCCCAAAGTAAGCAACGCTTCATTTTCTGCAGAGAAATCCAAAGCTTGCAAAATTTTATTCAAAAACTCTTCCTCTTTTAAAATCAAGTGATCAGAAGGAGCGACAACAATATTGGCCTCTGGACTAGCTTTCAATATTTTATAACTCGCATAAGCAATGCATGGGGCAGTATTATTTCTGCTCGGCTCTAGTAGCACCTGGTCTTCAGTGAGCCCTGGAAGTTGGCTCAATACCAAATCCTTATAGTGTTCATTACTGAGGATAAAAATCTGTGCAGGATCACAGATTTTCGTAAATCGTTCATAAGTAAGCTGTAATAACGATTTACCTAAGCCCAGTATATCAATAAACTGTTTGGGGAAGAGATTACGGCTTTTAGGCCAAAAACGGGAGCCTACGCCTCCCGCCATAATCAACACATAGGTATTATGCTTTCCAGTCATTATCTTTTATCTCCTGATAAACTTGTTTAATTCCTTCCTCTAAACTTATTTTCGCTTTCCAGCCCATCGAATGAAGCTTATTAACATCCATTAATTTACGCGGGGTCCCGTCTGGCTTACCTGGGTCAGTGAATATCTCTCCCTCAAAATCGACTACTTCTTTAACCAACTTGGCTAAATCCAATATAGAAATGTCTTCGCCAACCCCAATGTTTACTAAACCAGGCTCATTATAGTTTTCCATTAAAAATACGCAAGCTTCGGCCAAATCGTCGGCATGTAAAAATTCACGCTTAGGGTTTCCCGTACCCCAAATAGTTACCGCTACTTCGCCATTTTTCTTAGCAGTGATAAACTTTCTTAATAACGCTGGGAGCACATGAGAATTGTTCAAATCATAATTATCATTTGGTCCATATAAATTCGTTGGCATTACCGATACGAAGTTACATCCATACTGATCCCGATAAGCATCGCACATTTTAATGCCCGCGATTTTAGCAATGGCATAAGGCTCATTTGTAGGCTCAAGCAGCCCCGTTAAAAGATAGTCTTCTTTCAAGGGTTGAGGGGCCAGCTTTGGATAAATACAAGAAGAACCTAGAAACATCAACTTAGTCACAGCATTAGCATAGGCTTGGTGGATGACATGATTCTGGATCATAAGATTTTCATAAATGAAATCAGCCCGGTAAGTATTATTAGCTACTATACCGCCAACTTTGGCCGCAGCTAAGAACACATATTGTGGTTTTTCTTGTTCAAAGAAGGCAGCAACAGCTTGCCCATCTCTCAAATCTAACTCCAAAGAAGTTCGGGTGATGATATTCGTAAAACCATTGGCCGCTAAATGCCGCTTAATGGCCGAGCCCACCATTCCCCTATGGCCAGCTATATAAATTTTATCGATTTTATTCATAATTTGGGTTAATTATGGAGAAAGCTTTTGAGGCACCCTCCACACATAATTCTACTCGAACTGGTTCTTTACACTGTACCCAGCTGATTTTAACATCAATTCTTTTTTGAAATGGTCAACGTCTGATTCCATCATATCTGCAACCAGGCCGGGTAAATCATACTGCGGTTTCCAGCCCAGTTTTGTTTTTGATTTTGTTGGGTCGCCAATTAATAAATCTACTTCAGTTGGTCTAAAATAAGTTGCATCAACTGCAACCACTTCTTTACCAATTTCTAATTGATAATCTGCTTTGGCACAAGAAACAACGTAAGCTTTCTCCTCTACACCCTTACCTCTAAACTCCAATTCGATCCCTACCTCTTTAAAAGACATTTTAACGAAATCCCTAACCGAAGTGGTAACACCAGTAGCAATCACATAATCTTCAGCAACATCCTGTTGCAAAATTAACCACATCGCCTCCACATAATCTTTCGCATGCCCCCAATCGCGTAATGCATCGAGATTACCCAAATAAAGTTTGTCTTGTAGACCTAATGCAATTTTAGCAGTTCCTCTGGTAATTTTACGTGTTACAAAAGTTTCTCCCCTTAATGGACTCTCATGATTAAATAAAATTCCGTTGCAAGCAAAGATTCCGTAAGCTTCCCTATAGTTTTTCGTGATCCAAAAACCATAAATTTTAGCTACACCATAAGGCGAACGAGGATAAAAGGGTGAATTTTCATCATAAAATCCTTGAGCGTTTTTATTTTCAGGCATTCCTCCAAATAATTCAGAGGTTGATGCTTGGTAAACTCTTGTTTTCTTTTCTAACCCTAAAATTCTCACTGCTTCTAAAATCCTCAAGGTTCCAATACCATCTACGTTAGCCACATATTCTGGCGAATCAAAAGAAACTTTTACGTGACTCATTGCTCCTAAATTGTAGATCTCGTCTGGTTGTACCTCCTGTACTATTCGGATAAGATTAGTTGAGTCAGTTAAATCACCATAGTGTAGTTTAAATTTCACATTGTTTTCGTGGGGATCTTGGTATAAATGATCAATACGATCAGTATTAAATAATGAGCTACGGCGTTTAATTCCGTGAACTTCATATCCTTTTTTTAATAATAAATCTGCGAGGTAGGCACCATCCTGGCCTGTTATTCCTGTTATTAATGCTATTTTCATATCCTATTTGTATTGGCGCTATTAAATACTTTAAATGATTTGGCCGTTGCTAATAAACCCTTTCTAGTAGATATTGGCAAAGATAAATTAATTGCGCTTTTAATTTTTTTATTACTTACTATATAATTTTCAGTTAATTTATTCAAGCGTTCAGAGTTTAGTGGCAAATGCAATAAGTCACCCACTTTTGCGAGAGCTGAAATTAACTTTTTAGAAATTGCCCATAATTTCGGTTCTTTATTTATAGATCTTGCTAAAATTTCAACAACTTCATTAGTAGATAATGCTTCGTCATCTGCAACCTGATATACACCAGATAGAACCTCCTTTTGTAATAATAAGGAAATTACAAAACAAAGATTTTCAACACTCAGAAAAGATCTTTTATTCTCAAATGCTGCTAATGGATAGGGTATTCCTTTTTGCACAAATTTATATAACAAGTTTAGATTTCCTTTATTACCTGGCCCGTGTATCATGCAAGGACGTAAAATGTAATAAGATTTTCCATCAGGTAATGGTTGATCTTGAATATATTGCTCAGCCATTAATTTAGACTTACCGTAATCGGTTTGCGGATTTGGTATACTATCCTCTGTTAAAACTCCATTTACTTGATCAGCACTAGCTTTAACGGAACTGATGAAAATGAATTTTTTTGCATTTGATTTTAAAAAAGCATCATATAATTTCTTCGTTAGCTCAAAATTTACCTGATAATATTCATCAGGATTTGAAGTTTTTTTAAGATCATGAGCTTTACCTGCGAGATGAACAACTGCATCAACATTTAAATGGTCTAAAATAATGCCCTGTAACTGCTCACGACTTAAAACATTCAATTGAAAGTTCAAAGATTTTAAATATGCTAATAGATTCACACCCACAAAACCACTTGCACCAGTAACTGATATTAAACTCATTTTAATTTGTTAAGATCTTGTCTGCCAAATCCACATATTTTTGAGAAACTACATCCTTGGAATAGTTTTCTTCAATTACTTTGTAGCCATTAGTTCCCATTTGATTTAATATAGTTCTATTTAACACAGAATTCTTGAGAAAATCAATGATTATTTTGCACTTTTCAGCAACAGCCGTTGAATTTACCAAAAATGCACAGTTCAGCGGCTTTAGAAAATCATGTATCGGTGTATTTTCGCCTGATATAACCAATAACGGCTTGGCACAGGCCATGATGGTATAAACTTTAGATGGAAATCCTTGTCCTTCCATTTCTGGTGCCATGAATATGAAATGCAAATCTGCATAAGCCATTAACGATGGCATTAATTCCCTATCTTGGTAAGGCACTAAATGAATATTATTTAGATTATTTTTGGTTATCTCCTGCTCCAAATAACTCTTCATTACTCCTTCACCGATAACCCAAAACTCGATCTTTTTATCACCCAATTGCTTCGCAATATTTAAGAGTGGTTCCCAATCTTGAGCATGCCCAATATTTCCAGCATACATCAATTTCAACACATCATTTTTTTCAGGAAAGTAGTCTTGATTTAATACTATTCTGTTTGCTACAATTGGTTTAAACAGTTCGTTATCAACAAAATTAGGTATAATAAATAATTTTTCACGCGATCGAAATCTTGGCAGAATAGTTTGATAAAATACTGGATCTATTGTTGTTACTGCATCAGACCTATTGTAAACCACTTGTTCCATTTTTTTTAAGGCATAAATGGCTGGTTTAAATTTAAGCCCTTGATTAATGATGAAATCAGGATAAATTTCCTGCACATTATAAATTACTTTAGAACTTTTAAGTTTGCCGAGGATTAAGTTGATAATCCCAATGGTTAAAGGTGGTGATGGAGAAAGTATCACAGAGACCTTTTTTTCAGAAAGCCCTAATAAAAATGATAGAATATGCCAATATAAAAATCCAAAAATTCTTAAAACTGAACTTCTGAATTTCTTTTGAGGAACGTGAAGCACCTTAATACCATTAAAATCACTTACATAAAACAAACCAGCCCATTTCTTAAGCAATGGCTGTTGTGCAAGTTTATCTTGCAATATATTATAATGTGGCGTAGTCGTTAATACTACAACTTTATAACCCTTTGCTTTAAATTTTAGAGCAATATCATTGTATAAATAAGCTGTTGAGACACCATCTGGGCTAAAAACAATAGAATGTATGAGTATTTTCTTTTCCATTTAATAATTTTCGCTCCAAACAACCCGCTTCACATAATCTACATAGCTAATAATAATTCGAACCACCTTATCAGAAACATTTGGCATTGAATAATCGGCAACTTTTCTAAAATTTCTTTCAGTTCCTCTTTTTTGATATTGAAGTTGAATAAGAGCCTGCATAATACGCTCTTTGTTCATACCAACCATCATTACCGATGTTTCTTCCATTGCCTCAGGTCTTTCATGTGCATCTCTTAAATTCAAAGCTGGGAAATTTAAGGTTGACGATTCCTCAGAGATAGTTCCACTGTCCGACAATACAGCAAAAGAATGCATTTGCAAAGCATTATATTCGTTAAAGCCCATTGGCTTCAAGAACTGCACTTCAGGTCTCATGACAATTTGTTTCGCATCAATCATATTTTTAGTACGCGGGTGGGTACTCACAATAATTGGATAACCGTACTTTTCTGCGATGAGGTTAAGGCTTTCCATCAAACCAGTAAAGTTTCTCTCACTACTTATATTTTCTTCACGATGTGAAGAAACCACAAAATACTTATGCTTTTCTAAGTTCAATTTTGATAGTACGTCCGAACCTTCAATCGATGGCATATAATGATTCAACACCTCAAACATTGGAGAACCTGTTTTAATAATACGATCGGCGGGTAACCCTTCCTTCAACAAATATTCTCTGGCAATATCGCTATAGGTTAAATTTACATCAGAAATATGGTCAACAATCTTACGATTGGTTTCTTCAGGTACCCGCTGGTCAAAACACCTATTTCCGGCTTCCATGTGAAAGATAGGAATATGTCTTTTCTTGGCCGGTATAGCACACAAACAACTATTGGTATCACCTAACACTAAAAAAGCATCAGGTTTTTCCGTCTCTAATAAAGGATCTATCTTAATTAAAATCTGACCTACTGTTTCTACAGCTGTTTTGCCAGCAGCATTTAAAAAAAAGTCAGGTTTACGAATTGCCAAATCATCAAAAAATATCTGATTTAATTCATAATCATAATTCTGTCCAGTATGTACAATCACATGCTCAATGGCATCCGAATTATCTAAGGCTGCCATTACTCTAGCCAATCGTATAATTTCTGGCCTGGTGCCAACGACAGTCATTACTTTTAATTTCGTTTTCATCAATGGTATATTTGTCATTTATTGCTTAAACTTCTTCAAAATAAGTATCCGCATCTGCAGGATCATAAAATTCGTTAATCCAAAAATTAGTATACAATTCCTCATCTCCAATGTTTTTAATATTATGTGTATACCAAATTGGCATGTCTACATAACTAGGTTCACTACCATCAAGATAGAAATCCAAAACATCATTTGTCCCAATTCTACGCAATTGTATCAATGCCTTACCTTTTATTACTGCAAATCTTTCAATTTTTCTGGTATGATAGTGATTTCCCCTGGTAATACCAGGTAATGTTGTAGAAAAAGATACCTGCCCACCTACACCTAATCGTATTACTTCTACAAACGCTCCTCTAGTGTCTTTATGCTGTACAAATTTAACGGGATTATGGTTTCTGATATCAATATAACACCTGAAAGTATTAAACAAATTAAGTTCAAAAATGGAGTTAATTTGCGGTATAGTACCCTGTTCGTAATATAATGTCTTATAGGTTTCAAGTAGTGTTAATATTTCGGAAACTTTATTTATTGAAGTATGGGGTATAACAAAAAGTGGATTAGTTTTTCTACTCCTAATCTCCTCAATTATAACAGCAACCAGCTCAGAAACATAAATCAGTTTAACCTCCCCATCTACCTCTATTTTAGGCTGTTCATTGCGTGTCAGTTGATGAGAAAATGTTGCAATGAAGGAATTATAATATGGATGGCCGAACGGACCAAAAACGTTAGGAATTACTAAGCCTGTGAAAATTCCACCAGCCTTACTAGACCAATCTAACAATAGTTCACGTCCTTCTTTTTTACTTCTACCGTAAAGATTATCCCTTTCTTCTTGTGATGAAGACGAAAAAAGAATATGGGCTTTGCTTTCTGATTTCTCGAGTGCTTTGATTAGCTGTTTTACCAAACCCATATTCGTTTGGTAGATTACGTCTGCATCATTATGCCTGTTCATAGCAGCCAAATGTACAATCACATCGCATTGAGCTACAAAAGCGGTTAGCTTTTCATCATCCTCAAAAAACTCTTTTTGATAAGGAACCTGTTCAAATTCTTCTGTAAATAAGTCGAGGGTATTATATAAGTGTTGTCCTACAAATCCTTCTTGACCAGTAATACCTATTTTAAGTTTCATTATTTGTTTCGTTCAGGTTAATAAAATAATCTGGGGAAAATAAATGATCATCCAATTTAGCATGTTCAATTGCGTAATCACCAAACACAATCATTTCAGCTATTGGTGTTAAAGCCCTTATACTGGTTGCATAGCCCTTTGGAACATATAATACAGAAACATCATCAGCTGCTAATTGATAACTTGTTTGTACGACATCATTTTTTGGTGTGATCCAATTATCAATTTCAACAACGCTAATTAAAAAAACACCTTCTATTACATGAAACCAGCGTTGCTCAATTTTATGTGCTCGCCATCCTCTTACGGTGATGGTATTTACATGCTTAATTTTGTAAAACCGCTTGACTTGAGTCATATCGAAATCATTAACAAAGGACATCACTCCACGTTCGTCAACATGTTTACCCCCAAGAATAACAGCAGTTTCTTGAATCATTAGCCCGCGTATTGAGCTGCTGTAAGATCACCAAACACCTCTCTCTTGATTAAAGGAAGATTTGACAACAAGTTTTTCATTCCTTCCACACCTTGTTGTTCAGTATTGTGAGAGTGATAATCCTCTACAACAGAAATCTCTTCTTCGCCTTCCGAAAAATATTGAGCATAATTTAAATCCCTATTATCTGCAGGTATACGATAAAATTCGCCCATATCTTCAGCCTTAGTCATTTCTTCTCGGGTACACAATGTTTCGTACAACTTTTCGCCGTGACGAGTACCTATGATTTTAATTTCATTATCTGCATTACACAATTCTTTTAATGCTTGCGCCAAATCGCGAATAGTACCTGCCGGAGCTTTGTTTACAAAGAGATCTCCAGGATTTGCATGCTCGAAAGCAAATAGTACCAAATCAACCGCATCTTCTAAAGACATTAAAAACCTAGTCATATTAGGGTCTGTAATGGTTAATGCTTGTCCATTCTGGATTTGTTTTAAGAATAAAGGAATCACAGAACCTCTTGAAGCCATTACGTTACCATATCTTGTCAAACAAACAGTAGTTTCAGTAGAATCCCTAGATGCTGCAATAGCAACTTTTTCCATTAAAGCTTTAGATATCCCCATTGCATTAATTGGATAAGCAGCTTTATCAGTACTTAAACAAATAACCTTTTTAACTTTATTGGCAATTGCTGCGGAAATTACATTCTGGGTGCCAAAAACATTTGTTTTTGTAGCCTCTATCGGAAAAAACTCACAAGATGGAACTTGTTTTAGGGCTGCAGCGTGGAAAACATAATCTACACCATGCATTGCTCGTTCTACACTATTGATATCCCTTACATCACCAATATAAAATTTGAGTTTATCACTCTTGAGTGAATTTCTCATGTCATCCTGTTTTTTCTCATCACGAGAGAAAATCCGAATTTCACTGAAATGATCAGTAGTTAAGAAACGATTTAGTACAGCTGATCCAAAAGATCCTGTTCCCCCAGTTATAAGTAATATTTTATTTTCAATTTTCATTTTAGCTTAACCTAAGTGGTTTTTATGTATGAGTTCATCTTTTTCAATTCTATTAGGATAATTGATGAGTACTGCTTTGTAAATACCTTTAAATACAAAAAGGCTTCCTGCTGCAACGCCAATCACACCATGTTTATTGATCACCTTACCAATATCATCTAATGAGCCTGCTCCGCCAAGTACGGTCATTGGCAATGATATTTTTTCCCTAATCTTATCGATCAGGTTCATATCGTAACCCTTCATAACCCCGTCTTGATCGATGGAATTAATAATGATTTCCCCTGCACCAAATTTTTCAGCTTCCTCAACAAATTTAAAAGGGTTAATTCCTGTGCCCTTTTTTCCATTGTGCGTGTAAATCTCATACCCCCCTAGCAATTTCTTTTTTACATCCAACACTGCAATTACGCTTTGGCTACCAACCCGATCAGCGATTTCCATTATCAACTCTGGTTTGTTGATTATTGCACTACTTAGTGCTATTTTTTCAATCCCTAAGCCAAATATGCGCTGTGCTTGCTCAACTGTTTTAACGCCTCCACCATAACACAAAGGCATACGTGATTGGTTAGCTAATTTCTCAATTAGTGCGTAATCTGGTTCTTTGTTTAATACGGTAGCGTCAATATCAAAAATGGCTAATTCATCCACTTCTTTTTCATTGAAAATCTTAACCGCATTTATTGGGTCGCCAACATATTTTGCATTTTTAAAGTTAACTGTTTTAACCAGTCCATTATCATGCACTAAAAGGCTGGGAATAATTCTTGGTCGAAGCATTAAATATTGGCGAAATTGTGAAGCAAGGTCTCACCATAGTGATGACTTTTTTCAGGGTGAAACTGAATACCGTAAATATTATTGTGATTAGCTGATGATGTAAAATTAATACCATAATCAGATGTTGCAATACTGTCATTTATATCATTGCAGTAGAAATAAAAACTGTGCAAGAAATAAAAAAGAGCATTCTTTTCCAGGCTCTTAAAGAGTGGATGCCCTTCTTTAGGATTTACATCATTCCAACCCATATGTGGTAATTTTGTGACGTATTTTATAGTTGTCTCATCGAATTTTTTCACTTCAGCATCTATCCATTTCAACCCCTCCAATTTACCTTCATCACTTCCATTGGCCATCATCTGCATACCAACGCAAATACCAATAACCGGCTTTTTCTCTTCAAGCACAAGTGAGTCTAACTTTGCTCTCATGCCCGAATTATTCAGTTGGGTCATGGCATAATCAAATGAACCAACACCTGGAAGAATTATTTTTTCTGTATCTTCTAAATCTTTTTCCGTTTTAGCAATCTTGGTCGGAATATTCAATCTCTTGTATACATTCTGAAATGCAAAGATATTTCCTACACCATAATCAATTATTGTTATCATCTGAATAATCTTTTTTCCAAACCTATTTTCATCATTATCTTAGATCCAGCCTTGATAATATTCATTTTGTTTTTATAGTCTTTATACGTTTTATTTTCGCCTTCAAAGATTTTTTGCAGTTCATCTCTTGTCAAATCAAGTTTATCAGCTACATAATCAAACTCTTTCTGTAAAAAATCTTCAGAAAGTTCTGGTTTAGAAATGCGTTCCAAAGCCTGCTCTCTGGTCATTTGTCCAGTAAGGATTAAACTTGAAAAATGAGCTCTCCTTTTTTCAAAGCCAAATTTTCTTGGCAACCAATAATCTTCATAAAATCTCGTAAATCGTGATTCATGATGTTTATGCTGAAAGCTTTCCCATCCATATGTATCAAAAAGAAATTTCTCCACATCTGCTTTAATATAAGGCACCAAGTTAAGTGGTTTAAATACTTTCATGCCTAAAACATAACGATAATATATTTTATAACTTAATATATCTACAAGTGGAAATGTTTTAAGTGGTCTCTTACCAAATTTAGAGTGAATATCCTTCACTAACCTAGTGTCTATACCAGGAAAACCTCCCCATTCTTCAGGCTCACGGCAACATTCGGTTGAGAAATTGCCGCCAGTTAATACATATTTAATTTTATTCTTTTTAGCAAACTTATATAAGCCAGAGAAAAATGCATAATCTTGAGGTAAATCTTGATCTGATATTTGTGACTTTAAAAAGGCCACCTGCAAATCTTTCATCTCCTGCCAATTGATTACATCGGTATATAGGTCTAAGTTTAAACCATTTACTAATTTTTCAATATTGCCTACTGCCTTATCTGTATTCCAACCAGCATCTACGTGAAAGATTAAAGGCCTTAATCCCATAATTTCTTTTGCTACATAAGCTGCATAAGAACTGTCAAGACCTCCGCTCAATCCTATGATACAATCAAAATCTCTGCCTTTACCATCTGCTTTAATTTTATCAGCTTCCTTCATAAGTTCAGCATAGCCACGTTCGTCGGTATGCCAATTAGGAAGTATGGTTTCGATATAATTGGTATAGTAATCACTCTCTCCTTTTTCATTGAAAATGATAGTGGGATCGGAAGTGTCCATTATGGTTTTGGTGCAAATTTGGTAATTTCTTTTATTCATTTTATTTTATGTTTACAAAAGAGTATCTTTTTTTGATTTTGCTTAAAATCTCAAAAAAATACTTACTTCTATTTTACTTCACACTCATCCATTTCCAAACAGACTTCGAGACCATTTGTAACATCAATCTTTGGTATATGTTCCAGATCATCTTAATTTTCATTTATACCTAATTAATTAAGTCTATAAAAATCGGTTTTTGTTTTAGACAATCCCAAATAATATAGATATTTATATAAAAAAAGCTTAATCAATAGTTAAAACATATCTTCAAGCCCTCAGTCTTTTGATAGCCACTCATGGAATTTACAATAATCTACTTTATTTAACAATTTATCAAGATCTTCACTATCAAAAATTGTGTCACCAGATTCAATTTGTAAAGCCAACTTTGGCCATTCATTAAAAACAATTTTAACACTATGCTTATTAGCAATTTCTGAAGCCACATCTAGCAATGAAAAATTTTCACCCCCTATGTTATAGGTCTTACCTTTTGATTCTTCACATTTAATAGCACCGTGAATTTTATTGCAAATATCAAATACATGTGTAAATGTTCTCCGTAATGATCCATCACCATAAAGCACGATATCTTGTTGGTTTTTTGCCTTTTGTAAAAAAAAGCCAAGAGTTCCGTATGACATTTTACTTTCAATTAAAGAACCATACGGCACACATATTCTGAAAACGGTATATTGTATTCCAAAAACTTTCTGGTACATAGCTAGCATATATTCGCATGACAATTTATTAAGTGCATAAATTGTATTAGTTTCTTTTTCGGCATCTTCTTTCAGTAGCGTATTTTGTTTGCCTTTATAAACTAACCTTGTCGAAGGAAAAACAACTCTCGCCTTAGAGCCACTTTCCTTCATACTTGTCAAAATATTGAGCAATCCTTTCTCATTGATATCAATGTATTTACCATAACTGTCAAATCCCTGTGAAGTTCCAGTCAGACCAGCAAATAAGTAAATATAATCTACATTTAAATCTAATTCACAAACGCTGTTATAATCTGTGATATCCAATTGTTTATAATTATCCGAATCATTTATAGACTTCTCGTGAATATCGAAACAATAAACTTTTTCATTTAAGCTTCTTAGATAATAAGTTAAATTATGACCTATGTAACCGTTTGAACCTATAACTATTGATGTTGACATTTTGTTAAATAATAATTTTAATTTGCTAGTGCCTTAATTTGAGTTAAAAGACTTGATTGGCAAATCATTTGTCTAAATAGAAAATCATATTCGTTTGTAACAATACATTCTGCAAACTTTTCTAATAGCTTTTGGAAATGATTATCCGCAGGCAGTGTAATCTCAGTTTTATTATTTTGAGTTTCAATAATCACCTTAGGCATAAAACCAGGACCTGCAGTAAATGCCCTTTCAATAGTCATTTTGCCTTTGCTCCCCCACAATTCTATGTTGTTTTGATAAAAGTTGTCAAATCCGAAAGACACTTGTGAAATAATACCTGATTCGCTTCTGAACATAGCGCTTCCTTGAAAATCAACTTCCCAATTTCCTTTCTCCAGTGAAGAAGCTAATACCTGCTGTTTTTGTCCCAATAAGAAATGAACAGCCATTGTAGTATAGGCACCAGCATCTAGCAAGGCCCCACCCCCAAGTTCCTTTTTATATCTGATGTTGCTTTCAATATTAAAGGGAGGAAAACCAAAAGAAGAACGTAAAAGACGAATATCGCCTATAACACCCTGTTTAATTTGCTGCTTTACAAAATCAAACTGAGAGTGAAAAACAAACATAAAATTCTCGAAAAGACAAAGCTTCTTTTCCTTGGCCAATTCAATAATTATGGTTGTCTCATTTATATCTAGTGTCAATGCCTTTTCACACAACACATGTTTTCCAGCATTCAGAGCTTCAATAATCCATTCATAATGCATACCAGTAGGAAGAGGTATATATATTGCATCAATATCATTTCTTGATATCAAATTTTCATATCCCGCTAAAGCTTCACAATTAAATTTTTTGGAAAACTCAACTGCCTTTTCCATAGATCGGCTGGCGACTGCCACTATATCAAATTTACCTGTTTGAATGATATTTGGAATTACTAAACGATTAGCAATGTCAGCACATCCTAAAATACCTATTCGTATTTTATTATTCATATCCAATCTTTTAAATTAAAATTTTGAAACGAAAACATTTTAGGATTAAATTGATTCGTGCAAAACTCTTTTTTCAATAAACTTACTTTATATAAAACTAATAGCAGACAATAAACTCCTTGATTGAATATTCAAATAATTATTGAACGTAATAAAGGTATTCATCTGATTTAAGGTCATCCAGGTATAATTCTCTGGTAATTGTATTGGAAACTCGTCGCCCACTTCAATAATCATATTTCTATTTTGTTCATGAAAGAAACGACCACCCTCTTCAGATTGCATAGCATCATACCTAACCATATCTGGAGTTGCATTTAGAACAAAGTTTAAAAAAGGAATTTCATAATCGGGATGTCTGTAATCACCTGTTAGGCATTGCACAGTTGGAGCAAGTTCTAAGATATCAAAGTTCCCACACTCCAATTTAGCCTGCACCAAACAATGCAAAATTCCGTGAATTTTTTTCACAACAAACGCAATAATTCCATCTTGTGCAGGTTTCACTAGTGGTTGGCACCAGCTGCTTACTTCCCTGTTACTGATAGTAACTTTGGCAGCTATTACCTTAAAAAAACGGTCGTCGTTATTAACAATCTCGGAATTTGTTATACGCCAATTACGAACATGATTCAACGGAATTGAAGTCACGTTCAAATCGTACCGACATTTTAAATCTGTTAACCATGCAACCAAATCCTCAAATGAATACATTGAGATCCCTTTATTTATTGAGGAGATCAACATACTTGTTTTGATAGACTCTTGCATATTGGCGTACAAACCGATATCACTAATGACCTTAAAAGGAATTCCTGATATTACTGTGCGAGTATCCATGTTCACCAAATTATCTTCTAATATTAACTTCTTAATTTGGCCTAGTGTTAACCAGACAAATTCATCGGCTACAGGGATATCTTCGTTTACCTGAATAATTATATTGCGATTTCGCTTTCTTAAAAACCGTGCGCCTTGCTCCGATTGTAATTGGTCCAATAAAACTGTCGCATTTTTATTATCTTTAAAATACTCTAGATACATTGGGACTTTGCCTCCATGCGCTTGAGTATAGTTGCTTTTAGTAGCTTGCAGTGTTGGTGACAACTGAACATTATTGATGTTACCCGGCTCTATTTTAGCTTGCAATAAAAAGTACAAAATGCCATTAATCTCTTTGGTTATAATACCAAGGTAACCAATTTCGGGTTGGTTTATAATGGGCTGATCCCATTCCTTTACTTCACGCCAGTTTGTTTTAACATTGATTCCTTCAATCGAAAAAAATCTTCCGGAATCATGAACCAACTTTGACTGATCTGAAGTAAACTTCCAACTATCTAATTTCGAGAATTCAATTTGCTGTACGTTAACCTGCACTTCATTGTTTTTTAAAACCAACCAGTTTTTTACCTCTGAAGTGCTTATAAACGGATTCTCTTCCGTCATGGCCGATTGTAAAAACTTATTCATTGATTCTTTTTTCATTCAGTTTAATGATTTAAAATTTCGGTTGACACCTTATTATTGTGATTTTGAAGGAAATGGTTTGTTATAAAAATACTCAAGCTTTTATATTTATCTATATATCTTAAAGACATCTTTAATTTTATCCTGATAAATTGAAGTTCTGTATTTTTTTAGTGCTTCATTCCTATTATTAAATGCGATATCAACTAATTCTCCTTCATATTTGATAACGTTTTCAATTGCATTTCTTAACGAAGTAACAGATTTTTTTTCAACACTAAAACCGTTAATTCGATCAGAAAAAACAAAAGGTATTCCGCTATGATTACTTGTAATAACAGCGCATCCAGTCGCGTAGGCTTCCAGAATACTAATAGGCTGTCCTTCAAACGGATAATAGGTTGGTAAGCAAAATACATGAGATGTACAATACAATTCTCTTTTCTTAGTACCGTCGATAAATTTACCTAAGTAATTTAACCCTTTGTGGGTTTCTATTTTAGAAAGAAAATCCTTTTCGCTTTGTAAAGATTCAAAACCACCTACAAAATTAATAGATACGTTTCTCTTATATTTATCACATAATTCAATATAAGCACTCGCCAACTCGTCATATCCTTTGCCTGGAATTAAGTTGCTTAAATATAAAACTTGAATAGGATCTGTATTGCTGAATTTTCGATAAATTTCTTCATCATTCACAAATAAAAATTCATCTGCAAAATTTGGAATTATATGTATTTTCTCTTTTGAGATTACCTTACTGAACGTAATAAAGTTGACTTCTCCCTCAACTATCACTCCTCCAATTTTAGAGATTATATAGCGATTCAAATAATTAATGGGACCCTTTCCATTAAGTATTTTCGTCATACCTACTCCGCCCAGCATGTGAATTATTATTTTATTAAGGCTTGAAAAACAAATCAAATAAATTACCAAATCTCTTAAATTCCCGGCAAACGATTCTGCTATAGAAAAGTAAATAAGGTCATTGCCTTTCCTGTTTTTCCACACATTGGTAAAAACTTTAAAAATTTCCCTTAACCTTCCTAAGGAGTTAAACCCATTTTTTAAACTTTGTTTACTTAGATTAACAGTAGCTACTACATCATCCTTTGATAAACAATCCAAAACCATTTTAGATGCTTTAGATTGACCATTAACTGGTTGTGGAAGTGGTGCAATTAATAAAACTTTCATTAGAAATTAATGGGCTTATTATATACTTTCATTTATTTTAGCTTATTTATAATGTTAGTCCTCACAACAAACTTAAATACCATTACACAGTAGTCTGCGTAAATTTTAAGTATCCATTGTGATTTGTTATTTTTCTTTGCCATAACTGTTTCTTTTGCAACCCTGGATATCTGCCTCCCACTAATTCCACCATCCCTAACATTAGCAGATACGATATCGACAAAACCAGGTCTAATAATATCTTTGCATCTAAGCAAAAAATCATAATCACCGGCTATTTTAAAGTTTGAATCAAATAATCCCCTTTTCTCAAAAAGAGTTTTATGGTGTAAACTTCCAACATGAGCTATACAACAATAAGAGTTCATTGTATTAGTCCAAGGGGTGCCAGTTTCTCTAATAGGCTTAAGATCCTCTGTAACTAATAAAGTTTTCGAGGAAATATAGTTTACATCTTTATTTATTTTTGCAAATTCTATAAAGTCAGAAAATGCATTTTCAAACATGATATCATCACTCCCAACAAATGATATCCAACTACCTTGAGCCATTCTTACGCCTTTATTCCAGGCATCATAAATCCCCGAGTCTTTTTCTGAAATGTATTTTAATCTTCCCTCAAACTGATTTTCATACTGCTTTACAATTGACATTGTACTATCTGATGACCCTCCATCAATAATTAAATATTCAATATTAGGATACTTTTGTTTCAATATAGACTCAATAGTATCAGAGATTGTTCTTTCTGAGTTATAAGATGCCGTAATTACTGTAATTTTAGGTGACATAATCTAAAAAATTAACATTTGTATTAGGTAAATATGTACCGTGTTTCTCTATTTTGAATTTCAGAATTATACCTTATATAGTATATAATTGAAACAAAAACTAATAGTGTAAAAACAGAGGATATTTCTGGTCTTGAATAAAAATTAAGCAAAATTAATATCAATATCTTCAAATAAAATAAAAAATGCTTAAACGACATTAAGGTAATCTGGAAAATAAAATATAATAGAAAGGCATAATAAAATAAAGAACCAAAAATACCATAACTTGCTAAAATTGAATATAAATTTGATCCGGAAATTTTTTCTTTTGTAGTTCCTGAACCTAATAACGGATATTTAAAAAAGACCTTTTTATCATTATCGCTCAAGTCGGATCTGTTATTTTCAGCCAAACCAGAATCATTTATTTCGAATCGTTTAAAAGTAGAATCATATATCATTTTTGTTGTTTCATCTTCCAAATTCGAACTTAAATAAATATACATAGTTGAAATTCCCAGAAACAAGAATACTATATATTTTAAATTTGACTTGTTAACATAAAAAAACAAAAAATAAAGAACCATTGAGATATAAAAAGCCAATGACAAAGTAAACATGGTGAGTAAAATTAGCCATAATTCCTTTTTTGCATTTTTAAAGTAAATTTTATTAAGCACTATAGCAAAAAATGAATATAAACCAAATGCTCCTGGTTCATCAAAAAAACCTGAATATCTGATAAACCTGATGCCTGTTACATCATAGTAAACATTTGTGGTTGTAAGCCATAAAAAATAAGATGTTCCTGATGCAGAATAGTCAACGGAAAATAATGGTTTCACACCGATAAATGCATGAATAAGGAAAATTAATACCCCCCCAATTGCCGTTACCAGTGTGATGTTAATATATGATTTTACGAAGGTTTTAAAGCCAACAAATGCATTAATATAGGTAATAATGATAAAAAAAGAAACTAATTGTACACACAGATTTAGATTCGAATAATCATCATGATAAAAAGATATATATACATAATAAATTATTTGTAAAATGATGATTGAAAATATTTTAAAGTCAAATATCCTATCCCTCTTTTTCAGAAGAATTTGCACAGTCATAATGCCAATTCCTGCCAGCGTAAGTAATTTGTAGGGATGTCCTGGCCAGGAGTAAAAAATAAATGGAGCTGTACTAGTTAGCGTAATCCATAATAAAAGTAGTGATTTATTATTTTTTACTTTTAAAAGAATTTTACGAAGCATTTAAATATTTTTTTTTAATTAATATCAACAACGTAGAAAACAAACTAAAAACTCCCACATCGTTAATTACTTGCCAGAAATACTTTTTCGCAACTTTTCTATCATGTGTCTTAAAATATCTAAAAAAAGAAGACCAAAATATTTTCCCCAATATAAACTTACAGTTTAATTTTTTAAAGTTTTTATAACAAATCTCAAAGCAATCATCCATAAACTTAGCATCTGCAAATTCACTAGCTCCTTTCTCATTATAAATCGAAATTATTTGATCTACATAATGCCACGCTTTCGGGTTAAAACAATAAACGTAAACGTTTAAAATATGGTCACTAGCCGTTTTGTACTCAGTACTAAAGTTACCATATTCAGCAAATACTTGTCTTCTATAAAAAATAGCTTGATGGCAAATGGTTTTATCGTACATTTTCACATCATCAAACTGTCCGTCAAATATTACATTAGAGTGTAAAAATTTTACGTTACCATAAACCACGTTAATCCCTGGAAATTGCGAATTTGAAAAAATATCAGACAATACGGAAGTGTTATATAACACATCATCTGAACCTAAAAAATAAAGCCAGTCGCCTTTTGCCAATGAAATACCTTTATTCATTGCATCATAGATTCCAGCATCTGCTTCTGAAATATACCTTATTTTATCTGAATACTTCGCTAAAATATCTAAAGTACCATCTGTTGAAACACCATCTACAACAACAAATTCAAAATCTGGATAATCCTGATTAAGCACACTCAATATGGTTTGTTCAATCGTAGAAGCGCCATTTCTAACAACGGTAATAATACTGATCATTATTTATTTATTTATTATATCAACAATTGAATATCTGTTTTCATCATTTTTAGTATTCGAAAATGCACAAAATCCTGGTTTTATTTCGCTTACTTCTATAGGTGCATAACAATCTATAGATTTCAAAAATTGACTGAAAGCACTAAAATTGTCATTTGGATAAAGCTTACTCAGCATATTGTTTGTAAAAATTGGTACGACACCACTGTTCATCAAATTAAATGCAGATGTCGAACTTATTGTAATAACGTAACGAACGGCGTATTTGTATACAATTTCTTCTGCAATATTATCTTCCAAAATGATTGTTATATTTTTAAATTTATTTTCTATCAAATTGAAAACAGAAGCTTTAAAAGATTCACTATCAGAAGGATGAAATTTAAAATAAAAATGCGAGAAATTATGTGAGGCTATTAAAAAATTTTCGATGTAAGCAAGAAACTCACCTTCAGACATGTAAAACAAATATAAGGGCTGATTAAAAAAGATAGCTCCTTTTTCATATGCTACTTCAATTTGCTTTTGATCTGAGATTAATTTATACAAAGGGATCTTCCTTTTAATAGTATCTCCATAATTTATAAGAACCCCACGAAATACAAAATCCTCCATTACAGGTTGAGTCATAACTCCATATTTAATAATTTTTAAATATTTAAACCCATATATATATTTAAGAAAAAAACACCTTAAATTATCTTTAAACTCTGCGGTTTTTTCCTCCATATTGAATTGAGTTATTGTAGCAATCCCATCTTCAATTAAATAAACTTTAGCTCTACACTCATAAAATTTCTGAATGATATATTGATTCAATATATCCATATCTGTATGAACAAAAAGAATATCTGCTTGATCCGGAAACAAGGTTTCATCAACTCTTCGAAGAATGTTTTTTAAATTACTTGGTTTAAAAAATATATTTTTTAATGATGTTATCAACCGCTCCTCATATGTGTATATATTCGAAAAAACATCACTTTCTTTTATAATATTCAATGAGTATGGTATCTGAATTAAACTTAATTCAAAATTTGAAAGTTTTTTAACCAGTTGCATATCCAGATGGACATGATAATTATTATTTACCAAAAAATATATCATCTTATAATTTCATTAATTCTGATTACTAGAATTTTCTCATTAACCTTCATTCTAAATAAATATTTCCTTTATCCATTTTTTAACCAATTTAATTCCGTATTAACCAGTAAAAAAAAGCATTTTTTACTGTTTTAGCGATGATTGGTCCTCCTACACATGGGCTCTTAATATAATATCATTGCATTTTTACTTTAATAAAATAGAAATACAATGATATTATGTAGATAACAGAAACAAAAAATTTATAAACAATGGGTAAATCAATTACTGTTAGTACAACTATAAAAGAAAAAATGGTAATTAAAAACCATCGCAAAGGCTTAAATTCTGTAACTGCAACTTCTTTATAATCCTTAAGAAAAAATGTTCCATATCCCATGATTAAATAGCTAAAAAATAAGACATAAGCCGGACTTTTAATTCCATAAATAGGAATCAACAAAACATTCAATAAAACGCATAATAATCCTGCACCAAACGTTACCTTCCATAGATTACGAGTTTTTTCTCTGTAAAACAATATGGTATTAACACCAAAATACATCGGTCTATAATTATGTGACATAATAAAAATAGCCGCTAAAAAATAAGTTGTTTTAAGCTCTACATTATTTACCATAATTTCAAAAACGTCTTTAAGCCAAAAACAGCCTATAGACGATAAAATTAACAATGAAAATTGCAATGCCCAGGTTAGCCTTCTTACAGAATCGTAGTTTTTCAATTTTATTTGTTCTGAAATAACAGGAGTTGCTGCTGTATTAATTGCCCCTACTGCCATTGCCATTAAACCGCCAAAAGATGCAGCAAAACCATAATAACCTATTTGAGATGTGCTAATCAAAAAAAACTTTAACAATAAAGTATCAGAAGAACTCAGTAAAAAACTTCCATAGTAATGTGGTAACATGGGTAATGATACGGACAATCCTCTTTTTATAACTAATTTTTTAAACTTATAAATCGGTCGAATTTTCAGAATGAAGCGTAAAGGATACCAATAAGAAAAATGAAGTAGTAACATTGAAATACAGTTGGCGATGAACCAACCCATATAATGCAAATCCAAGACTACAATCGTGTAATAATTTAAAATTATGGTTACAAAAGAAATTATAATTGTTCTAATGACTACCTGCTTAGGCTTTTGATTAAGTTGATAATATAGCTGGCCGATGGTATCCGCAGGACCAAAGCAAACAATTGGAACAATGTTCAGTATTATAATCCAATACAAATTTTCACTTGCTTCTTTTGGAATAATAAAATAGATAACAACTCCAAGTATCAAGGAGTAAAAAATCATCCAAATGTTCAGAAAACCGTAAAACTGCCCCCACCTCTTCTTAAAGTGATTTGAATGATGAAAAAAAGCATTAGACATTGGCAACTGAAGCCCTAACATCGACAAAACGCTTATTAAGCCTAAACTAGAATTCATTATGGATTGTACACCATAATCTGCAGTTGTTAAAAATTTAGTAAAAATAGGCAACATTAACAGGCCTATAATTTTTGGAATAAACGGACCTAGGCCATAAATTAGACTATGTGAAATTACTTTTTTAATCATAATTTAAAGTCCGACTCTGTCTCCAAAAAAAAACTTACGGATAACCTTATCTGCAGCAATTTCCAAATTTGTAGTTTCACTTAATAAAATTGAGTTCAAATCTATCCCCTCTTTCCAAATCGCTATTCACTTTTTTTCCCAATATTTCCGTATAATATTTTGGATGCAATCCGAATCCAGGTCTAATTGAACGGACATTGTTCTCAGTAATCATTTCCCCCTCTTTGATATCTTCAGTAATATACAAGGATCTTGAAAAATCTTTTCCTTTCACCTGTTTCTCGGTAAGCGTATAATCAACTACTCCTATTGCACTTTCGGCTTCACGAACAGCTTTAACCATATTGGTAAATTCTTCCTCATTCATAGAAAAAGAAGCATCGGGACCACCAACGGAACGATCCAAAATAAAATGTTTTTCAATTATTTTGGCACCAAAACATGTTGCAACAATAGGAACTGTTGCTCCCATAGTATGATCAGAAAGACCACTAACTACACCATATCTTTCAGCTAAATCTTTAACCATACACATGTTAGCTTCTTCTATAGGAGCGGGGTAACTCGATGTACATTTTAGCAAAGCGATATCATTATTCCCCATACGTTTGCACGCATCCAAAGCCAATTCAATATCTGCTTCTTCTGCAATACCTGTGGATAGTATAATTGGTTTGCCTTTGGAAGCTACATACTCAATTAATGGAATGTCAGTAATCTCGAAAGAAGCAATTTTATAGGCTGGTACATTTAAGTTTTCCAGAAAATCAACAGCTGTTTTATCAAATGGAGAAGAGAAACAAATTAAACCTTCTTCTTTGGCAACTTTAAACAGCTCTTCGTGCCATTCCCAGGGTGTGTATGCTTCTTGATACAATTGATAATAATTTTTTCCTTCCCAGATTGTTCCTTTTATCAAAAAGTCATCTTTATCACAATCAATAGTTAAGGTATCAGCAGTATAAGTCTGTAGTTTAATACAGTCAGCACCCGCTCTCTTTGCTGCACGAATAGTCTCTTTTGCGACATCGAGGCTACCATTATGGTTAGCCGATAATTCTGCAATAATGAAAACTCTTGAATCCTTGTCTACACTAATTGAATCTATTTTCATACTTAAATCAATTTAAAACCTTCTTTAATAAATGATGCTTTATTTCTAATGAGAGATAATTCAACAACCCCATTAGGCGTTTTTACTAACAGTGGATTCTCTGACAGAATTAATCCATTATCCATATCCGAATTAAAACCATAGTCCGTAAAAACTATCTTGTCTATAATTATTTTTTCATTTTCATAAAAAGAAAAAGCACCTGGATAAGGGTCTGCTTGAGCCCTTACCCAATTATAAATTCTTTCCTTCTGCCATTCCCAATTAATTTTACCATCTTCAGGAGTACGAACACCAAAATATGTTGCCGTAGCACTATTTTGCCTTAAAAAGGTAATTGAATTTGTCTTTATTTTAGAAATAACCGTTTCAATTAAGGGAATATAGTGCAGAGCATATTTATTTAATATGCTGGCGCCTGTATCCTCATTTGTGATTTCAATTTTAATTTGTTCAATTATATCGCCAGTGTCGCAGCCTTCATCAATTTTATGAGCTGTAATACCTGTAAATTTTTCATTATTGATAATTGACCATACATGAGGAGTGCGCCCTCTATACTTGGGCAATAAAGAACCATGTATATTAAATGCTAAAATTTTAGGTAATTCAATGATATCTTTTTCGATTATAAACAAATAATTAACAGAAATAATCAAATCGACTAACTTATTGGAAACAAACGAGTACGCACTCCCATTACGGGGATTACCTGAAAAATAATCAATTTTATTGTTAAGACAAAAATCAATAATCGTGTTAGATTTTTTGTCTGTTAGAATAAATTCAATTTGATACAGCTCCTTCATGCGTTCTAGAACTATAAAACCTAAATTACCACTAACAAGGAGTCCTATTCTCATTTTTTAAAGATTTTAGAATAAATAACAACATCTTTATATTCACCTTGAAAGAAACAATGTTCTTTCAAAACAGCATCTCTTTCAAAACCTGCAAATTCTGCCGCCTTATACAAGTTAGGCCGTAAATCGAATGCATAAATATAAATTTTATGCAAGCTTAATTGCATAAAAGCCAATTGCTCTATCAATTCTAAATAGGTTATCCAATGAAATTGAAAATGCTCTTTCTCTAATTTAGTATCCATTACAAATGAAATTTCTGCATTTTTATCAATCCAATTGATATGCACCAAACCTCCATATCCTACACAAATTCCATTTTGTAAATAGGAAAATAAAAATTGATCAGGTTTATCTAAATCAAAAAGTTTATTAACTACATTTTTAAAATAATTTTCTTGATCTTCAACAGTAAGTGGTTTATTTTGTCTCAAATGATAGATTTGTTCGTTTCGCCACTTCATTATATCCATACGATCTTCCCAACGAATTGGAACAATAGAATAATCACCACTTGAAAAAGCTTGTTTATTTAATGTTTTGTAGGAGTTCATATTTTAATTCTGCTAATTTCCAGTCTACTTCATTGTCGATATCTTGTCCTTCCAACTCAGATATAATAATGCTTCCGGAGTTATCTGTCAAAATTTTTTTCTCTCTAAGGCAATTTGCTCTGTTCATCCAATAAAATTGCCCTGCATCATGATAACTATTTTCTAGGTCTTGTGATCGGGATAAACTAAATTCAGGATAAAAAAAAGAAGCTTTTTTATTTTCATTTACAGCCAAAGCTCTTTGAATAGGAAATCCGAAAGGCATAACAGGGAATACACTATCAAAATTATTTCTTTTTAAAACATTAAAACCATCTGACAGTTTCTCGTTTGAAACAAAGGGAGCACATGGATATAGACAGCATATATATTCATACTTTCTACTAAGGTGTTCATATTTTAAAACTACTTCTTCTATAACATCGAAAGTTGTAGCAAAATCATTTGCCGTTTTCTCATCGCGTAAAAAAGGTACTTTTGCACCGTAAGAAACTGCAACTTTAGCTATCTCAGCATCATCTGTAGATACCATTATTTCATCAAATAATCCCGAATTTAGGGCAGTTTCAATAGAATAGGCAATTATAGGCTTGCCTAGAAACAATTTTATATTTTTTCTGGGAATACGCTTACTTCCACCTCTTGCAGGTATGATACATATATTAGCCATTAAAAAATTCGACAATTTTATCAATCACAAATTGCTGTTCCTCTTCGGTAAGCGTTGGATACATTGGTAAACTCAAACAATGTTTATAGTATTTTTCCGCATTAGGCATATCTCCATCCTTCCAACCAAAATCACGATAATAAGGCATTAAGTGAGCAGGTATATAATGAACCTGAGCAAAAATGTTTTGTTCTCTCAAATAATTTATCAAACCCAATCTATCCTCTATCTCAATAACATACAAATGATAAGCATGCCCTTCAACAATTTTAGACTGTCCTTTAATAAAGGCTCTGTCTTTAAAAGCGTTATAATAAACAGATGCAATTTCTTTTCTTCTTATTAAACCTGCATCCGCCCTTTTCAGCTGACTTAATGCTAAAGCTGCCTGAAAATCCGTAAGTCTGTAATTATAACCTAATTCTTGCATTTCGTAATACCATACTCCATGCTGTTCGATACGTTTTTGTGGATCTTGTTGGATTCCGTGAGATCTTAAATTTAATAACTTTTTATAAAGAACTTCATCATTTGTAGTAATCATCCCTCCTTCACCTGCGGCTATATGCTTAACCGGATGAAAAGAAAACACAGCTAATTCTGCAAATTTACCATTCCCACAATTTTGTTGCACCCCACTTTTATCAATAAAAAAACCACCAGGAGAATGACAAGCATCTTCTATAATCCACATTCCATATTCATTTGCCAACTCTCTAAATATCTCTAAATCATTAGCACGCCCAGCAAAATCAACAGGAATAATACCTTTATACGTCCCTTTGGGAGATGCTTCAAGTATTTTCTTTACAGACTTTACATCCAATAGATAGGTTTCAGGGTCAATATCCGCAAAAATAACTTCGCCACCACAATAGCGAACACAATTCGCCGACGCTACAAAAGTATTAGGTGTAGTGATTACTTTATCGCCAGGATTAACTCCTAATACCATTGCACTTAAATGCAAAGCAGCAGTTCCATTTGAAACCGCAACAGCATACTTTACGCCTATATATTCAGCAAACCTGTCCTCAAACAATTTAATATCAGGGCCTTGAGTTAACCAATCTGACTTTAGCACCTCTATAACTGCTTCAATATCATCTTCCGTAACATTTTGACGTCCGTAAGGTATTTTTTTTATTAAATTCATGAATTTATATTATATTTATTCAGATAATTTTAAAATTAAAAAGGTTATTCTAAAAAATTCAATAAAAATTTGTTTTAGTAAACTAGTTGCCTAAAAATTCTTCTAACTATCAAACATATTATTGTTAGAAAACCAAGTAAAAAACCTCCAAAAATAATCCCTTTAATTCCCCCAAGCTTTTCTTTTTTCAAAGGTAAAATAGGCTGGTCAATCACCTGAATCAATGGGGTTTCTTTTAATAAAGACATTTTCAACATCTCTAAGTTTTTCACCAATTCGCCTAATATTGATTTGTTTGTTTCAGCAGAAAATTGTGCCTTTTGAGCTGGAGCAACTCTTTGAACTTGCCTTGTAGGATTCAAGTTTGGTGTTGCATCAGCCACAGCAACTGCAGTATATATTGCGCCATTCATTACGGCTCTTACTGAATCTGTTTTATGCTGCAATATTTTAACATTCTGTAAAGTCTTTTTTGTTTTAGTATTGATGTAAAATTCATTTACATTTTTCACCAAAGCATCATTAAAGGCTTTGGCAAATAATTCATCCTTTGCTTTAACATCTACTTGAATAGTGCTGAGTTTTTTATCAGGTTTAGCAACCAGTAGATAATTTTTATTCAAATCACCTACTATAACACCTAATACACTATCTCTCAAACGGTTTGGCTCCAAAAACAAGGCATCGCCTGGCAAACTATCGAATGTAAATTTAAGATTTGCCAAAGAAGGTTTTTTAGCCCAACCTTTACGCAACTCATTAATATCAATATAACGATCTACTAATAATTGCTTTTTCCCGTCAATTTCGATTGCGGTTAATAGCGTTTGCTCTAGCATTGTTCTAGATTTATACAATCCTAAAATATTATCGCCTTGAAAAATTCCTCCTCCGCCACCACCCAGATCAACTCCTGCTATAGAGGCGAGACCGGCCAGATTACTTAGGCCCCCTCCTTTTTCATCTTCCAATACGAAAGTTGTTGTAGCGGTATAAATTGGCTTCTTAGCGTAAGCATAGGCAAATCCTAGTAAACCACCCAACAAACCAAAAATTAAGATAACGACCCATTTAGATAAAAGATATCGCCACCATTCTTGGATTTTAAGGACAAGCTCTTTTAATGAAATTTCGTCGCTTTGTTTATATTCTTGACTTTCTGTTGTCATTACTTTATTAATACTTATTTATAGATTGCCATTGCTAACACAATCCCGGGCCACGCCATGACGATTGGCAATCGGATGTAGATTTATTTTATTTATTTCTATAACTCCCTCCGTTCTGGGCAGAGTTGTGGTTAGGCTTTATCTTAACAAACTTACAATAATCGCTCCTAAAGATGCCACCGCCGTACCAATACCAATCCAGCTTTGGGCCGTCATCCTTTCTCGTTCCGCCTTCTTCGGCACCAAAATTTCTGCGCCAGGTTTAATCACAGGATTATTGTTAAAAAATAAAAATTTGCCAACACCAGCTGCAGAGCCGTTAGCATATTTTACATATACACCACTTTTCCGTGCATGATCAGTAAATCCTCCTGCTCCATTAATATACTGTCTTAAACTTTTTCCTGGTAGATAAACAATGCTATTAGGATTTAATACTTCACCAGTGACACGAACCGTCTGTAACGTACGTGGAACACGGATGATATCACCATCCTCCACAATCAAGTCAAGCTTTGAAAGCGGCTCCCTAAGGATACGTTCCAGATTAATCCCAACTAAATCACTCTGAATTAATTTTTGTTCAACCTCAGTAGCTTGAGTGTCCTTTGCTCCAGTTTCTTGAGCTCTCTTCAAACCTAGAAATTTCTTATCTTCTTCTTCCTGATTGTTAATCGCATTTTTATCTTTTGGATTTACTTTTTCAGCCCCCGGTCTTTTTAATGAAGCGCCATCGGCATAAGCAGATGAGGTTAATCCACCTGCACGGCGAACCAAATCAGATATCCGCTCATTTTTATTCAAAATAGTATAAACACCAGGATAAACTACTTCACCCTCTAATTTCACTTGTTTTTGTACCGCATAACCTTCGGCATTACGTACGGAAACAATATCAAAAGGCTTAATCACGAAAGGCTCTCCTTCTAATTTTAAATTTTCGTTTACATTTACAATAAACACTTCGGCAGTTTGCGCGGTTGCTGAAGTAGATTCACTGTTTCTTACCCTTCTCGAAATCTCGATGCGGTTAGGCGTAGCGCCTTCTTTGAAACCTCCTGCCAGTTGGATTACAGATTCCAATGTCATGCCCTGAGCAAACTGAAAGCTTCCTGGAGCACGTACCTCCCCTTGTATACTTACCTGATATTCATCTCTCAAATCAAAAATGGAAGAGATCGTGATTTTATCTTCTCGTTGTAAAGTAATATCAGTTTGTGTACCGGCAATGATTTTAGCTACATCAAAAGATATTAGGGCTTGTGTATTATCTGGATTTAATCGATTGATATAACCACGATTTAAGAAGGCTTCTTCAGTTAAGCCGTCGGCTTTATTGATCAACCCTCGCAAAGTCAAGCCCTTGTCTAACTCGTAAACTCCAGGACGAAATACTGCCCCCAAGATTTCTACACGATTAGCAAAACGATCTAAGATGGCTTCCACCACATATTTATCGCCATTTTTGGGTACATAAGTCGGGAAGTCAACAGCCGGTATATCATTAATCCGGCGATCGCGATCGGTATTCTGGAAAGCCTTTATTTTAGCTGTATAGGCTTGCGTAGTGAAACCACCAGCAAAATCAATTACATTTTTTAAGCTTTCACCTTTCACTACCTCATACAGTGCTGCTCTTTTCACCTCGCCACTAATTTCCACCCGGTCATCATATACCGGAATATTAATCACATCTTGATCTTGTAAGCGGATATTAGCTTGTTGAATACCTTTTAATAAGAAATTATAAATATCTAATGTAGCAATGATTTTATTGTCACGTATAATCTGGATCTTACGGAAAGATCCGTTCTGAGCTGGTCCACCCGATGCATATAAGGCATTGTAAACAGTAGCCAATGAAGGTAGAGTATAGGTGCCGGGTTTGGTTACATAGCCGGTCATGATCACTTTGATACTCCTGATATTCCCTAAATTGATCGCTAAATTTGTCCTGCCCGATCTTAGCGACGGGTAAGTTTTGCTCATAGCCGTGCGGATTTTAGCAGTAGCCTGATCAATGCTTAAGCCACCAACAGCAATTCTGCCGACATATTGAAGGTTTATGATCCCGTCAGGGCTTACTTCCAAATTATAACTGGCCTCATTATCACCTGTCAAATCGATCACCAATTTATCATCTGGCCCAATTACGTAACCTTTAGGCGTAGCCATACGAAGGTTAGGTTCAAACGTGATATTCCCATTTCTGAAAAGCTCTGATCCAAATATTTTCGGGCCAATTTCGCTATCCTCCTCCTTCTTTTCGTTATTGATTTCTCCTCCAGATGTAGTTTCACTCAGTTCTCTGCCAGTAACTACAGGCTTTTGTTCTACCTGTACTGCAGAGCCCTGTTTTCTCACTTTGGCCACCCTCGCTCGTAATTTCTGAATCTCATCAGCTTTCATGCCTTGAGCAGCAGCCATTTGTTCCAGTTGGGCATCATTATACCCAACCGACTCTGCTTTTTTAATCATTTGCAAAATCTGGGCATCCGAGAGTTCATCAACCTTTACGCTCGAATAATTCTGTGCAATAGACTTAAACTGAACAAATAAACAGAGAACGAGAAGGGATAGAAATAATTTTATGCTTTGTTTCATAGGTTTCCGAATAATCGGCAGGTAATGTTATTCAAAATAATTTAAGGTTTTAAAACCTCCTTCATTCAGGTACTCGTCTTTCTTCATTAAATGAAGATCAGATATAACCATATCGTTTACCAATGCAGGTAAATCATATTGAGGTTGCCAGCCTAGCTTTGTTTTGGATTTGGTAGGATCGCCCAGTAAAAGATCTACCTCCGTCGGCCGGTAATATTTAGGATCGACACGAACTACTGTGCTTCCTAAAAAAACCTTATCCGGATCTAAGCCTAATTCTTTTAACCGATCTAGGTCTAAGTCTATTATTACACCTTTTTCATCCTCATCTTTGCCGCCAAACTCAATAGCAACACCCAGTTCAGCGAAACTCATACGCACAAAATCACGTACAGTAGTAGTTACACCTGTTGCAATCACGAAATCTTCTGGTTTTTCTTGTTGCAAAATTAGCCACATCGCTTCAACATAATCTTTCGCATGTCCCCAATCGCGTTGTGCAGAAAGGTTCCCTAAATATAAACACTTCTGTAGGCCTAAAGCGATTTTAGCCGCCGCCCGGGTAATTTTCCGGGTTACAAAGGTTTCGCCTCTTAATGGACTTTCATGGTTAAATAAAATACCATTGCAGGCAAACATGCCATAGGCCTCACGATAGTTAACCGTAATCCAATAAGCGTACATTTTGGCCACAGCATAAGGCGAACGAGGATAAAATGGAGTAGTTTCACTTTGTGGAACTGCTTGCACTAAACCATATAGTTCTGATGTAGACGCCTGGTAAATTTTGGTTTTATGATTTAAACCCAAAATACGGATAGCTTCAAGTAAACGTAATGTACCAATACCATCTGCATTAGCCGTATACTCAGGCATTTCAAAGCTCACATGCACATGGCTCATTGCCGCCAGGTTATAAATTTCATCAGGTTGTGTTTCCTGAATAATCCGGATCAAATTGGTCGAATCAGTTAAATCGCCATAATGCAATTTAAAGTTTACATGGCTTTCATGCTGGTCTTGATAGAGATGATCGATCCGATCGGTATTAAATAATGATGAACGTCTTTTTATACCATGCACAAAATAACCTTTTCTAAGCAGAAATTCTGCCAGATAAGCACCATCTTGTCCAGTAACGCCAGTAATAAGGGCAACCCTCATAAATTATCATAGGTTTTGAGCACGCAAACATACATAATAATTCTTTTGTAAAAAAACGAAGTTGATTTGATGAGTAGAATCGAAATGTATAAATGCACAATAACATGCCTAAATCTTTTGGCGATTGAACCTAAATTTCAACAACATGCAGCTCTATCCAGTTTACACAAAAACAAAATTCTCATAATCAAACAATTAAAGTACACAAAAAGAATTAACTAAGCTTGACTATTTCCATTGATAGTTCAGAATTATTTTTATTTTTACAGCTCCTTATTGTCTCACTAAATATTTTTATGAACAGAATCCCACTGGTTATCTTTTTACTTTTGATTTCATTCGGTCTTAAAGCGCAAAACACAGCCGATTACAATTATTCGATTGGCATAAAGGTTTTCAGCATGCTACAATTACCTAAAATCCTAAATCAAACCAATGTGCAGGATTATACCACTGTTTATGGGAATGGTTTATTCATTAAGTTTAACGATAACCAAATCAGTTATCGCGTCAATGGAAATTATTTTAGGGATAATATCAGATTCGATAATAACTACGAAACGGCTAACGGTAAAGTAACAGACTACAGCTTTAAAATCGGATTTGAAAAAGACTTTACCTACTCTGCGGTACAGCCCTACTTTGCTTTCGACCTCGGATACCGCTCCAATCGTTTTACAGGTACACTGCAACCCAACGGAAGTGCATCCGTTAACAGAAACGCTGATATTTCAAAGAGTGGTTTAGTTGTTTCCCCCTCAGTTGGTTTAAAAATAAATATCCTTCCGCAATTACTTTTATTTGCAGAAAGTAACTTAGATTTTTATTTTTCATATGAGCGGCAGGATATTTCGGAGCCTAACAGTACCTCGCGGACAGTAAATACTTACAATAAATTAGAAAGTCTATTGAACCCAATTTCAGCAGGGTTGCAATTTCAAATCAATAGAAAAAACTAATTCACTATACTGTTTAATCAGAATACTATAGCCTGGCGTCTGCCAGGTTCCGGTCGATAAAAGATTTGGTATCAAAAATCAGTGATCCTTTTTCCCTGAACTGGGCATAATCAATGGCTAAAAATTGTTGATGGGCTACAGCTAAAATAACTACATCATATTGCCCAAATTGGCTACTGTCAATCAACTGGATTTGATATTCGGCCCTTAGTGCTGTTGCATTTGCCCAGGGGTCGTGCACATCAACCTCCATACTAAAAGATTTCAACTCTTTATAGATATCAATTACCCGGGTGTTGCGTGTATCAGGACAATTTTCTTTAAAAGCAAAACCCAAAATCAAAGCTTTTGCTCCGTTAATCACTTTATTCTTCGCCACCAACATTTTAACTACCTTGTTGGCCACAAATAAGCCCATATTATCATTTACCCGCCGCCCCGACAAAATCACTTCAGGTTTATAACCCAAAGCTTCCGATTTATGGGCCAAATAGTAAGGATCCACACCAATACAGTGCCCGCCCACCAAGCCTGGCTTATAATTTAGAAAATTCCACTTGGTTGCTGCCGCCGCCAATACATCGGCAGTATCAATGCCCATTCGGTCGAAAATTAAGGCCAGCTCGTTAACGAAAGAAATATTCACATCGCGCTGAGCATTTTCAATGGCCTTTGAAGCTTCGGCCACTTTAATACTGGGCGCCAAATGCGTTCCGGCGGTGATAATCGATGCATAAAGTTCATCTATCTCAGTAGCTATAGTAGACGTAGAGCCTGAGGTAACTTTTTTAATTTTAGTTAGGGTGTTAATTTTATCGCCTGGATTAATCCGTTCAGGAGAGTAGCCACAGAAAAAATCAGTATTGTATTTTAAACGTGATTTTTTTTCCAAAACCGGCACACAATCTTCTTCGGTACAACCCGGATAAACCGTCGATTCGTATATCACAATATCACCTTTTTTAAGCACCATTCCCAGCATACTAGTGGCCTTAAGTAAAGGCTGCAAATCTGGTCGTTTAAGGTGATCGATAGGGGTAGGGACCGTGACGATGTAAATGGGACAAGTCTTCAGATCATTCAGTTGTGCGCTTAGGCTTAAACCTGTGGTTGTATTTTCAGCGGCAAGCACCAATTTTAAATCATCAAGATTGGCTTCGTTTGTACTGTCTTCTAATTGATTCAGCTCTGATACCCGCGTTTCGTTCGTATCAAAACCTATTACTTTATATTTTTTAGCAAATTCGATTGCCAATGGCAAGCCCACATAACCCAGACCAATAATGGCAATCTGCTTTTTTGAATTCATTTTTCTTTCGGTAATTGGCAAAGATAAGATAAATCGGTTAAGCTAAGCGCGCTTTCGGTAATCTGCTATTCGTCACCCTGAACTTGTTTCAGGGTCTCCCCTAAACAGACGTAAACATTGGAAAAGGATCGAAATACCAATCCGATGGCCGGGCGAAAGTGCACAGAGAACGATCAAGAATAGAGATCTAAATAAATTTATCAAATAAAAATCACCAACAAGCATAACCTGAATTGGTGATTTAATATAATTGCAATAACCTTATAATGGCTTATTTAATCTGCTTCAACAAATAACTGCCATAACCGCTCTTAACCAATGGTGCAGCAATAGCTTTAAGCTGTTCTGCATCAATAAAGCCCATCCGATAAGCAATCTCTTCAATACAACCAATCTTTAAGCCCTGCCTTTCCTCAATAATTTGTACAAATTGACCAGCCTGCATTAAAGAAGTAAAGGTACCCGTATCTAACCAGGCAGTACCACGGCCCAATACGCCTACTTTTAACTTACCGCGCTCTAAATAAATACGGTTCACATCGGTAATTTCGTACTCACCCCGGGGTGAAGGCTTAATGTTCTTAGCAATTTCTACCACCTCATTATCGTAAAAATATAACCCAGGTACAGCGTAATCTGATTTAGGCTGAATCGGTTTTTCTTCAATTGAAATGGCTTTTTTACTTTCATCAAATTCAACGACACCATAACGCTCAGGATCTGCAACTTGGTAAGCAAAAACCACCCCTCCATCAGGATCAGAATTCGCTTGTAACAGTTTGACCAACCCATCACTATGAAAAATGTTATCGCCTAATACCAACGCAACCTTATCCTTACCAATAAATTCTTCGCCAATTACAAAAGCCTGCGCTAAACCATTTGGTTCAGCCTGCACTGAATAGCTGAATTTACAGCCCAGTGCCGTTCCATCACCCAATAATTTTTCGAAATTAGGTAAATCGTGCGGGGTAGAAATGATTAGAATCTCTTTTATCCCTGCCAACATCAAAGTAGAAAGCGGATAATAAATCATCGGTTTATCGTAAACCGGCATCATTTGTTTACTACAAGCCAATGTTAAGGGGTGCAAACGCGTGCCGCTACCGCCGGCTAAAATTATACCTTTCATAGTATGGTTTATTAGTTCATTTGTTCAGTAGCCATTCGTAACCACTAATGTTTATTGATTTATTATATTTCTTAATGTCTATTGTTAACGGCTAATTGTTAACTGAAAACTGCTAATTGAGCCTGGCTATACAAGCCTCAAGACTATCTCTCCAGTAGGGGATACCGATATTAAAAGTAGTTTTTATTTTCGATTTATCCATTACTGAAAAAGCAGGGCGAGTAGCTTTAGTAGGGTATGCCGATCCTCGAATTGGATTTACCTTAACCGGTGTTTTAGTTAAATCAAATATGGCAACTGCAAAATCAAACCACGAGGTTACCCCTTCATTGCTATAGTGATAAATACCATAGTCCTTTTGGCCAGATTCAATGATATCGTATATCGCATTAGCCAAATCGATAGCATAGGTTGGTGTACCCACCTGATCGGCAATAATATTCAATGCATCCCGCTCAGCACCCAGTTTCAGCATGGTTTTAACAAAGTTATTGGCATATTCAGAGTATAACCAGCTCGTTCGGATAATAAAGTGAGCTGGCAATTTAGCGGCAACAGCCCTTTCTCCATCCAGTTTGGTTACACCATAAACATTGATGGGTTTAGCCTCATCATCCTCTTTTAACAACCTTACAGTATTCCCTTCGAAAACAAAATCAGTAGAAACATGCACCAAAGCAGCACCATTTGTGGCACAAGCAGAAGCTAGATAACCGGCACCAGTCTCATTGATGGCTTTAGCCAACTCAACTTCATCTTCGGCTTTATCAACAGCGGTATACGCTGCACAATTAATTACAAAAGTTGGTTGTTCTTTGGCCAGAAGCGCATGAAGCATAGTCTCATCTAAAATATTGGCATCCTGCTCTGCGGGAAAAACAATTTCAGTAATTCCTCTCCGTTCAGCTACAATTTTCAGGCATTGGCCAAGCTGACCACCTGCTCCAATAACTAATATTTTATTCATATATGCTGTAAAGCTGAAAAAGGTTGTAAAAATAAATCTTTTTCAGATACCTCCCTGTCGGCTTCCGGGATTAACCAGTCGATATTCAGGTCCGTATCGTTATAAATCACACCTGTTTCTGAGGCTTTATTGAAAAAATTATCGCATTTATACAAAAAATCAGCGGTTTCGCTCAATACCGAAAAGCCATGAATAAATCCTCTTGGTATATATACCTGCAATTTATTAGCAGCACTAAGTTTGATAGAACAATGTTGGCCATAGGTTGGAGAATCAGGGCGTGCATCTACCACAACATCCAAAACCTCACCTTTAGTTACGCGTACCAACTTGGCTTGTGCAAATTCACCGGTTTGGGCATGTAAGCCTCTGATTACCCCATAAGAAGAACAGGATTCATTATCTTGAACAAACCTACCAGAAAACCCTGTTTTTTCCTCAAAGGTATTCTGATTGAAACTTTCAAAAAAATACCCTCGGGTATCTTCAAACACCCGGGGTTTAATAATCAGACAGTCTTTTAATCCTGTTTGTTCAATTTCCATTATTTACTGTTGTATTGTTGTTCGTAATATGATTGATAATTACCTGAAGTTACATTGTTTAGCCAGTCTTCATTTTGCAGATACCAGTCAACAGTTTTGGCCAAACCTTCTTCAAACTGTAAGCTAGGTACCCAGTCCAATTGTTCTTGGAGTTTAGTCGAATCGATCGCATATCGCAAATCGTGTCCTGCACGATCGGTAACATAGGTAATCAGTTTAGCAGATTCACCTTTTTCGCGACCTAACTTTTCATCCATAATCGTACAAAGCAAGTTAATCAGATCGATATTTTTCCATTCATTATGGCCTCCAATATTGTAGGTATCACCAGTTTTTGAGTTATGGAAAATCACATCAATCGCACGAGCGTGATCCTCAACCCACAACCAATCGCGCACATTTTCACCTTTACCATAAACCGGTACAGGTTTGTTATTCTTGATGTTATTAATGGCTAACGGAATCAATTTCTCTGGAAAATGGTGTGAGCCATAATTGTTTGAACAGTTAGAAATTACACAGTCCATACCATAAGTATCGTGATATGCACGTACAAAATGATCAGAGCTGGCTTTTGAAGCTGAATACGGGCTATGCGGATCATACGCTGTTGTTTCGGTAAACATGCCTTCTTCTCCTAAAGCGCCATATACCTCATCGGTACTCACATGGTAGAAACGTTTTTGATCATAGCTATCTTTCCAGTGTGTTCTGGCTGCATTTAATAAATTAACTGTTCCAATCACATTGGTCATTACAAAAGCCGTTGGATCAGTAATCGAACGATCAACATGACTCTCGGCAGCCAAATGAATTACCGCATCAAAATTTTCGGTTTGGAATAGTTGATCAATCGCTTGAGCATCGGTAATATCCTCCTTTACAAATCGGTAATTCGGTTTATTTTCAATGTCAGTCAAATTAGCCAGATTACCTGCATAGGTTAGCTTGTCTAAATTTACAATCTCGTATTGAGGATAACTATTGACAAAGCGGCGAACTACGTGAGAGCCAATAAAGCCCGCTCCACCAGTGATTAAGATTTTTTTCACAGTTATTAAATGATTTTCGGTCGGCTAAATTAGCGCAGATTTACCTGAAATACAACTAATTTTGCTTTAAAGTGACGATAATTATTGAAATACTTATTCAGTTATCAAAACTTTAAATGAATATTAACTACGCCCCTTTAAAACAAATTCATTGTATCAACTCAGAAGGTCCTTTTAGTTAAAATCAGTGAATCCTATCTTGGTTCTCTCTGAGTCCTTCCAAATAACAATATCCTTTTATTTGCAATCAGATTTTCCAGCATGATCATGTTAATTAGATCTTCTCTCCTTTAAAAGAGCTTCTCTCTGTCTTGCAATCTTACCGGATTCTAAATTAATGCGGCTAAAATTCGAAAACTTGCTCATCAATTACCAGTATGCTCCCAAGATATTGTTATTAATTACAGAGCAGGCTATCTGCTTTAAAGTTCTATCTGGAGCATAGAATATTTCTATTTTTAGACCATGCGTGGATAATTTTCTTACCAAAATTACAGAACTCTTCTCATTCAGGCGCTCCATACCTAGACAGATGCCTTGAATGGGCACGATGTCTATAAAAACTAGGAAGAATTATTCCAAGGCTATAGCGCAATCCCAATATTTGAAATTTCAAATTAGATCTCATGCAGTCTTCAAACTTTATCAAAGTGTTATGAATATTGTATCTCTTTAAGTGGACAAAATAAAATGCACTTCAAAAAGTCTCCTCGACATTCAACAATTGCAAAAACAGCTCAAATCTGCATCTTCAAAACGAGCCACTATCTCCCCCTTTTTCTATGTTTATCTTCGGGCTCATCATTTCTTAAACCAGACTGGTCAGAAAAAGTTTCTTGCCATACCTTAATCTTTGCATCACCATTTTCATAAAACCGGATTCCCTCACCATCAAAGAATGCTTCAGGCCTTTCCATATGCCTGGTAAGTTTATCAAAGCTTACAATTTCTTCGCCCTCATGCACCCGTCTGGTATTATGGTTAATAACGGTAAATCCGGAAGCCGCTTTATATTTGCGATGATAAATAATATTAATATTGAGTTTCTCAGACAATAAGTTTCCTAAATCAGATTTATAATTATTCTTTAGATAACTATGCCAAAAGGACGGATGTCTTTTAGGTTCACCTGCAGCAATTTTCAAACACATGTCAAATATTCCTTGCAGTGCCCTCCGGGCAGTTTGACTAGGTTGGTATTGGCTTATAAAATTCTCAATTAAATTCAGATCGATCGAATGAAGCGTTCTATGATGTCTTACCATATGTAATGACGAACTTTTAACATAACCAGAATAGCCCAAGCATTTCAACAAAGCTATAAACTGGTCAATACTTGAGAAGCCGTAAGTAAGCGCTTTATTTGCATCAGATTTAGCCTGGGCAACAGCATCGAAACCTATCAGGTCATGCAATGCCATTGTCCCTCTTAGTTTCTCATAACGTGAAGAGATTGCTTTCCTGTTCTTATCTACCCTAACTGATACAATGTGAACATGATTATTAGCAGTATCTTTGTGGAAATAAATCAGGTATGGGTTATCGCTGTATCCCATCTTTTCCAACCACTTTTCGCCTAGCTGCATAAGTGTATGCTTATCGCATTTACTTTTTTCAACACTAATACTAACATGTAGCTGCTTATTTTTGACCCTTGGGTTTAGCGATCCAACCATTCGCAGGTAGGCCTTGAAATCAGCAACTCTGGGATTCCTCAGCACTTGTAAAGACTGAAAATTTTTTACACATAATAGCTCAGCCCTGCCTGAGGAAACTTTATCGCCATTATAACTTACTGCAGCAAACCTGCTACTGGAGGATAGAAACTCGACAATCATTTTATATTTTTTATCAGGAATGAAAAATTCGGATATTTATTTACCCATTAACTGAATGAGGCGCTTAATACACTTTTCGATATTCTGCTGAGAGACCAAGCAGGCTCCTGCCAATATATACATCTTGTCAAAGTGCTCCGGGTTATTTGGATCACGAGTTTGAACACTGAGGTAATTTTTTAAAGCATCAATTGAAAAATTAGATTCTACCGCAACCCTGTCCAACCATTCAACTAACTTGGAAGCATCGACAATCAGGTGAGCCCTTTTATCAAAAACGAGTCGCCTGAAATAATCCGACAGTGATAGTCCAAGAGCTATAGATTCGGCTTTGAGCTGCTGAT
>Ga0308157_10001301_pt1 | contig 53945 bp, 29 predicted proteins | sample PhyBR1_FD_201035 | JGI IMG/M metagenome (GOLD analysis project Ga0308157, IMG submission 201035) | Phyllosphere microbial communities from UC Gill Tract Community Farm, Albany, California, United States - DLSLB.R1 | ecosystem: Host-associated > Plants > Phyllosphere > Unclassified | place: USA...
CGGCCGGGTAGTCCGGGTCCACCGGCACATAAGCGCCACCGGCCTTGAGAATGGCCAGCAGCCCCACCACCATCGACAGGCTTCGTTCGACGCAGATGGCCACGCGATCGTCCGGTTTTACCCCCAAATCGATCAAATGGTGCGCCAGGCGGTTGGCCTGCTGGTTGAGCTGGCCGTAGCTCAGCTCGCCCTCCTCGGCCCTGACCGCCACAGCTTCGGGGGTGCGCCGAACCTGCGCTTCGATCAGGCCGTGCAAGGTCTGCCCGAGGTCGTAGGCGACGGCCGTGTCGTTGAACCCGGCCAGCACCCGCTGGCGTTCCTCGGCCTGCAGCACCGGCAAGCGCTGCAACGCCAGCCCCGGTTCATGCTCCAGGGCCTGCACCATGGCCTGCAACACCTGCTCCATTTGCCCGCAGATACGCGCAGCGCCAACGCCGGCAGTGGTCATGGCCACCAGGCGGAAGCCTTCGCCCAGGTCATCCACGTTCAAGCTCAATGGGTAGTTGGTACGCTCCTGTCCCTGCAGCACCTCGATGCCGTCCCAGCCCTGGCGCTGCGCCGTGTCGGGCTCGGCGCCGTGGCGGTAGTTGAGCATGGCGCTGAACAGCGGCAGCGGCGCGGCGACGCCACTGCAACGTTGCGCCAGGGCCAGCGAGGCATGCTCGTGGGCAAGCAGGCCACTGAGCGACTGGTGGGTGGCATGGGCCGCCTCGCGCAGGCTGACGCCGGCGAGGTCGATGCGCAGTGGCAGGGTGTTGATGAACATCCCAAGCGCGCGCTCGGCACCCTCGCCGCCCTGTAGACGCCCCAGCAACACGGTACCGAACACCACGCTGGGCTTGCCACTGGCGGCGGCCAGCAAACGCGCCCAGGCCAGGTGGAACAGGCTGGCAACGCTGATGCCCAACTGCCGCGCCTGGTGGCGCAAGCGGCCGGCCAGGTCGGCAGAAAGGGGCAACTTGGCCTCGTGCATGTCGCGGCCATCGCCTTGCACGTCACTCAGGCCGAACGGCAGGGTTGGCTCGTCGATAGCCGCCAGTTGCCCGCGGAAGAACGCCTCGTGCCCGGCCTGGCTGATGCCCAGGCGCGCCTGGGCTACGTAGTTGCGGTACGGCACAGGGGCATGGGCCGGGGCCGCAGCGCCCAGCAGGTGGGCACTGAGCTCTTCGCCAACCACGTCGAGCGCCGTGTGGTCGAGCACGATGTGGTGGAACTGCAAGGTGGCCTCGACCGGGCCGTCGGCGTCGGTGTACAGCAGGCGCAGCAGCGGCGCCTGGCTCAGGTCGAATGCAGTGCTGGATGGGCTGTTGTCGCCGCCTGCCTGCGCAACCGGTGCAACGGCCCGCAAGACCACTTGCACCGGTTGCGGCAGGCCCTCCCAAAGAATGGCCGTGCGCAGCACATCGTGCCGGGCGATGACCGCGTCCAGTGCGCTGGCGAACGCCTGCAAGCGTTCGCGGCTGGCGAAGCGCAGCCTGGAGTACAGCACGTAGGGGTCGTGCTCGGCACTCAGGTGATGATAGAGAATCCCCTCCTGCAACGGCGCCAACGGGTAGATGTCCTGCACATTGGCGGCGCCGCCTGGCACCTTGGCGACGATAGCGTCGATGGCGGGCTGGTCAAGGTCGATCAGGCTGAGCAACTGCGGGGTGATCTGCGTGCAACCCGATGGAATTCGGTTTTCCGGCACTTCCACACCTTGCTCGGCCCCGAGCGTGGAGGCCAGTGCGGCAATGGTCGGCTGGCCGAACAAGGTCCGCACATCGACCTGCAAACCTTCCAGGCGCAAGCGCGCGGTCAGGCTGACGGCCAGCAGCGAGTGCCCACCCAGCTCGAAGAAGTTGTCGTGCCGCCCCACCTGCTCAACCCCCAGCAGTTCGCGCCACAACCGCGCCAGCAAGGCCTCGGTGGAGCCCACAGGGGCCTCGTAAGGTCGCCCGTGCAAGGCCGTATCCGCCGCTGGCAGTGCCTTGCGGTCAAGCTTGCCGTTGGGGGTCAGGGGTAGCTGTTCAAGGTGGATGTACTGGGCAGGCACCATGTACTCGGGCAGCCGGGCCAGCAATGCCTGGCGCAGGTCATCGGCCGGCTGTGCCCTACCTGTGTAGTAGGCGACCAGGCGCACGTCGTCCACCGCGAGCACAACCGCTTCGCGCACGTCGGCGAGCAGTGCAAGGCAGGCTTCGATCTCGCCCGGCTCGATGCGCAACCCACGCAGCTTGATCTGCTCGTCGCAACGGCCAAGGAATACCAGGTTGCCGTCCTGGTTCAGGCGCACCAGGTCACCACTGCGGTACAGGCGCTCATCTTCGACGAACGGGCTGGCGATGAAGCGCTGCGCCTGCTGCTCAGGCAGCCCCAGGTAACCCCGCGTTACCCCGGCGCCGCCAATGTGCAGCTGCCCGGCCACACCATACGGCACCAGTTGGTCGTCGCTGTCGAGCACGCAGAGCCAGGTATTGTCGATCGCCTGGCCGATGGGCAGGCTGCCTTGAGGGAGCGCGGCGTCTGGCTGCAAGGTCCAGGCGCTGCAGTCCACCGTGGTTTCGGTAGGGCCGTAGACGTTGTGCAGGCGCACCTGCGGCAAGCGCTGGCGCACCTGGGCCGCCAGCGCTGCGCTCAGCTCACCGCCGCCACACACGATGTCGGTCAGACTGTTGCAATGGCGGCTCTCGGGCTGCTCGATGAACTGTTGCAGCAAGGCCGGCACGAACTGGACCACTGCCACCGCCTGCGCCTGCACCCACTGCACCAGGTAAGCCGGGTCGCGCTGGCCATCCGGGCGCGCCAGCACCAGGCGCAAACCGCTGCACAGCGGCCAGAACAGCTCCCAGACCGAAGCATCGAAGCTTACCGGGGTCTTGTGCAGCACACCGCCCTCGCCCACGTGTGGGCACAAACGGCGGCTCCAGTTCACCAGGTTGACCACGTTGCGGTGCTCGACCATCACCCCCTTGGGCACGCCAGTGGAGCCCGAGGTGTAGATCACATAGGCCAGGTGCCGGGCGCCCAGCCCGGGGATGCGCGGGTTGCTGATCGGTTGCTGCTGCCAGCACGGCTGGTCCAGGTCGACCCATGGCAGGTCCAGGGTGCCGGCGATGTCGCGCGTGGCACCGTGTACCAGCACGGCCAGCGGTGCGCTGTCGGCCAGCATATGGCGAATACGCTCGGCTGGGTAACCTGGGTCGACCGGCACATAGGCAGCGCCGGCTTTGAGAATGGCCAGCAGGCCAACCACCATGTTCAACCCACGCTCGACGCAGATCGCCACCCTGGCATCGGGTTGGGCCCCCAGCCCGATCAGGTGGTGGGCCAGGCGGTTGGCCTGTTCGTCGAGCTGGCGGTAACTGATTTGGCCTTCTTCGGCCACCAGCGCAACGGCATCGGGGGTGCGGCGGACCTGGGCTTCGAACAGGTGGTGCAGCGGCTGCTCAAGGTCATGCGGCCGTGGCGCAGGGCGTTGTAGCAGCTGTGCGCGCTCCGCCGGGCTGAGCACGCCGAGCTGTTGCACCGGCGTGCCCGGCGCGTGCTCCAGCGCGTCCAGCAGGCCGACCAGCACCTGTTGCATCTGTTCGCACAGGCGTTGCGCACCGACCTGCGCGGTGACCTGCGCACTGATGCGCAGGCCGTCACCCAGGTCATCGATGTTCATGCTGATCGGGTAGTTGCCATGACCGCGCGGGGGCAATACCTCCACGCCTTCCAGCGCTTGCTCATGTGCCTGCAGCTCGCTGGCCGTGGCGCCATGGCGGTAGTTGAGCATGGCGCTGAACAGCGGTGTGGGCGCGGCCACGCCGCTGCAACGCTGGGCCAACGCCAGCGCCGCGTGCTCATGCACCAGCAGTGCCGCCAGCCGTTGGTGGGCCTGGCGCACCCCTTCGCGCACATCCAGGCCCTGCAGGTCGAGGCGCAGGGGCAAGGTGTTGATGAACATGCCAAGGCCGCGATCGGCGCCGGCCCCACCTTGCAGGCGGCCGAGCAGGACGGTGCCGAACACCACGCTGGACTTGCCACTGGTGCCCGCCACCAGCCGTGCCCAGGCCAGGTGCAACAGGCTTGCAGCGCTGACACCCAGCTGGCGCGCCTGGCTGCGCAGGCGCTGGTACGCAGCCGGTTGCAGGGCCACGCTGGCCTGTTCGAACTGGCTGGCCTGGAGCTGCAAGTCGGTCAGCCCATAGGGCAAGGTAGGTTCGTCGATATCGGCCAGTTGCGCGCGGAAGAACGCCTCGTGGTCAGCCTCGCTGACGGCCAGGCGTGCCTGGGCCACGTAGTTGCGGTAAGGCACCGGGGCCTGCGTGGGTTGCAGGCCGTGCAGGTGGTCGCGAATTTCAGCCAGCACCGCTTTCATGGCGGTGTGGTCGAGGGCGATATGGTGGAACAGCAAGGTGGCTTCGATGGGGCCCTCTGCGCCGTGGTAGCGCAGGCGGATCAGCGGGGCCTGGCTCAGGTCAAAGGCCATGCGGGTGGCCGCGCCTGTGGCAACTGGGGCGACCGTGCGCAGCACGACCTGGACCGGCTGTGCCAGGCTGTCCCAGAGCACGGCGGTGCGCAGCACATCGTGCCGGGCGATGACTTTGTCCAGGGCGCCGGCAAAGGCTTGCAGGCGGGCCAGGCTGTCAAAGCGGATCGGCCATTGCAGCAGGTAGGGGTCTTCGCCGGTCGCACTCAGGTGGTGGTAGAGAATACCTTCCTGCAACGGCGCCAATGGGTAGATGTCCTGCACATTGGCGGCGCCGCCAGGTACCGCTGCCACAATGCGCTCCAGCGACGCCTGGTCCAGGGTCAACAACGGCAGCATGTCCGGGGTGAGCTGTGTGCAGCCAGGCGCAATACGGTTTTCCGGCACGATCACTTGCCGGTTCTGGCCTATGGCGGCTGCCAGCGAGGCGACCGTGGGCTGGCCAAACAGCACCCGCACATCGGTTGGCAGGCCCTGTTGGCGCAAGCGCTCGATCAGGCTGACCGCCAACAGCGAGTGGCCACCTAGCTCGAAGAAGTTATCGTGGCGCCCTACCCGGTCGACACCCAGCACATGCGCCCATATGGCCGTCATGGCGATTTCGGTCTCGCCCACAGGGGCTTCGTAGCCGTGCCCGACCAGGTCGGTAGTGTCCGGGTCGGGCAGCGCGCGGCGGTCGAGCTTGCCATGGGGGGTGAGCGGCAGTGTTTCCAGGCGCATCAGCGCCTGCGGCACCATGTACGCCGGCAGGCAGGCTTGCAAGGCCTGGCGCAGGTGGTCGACCGTCACAGCGGCGCTTGCGGTGAACCAGGCCAGCAGGCGTTCGTCGCGGACCAGCACCACCGCATCACGCACGCCCGGCTGGGCAGCCAGCGCGGCCTCGATCTCGCCCAGTTCCACGCGCACACCGCGGACCTTCACCTGGTCGTCATTGCGGCCCAGGTAGTCCAGCGTCCCGTCGGTATTCCACCGCACCAGGTCACCGCTTCGGTACATCCGCGCGCCCGGCAGGCGGCTGAACGGGTCGGCCAGGAAGCGCTGTTGGGTCAGCTCAGGGCGGTTGAAATAGCCCCGTGCAACCTGCGCGCCGCCGATGTACAGCTCGCCAACCACACCGGCAGGCACCGGCTGCCGGCGCTCATCCAGCACATACACCCGGGTATTGGCGATGGGGTAGCCGATGTGCAGCGCCGCACCGGGCTGCAAGGCCCCCGAAGTCGCGACCACGGTGGTTTCGGTGGGGCCGTAGTTGTTGACCACGGCAAAGCCTGGGTCGCGGTCGAACTGGCGCAGGCGGTCGCCACCCACCAGCAGGGTACGCAGGGTCGGGTGCTGTACCGGGCGACGCAATGCCTGCTCGGCCACAGGGGTGGGCAGGAAGCTCACCGCCAAGGGCTGTTGCTGCCACCAGTCCAGCAGTTCCTCCACGTGCTCATTGCCGACAGCTGCCGGCGGCAGGTGCAGGGTGGCCCCAGCGCACAAGGCCGGCCAGACCTCCCAGGCCATGGCGTCGAAACCGAAGCCAGCCACGCTCGAGGTACGGGTACCGGCCTGCACGGCAAATGCCTGGCAGTGCCAATGCACCAGGTTGAGCAGGGTGTGGTGCTCGACCATCACGCCTTTGGGTTGGCCGGTGGAGCCCGAGGTGTAGACCAGATAGGCCAGTTGCTGGGCACCCAGGCCAGGTACTTGTGGGTTGTCGCTGAGGCTGTGGTAAGCCGCTGGCGAATCCAGGTCGAGCCGAGCAATAGCGGTCGGCAGCCCGGTGGTTTGCGTGTCGGCCAGTACCAACCGTGGGGCACTGTCGGCCATCAGGTAGGCGATGCGCTCGGCCGGGTACCCCGGGTCTACCGGCACGTACGCCGCGCCGGCCTTGAGCACCGCCAACAGGCCGACAATGCGTTCGCAGTGGCGCCCAAGGCACAGTGCAACGCGGTCACCACACTGCACGCCCATGGCGATCAGCTGGTGCGCCAGCTGGTTGGCACGCCGGTTCAGCTCGCCGTAACTGAGCGTTTCCTCACCCTGGCTTACTGCGCTGGCGTCTGGCGTGCTGGCGGCCTGGGCCTCGATCAACCCATGCACCGTGGTCGCCGGGGGGAAGGCTTGCGCGGTGGCGTTGAAGCGGCCGAGCAACTGCTGACGGGCGTCTTCGTCGAGGATGGACAGGGCGTTCAGTGGGGTGCCCTGGCTGAGCGCCAGGGCCTGGACCAGTTCGGCGACGGCGTTGCACATCCAGGCCGCCACCCGCGCCGCGCCAATGCCAGGCACAGCCAGAACGCTGAACGTGAACCCTTGGCCCAGGTCGTTGACGCTGAGGGTCAAGGGGTAATTGCTGCGCTCTTCGCCACCCAGCAGCCGCACCCCCTCCCATATGCCCTCGCCTTCACGCGGCGCATCGTCGGCACTGTGCCGATAATTAAGCAAGGCGCTGAACAACGGCGCCGAAGCGGGCACGCCGCTGCAGCGCTGGGCCAGGGCCAGCGGTGCGTGCTCATGGGCCAGCAGCGCTGCCAGGCTGCGGTGGGCGGCGCGCACGGCGCTGGCGACTGGCTGCCGCGTGTCGACCCGCAGCGGCAAGGTATTGATGAACATGCCCAAGGCGCGGTCGGCGCCCTCGCCCCCTTGCAGGCGGCCCATCAGCACGGTGCCGAAGACCACGTCGTCGCGGTTGGCCAGCACGCCGAGCACACGGGCCCAGGCCAGGTGCATCAGGCTTGCGGCGCTGACCCCCAGCTGCCGGGCCTGGCTGCGCAGACGCCCGGCCAGCCCCGCGTCCAGGGCTTGCGTGGCACTCTGCACAGCACGGCCGTCGCCCTGCACGTCGGCATGGCCCAACGGCAAGGTCGGCTCCTCGACGTCGGCCAGCATGTCGCGGAAGAACGCTTCATGCCCGCCCTGGTCGCCCAGGCAGGCCTGGGCCACATAGTTACGGTACGGCACCGCCGGCGGCAGGCTGTGGCCCTGGCCGAACAGCAGCGCACGCATTTCACGGGCCACCACGTCCATGGCGGTATGGTCGAGGGTGAGGTGATGGAACAGCAGCACCGCCACCACTTGCTGGTTGGCCGGGTCGAGGCTGTAGTACAAGCGGGTCAGCGGGGCCTGGCCCAGGTCCATGCGGTGGTGGCGGGCGTCGAAGCGCGCGTGCAACTGGTCGATACGGGCCACGCCGGGCTGCTCGGGCAGGTCATCGACTTCTTGAACACCCAGCAGTGCCTCCCGCCATACCACTTGCAGGGGCTGTGGCAGGGCCTGCCAGAGCACGGCCGTGCGCAGGATGTCGTGGCGGTCGATCACCTGTTGCAACGCCCCGGCCCAGGCCAGCAAGCGCTCCACGCTGTCGAATGCCAGGCGCGTCTGCAGCAGGTAGGGGTCGCCTTGCTCCGCGCTCAGGTGGTGGTACAGCACCCCCTGCTGCAGCGGTGCCAGGGGGTAGATTTCCTGCACGTTGGCGGCGCCGCCCGGCACACTGGCAACCACCTGGTCGATGACCGTCTGCTCCAGCTCGACCAGGCTGAGCATGCCCGGGGTGATGCGCTCGGCGCCCGGCGGGACGCGATTGGCGGGCACGGCGATTTCCGCACCGGCCCCCACTACAGCGGCCAACGCCAGCACGGTCGGTTGGGCAAACAGCACCCGTACATCAATGACCATACCTGCGCTACGCAACCGCTCGACCAGCGTAACGGCCAGCAGCGAATGGCCGCCAAGTTCGAAGAAGTTGTCCTGCCGCCCCACCCGTTCGACACCCAGCACCTCGGCCCAGACCTGCGCCATGGCCGTTTCGGTAGCGCCTTGCGGCGCCTCGTACTGCTGGCCGAACAGTTCGCCAGTGGCCGGTTCCGGGAGCGCGCGGCGGTCGAGCTTGCCGTGGCTGGTCAACGGCAGTTCGGCCAGGCGGGTGAACGCCACCGGCAACATGTGCGCAGGCAGGCAGGCGCGCAGCGCCTCGCGCAGGGTATGCGGGTTCAACGGGGTAGTTTCGGTGTACCAGGCCAGCAGCCGTTCGCCGCGGACCAACACCACGGCCGCGCCGACGCCCGGTTGCGCCGCGAGGGCGGCTTCGACTTCACCCAGTTCGACCCGCACGCCGCGGATCTTCACCTGGTCGTCGTTGCGCCCGAGGTAGTCAAGGGTGCCATCGCTGTTCCAGCGCACCAGGTCGCCGCTGCGGTACATGCGGGCATTGGCCTGGGAGCTGAACGGGTCGGCCAGGAAGCGCTCTTCGGTCAATGCTGGGCGGTTGAAGTAGCCACGCGCCACTTGCGCACCGCCGATGTACAGCTCGCCGGCAACGCCCACGGGTACAGGTTGCAGGCCCTGGTCGAGCACATAGAGCCGAGTGTTGGCAGTCGGTCGGCCGATGTGCAGTGCATTACCTGGGCTGAGCAGCCCCGAGGTGGCCACGACGGTAGTCTCGGTCGGGCCGTAGTTGTTGACCACGGCAAAGCCTGGGTCGCGGTCGAACTGGCGCAGGCGGTCACCACCGACCAGCAGGGTGCGCAAGGTCGGGTGCTGATGCTCACGGCGCAAGGCCTGCTCGGCCACCGGCGTAGGCAGGAAGCTGACCGTCAGCGGCTGCTGCAGCCACCAGTCGAGCAGTTCGTCGACATGCTCGTTGCCGATGTGTGCCGGTGGCAGGTGCAAGGTGGCCCCGGCGCTCAGGCTTGGCCACACTTCCCAGGCCATCGCATCGAAACCGAAACCGGCCAGGCTGGAAGCCTGGCTGGCGTTGTCCACGGCAAACGCCTGGCAATGCCAGTGCACCAGGTTGGCCAGGGCATGGTGCTCGACCATCACCCCTTTGGGTTGCCCGGTGGACCCGGAGGTGTACACCAGGTAGGCCAGCTGCTGGGCATCCAGCCCCGGCACCTGGGGGTTGCTGTTGTCGGTGGCATAGGCCTCGGCCTGGTCCAGGTCCAGCCGCGGCACAGCGCCGGGCAAGCCGTTGACGGTGGTTTGCGCCAGCAACAGCAGCGGCGCGCTGTCGTCGAGCAGGTAGGCAATGCGGGCGGCCGGGTAACCCGGGTCAATCGGAACGTAGGCCGCACCGGCCTTGAGCACGCCAAGCATGCCCACCAGCCGCCTGGCGTTGCGCGGCAGGCACAAGGCGACCCGGTCACCCAGTTGCACACCCCGCGCGCGCAACTGGTGGGCCAGCTGGTTGGCCTGGCGATTGAGTTCACCGTAGCTCAGCGCCTGGCCGGCCTGCAGCAGCGCCGGCGCGTCGGGTATATGGGCAGCCTGGGCCTCGACCAGCGCATGTACGGTGCTGCCCTGCGGGTAGTGCCGGGCGCTGTCGTTGAACCGTTGCAGCACCTGCTCGCGCTCCTCGGCCGGCAACACCGCCAGCGCTTGCAACGGCGTGCCCGGTTCCTGTTCCAAGGCCTCCACCAGGCTGGCCAGCACCTGTTCGAACTGCGCGCACAGGCGCGGCGCATGCCATTGGGGCAGGCTCTGCACCGTCAGGCGCAGGTCCTCACCCAGGTCATCGACACTGACGGTCAGCGGATAATCGGTACGTTCTTCGGCGCCGACAATATCGATGCCGGGGGCAACCGGTATGATCTCGGCCGCGTCGCCCGCGTCACTGTGGCGGTAATTGAGCATGCTGTTGAACAGCGGCGCCGGTGCGGCCACGCCGCTGCAACGCTGGGCCAGCGCCAACGATGCCTGCTCATGGCCGAGCAAGGCGCTGAGCCGGCGATGGGTGGCCAGCAGCCCGTCGCGCACGCTGTGCTGGCCCAGGTCGATGCGCAGCGGCAAGGTATTGATGAACATACCCAGCGCCTGCTCGCCGCCAACTCCGGTGGTCATGCGGCCCAGCAACACGCTGCCGAACACCACGGCCTGGCGTGCCGAGAGCTGGCCGATCAACCGGGCGAAACCCAGGTGCAGTACGCTGGCCGGGCTCACCCCCAACTGCCGGGCCTGGACACGCAGGCGCTGGCTGAGCGCCGGCGCCAGGGTCAGGCGTGCCTGCTGCAGGGGCTGGTCGACCTTGTCCTGCTGGCCGAAGGCGAGCGTGGGCTCATCGATGTCACCCAGCATTTCACCGAAGAAACGTTCATGGGCCTGTTCGTCGAGGGCCTGGCGCGCTGCCGCCAGCACATTGCGAAACGGCATGGGTGGCGGTAGCTGCGCACAGGTGCCGGCAAGGTGGGCCTGCAGTTCGCGGCGCACGATGTCCAGCGCGGTGTGGTCCATGATCACGTGGTGGAACATCAGCAGCGCGACCCATTGCTCGCCCTCGCCCTGGGCATGCACCAGTTGCATCAACGGCGCCTGGCGCAGGTCGAGCCGGTAGTGACGCGGGTCGAAGCGCTGGCACAGGCTGGCCAGTGCGTGGCTGCCGGCCAGCGGCAAGGCCTCGCGGACCAGTGCAGCTTCACGCCAGACCACCTGTACCGGGTTGTCCAGGTACTCCCAGTGCACGGCGGTACGCAGAATGTCGTGCCGCTGGATGACCCATTGCAGCGCCTGGGCAAAGGCCTCCAGGTGCTCCTTGCTGGCAAAATGCAGTTGCACCTGCGACAGGTACGGGTCGCCCTCGCTGGCGGCCAGGTGGTGGTAAAGCATGCCCTGCTGCAACGGTGCCAGCGGGTAGATGTCCTGCACGTTGGCGGCACCGCCCGGCACCTGCTCGACAATGCGGTCGATGGCGGCTTGGTTCAGGGTTACCAGTGGCAGCATGTCGGGGGTGATGCGAAAGGCCGGGCTGAGCCAGTCGTCATCCTGTTCGGCAAGCATCTCCAGCAAGGCCGGCTTGTGCCGTGACAGCGCCTCCCACAAATGATCGTCCAGGGTTTCGTCATCACCGAGGACGATCAGGTCCTGGTCTTCACGCTGGAGTCGAATTGCACGGGTGGAAAGAGCTGCCATCAGTTCGCTGAAGTGCATCGGTAAGCATCCTGCTTTGCCTGGAAATAAGGTTGGGGGACACGCTAATGGATCGTGACCGGGCGGTCTGACATGGAGAGTGGGGACAATTCGAGCCTGCGCGGTGCATGGCACCGCCCTGGGCTGATGGCAGGAAGGGTGAAGCAGCCCTGCGCGATGCAAGGCTGCGTTCATGGCAAGCGCCGGTCAGAGGCGCCGGCGCTTGCCCAGGCCAGGGATGGTGGTTTGTGGCACCACCACGGCAAGCTGCTCGCGCTGGGTGCTGGCCGCCAGCCCCGCCAATGTCGGCTGGCTGAACAGGGTTCTGGCGTCCACATGCAACCCGGCCTGGCGCATGCGCGCCACCAGGCTGACCGCCAGCAGCGAATGCCCGCCCAACTCGAAGAAGTTGTCGTCGCGGCCCACCTGTTCGATCTTCAGCACCTCGGTCCAGATCGCGGCCAGCGCTGTTTCCAGTTCGCCCTGCGGGGCCTGGTATTCACGGCTGATCACGGCCTCGGCATCCGGCGCCGGCAGCGCGCTGCGGTCAACCTTGCCATTGCGGCTCAGTGGCAACGCCGCCAGGCGCACGAAGGCCTGCGGCACCATGTATTCGGGCATGCGCGCCAGCAGGTGGCTGCGCAGCGCCTCCAGCGCCGGCGCCGGCTGGCCATCGTCGCAGGTGAAGTACGCCACCAGGCGCTCTTCTCGCATCAGGACCACCGCCTGCCCCACCGCCGGGTAGGCGGCCAGCAACGCTTCGATTTCCCCCAGTTCAACGCGCAGACCCCGCAACTTGACCTGGAAGTCGTTGCGCCCCACGAAGTCCAGTTCGCCGTCGGCGCGGTAGCGCACCAGGTCACCAGTACGGTACAGGCGGTCGCCTTCGACGAACGGGCTGGCAATGAAACGCTCGGCCTGCAAGTGCGGCAAACCCAGGTAACCGCGCGCTACGCCGACACCGCCGATGTGCAACTGGCCCACCGCCCCCAGGGGCACCGGCCGGTCGTGCGCGTCCAGCACATACAGCCGGGTGTTGCTGATCGGCCGACCAATCGGTGGTGCCTGCGTGGGTAAGGGTTGCTGCGCTTGCAAGGTCCACGCGGTGCTGTCCACCGTCGCCTCGGTGGGGCCGTAGACATTGTGCAGGCGCACGCCGGGCAAGCGTTGCCGCACGCTGTGCACCAGCGCCAGGGTCAGCTCGCCGCCGCCGCAGAAAATATCGGTCAGGCTGGTGCAGCGCTCCACGCCCGGCTGCTCGAGGAACTGATGCAGCAGGGCCGGTACGAACTTCACGACGCTGACCTGCCGGGCCTGAATCAGCTGCACCATGTACGCCGGGTCACGGTGGCCGTCCGGCCGCGCCAGGACCAGGCGCAGGCCGGCAGTCAAGGGCCAGAACAGCTCCCACACCGAGCCATCGAATGTGAACGGCGCACGTTGCAGCAACGCATCCCCAGGGCGCGGCGGGCAGATTTGCGACCCCCAGTGCATCAGGTTGCACAGCCCACGGTGCTCCACCATGACCCCCTTGGGCGTGCCCGTGGACCCCGAGGTGTACATCACATAGGCCAGTTGTGACGGCCCCAGCCCCTCGACCTGCGGGTTATCGGCCGGGTTGGCCTGCCAGCTGTGCGCGTCCAGGTCGAGCCAGCGACAGGCCAGGCCAGCGAACAGGCCCTGGGTAGCGCCGTGCACCAGCACCAGCGTTGGCGTGCAGTCCTGCAACATGAAGCGCAGGCGTTCCTGCGGGTAGCCGGGGTCCAGCGGCACATAGGCACCGCCGGCCTTGAGCACGCCAAGCAAAGCCACCATTAGCGAAATGCCGCGCTCCACGCACACAGCCACCCGGCTGTCCGGGCCGACCCCTTGGGCAATCAACTGGTGCGCCAGGCGGTTGGCCTGGGCATTCAGCGTTTGGTAGTCCAGGCTCTCGTCGCCCGCCTGCAGGGCGATGGCCTGTGGCGTGCGCCGAACCTGGGCCTCGAGTAACGCAGGCAGGGTCTGCCAGGTTGGGCTGTGCGGGTCTTCGGTGCGGTTCAAGCCCTGCAACAAACGCTGCAACTCGGTGTGTGGCACTGCACACAGGGCCTGCAGGCCTTCACTGCTGCCGCGGGCAAGCGCATCGGCCAATTGCTGCAGGGCGTTGAGCACGAAGTCCATGACCCGTTGCGCCCCGATCGCACGCGGCGCACGCACGGCCAGTTGCAGCGTATCTGCCTGCTCATCCACGGTCAGCACCAGCCCGTGGCTCTCGACCTCGCTGGCCTCGACCAGCGCTACACCGGGCAGCACCTGGCCGAACGGGAGGCTGCCCTGGCGGTAATTCACCAGACTGTCGAACAGTGCGCTGCCTGCGGGCAGGCCGCTGCAACGCTGGGCCAGGATCAGCGGCGCATCTTCATGCGCCAGCAAGGCGGCCAGCCCGGCATGGGTTTCACGCAGCGCCTGGCCGGGTGCACGTTGGGCCAGCGGGACACGCAACGGCAGGCTGTTGATGAACATGCCCATCGCGCTGCCGGCACCGGGGCCGGCCATGCTGCGCCCCAGCAGTACGGTGCCCAGCACCACCTCGTCACGCCCGCCGAGGTGGCCCAGCACCTGTGCCCACGCCAGGTGCAGCAGGCTGGCCAGGCTGGCGCCCTGGTGCCGTGCCTGCTGGCGTAACGCGGCAACCTGTTCGCCGGCCAGGCGATGGTCGCAGCGCTCCAACTGCTGCTCATCGACTGGCGCCCCGCCATAACCGGGGATCGGTGCTTGCGGCTCGATACCGGCCAGTTGCGCGCTGAAGAAGGCGGCGTGACCGGCCTGGCGCTCGGCCTGGTTGCTGGCGGCGACATAGTCGCGGTAAGCCACTGGCGTGGCCAAGCCCTCGCCCTGCCCGGCCATGCAGGCTGCCAGCTCACCCAGCAGCACCTGCAGCGATACCGCATCGTTGACCAGGTGATGGAAGCGCAACAGGCCCAGCCAACGGCCCTGGTCGGTATCCTCGCTGCACACCAGCGCCATCATCGGCGCCCGGCGCAGGTCCAGGGGCTGGCGTTGCGGGTCGAAGTGGCTGCGCAACTGCGCAGCGGGGCCGTGCCACTGCTCGACCGGCAGGCGCGCCTGGCGCCAGACCACCTGCTGCGGGTGCTCCAGGCCTTCCCAGCACAGGCTGGTGCGCAGAATATCGTGGCGCTCGATCACCTGCTGCAAGGCAACGGCAAAGGCTTGCAGTTGTGCATGGCTGGCGAAGGCGAACAACGCTTGCTGCTGGTAGGGGTCGCGGGCGTCGGCAACATGGTGGTAAAGCAGCCCCTGCTGCAGAGGGGCCAGTGGGTAGATTTCCTGCACATTGGCGGCCCCACCTGGCACCGTGGCCACGATGCGATCGATGGCAGCCTGGTCCAGTTCGGTGAGTGCCAGCATGCCCGGGGTAATGCGCTGGCAACCCGGGGGTACCTGGTTGCCCGGCAGTACTGGCTGTTCGACCCGAGTCACGCTGGCAGCCAGGCTGGCCAGGGTCGATTGCCCGAACAGCACCTGTACGTCCGCCTGCCAGCCTTGCTGGCGCATGCGTTCGATCAATTGCACGGCCAGCAGTGAATGGCCACCGAGTTCGAAGAAGTGGTCCTGGCGCCCTACCCGTTCAACCTGCAGCAACTCGCCCCACAGCTGCGCCAGCTGCTGTTCGACTGCGCCTTGCGGCGCTTCGTGCTCACGGCGCACCTGGCTGTTTTCGTCGGCGTGCGGCAACGCCCGGCGGTCGAGCTTGCCATTGGCGGTCAGCGGCCAGCGCTCAAGGCGCACGAAGGCCCCCGGCAACAAGGCGACCGGCAGCCGTTCACGCAGGTGCTCATGCAACGCCCGCGGCGTCACCGGCAGGTCGGCGATGAACCAGGCTTGCAGCTGGCCATCGCGCAACATGACCACGCTTTCGCGCACAGCCGCATGGCGGGTGAGCGCGGCCTCGATCTCGGCCAACTCAACCCGCACGCCACGGACCTTGACCTGATCGTCGTTACGCCCAAGGTACTCCAGCGTACCGTCGGCTAGCCAACGCACCAGGTCCCCGGTGCGGTACAGGCGGGCGCCCGGCTCGCGGCTGAAAGGGTCGGCAATGAAGCGTTCGGCTGTCATCTGCGGGCGGTTCAGGTAGCCACGGGCTACCCCCTGGCCGCCCACATACAGCTCGCCCGCCGCACCGGGCGGCAGCAACTGGCGCTGAGCATCGAGCACATAGAGCCGGGTATTGGCCACCGGCCCGCCGATATGCAGCGGCCTGCCCGGCAGTACTTCGCCCGAGGTGGCCACCACCGTGGTTTCCGTGGGGCCGTAGTTGTTGACCACGCGGTAGCGCTGCTCGCGGGCCAGGCGGCGCAGGCGGTCGCCGCCGACCAGCAGGGTGTGCAAGGTGGGGTGCAGCTCGCCCTGGGCGAAGGCGTGCTCGGCCACGGGGGTGGGCAGAAAGCTGACGTCCAGCGGCTGCGCGCGCCACCAGGCGAGCAAGGCGTCGATGTCTTCAGCCCCGTCGCGCACCGGTGCCAGGTGCAAGGTCGCGCCGCTGCACAGCGCCGGCCAGATCTCCCAGGCCATGGCATCGAAGCCGAAACCTGCCAGGCTCGATTGCTGCCGCCCAGGGCCGAGGCCGAAGTTGCTGCAGTGCCAGTCGACCAGGTTGGCCAGCATGCGCTGCTCGACCATCACCCCTTTGGGCAAGCCGGTAGAGCCGGAGGTATAGATGACGTAGGCAAGGTCTGTGGGCGCTTGCGCGGCGAACTCGAACGCCCTGGCGGGCGCTGCGGCCCAGTCGAAGCGGTCCAGTTCGATCTGCGCCAGGGTGTGGGCCGGCAGCCGATCCACCAGCCGGGACAGGGTCAGCAGCACCTCCGGGGCGCTGTCCTGAAGCAGATAGGCAAGCCGCTCACGGGGGTGCGCAGGGTCTATGGGCACATAGGCAGCGCCGGCCTTGAGCACGGCCAGCAACCCTACCAAAGTATCCAGCCCGCGCTGGGCGATCAGCGCTACCCGGCGTTCGGGCCCAACGCCCAGGCCCGCCAAGTGCTGCGCCAGCAGCTCCGCGCGCCGCTCAAGTTCGCCATAGGTCAGCGCCTGGTCATGGAAGCGCGCCGCCACTGCGGCCGGCCGGGCCTTGGCCTGGGCCTGGATGCGCTGTTGAATCAGGCCCGCAGCCGCCACCGGCATTTGCGTGGCATTCCACCGTTCGAGCGCAGCGTGCTCAGGCGCGGTGAGCAGGTCGAAGTCGCCGGCTGTCGCCTGCGGCTGTTGCAGCCCTTGCTCCAGCACGTGCAGCAGGCGCTGCGCCAGGGCCTGGGCTTCATCGTCGGTAAACCAGGCGCGGTCATGCACCACGTGCAGCATGGCGGCGTCGCTGTAGCTGTTGCAGCGCAGGTGGACACTCAGTGGCGTGGGTTCGTGGCCGTTGCAGATCATCACCGTATGGCCAGGCGCGTCGGTGATTTGCAGTGCGTTGCTGTCGTCCTCGAACGAGACCATCAACTCGAACAGCTGCGGCCGTTCTTCGCGCAGTGCGCCAAGGCTGCGGTTGAGCTCACTGAGGGCGAAACGCTGATGGCGAAAATCCTGCTTGAGCGCATCGCGGATGCCCTGCACCAGCGTGGCGAACGAGCACTCGCGGGCAAAACCCAGGCGCAGCGCGCTGACTTGGGTGAACAACCCCAGGGTCGCCTTGAAGCGCGCGTTGCTGCGGTTGCGGACCGGCACTCCGACCACCCACTCATCGCGCTGCCAGGTACGTGTCACGCAGACGTGCAAGGCGGCAAGCAGCACGTGCAGCGGCGAGGCTTGCAGGTCGGCAGCGAAGCCGCGCAGGCGGGCCAGCAGTGGGCGGTCGAACGGCTGGCGCTGCGCGCCACTGGGCGTGGCGGTTGCCGCGCTCGCGCGTTCGCGCGGGGCCAGCAGGGCATCGGGCAACTGCTGGTACTTGGCCAGCCAGTAGTCGCGATCGCGGGTTTGGCGCACGGATGCCTGGTACTGGGCGTCGTCCTCGATAAAGGCTGTGTAGGACGCTGCCCCGTGCGGCAGGGGCAGGCCTTGCAGCAACAGGCGGTAATGGTCTGCAAGCTGCTTGAACCACTGGTCCACACCCCAGCCATCGAGGATCAGATGGTGGGCTTGCAGCGCCAGCAGGTAACGCTGTTCGCCAATGCGGATCAAGGTGGCCGCCCATAGCGGGCTGGCGGCATCCAGCTGATAAGGGGTGCGCATTTGCGCCTCTAGCAAGCCTGATGCAGCTGCGAAAGGCTCGCTGGCCTGGCGCAAGTCATGCCGGGCCAGCGTTACCGCCATCTGCGTGGCGAAGTACTGGCGGGCAAGCCCGCCCTGCGTGACCAGCACCGTTCGCAGCCCATCATGCTCAGCCACCAGGTGCTGCAGCGCTTGCTGCAACAGCCCGGCGTCCACGTTGCCTTGCAACTCCACGTACGCCCCGATGTTGTACAGGGGTGAGTCGCCATGGCTGATTTGGTCCAGCCAGATGTCACGCTGGGCAACGGTCAGGGCGAAAGTGTCTGGGGCAGGCATGATTCGGCAGGTCCTTCTGGTTGATCATCCGCGCATTCAAGCACCGCTGCCGGCAGCTGTATGGCCTGCCAAACCCGGACAACCGCAGCGCGCGGGCGGCCCGCTGAAAAACATGTAGGAGATTTGCCATAGCTGACCACCCCCGATGACCTACGGCACCTTCCACGCGCTGCGATCAGGCCGCATTCGCCGTGCTTATGGCGTCAAATACCCGGCAACGCAGCAGTTGCCACGCGCGCCGCGTGCCGGGGCCGCCACCCAAAGCAGCCGATCGATGGCATTTTCTGTCCCGGTTTTCCATTACAGACGCCTGCCCGCCAGCGGGCTTGAATACGCCTACCCCACCTCCCTTCCACGCTGGAGCACTGGCCCGCCAAACCCCCTGCTGCAATACCCTGAACCAAGGACGACAAGGAAATGATGCTGACCGACAGCCGCGACTACCGCCCCGACCCACAGCTTTACCTGCAATTGGGGGAGCTGATCGCCAGCACCGGCGCCGCAGGCTTCGCTGACCAGATGTTGGCCCTGGTGGCAGCCCAGGTGCCTGTTCACCGGCTCGAACTCAGCGAATGGACGCTTGACCCGCAGCGGACGAATGTCAGCCATATCAAGGTGCTCGGCAGTGCTGGGCTGCAACCCGCCGCCGCTGGCGAAAACCAGCACCAACCGCTGCTGCAGCGCATCATGCAGATGAAGGACCCGCTGCTGATCGAGTTCAAGGCCCCGCCTGGCGCTTTGCAGGCGCGCCAGAGTGCCCATCAGTGCCATCTGGTGTCGTGCAATGGCCGCAAGCGGTGGGTGATCAGCTTTCATCGCCTGCCGTGCCAGCGCGCCTTCGCGCTGAGTGAATTGTCCCAGCTCAAGTGTTTGTCCGACACCCTGCTGCCCTTGGTCGAGCACCACGGGCAACTGCTTGAGCAGGGCACCACGCAACCTGCAGGGGCGGCCCAGGGCGAGCTTGAAGCGGGTTCGCTGCGCCAGGCATTCGGTGAACGGCTGGCGCACGAGGCTGTGCGCCTGTCGACCCGAGAACAGGAGGTATGCCTGGGGCTGCTTACCGGCGGTACCGTGCCAGAGATGGCCCAGCGGTTGAATGTAAAGAACAGCTCGGTGGAAACCTACCTCAAGCGTGCCACGGCCAAACTAGGGGTCAGCGGCCGCCACGGCCTGGCGAAATGGATGGCCGGTGCCTGACTGCGAGAACCTGCAATGCCCCGACATGTGTTGACCTTGTTTGCCGTGCTGTTGTGCGGCTGTTCACTCGCCCCTGCTTACCAGCGCCCCGCCCATGCGATACCCGCGCAGTTTCCGCAAGGGCCCGCCTATACCGCCGATACGCCGTCGCCACCACCGGTCGAAGACGGGCAGCAGGTATTCCGCGACCCGGTGCTGCGCCAGTTGATCGAGGCCGCCCTGGCCAACAACCGCGACCTGCGCACCGCCGCACTCAACGTCGCGGCCGCGCAGGCACAATACCGCGTGCAGCGCGCCGAACGGCTACCCAAGGTGGCGGCTGATGGCCACGGCCAGCGTCAGTACCTGCCCAGGGGCATGACCGGTACCGGCAAAGGCATGATCAGTTCCAGCTACGCGGCCACGCTGGGGCTGAGCGCCTACGAAATCGACCTGTTCGGCCGGGTGCGCAGCCTCAGCGACCAGGCATTGCTGAACTACCTGGCCAGTGAACAGGCACGGCGCAGTAGCCGCCTGAGCCTGGTGGCGAGCGTTGCCAGTGTGTACCTGACCTGGCAGGCCGACCAGGCGCTGCTGACCCTGGCCAACGAAACCCTGGCCACTGACCTGCGCAGCCTGCGCCTGGCCCGTAACCAGCGCCGGGCGGGCACGCTGTCGGCACTGGATGAGGTCCAGGCGCGCACCCGCGTGGACAGCACCCGGGCGGCAGTGGCGCGTTACCAGCGGCTGGTCGCGCAAGACCTGAACCAGCTGACGCTGCTGGTGGGTGCCCCCGTTGCTGCGAAGGGGGTCGCACAGCCCCTGGCGGCCGAGCAGATTGCCAGGCTGCCGGCAGGTTTACCGTCTGACTTGCTGCAGCGGCGCCCCGACATACGCCAGGCCGAGTACCAGTTGCGCGCCGCCAACGCCAATATCGGTGCTGCGCGGGCGGCGTTCTTTCCCAGCATCAGCCTCACCGCCAATGCCGGCAGCACCAGCCCCCAGCTCAGTGGCCTGTTCGATGCAGGTTCGGGGACCTGGCTCTTCCAACCGCAGATCAACCTGCCAATCTTCACCGCGGGCAGCCTGCGCGCCAGCCTGGATTATGCGCGCCTGCAGAAGGATATCCAGGTGGCGCAGTACCAACGAGCCGTCCAGCGCGCATTCCAGGAAGTTGCAGATGGCCTGGCCGCACGGGCGACCTACCAGCGCCAACTGCAGGCACAACACGACCTGGTCGCAGCCAGCCAACGCTATTACGACCTGGCCGAGCACCGTTACCGCATTGGCGTGGACAGCAGCGTCACCTTCCTGGACGCGCAGCGCGCGTTGTTCAGTGCCCAGCAAGGGCTGATCAACGACCGCCTGGCGCAGTTGCTGGCAGAGGTGAACCTGTTTGCAGCACTGGGTGGCGGGTGGAACGACCAGGATTGAACGCGGGCCCAGGCGTGCAGCGCATCTGGCACATGCGTGCGATTTAAAATTAATGCATTTGATAATGATTCGTAGTAATTTCGTGGCGCAAATTTCTCTCAGCGCCCTACTTCAGGATCGTCCAGTCGATGCGTCGCACGTTCGTTTCGCTTTGTGTGCTTCATGCTGTCTCCCCATTGGCCCTTGCCGAGCCCGAACCGCTCAGTGACCCGGCCCACATCGAACTCCAGGCCCTGAGCATCACTGGCACAGCCGACAGCGAACGGGCTGATGGCCCGGTGCTCGGCTACAAGGCCAACCGTTCCGCCAGTGCCACCCGCACCGACACCGCGCTGCACGAAACACCGCAGTCGGTCAGCGTGGTGCCCAAGGCGGTGCTGCAAGACACCGCTGCCACGCGCCTGCAAGACGGCCTGGACTATGCCGGTGGCGTCGGCCGGGCCAACAACTTCGGTGGCCAGGGCCTTACCACCTTCACCGTGCGCGGCTTTACCACCGGCGAGTTCTACCGTAACGGTTTCCCGATCAACCGTGGTTACCCCAACGCACCGGACGCCAATACCGTCGAGCGGCTGGAGGTGATCCGCGGCCCGGCCAGCAGCCTGTACGGCCGTGGCGACCCCGGCGGCACCTTCAACGTGGTCAGCAAGCAGCCGCTTTCAGAACCCAAGGTCACCCTGGGCAGCCAGTTCGACGACCAGGGCATGCACCGCGCCACCCTCGACGCCGCCGGCCCGCTGAACCAGGACGGCTCGCTGGCCTACCGCCTGAACCTGCTTGGCGAGGGCGGCGACAGTTTCCGTGATGATGTGCAAAGCGAGCGTTATGACGTGGCGCCCGTGCTCAGCTGGCAGGTCAACGACACCACCAAGGTCGTGTTCGAAGGCGACTTCATGCGCAACAACCACCCGCTGGACCGCGGCCTGACCCGCTACGCCACCCAGCGTGGCAGCGCCTCGCGTGACACATATATCTGGGAAAAAGGCAGCGACAACCTGCTGCACAATGACAACAACATGGCGCAGGTGCGTTTCGAGCACCTGCTCAATGACAACTGGACGCTGGCGGGCGGGTTCCAGTTCCTCGATGGCTCACTCAAGGGCAATGCGGTCGAAGCCAACGGCGCGCCGCTGGATGGGCGAACGCTGGAGCGTAACTTCAACTATCGCAAGCTGGAGTGGACCGATCGCGACTGGCAGCTGAACCTGACGGGTTACTTCGACACTGGCGGTTTCAGCCACACCCTGCTGACGGGTGTGGAGTACGAGAACTACGACTACAACTCGATCATCCAGCGGTCCTCTGCGGTGGCGGGCACGTACCCCATCGACATCTACGACCCGGTGCTTGGCCAGCCACGGCCGGCGCTGACCCGCACCACGACCTGGGACAAGGAGAACCTGCAGACCTGGGCCTTCTTCATCCAGGACCAGGTGGCCCTGACCGAGCGTTTGAAGGCTCTGGCAGGCGTACGCTTCGAGCGCTTCGAGCATGACTACGACAACAAGCTGGACAATGCTGGTGATTTCAGCAAAGGCGAAAACGGTGCTACGCCCCGTATCGGCCTGGTCTATGACCTGACCGACACGGTCGCCGTCTACGCCAACACAGCGCGCTCTTTCAAACCCAATACGGGAACCCCGGCCAGCGGCGGGGGCTTCGACCCGGAAAAGGGCAAATCCTACGAACTGGGCGTGAAATGGGAAGCGCTCGACCGCCAGCTGAGTGTCGACGCAGCGGTCTACCACATCGTCAAGGAAAACGTGTTGACCCGCGACCCGGTGGACCCGAACTACAGCGTGGCGGCCGGCGAAGTGCGCAGCCGGGGCCTGGATATCAACGTTGCTGGCAATGTCACCCCCGAGTGGCGCGTCATTGGCGGCTACGCCTATGTGGATGCCGAAGTGACCAAGGACAACCGCCTGCCAACCGGCACGCGACTGGCCAATATCCCGCGCAACAGTTTCAGCCTGCTCAACACCTATGAGTTCCAGGACGGTGTCGCCAAGGGGCTTGGCTTGGGGCTTGGGGTGAAATACGTGGATGACCGCAACGGCCAGACCGAGGCCACCACGTACACCATGGAGCAATACACGGTGGTTGATCTGCTGACCTTCTACCAGGTCAACGACCATATACGCCTGAACCTGGATGTGAAGAACCTGTTCAACAAGGCGTATGACGAAGGCGCATTCAACCTGTATGCCTACCCGGGTGCGCCGCGTACGGTACAGGCTGGCGTCGCGTACACCTTCTGAACGGCTGGGGCTGCATAAGCAGCCCTACCTGTCAGAAACCTTTGCTGTAGAACAGCGAATACGACTCGATGCCGTCGTTGGGCTGCTTGATCCCGGCGTTGGAATAATGGATCGCACGCAGCCCGACCTTCTGCTCCCCTGGCAGTTTCAGGCCAAGGCCGATACGGTCCTCGAAGTTGAACGACGAACCCAGGCGCTGGTCGCCCACATCGGTCTTGGAGAACGCGGCCAGGCCGATGCCCGCTTCGATGTAAGGGGTGTAGGTGAAACCGCTGAATTCATAGGTGAACACCGGGCTGAACGACAGCGAATGGGCGCCACTGGCGTCGCCGCCCTCCCAGTAGGTGTAGCCGGCGTCCCAGTAACCGCTGACATAGCCGATGTCGCTTTGCAGCCACTTCTTGTCCCAGTCGAACGACATGCCAATGCGGTAGGTCATGTCGCCCTGGCTGGTTACGCCCACGGCGCCGGACACCTGCGCGGCCTGGGCCGTGCCAGCGCCGGCAAGTGCCAGCACGGCAACGGCCAGCGATGCTGCAAGACGGGTTTTCATCTACGACTCTCCTGATGGTCTACACGACAAGCGGGGGCTGTAGCCCCTCGATTAAGCGGTGACCGGTTCATCCCGACCGGTCACACGAGGTAATACTTTTCTGATTATTGTCCAGATAATCAGAAAGTTGGAAGTAAATTGCCATTATTGCTCATACACCGTTGCGGTGTGAGGCGCTACCACACCGCGAGCGCCATACAGACGTGCGGACTAGACGTAGATTAGTAGTTGTAAATCAATGGTTTGTGTTCTTTTCTTCAAGCAGTTTCACGAACATGCTCAAGCTGCGTGATACCGTGCCACGTCGCCACACCAGCCAGGTTTTCAGGTAGCGGAAGTCTTCCGACATGGGCCAGGCGCTGACCGTGCTGCAGCCCGGCATGTTGTCGAGCATGCTGCGCGGCAGCATGGCCAGGCCGGCCCCGGCGCTGACGCAGGCGAGCATGCCGTGGTACGACTCCATTTCATGGATCTTGCCGGGAACCGCCTGGTCCTGGACGAACCAGTTTTCGAAGTGATGCCGGTACGAACAGTTGGCCCGGAACGCGTAGATGTTTTCGCCGTTGACGTCCTGGGCGCGGGTCACCGGGGCATGATTGAGCGGTGCGATGACCATCATCTCTTCCTCGAACACCGGTATGCCCTCCAACGTGGGGTGCAACACCGGGCCATCGACGAACGCAGCCACCAGCCGGCCAGACAACACCCCCTCGAGCATGGTCCCTGAAGGGCCGGTGGACAGGTCCAGGTCCACCTTGGGGTAGCGCTGGTTGTAGGCCGCCAGCAAGGCCGGAATACGCACGGCTGCGGTGCTTTCCAGCGAGCCCAGGGCGAAGGTGCCCTGCGGGTCTTCACCGGCCACGGTCAGGCGGGCCTCGTGCACCAGGTCGAGAATGCGCCGGGTGTATTCCAGGAAGTTCCAACCCGCGGGTGACAGGCGCAAACGGCTTTTCTCGCGGATGAACAGTTCCACACCCAAGTCTTCTTCCAGCTGCTTGATGCGCGTGGTCAGGTTGGAAGGCACCCGGTGGATATGCTGCGCAGCAGCGCTGATGCTGCCCTGCTCTGCCACGGCCTTGAAGATCTCCAATTGCACCAGGTCCACAGCCTTTCTCCAAACGTGAATGTTTCGCTCATTATTATTCAGTTTTCATTAAAGCCATAGCCCACTAGTCTGGCTCCACCGTTCAATAACGACGAGAGTGCCCTACCATGAGTGCGATCAGCAGCCTGACCCACGCCATCTCCCTCGACCCGTACACCGGCGAGCAGATCGGCGCCTACCCGTTCGACACCGACGCCGCACTGGAAGCGGCGCTGCAGCGTGCCAAGGCCGGCTACCGCCAGTGGCGCCAAGTGTCGCTGGGTCAGCGTAGCGAGTACCTGCTCGCCTTGGCCAGCACCCTTGAAGCCAAGGCCGAGGCCTTTGCGCAGATGATCAGCCGTGAAATCGGCAAGCCCATCGCCCAGGCCCGCGGCGAAGTCGCCAAGTGCGTTGGCTTGTGCCGCTGGTATGCCGAGCACGGCCCCGCGATGCTGGCCGCCGAGCCTACCCAGGTCGAAAAGGCCCGCATCGAATACCGCCCGCTGGGCCCTATCCTGGCGGTGATGCCTTGGAACTTCCCGGTCTGGCAGGTACTGCGCGGCGCCGTGCCGGCGATCCTGGCCGGCAATACCTACGTGCTCAAGCACGCGCCGAACGTAATGGGCAGCGCCTACCTGCTGGGCGAACTGTTCAAGGATGCCGGCCTGCCGCAAGGCATTTTCGAAGTGCTGAACGTGACCCCGGAGGGTGTCACCCGCGCCATCAATGACCCGCGCATTGCCGCGGTGACCCTGACCGGTAGCGTGCGTGCCGGCATGGCGATCGGTGCCCAGGCCGGTGCCGCACTGAAAAAATGCGTGCTCGAACTCGGCGGTTCCGACCCGTTCATCGTACTGGCTGACGCCGACCTGGACGCCGCCGTCCAGGCTGCCGTCATCGGTCGCTACCAGAACACCGGCCAGGTCTGCGCAGCGGCTAAGCGCATGATCGTGGAAGCAAGCATTGCCGACGCGTTCACCCGCAAGTTCGTCGAGGCAACCCGGCAGCTGAACATGGGCAACCCGCTGCAGGACGACACCTACATCGGCCCCATGGCCCGCTACGACCTGCGCGACGAGCTGGATGGCCAGGTACAGGCGACGCTGGCCGAGGGTGCCACCCTGCTGCTGGGCGGCCACAAGGTTGAAGGCGTTGCCAACTTCTATGCCCCGACCGTGTTCGCCAATGTGACCCCGGACATGACAGCATTCAAGCAAGAGCTGTTCGGCCCGGTGGCGGCGATCATCACGGCCCGTGACGCCGAGCATGCCGTGGAGCTGGCCAACGACAGCGAATTCGGCCTGGCGGCGACCATCTACACCGCCGATTATGCGCTGGCCGAGCGCATGACTGCCGCGTTGGATACCGGTGGCGTGTTCATCAATGGTTACTGCGCATCCGACCCCCGCGTGGCGTTCGGCGGCGTGAAGAAAAGCGGCTTCGGGCGCGAGCTGTCGCACTTTGGTGTGCGGGAGTTCACCAATGCCCAGACCGTGTGGCTGGACCGTAACTGAGTCCAGTGAAGCAGGGGCTGCATTGCAGCCTCTGCCAACCTCAATCGCGCACCTGGTCCTTGACCCAGTCCAGCATCCCCCCCGGCACGATCAGCTCATGCCGCGCCCGTGAACAGGCGGTGTACAAACCTGCCAGCAGGCGCGCCCGTTCATTGCGGTTACCGGCCACCTGCGGCGTGACCATCAGCTCGGGCGACACCATCACCCGGGCAAACTCCATGTTCTTCACATCCCTTACCCGCCCGAGGAACAGCTTTGGCGCCTTGGTCCAGCGGTAACGGCTCTTGGCCTGGGCAAAGTGCTGCGGGGTGTAGCCCTTGCGCAGCAGGTTGGCCACCGCGACGAATGCCTTGTCCTCACCCTTGTCCTGCTCCAGCGCCTGCCAGCTGGCATAGCGGAACAGCATCGGGTGACGAGGCCGGGTGCCATGGCGGTACAGCTCGATGCAATCCTCCACGAACAGTTCGAAGTCCTTGCGCGCGCTTTGCAGCAGCACGAACGGCACGCCCTGGTGCGTCAGGCGCTGGAACCAGCCAAACAGCCCCCACTCGTCATCGACGATCAACGCGGTGGGCTGTTCCGGCACCGTGACCGCATCGAAGAAGCTGACCCGGGTGTAGTGCTCGGCGCTCCCACTGAAGGCCGCCTGGATCGATGCCGGGTGCGCCTGTATCAGCGGGTTGAGCACGTTGTCCATCGCCGGCCCTGCGCGCAGCGAGTGGTCGATGCAGCGCTGGCGGATGAAGCTGCCATGGTGCGCACTGAGGCCGTTCAGGTTCTGCAGTTCGTCACCGAGGGCGATGACCGCTTGCGGGCTGCGGTCAAGTACGGCAAGCATCGGTGCCGACAACTCGTGCGCCTCGTCGACGATGACGTGGGTGTAGCCGCTGTCAATCACCAGGCCGGTCAGCGCCAGCAGCTTGACCCGGTGGTAGTCACGTACCGGCAACTGGATTTCCCGCGCTGACGGGCGAATCAGCTCCTGCCAGTACAGCCGTGCCTTTTCCAGCAACACTTCCTGGTCCAGTGGCGATGTGCCCGGCCCGGCCCAGGGCACATGGTGCAACTGCACCTGCGCGTCGGCACTGTGGCAAAACGCCCGCACCGCGCGGATGCACAAGGCGACCACATCGCGCGCGGCAAGCGGGCCAATGTCGGGTATGGCCAGCCAGCGCACCACCTGCGCCTCTTGCGGGCGCCACGAGCGCTTGGTGCGGTAAGGGTCGCGCAGGCGCCAGCCGTTGCTGGTGAGGTCGCGGTTCAACAGCTCGTCGGCCAACTGGCCGAAGGTCAGCGCGGTGTAGGCAGCGGCATCCTTGACCCGGGCCTGCAGCGCGCGCAACTGGCCTTCGGTCAAGGCCAGCAACAAGGTGCGCTGCGGCTCCAGCAACCGGGCGAACTGGTGGATCAGAAAGGTCTTGCCGGTACCGGCAAAGCCCTGCACGGCGACCGATTCGTCGATACCCCCCAGAAATTCACGCAACAGCCGGTTCTGCTGGTCGCTGAGCATCAGGTCGTTGGCCAGCGCCGGCAGGTGCACGGGGTGCAGCGGCGTGGCGCGCTGGCGATAGCGGTCGGCGAACTGGAAATTCCACTGCCCCTCGTCGTCCTGCAGTTCATCCGCGCTGTACGCCACTTCGCCACTGAGTAGCGCAATGCCGTTTTCGCCCAGCATGCCCAGGCCCATGGCGAAGGCTTCACGGTCGAAGTGCTGCGCCACCTGCCCCTGGAACCGCCCAGGCGCGGCACGTTCAACGTCGTTGGCGATCCGCACGATCTCGGCAAAGCGGCGTTCCTGAGCATCGGCCGAGGCAGTCGCCGGCTGGCGAGGCAGGTTTTGCACGAACAACACCGCAGCGGCCTGGAGCAGGCTGGCGCTGCTGAAGAAGTCGGTAAGGGGAACACTGGCGAGGCTGTCAGCCTGGTCACTGGGCAAAGGCAGGTAGAACATCGGCACCTCGGGTGGAAACAGGCTGGCACGATAGCAATTTTCGGCGCCGGCTGCTGCACTTGCGGGCCGGCGGTTCAGCGCTTGACGCGCTTGAGTGTCTCGCTCGGAAATTCCTTGAACAATTGCCGGTAACTCTCTGAAAACCTTCCCAAATGCCAGAACGACCAACGCATCGCCACTTCCGCCACGGTCACGCCACCGCCCCGCAACAGATCGCGCCGCGCCCCATTGAGCCGGCGCAACCGCAACCAGTGCGCGGGCGGCATGCCGGTGTAGGCCTTGAAGGCCTGCTGCAACTGGCGCAGCGACACGCCCGCCACCGCCGCCAGTTCCACCAGGTTCAAGGTTTCTTCCGGGCAGTCAGCCGCCCACTCGCTGACCCGGTGCATGATCGCCCGCTCCTCGTCCCGCCGGCCCATGGCCATGCCCTGCAAGCGCTGGCAGGCATTGTCGAGGATGAACAAGCAGTCCTCCAGCAACTGCTCCGCCAACGCCTGCCCCTGCAACGGGCACCCAGCCTCGCCCAGGCGGGTCAGGGTGGCACTGAGCCAATTGCCGAACAACGCATTCTGGCCACTGCCCAGCGGCACCATGAACAAACCGTCGAGCCTGCCGGGGTCCAGGCCGTGGCTGGCGAGAAACGCCTGGTCGAACACGACGGCCACTTCCTGGTAATTCTCTGGCGTGATCCAGATGTTGCGGCTCTGCTCGTTGAGCAGGTAAAGGCTGTTTTCGCTCTGGTCGAAGCAGAACGCCAGCGACCCGCTCGGCGCCCGGAAGAATTGCTCGACCCGGGTGTTGAGGCGTTCTTCGTAGACCTGCACGCCGTCAAGCCCCAGGCAGCGCAACTGGCCGCTGAAATGGCCCGGCGACATCTGCCGGTACTGCTGCTGCCAACCGGGGGTGATGCGAACCTGCTCGGACACATCCGAAGTGTGGAAAGCTTGGACCTGCAAGGCGTTGGGCGTTGTCACGCTTTGTCCTGAATGCACTCTTTTGGTGCATTGAATGCCGAAGAAAGTGGATAGATGGCGGTGTGGTGCCGAGCTCAAGATAGCCTCCAGCGTGTCACCTGGGAAGCGCGACGCTCTTGAAGCCGTGCAACGGCTTTGGCGGGTGCAGCGGCTCCCACATAAAAAAACCAACCAAGAGGTCTGTATGAACGCCCCCTTCGATCAGCTCTCCACCTGGCTGAAAGAACACCGGATCACCGAAGTAGAATGCGTGATCAGCGACCTGACCGGCATCGCCCGCGGCAAGATCGCACCGACTGCCAAGTTTCTTCACGAACGTGGCATGCGCTTGCCCGAGAGCGTGCTGCTGCAAACGGTCACCGGCGACTACGTTGACGACGATATCTATTACAACCTGCTCGATGCGGCTGACATCGACATGGTCTGCCGCCCCGACCCGAGCGCTGTGTACCAGATCCCGTGGGCCATCGAACCTACCGCGATCGTGATCCACGATACCTTCGACAAGCAAGGCAACCCCATCGAGCTGTCGCCGCGCAACGTGTTGAAGAAAGTGCTGAAGCTTTACGCTGACAAGGGCTGGCAACCCATTGTCGCGCCAGAGATGGAGTTCTACCTGACCAAGCGCTGCGAAGACCCGGACCTGCCGCTGCAAGTGCCGCTGGGGCGTTCCGGCCGGGCCGAAAGCGGCCGGCAGTCGTTCTCGATCGATGCCGCCAACGAATTCGACCCGCTGTTCGAGGACGTTTATGACTGGTGTGAAATCCAGGGCCTGGACCTGGACACGCTGATCCACGAAGACGGCCCGGCGCAGATGGAGATCAACTTCCGCCACGGCGACGCGCTGGACCTGGCCGACCAGATCACCGTGTTCAAGCGCACCATGCGTGAGGCTGCGCTCAAGCACAACGTGGCTGCGACGTTCATGGCCAAGCCGATCACCGACGAGCCGGGCAGTGCCATGCACCTGCACCAGAGCGTGGTCGACATCGCCACCGGCAAGCCGATCTTCGCCAACGACGACGGCAGCATGAGCCTGTTGTTCCTGCACCACATCGGTGGGTTGCAGAAGTACATCCCCAAGCTGCTGCCGATGTTCGCCCCCAACGTCAATTCATTCCGCCGCTTCCTGCCGGACACCTCGGCCCCGGTCAACGTCGAGTGGGGTGAAGAAAACCGCACCGCCGGCCTGCGCGTCCCCACCTCCAGCCCGGAAGCGATGCGCGTGGAAAACCGCCTGCCCGGCGCGGATGCCAACCCTTACCTGGCGATCGCTGCCAGCCTGCTGTGCGGCTACCTGGGCATGGTCGAGCAGATCGACCCCAGTGCCCCGGTGCAAGGCCGCGCCTACGAGCGGCGCAACCTGCGCCTGTCCATCACCATCGAAGATGCGCTGCAGCACATGGAAGACTGCGAGACCGTGCAGCAGTACCTGGGCAAGCAATTCGTGCAGGGTTACGTGGCGGTCAAAAGGGCCGAGCACGAGAATTACAAGCGCGTGATCAGCTCGTGGGAGCGCGAGTTCCTGATGCTGAGCGTCTGAGCCGCCCAGGGGGCTGTGCAGCCCCCACCACACCTGAACCCGTAGAACAAAACCAACGAGGTGTTCCCATGCGTCATCTGCAAGCCCTGATCCCCGCGGCATTCACCCTGCTGTTCGCCACCACCAGCCACGCCACACCCAGTGTCAGCGTGTACAACTGGACCGACTACATCGGTGACACCACCCTGGCCGACTTCCAGGCCAGCAGCGGCATCAAGGTGGTTTATGACGTGTTCGACTCCAACGAAACCCTCGAAGGCAAGCTGCTGGCGGGGCGCACCGGCTACGACGTGGTAGTGCCCTCCAACCATTTTCTGGCCCGCCAGGCCCAGGCCGGTGCGTTCTTGCCGCTGGACCGCAGCAAACTGCCGAACTGGAAGCACCTGGACCCCAAGCTGCTCAAGCAGCTTGAGCAGAACGACCCCGGCAACCAGTATGCGGTGCCCTACCTGTGGGGCACCAATGGCATCGGCTACAACGTGGAAAAGGTCAAGGCGGCACTGGGCGTGGATCGCATCGATTCCTGGGCGGTGCTGTTCGAGCCCGAGAACCTGAAAAAGCTCAAGCAGTGCGGCGTGGCCTTCATGGACTCGCCCGATGAACTGTTCCCCGCCGTGCTCAACTACCTGGGCATGGACCCGCGCAGCGAAAAGCCGGCCGACTACGCCAAAGCCGAGGCGCGCATGCTTGAGCTGCGCCCGTACATCACCTATTTCCACTCCTCCAAGTATGTTTCCGACCTTGCCAACGGGAATATCTGCGTGGCGTTCGGTTATTCCGGTGACGTGTTCCAGGCGGCCAACCGCGCCGTTGAGGCGAAGAACGGCGTGAAAGTCGCCTACAGCATTCCCCAGGAAGGCAGCAACCTGTGGTTCGACCTGCTGGCCATTCCGAAGGATGCGAACAACCCGGAGCAGGCGCTGGCCTTCATCAACTACCTGCTCGACCCCAAGGTGATCGCCAAGGTCAGCGCCACGGTCGGCTACGCCAACGCCAACCCGGACGCCAAGGCCTACATGGATGCCGCGCTGGTGGACAACCCCGAGATCTACCCCCCGCAGGAGGTACTGGACAAGCTGTACATTTCCAGTACCCCCAGTCCGAAGATCATGCGCGTCATGACCCGCTCCTGGAGCAAGATCAAGTCCAACCGCTGAACCGAGACCGTCTATGTCATTCAATACTCAACACACCGCTTCGTACTACGCTGCCACTGCGCGCGATGCGGCCCCCTACCCCAGCCTCGACGCTGACCTGAGCGCTGATGTGTGTGTGGTCGGGGGTGGGCTGACCGGGGTCAATACGGCGCTGGAGCTGGCCGAGCGTGGTCTGTCGGTGGTGCTGCTGGAGGGGCGGTGCATCGGCTGGGGTGCCAGTGGCCGCAACGGCGGCCAGCTGATTCGCGGCATCGGCCATGATGTCAGCGGTTTTGCCCGGCATGTCGGCCAGGATGGCGTGCGCTACCTCCAGCAGGCCGGCATCGACTCGGTGGCGCTGGTCGCCGCGCGCATCGCCCGCTACAACATTGCCTGTGACCTGCGCTGGGGCTTTTGCGAACTGGCCAACACGCCCGCGCAGTTCGACGCCTTCAAGGATGAACTGCAAGACCTGGCAGCGCTAGGTTACCGCCACGAAACACGGCTGGTCGCAAGCGGGCAGTTGCATGAGATCGTCGCCAGCGACCGGTACGCCGGCGGCCTGGTGGACATGGGTTCAGGGCACCTGCACCCGCTCGACCTGGTTCAGGGCGAGGCCCGCGCCGCCCATGCCCTGGGCGTGCGCATTTTCGAGCAAAGCCCGGTGCTGCGTATCGAGCATGGGCCCAGCGTTACCGTGCATACGGCCCACGGCAGCGTGCGCGCGGGCCGCCTGGTGCTGGGCTGCAACGCCCACCTGGACGACCTGGAACCGCGGCTGAGTGGCAAGGTGCTGCCGGCCGGCAGTTACGTGGTGGCCACCGAACCGCTGCCCGAAACACTGGCGAGCCGCTTGATCCCGCAGAACATGGCACTGTGCGACCAGAAAGTCGGCCTGGATTACTACCGCCTCACCGCTGATCGCCGCCTGCTGTTCGGCGGCGCCTGCCACTATTCGGGCCGCGACCCCAAGGACATCGCCGGCTATATGCGGCCGAAGGTGCTGAAGGTATTCCCGCAACTGGCCGATGTGCGCATCGACTACCAGTGGGGTGGCATGATCGGCATCACCGCCAACCGCTTCCCCCAGGTCGGGCGCTTGAGCCAACACCCCAACGTGTATTACGCCCAAGGCTATTCCGGGCACGGGCTGAACGTGACTCACTGGACAGCCAAGCTGCTGGCAGAAAGCATCGCCCTGGGCCACAGCCACGGCCTGGATGTGTTCAGTGCAGTGCCGCATCTGACGTTCCCCGGTGGCAAGGCACTGCGCTCGCCACTGCTGGCGCTGGGGATGTTGTGGTACCGGTTACGTGAGGTGTTGGGCTAGCAACGTGTGGGTGTTATTTGCCAAAAGATATGCATCGCCTGTGAGATCGAGCGCCGCCCGCGCGGCGCTTCGCGGGTAAACCCGCTCCTACGTTTGTTTCGGGCCAGTATTGCCTGTGACAGGCGCGCGCGATCGCCTTGTTCGTACGACGCGATATCGTGGTGGGCGCCAAGGCGTTCGCGCGCAAATCCCACAGGCATAATTGGCCCGAAACAAACGTAGGAGCGAGCGCAGCTCGCGATGCGCCGCGCGGGCGGCGCTCGATCTCCCAGGCGCTGCACATCTTGTGTCAAACACGCGTCAGCCCTCATACGATCCCTACGGGAGCTGGGCTTGAACGGCGATGAACTGCAAAGCAGCCCCCTACCCCCCGCAGTAGCTCAACATTCGACGAATGCAACCGCCAGGCCGCCGCGCGAGGTTTCCTTGTAGTTGGCATGCATGTCGGCACCGGTATCACGCAAGGTGCGGATTACCCGGTCGAGCGAAATGAAATGCTCGCCATCGCCCCGCAGTGCCATTTGCACCGCATTGATCGCTTTCACGGCAGCGATGGCATTGCGTTCGATGCACGGCACCTGCACCAGGCCACCGACCGGGTCGCAGGTCAGCCCAAGGTTGTGTTCCAGGGCAATTTCGGCAGCATTTTCCAATTGCGCCGGTGTCGCGCCCAGCACCTGGGCCAGGCCGGCGGCCGCCATCGAGCAGGCAGACCCGACCTCCCCCTGGCAGCCGACCTCGGCGCCGGAAATGGAGGCGTTCTTTTTGCACAGGATGCCAACTGCAGCCGCGGCAAGCAGGAAGTCCACGACATCCGCGTCGCAGGCGCCAGGGTTGAACTTCATGTAGTAGTGCAGCACTGCCGGGATGATACCGGCTGCACCGTTGGTAGGCGCGGTGACCATGCGCCCGCCAGCGGCGTTCTCTTCGTTCACCGCCAGGGCGTACAGGTTGACCCACTCCATGGCGCCGAGCGTCGACCCGATCACATTAGGCTTGCCCAGTTCCTGCAAGCTACGGTGCAGCCGCGCCGCACGGCGTTTGACGTGCAAACCGCCGGGCAGAATGCCCTCGTTGCGCAGGCCGTTGTCCACGCACTCGCGCATCGCAGCCCAAATGCGCAGCAGGCCGTCGCGCACCTCGGCTTCCGGGCGCCAGGCGCATTCGTTGGCCATCATCAGTTGCGCCACACTCAGGCCGTGGGCCTGGCACAGCTTCAGCAACTGGGCACCACTGCCGAACTCGTAGGGCAGCACGGCAGCGTTCTCTGCAGCCTTGGGCGCATCGACTTCGGCCTGTTCAACGATGAACCCGCCGCCGACGGAATAATAGGTCTGGCACAACAGGCTGTCCTGCCCGTGCATGGCTTCCACGCGCATGGCGTTGGGGTGGTACGGCAGGTTCTCGTCGAGCAGCAGCATGTCTTGCGCATACTCGAACGCCACGGGGTGGCTGCCGTCCAGCATCAGGCAGTGTTCCTGCAGCACCTGACCGATGCGCGATTCGATGGTGGCCGGGTCGATACGGTCTGGCCACTGCCCCATCAAGCCCAGCAGGCAGGCACGGTCGGTGGCATGACCAACGCCGGTCGCCGACAACGAGCCATACAGGCGTACTTCAACGCGCGTCACCCGGCCCAGCAAGCCCTGCTCGCGCAGGGCCTGGGCAAAGGTCGCAGCCGCGCGCATCGGGCCGACGGTGTGGGAGCTGGACGGGCCGATGCCGATTTTGAAAAGGTCGAAAACACTGATAGCCATACTAATGCCTGACCATGCGCTGAAAGGTAGCCAGTGCACGGTTATCTGGAGAAAATGGGCGCTGCTGCGATTTTGCGCGATACTGACGCTGCGCGGTTAAAATGACCAACGAAACTTTCTAAGCAAGGCTTTAGCAGGACTAAACGATGCGACGCCAACTCAACGGCCAGATGTTTGTTTGGCTGCACGTCTTTGCCTGCGCCGCCAGGCACCTGTCCTTTACCCGCTGTGCAGAGGAACTGCACATCACCCCCGGGGCGGTCAGCCAACAGATGCGCCAGCTGGAAGAGCGCCTGGGTTACCGCCTGTTTCTGCGCCGGGCACGGGGCGTGGAACTGAGCGCCGAAGGCCAGCGCCTGGCGCAGACCGTGACCGACGCCTACGGCAGCATCGAGGCAGAGCTGCTACGCCTGGATGCCGGTGAGATCCGTGGCACATTGCGGGTGCGCTCCATCCCCTCGTTCCTGGCCAAGTGGCTAACGCCGCGCTTGCCACGTTTCCAGCAGCGCTACCCGGACATCGAACTGCGCCTGGTGGCCGAAGACAGTGCCCAGGCCTTGACCCCGGGCGACTTCGACCTGGCCATCGACCTCAACGACGGCAGCTACCCGGGCATGCTCTCCACGCCGCTGCTGGACGAGCAGATCTTTCCCGTATGCGCGCCCTCACTGCTGCGTGGGCGCCCCCCGCTGCACGGGCCGGCCGACCTGGTGCACTACCCGCTGCTGCACGACATCACCGCCTGGCGTGGCAGTTCGGAATATGCCGAATGGGAGTTCTACCTGGACGGGATCGGCGCCACCGGGTTGGACGTACGCCGTGGGCATACCTTCAACCGTAACCACCTGACCATCGAAGCGGCGATTGCCGGTATCGGCGTGGCCATTGCCCGGCGCACGCTACTCAACGATGAACTGGAACGCGGCGCGCTGATCGTGCCGTTTGGCGTACCCATCGCCAACCACAAACGCTATGTGGTGCATTACCCGCCCGGCGGGTTGACCCAGCCGGGCGCGCGGGCGGTACATGACTGGCTGGTGGAAGAAGCACGGGGGTTCCGCGAACTGCACCCGTTGAACACAGCATGAGGCCTGTTCTGCACCTGTGGCATGACAATCAATAGGCCTGTTTACCGGTGAACGCATTCAACGTGCGTACCAGAATCACGAAATCCAGCCACAACGACCAGTTGTTGATGTACTCGATGTCGGAGTCCACCCGCTGGATCATCTGTTCGATGTCCTTGGTCTCGCCACGGAACCCGCGCACCTGGGCCAGGCCGGTCATGCCTGGCTTGATGTTGTGGCGAGCGAAGTAATCCACGATGTCCTGGGAATACAAGGTGTCGTGCTGCAAGGCATGCGGCCGTGGCCCGACCAGCGACATTTCGCCGGTCAGCACATTGAACAGCTGCGGCAGCTCATCGAGGCTGGTACGGCGGATGAAGGCCCCTACCCGCGTCAACCGCGGGTCGTTCTTCTGGGCTTGCTGCACCACACCGCCTTCGGGCTGGTGCACATGCATGCTTCTGAATTTCCAGATACGAAACGCCTCACCCGTCCAGCCGGTACGTTCCTGGCGGAAAAACACCGGGCCGCGACTGTCGAGCTTGATGGCCAGGGCAACGGCCAGCAATACCGGCGACGCACACAGCAGGATCAGCGCGGCCAGCACCCGGTCCTCGAGGTTTTTCAGGAACAGGCTCATGCCTGTGAGCGGGGTTTCCGACAAGGTCAGCACTGGAATGCCGGCAATTTCCCGCACGCTGTGGTTGATCAGGCGCAACGAGAAGATATCCGGTACCCAGTTCACCGCGATGCACTTGTCGAGCAGCTTGAAGTACACGTCGTTGATCACTTCCGAGCCGCCCAGCGGGGTCACCAGGTAGACCGTGCGGATGCCGTGGCGGGCGACCAATTCGTCAAGCTCGGCAATATGCCCGAGCACCGGCAAGCGCTGCTTGCCCTCGGCGCCCTCGCCTGCTTGCGGTTCAACCTTGTCGACCAATACACACCCCAGCACCCGCTCGCCAAACCACGGGTTGCTGCTGATTTTCTGGTAAAGGAAGTTGGCCAGGTCACCATTGCCAATGATCAGGGCATTGTCCAGGCGTGCATGTGCGGTGAAGCGTTTTTGCAGCTCACGCACGGCGAAGTGCAGGAACAATTGGGCGAAGTAACCGATGACGAACAGTTGGCCAACCAGCAGCCGGGAGTAGGTTTCGCTCTGTTTGGTCAGGAACGCCATGACCACCAGAAAGCAGAACGTGGCCGACCAGGCCTTGAACAGGCGGAAGGCCTTGATCGAAAGCCCGACGTTGGTGCGGTAGATCGCGTAATGATCATAAATGACCGCCAGTGCGCCGATCAGCAACAGCAGCATGATCACATAATCGGAGGTGATGTAGCCGAACTGGTCATAGATCAGGTACCAGGCGATACCCGTCACGGCAATGCCGTCGAGGCCGGCCTGGATGGCGTTGCTGACACTGCTTCGGCGCTGGAGTAAGGAGCGACTGCTTCTGGGTTCGAAAACCATTTCAGACCTCATCAATTGGAGCGTGGCAAGTGCCTTACAGCCAACAACCAGTCTTGAATCACAGCCTTGCAGCGCCGCACGCGGCAAAGCGCGCAGCGTCCAAACCATTGATATCAATGTAGCAGCCAGCTGCCACAGGCGGGCCCGGAATACGTGCTGCCACAGCTTTTGGCCGATTCACAGCGAGCGCCTGGCAGCAGCGCTCGCCCGCCGATGCAGCAACGTGCGCAGCAGAAACAGCGGGTTGCCCACCACGTAGCGCATGAACAGGCGCCTGGGCTCACGGCACAGCCGATACAGCCACTCGGCGCCGACCCCCCGCAGCCAGCCGGGGGCGCGGCTGACCTTGCCGCCGAGAAAGTCCAGGATCGCCCCACCACAGACGATCAGGCAGGGGCCGCTGATGCCGGCCAACTGTGCCGCGACCGCTTCCTGCTTGGGCATGCCCATGCCCAGCACGATCAGTTCCGGTTGATGCTCGTGCGCCAGTTGCAAGTAGGTATCGACAGTGGCAAAGCCATCGTGAACCGACACCGGCGCCACGCCGAAGGTGGCTGCGCAGTGCTGCACTGCTTGGTGCAGGTAGGGTTGCCGCGTACCCCAGAAGGCCACCTTACGCCCCCGGTAGGCCGCCAGCAGCCTGGGAATGAAATCGGTACCGTTCATGTTCAGGCCAGGCTCCAGGCCCAGGCGGCGGTAAAGGATCGCCATGCCGGAGCCATCGCGCAGCAGCACATCGGCCGCCGACAGCGCTTGGCAATAAGCCCCGTCGCGCACCACCAGGTTCATTGCGTGGGCGTTGACGAACCCCAACACCGTCGCTTTGTCCGGGGTGGTAAGGTGCTCGAGCAGGCGCTGCACGGCGTTTTCGTCGGCGACCACATGCAGCTGCCCGACCAGGCGCGCCCAGCGTTGCTGCCATTGCCGCTGGCTCATCAGTCGTCATCCCGTTTCGAGCGCACCCATTCAACCTGGCGCTTGATCAGAAAACCCAGGTACAGGGGGATTTTTCTGGCTGCGTAGAACGGTGCGTACAACAACACCGAGAACGGGATCAGCTCCCGACAGAAGCGCGCCCAGGCCACCACCACCGCCACGCCGAGCAACCCCAGCCCCAGCAGGGCGAACCCTGCAGGTGCCGCCAGCCCGGTTACCAGGTAAACCAGCCAGGTCAGCAGGTTGAACCCCAGCAGTGCCAACACCAGCAAGGCCAAGGGTGATACCACCAGGTCCAGGGTCATCGCCGCGAGGGCACCATTGCGCTGGGTGATGGCAGCCAGCGCCCGCTTGGGCCCATCGGCCAGCATCAATCCCAGGTGGCCGTGCTCCCAACGCGTACGCTGGCTGTTGAGGCCTTGCGGGCTGAGCGGGAACTGGCTGGTTACCAAGGCTTCGGGGCAGAACAGCGGCGGCTTGCCTTGCTGGCAAAGATCGAGCCCGAGTTTCACATCCTCGACCAGATGGCCGTTGGCCAGGTTGACCTGGCGCAGGTCGTGCCAGCCGAAGGCCATGCCGGCGCCCATCAGCTGGCAAGGCAAGCCCAACCGCGCCCAGCCACGCGGGCGAACCAGGTTTTTCACCCGCCAGGCAAATTCGGCGACCTGCACTTTCAGCCCGGCACCTGCGGGTGCCCGCATCAGGTACAGCGCCTGCACTGGGCGCGCCGTTTCACGGCAACGCCGAGCCAGGATATCGATGGCGCCCTCGTCAACCTGGCAATCGGCATCCACCACGATCACCACCTCAGGGGGCTGGCGCGCCAGATGGCGCACGCCGAAATCCAAGGCGTAGCCTTTGCCGCGCAATTGGGCGTCATACCGCTCCACCACTTCGGCCCCCGCTTCGCGGGCCAACTGCGCCGTGGTGTCGCAACAGTTGTCGGCCACTACCAGCAAGCGGTCACCCTCCAGCAGTTGCGGCACGATGCTCGCCAGGCTGGCCTGAATGATCGAGGCCTCATTGTGGGCCGGCACCAGCACCGCAAGCGTCGGCCGCGCCGTGTTGCACGGTGCCGGCCTGCGTGCGGGCAGGCAAGCCAGCAATACCTGCAGCGAAAACACCAACACCGGCACCAGGACGATGACCGTTAGCAGGCCCAGCAACCACCCTAATACACTTATCATGCGAATGCCTTGAAGTAGCCGGCCAGCCTGGCCGCCTCGGTGTCGATGTCGTGCCGTTGCAATACCCGCTCGTAGGCGGCCTGGCCCATGCGCTGCAACACCTCGGCAGGTTGCGCCAGGCACTCGGCCATGGCCGCTGCCAGCTCGTCCACTGCGCCTGCGGGGAACAGCCAGCCATTCTCGCCGGGCCGCACCAGCTCAGGGATCCCGGCAACAAACGTGGTCAGCACCGGGCGGCGCAAGGCCATGGCCTCCATGATCACCACCGGCAGGCCCTCGGCGAAGCTGGGCAATACCAGAGCGCGGGCAGCGAGGATTTCCTCGCGCACCTGTGCACTGCTGATCCAGCCAGTAATGCGTACGTGCTGCTGCAGGCCGTGGCGGGCAATCAAGGCCTCGATCTGCTCGCGCATTTCACCGTCACCGGCCAGCACCAGCTCAAAGGCCTGCGACTGGGCCGCCAGCTGGCGCGCGGCCTCCAGCAGCAACAACTGGCCCTTCTGTTCACACAAGCGCCCCACGCACACCAGGCGTGGCGCCACGGGCGCCTCTACCGCAGGTACCGCATGGAACGCGCGCTCCAGCCCGCAATGCACCACCTTGACCTTGGCCCAGTACTCGTGCGCCACCCAGCGCAACAGCTGGCTGCGCCCATACGAGCTGACCGCCGCGACAAAAGCGGCGCGCCGAACCTTTTCCCCCAGGTGCAGGAACTGTGGCTTGTCGAACTCTTCGGGGCCGTGCACGGTGAAACTGTAGGCCGGCCCGCCCAATATGTTGGCCAGCATGACCACTTCGGTAGAGTTGGTGCCAAAGTGCGCATGCACATGCTGCGCCTGCCCGGCCTGTAGCCACTGCAGCACCTGGCAGGCTTCGGCCAGATACACCAGGTGGTAGGGCCAGGCCCGGTCCGCTCGGCGGCCAAGCCGCAGTGCCAGCCACAGCGCCCGGCCAAAGCGCCGCGGCTGCGCGCGCAACACCTGCCACATGGGCCGCAACAGCTGCTTCAGCCCGCCTTGCAGCACGTAGCGGGTCTTGCCCCGCTCGGCCACGTCCTCGGCATCCTGCACCTCGGCGTCCCAGCCACGCAGTGCCAGGCGCTGCACCTCTATCCCTTGGCGCTCCAATGCCAGGATCTCGCGGCGGATAAAACTATGGCTGACCTTCGGGTACTGATTGATGAAATAAGCAATACGCATATGAACCCAGATCCAAACCCGCTTGATGACCAACCGCCCCAAGCAACCTTTACTTCAGGCTGTCAACTACCGGCGGCCTGCCTACTGCCGATGCACTCACAGCAAATGCATCCCCCTGTGTTCCTTGTAGTCCAAGGTTGGCACCATTGCTTGGCAAAGCTGCTTGCAAACAGTTGAATACATCGTCGAGCAATGCTTGGCGACGGCGATACATCGCCCGTTTCTTTGCCGGAATGTCGGCCTCGGCACGCTGCGCCGGCGCCAATGGCAGGCTGTAGAAATCGGCATGCTCTGAGGCGCTGGCACCATGCTCCTGCCAGATAGCATCGTAGTTGGCCGCCAGTTCCTGGCCCTTGTCACGGCCAAAATAAGCGTGGCGGTGATGCCGGCTGGCATCGTTCACGGCGTACAACCGGGCGACCCCCAAAGTTCTGGCCAGACACTTCAACGCTTCCAGCAGCAAGCTGCGCGGGCGCAACCCCTCGAAGTCCTTGGTCAGGTCGCGGTAGATGGCCAGCGAGGTGTCGCTGTCGATGCCTTTATGAATGCCCTGCACTGCGCCGATGTACAAACCGATGCCGGCCGCCCCCTGGCACAGGGTGAACGCCAGGGACGCCACACGCAACTCACCCTGGAACAGGTTGAGCACCAGCTCGCCTTCGCGCTTGAACCAGATCGGCCTGTCGAGCACCAGGCAGCAGCCCGGCGAATAGCTTCCCAGGTCACACAGGGTAAGGCTGTCGTCCCGGCCCAACAGCAACAGCCCAGGAAAATGCCGGGCCACCAGCTCGAAGTGCGAGGCGACTGCATCAAGGCGTTGCGGCGCTTGCCAGTGCTGGCTGATATAGGGCCATTGCACGACACCGATGCAGTCAACGCCCAACTGCTGCACCCCCGGCTGGCCCAGTGCCGCGGTCAGGCGCTGCAGGAAGGTGTTCAGTTGCGGCCAATGCCTGGCCATCTGCAGGCTCAACTTGTACTTGTTGTGCAATGCCCGCAACGAGTAACCGGGTTGCAGGGTAAACACGCTTTTCACGAGGGTGCCGAGCATCATGGGCCTCTCTCACTTGTACTCGATCAAAGCCGCTTTGCCAGCCGCCAGGCGGTGGCGCAGAAACTTCAGCTGGCCGAGCATTTCGGGGAACTTGCCCAGTACCAGAAACACGGCCTGCAGCCAGTTTTCGCGCGGCGACCTGTTGCCCCGCTGCGCCAGGCGCATGGCCTGCAACGGGTAGATCAACAACAACCCCAAGCCCCAGCCGCCCACCAGCAGGCAGGCCAGCACGATCGACACGGGAATGCCCAGGCCCCACACCCAGGCCCGGCGCGACTCGCGCAACCAGTGCCGCTCGGGCGGCTGCCCATGCAGATAGGCACCCTCGGCGTAGGCGTGCCCGGCACGCAGGCTGCGCCGCCACCATTGGCTGAACCGGGTCATGTTGGCGTCGTGCAAGGTCATCTCGGCATCCAGGCGCCAGATTTTCCAGCCCTTGGCGCGCAAGCGCACGCACAGCTCCGGTTCTTCCCCAGCGATCAGGTCAGGCCGAAAACCGCTCACAGCGGTGAAAGCGTCTACCCGCATCAACGCGTCACCGCCGCAGGCCTTGGCCTCGCCGATCGGGGTGTCCCATTCCAGGTCGCACAACAGGTTGTACACCGAGCGCTGCGCGAAGCGTTCGCGGCGCCGGCCACACACCACCGCCACCGCGGGGTGCGCGGCCAGAAACGCCTGGGCGGTGGCCAGCCAGCGGGCATCCACTTCGCAGTCGCCATCGACGAACTGCACCCACTGCATGGCTGGCAGCAACCGCTGCAACACGGCAAAGCCTTCGTTACGCGCCCTTGCCGCGGTGAACGGGGTGCTCATGTCCAACGCCAGCACCTCGACGCCCAAGGCGGCGGCCAGCTGTTGCGAACCGTCGCTGGAGCCCGAGTCTACATACACGACCTTGTCAGCCCCATGGGCCAGCGAGCGCAGGCAGCGCGCCAAACGCTGGCCCTCGTTGCGGCCAATGACCACCACGCCGATCTGCATCGCCAAGGGCCTCACTCGACCGCCGCCGAGGCGGCCAAGTGCCGGGCCTTGATGACTGCCGGTACACCGACAGCCAGGGAGTTATCTGGCACATCCGCCAGCACCACGGCATTGGCACCAATGATCACGTTGTTGCCGATGCGAATGCTGCCCAGTATTTTGGCGCCCGTACCAATGTCGACGTTGTTGCCGAACACCGGGGCAATGGGCTCGTCGACATTTTTCAGGCCCACCACCACGCCATTGCGGATGCGGCAGTCGTCGCCAAACCGGGCGTAGCCGCTGACCACGATGCCACCGAAATGGTCGATGACGAAATTGCGGCCGATCACCGCCTCGCAGGGCAGTTCCACCCCGGTGATGATCTGCACGAACTTGAACAGCACCTTGTACACCAGAGAGCACAGCTTGCGCAGCAGCGCCGGGCGCACACCGTAGCGCCAGCGGCCGAAGCGGTACACCAGCAATACCCAGAAGCCCTGGGCGCCCCAGTCGCCACCATGGGCCCGCAGGTCGGCGCGTATATTCTCGAACATGGCGATAGCTACCTTGTGGGTTGGCTGGCGTAACGGGTCTGCAACAGCAGTGACCAGGTCGCCCGGCAATGACGCCAGCAGGCCTGTATCGCGCCTCGGCCGCGTCGTTTCAACAGCGCTTTGAGTGCCAGCACCAAGTCGCCCACGGTCACCAGCAGCATATGCAACGCCAGCCCGGCCAAGCCATGGTGCTTGCGGAAATACAGCAGCTCGCTCTCGATCTGGTAAGCGGAAATCTGCCGGCTGGCAGCTTCCAATTCGGTGACTGACTTGGAGCTTTCACCCCCGATGTGGACCACCGTGGTATGTGGGTAGAACACCACTTTCCAGCCGGCCTGCTTGACCCGCTTGCAGTGGTCGACTTCCTCGTAATAAAGAAAGTAGCGCGGATCGAACAGGCCTACCTGGTCCAGCACTTCGCGGCGCACAAGGTAGAAGCAACCGGGCAACCAGTCGCATTCGCGGACCGAAGCGTGGTCCCAGTCCATGTCGTCGACCATTTTCAGCCCGGGGAAAAAGCGCCCCAGGCCAGTACGCCCGACGAAGACGTTCAGCGGCGTGGGAAAATAGCGGCAGCTGGGTTGCAGGTCCCCCTCTCGGCCCTCGAGGCGTACCCCCAGCACGCCGCAGTCCGGGTGGGCATCCATGTAGTCGAGGGTTTTTTGCAGGGAATCGGCGGCCACGAACGCATCGGTGTTGAGCAACAATGCATACTTGCCTTGCAGGTGGGCCAGCAACTGGTTGTTGGCACGGCCAAAACCTACGTTGTGCTTGTTGCTGAGCAACACTGCCTCTGGGCAAACCTCAGCCATACGCTGCAGCGAGTCGTCGACGGAGGCATTGTCCACCACCAGGTAACTGGCCAAGTGTTCGCTGCCTGCGCGGCGCAGCGCATCGAACATTGGCTGCAGCAACCCGGCGGTGTTGAAATTGACCACCATCACGTCCACCGGTTTGCTACCCATTATTGCCATCCCCGAAGAAGTACTGGCGCCTCTGCGCCATCAGTTGCGGCTCAACCGTGGGGTCGTAGGCACCGTCGCGCTGTTTGATCAGGTCGATCCACGGGTAGGCTTCGCAACGTGCCTCGACCCGTTTGACCAGCGCCTCGGTGGTGCAGATGAACACGGCCGGGTTGCCGCCGTAGACGGTGCCCGGTGGCACGTCCTTGGTGACCACCGCCCCTGCCGCGACGATGGACTCGGGACCGATGGTCACCCGCGGCATGATGATCGCACCGTGGCCGATGAAGCAGTTGTCCTTGATGTCGATGAAACCGACCGAATCAAGGTGTTTGCCAAACCGGTGTTCGATCAGCAAGACCACCCCGTCGTGGCCGATCAACGTGCAGTCCGACAACCCCACGCTGTTGCCGATACGCACCAGTGACGGGTCGAGGAACTTGCAGCCGGCATTAACGAAGAAGTTGTCGCCCACCGAATGAAAGTTGCCCCAGCGTTTGAGGTAGGCCCCCCACTCCAGCCCCGACGGCCTGCAGAACCGGCGGTAGAACGTGCCTCCGCGCCCGGTTGCATGTGCGTAATGTGCCACTGCCTTGCGTATCCATCCCATCATCCTTCCTGGCCTCGCGATCAATACGGCTGGAATGCCCTGAGGCGATGCGGTCTCGTTCTTCTAGATGCTGACCACTACGCACTCAACCTGTGTGCAACATGGTTCACGCGGCGGCGCCGCTCTGCGCCCTCATCTTCGCGTCAAGGTGGTCGGCCAGCCGCACGGCGAACTGCAACAGCGGCATGGTCGGATTGGAGGCGCCGCCCTTGGCAAAAATACTGCTGCCGGCGACATACAGGTTTTGCGTGCCGAATACCCTGCAGTTGCCGTCCACGACGCCCGTTTGCGCAGACGCGGCCATGCGCGTGGTGCCCATGTGGTGGGCATGGGGCGCCATTTTCAGCGGTATCGAGGTGTCATAGACAAACTCGTTGAGTTTGACGAAGCCCAGGCCCGTGTCGGCGAACTGCTTGGCCAGCTCCGTACCGATGCACTTGATGGTGTGCCGGTCATCAGCACTGAGCACCCAGTTCACGCTGACCTTCGGCACCCCCAGCGCGTCGTGCTCGTCGAGCAGTGAAATGCGGCTGTGCAGGTTGGGAAACTGCTCGATCATGGTACTGATCACGCCGTCACCGGGGCAGCTGAACTTGGCCACGAACTCGATCTTGCTGGAAATTCCCATGTCGCAGGCCAGGTTCTCGAGAAAATGCTTGACCTCGGCAGTGCGGCCATAGGTTTGCACATCGGCCAACAAGGCTGTGGTGACGTTGCCTTTGCCGGCCTGGTATTCAGCGAGGAAGGCATCGGTGGTGTAGTACTGGCGCGGCTCCGGGTCTTGCCCGGACTTGAGGATGAAGGTGCCCATCTCGATGTTCAGGTGCTCCATGAAGCACGCGCCAACCAGGCCTTCCTTGTTGACCACCCCCGCAGCCACCAGGGACTGGCTGTTGAGCAGCTGTCGGGCATTCTCGATGGCCCCCGTGGCCAGAATGAAGTTGCGGGCCACCAACCGCTGGCGATTGCGCTGGTAGTCCGACAGCACCACCGCCGCCAGGTGGCCGGATGCCTGATCGAACTCCAGGTCCACGCAGTTGCAATTGATGAACAGGTCCAGGCCCGGGGTCTGCTCCAGCGCCGTAGCGTATTTCTGGGCGAAGCGGGTCGGGGTGCTGAGCAGAAAACGGTCAGCTTCGAAGTCGCCACCCTCAAGCCCGGTGTTCAGTGCCCGAAAATCTGCCCCGGCGGGCAGGTCGACGATGTCCATGGCCACCGGCAGGTAAGGCTCGATCTCCGCATAGGCAATGGGCCAACCCGGCAACTCACCCGGTGGGGCCACGGCGAAGTCGGAAGCCGTGAAGGGCCGACACCGGCCGGCCCAATGGTTGGACGTGCCGCCCAGGTAACGCAGGCGGGTTTCCTCGGCATACAGCTCGAGGCCGGTCGAGGGGCAGGCGTACAGGGCTTGCGAATGCGGTGCGTACTCACGCCCCCCACCTTCGGCCAGCAACACGTTCCAGCCGGCTGCCGCCAGGCGCAGGCCAAGGGTGATCCCCGCAGGGCCGGCCCCGATGATGCAGAAATCGTAGTTGTCGCGCAGCGTTTTCTGCTGCTCATAGTCCTGGATCATGCTGGCTGGTCCCGGAAATAGCGGGACGGCAGTACCCAGCCGTTGATCACCACGAACCCTGGTTTTTCAACCGGTTTGCCAGCAAACACCGCCGTGGCGCCGAACGCCGCGCTGCCCACGCCCAGCAGCACGCAACTCTGGAGAAAGCCTCTACGACCCAACTGCGCAGTACAAAAAGTGAGCTTCCCCATGATCCTGTGACCTTTCCCCATGAAAGTTACACCCAGCACGCAGCCCTACAGCCAGTTGAAGAAGGCCGTCAGCAACGCCCCGCACAGCGCTCCCACCAGCAGCATCGGTAGCACCACCAGCTCACGTTTGAGGCTGAAGATGCCCAGCTTGCGATTGACATGAACAACCAGTACCAGCGTCGGCACCGTGTGCAGGGCCACCCCCCAGATCGCCCATTGCACCCCCCCCAGCGCCAGCAACAGCGGCAGTAGCCCCCACAGCGAAACCAGGCGGATGATGTTGTCCATGGCCTGGTACTTGGTGAGGCCCAACGCAATCCATACCTGATGAGCCAAGGTATAGCGCAATACGATGAAGGACAGCGAAAGAATTGCCAGCATTTGGCCAGCTTCCTGGTAGCGATCATCGTACATCCAGCCAATCAGCAGCGGGCTGGCAGTCAGGAAGCCCCCGCAAATGAACAGCACCAGCAGGTCGACCAGCAAACGGAAGCGGTAATACAGGGTCTTCAGACGCGCTTTGTCGTCGGCCCTGGCCGCCTCGCTGAACGCTGGCAGCGCCACGGCGCCGACGATCTTCATCAGCGCCGTCTGAACCGCGCCAAGGATGAGCACGGCAATGGAGTACACCCCCAATTGCGCCGCCGACATGCTGGCGCCAAACCAGATACGGTCACCGTACATGGCCAGTACGCCGACCATCGACGACAACAGGATCCAGCGGCCGAAGACGATCAGTTCGGTGAGTGCCGTACGGTCCCAGCGCAAGTGGTTGCGTGGCCCTTCCAATGCGGTGTGGCCCAGCACAGTCCAGGCCACCGCCGAGACCAGGCCCGCGATGACCAGGGCCCAGATCGAGTGGGTCAGCACGCCCAGTATCAGCATCACCACCAGCCCGGCCAGTTGCGAGGCCAGGTCGACCAGCACCACGCGCTTCTGCTGGAAGGTCCGCACCGCGACATCGATCTTGGTGGATTGGAAGCCCCATATCAGTGCCGACAGGCCGGTAACCGCCAACACCATCGGCAGCACAGGGGCGGCATAGGTGGAGTCTGCCGGCCACACCTCCTGGTACTGCGCCACCCAGGCCGCCAGGGCCAGCAGCAGCGTCAGGGCGAACAGCACGAAGCCGCGGATGATCTGCACGGTCCACGCCGTATTGAGAAAGTCCGGGTCGTCGCCACGGTGGCTCTGGATGATGTTCTGGCGCAGGCCAACATCGGAGAGCAGATGCAGGAGGACCGAAACGGTGGTGGCGATGACCATCACGCCGAACATTTCCGGCAGCAACAGCCGCGCCATGATCAGGTTGCCGCCGAGGCGCATGACCTGTGAAGCCACCTGCGAGACCAGATTCCACGACCCGGCCCGCATGGCCCGCTTGCGCAGGCTCGCGGAGGCTGACACATCAATCGACGGCATGAATTCATTCTCTGACTGATTGGCTAAAAGTCACTATAGTTTCAATTAGCCACGATGCTAGTGCCCTGGCCCGGAACTCAGCGCTTCGCTGCCTGGCGGCGTCTTGGGAACCCGGCCGGCGTTGCCACTCGCCCGAAGAGAACGTAGTTCCGCGACAGGGCAGCCGCCGTTTGCCCACCGAAGGAAAGGTGCACATAGCCGATGCCTGAACATTTTCGTGCGTTGATCGTCATTCTGTTTCTGGCGAGCGTGGTCTTCGTGTTGGCGCGGCGGCCGGCCACCGACCTGATTCCGCTCGGTGATTACAAGCGCAGGCGCAATTTGTGGTTCCTGCTTACCGTGCTGGCGTTCGTCTCGCACAGCTTCTGGCTGTACCTGGCCGCAGGTGCGGCCATCCTGTTGCTGGCACGGCGCCGCGAGCACAACCCCATGGCGCTGTTCTACATGCTGTTGTTCCTGATCCCGCCGGCCTCGGTGCAAGTGCCAGGGTTCGGCGTGGTCAATTACCTGGTCGACCTGAACCACATTCGGCTGCTGACCCTGTGCGTGCTGCTGCCGGCTGCGCTGGAGCTGCGCCGGCAACCCGACACTGTGCGCTTTGGGCGCACCTGGGCCGACCGGCTGCTGGCCGCCGGGCTGGTGCTGATGAGCGTGCTGTACCTGCGCGAGACCACCCTGACCGATACCTTGCGCCAGGCCCTGTACCTGTATGTCGACGTATTCCTGCCGTACTACGTGGCCAGCCGTGGCCTGCGCCAGCTCAGCGACTTCAAGGACGCGATGTTGGCGTTCGTGCTCACCTCGTTCGTCATGGCCCTGATCGCGGTTGCCGAATACGTGCGCCACTGGTTGCTGTACAGCGCCTTGGTCGACGCCATGGGCGTGCCTTGGAGCATGTCCGGCTACCTGAGCCGTGGCGGCGCCCTGCGCGCCAGTGTCACCACCGGCCAGGCGATTGCCCTGGGCTATGTGATGAGCGTGGCGATCGGCCTGTTCCTGTTCGTGCAGGGTTACGTGCAGCGGCCCTTGCACAGGGCCATGGGCGCCCTGCTGCTGGCGGCCGGCCTGTTCGCGCCGTTGTCCCGTGGGCCGTGGATAGGCGCAGTGGTCATCGTGGTGGTGTTCATCGCGCTGGGCAAAGGTGCGGTCAGGCGCCTGGCGCTGCTAGGGGCGGCCGGCATGCTCGCGTTGCCGTTGCTGACGGTGGTGCCGGGCGGTGACAAGGTGCTGGACCTGCTGCCCTACATCGGCAATATCGAAAAGGAAAACATCACCTATCGCGAGCGGCTGATGGACAACTCGTGGATCGTCATCCAGCGCAATCCGCTGTTCGGCTCGTTCGACTTCCGCAACACCCCGGAAATGCAGGCGATGATCCAGGGTGAAGGCATCATCGACATCGTCAACACCTACATCAACCTGGCGCTGCGCGTGGGGCTGGTCGGGCTTGGCCTGTTCGTGGCGTTCTTTGCCGTGGTGCTGCACGGTATCCGCAAGGCGATGCGCAGTTTCCCGGACAAGGACGACGAACGACGACAGCTTGGCCGCGTGTTGCTGGCAACGCTGATCGGCATCCTGGTGATCATCTTCACCGTCAGCAGTATCACCTTCATCCCCGTGGTGTACTGGTCGATCGCCGGTCTGGGCGTGGCCTACACCCAGATGGTGCGGCGGCTGCATGCCAGCCCCGCGGTGGCACTGGCCGAACCCGACCTCCAACCCAGGTAATGCTCATGAATGCGCTCGCCCTGCGTGGTTTCATCCGCCTTTCGGCCTTCGCCAGCCTGGTCTTGCTGCCATTGCCGGGCTGGGCGTCTGCCTGGCAGGTCAGTGTCGACGAGCACACTGGCTTGCCCACCGTAAGCCGTGGTGGCGGCCCGGTGATGAAAGCCAAGTTCGATTTCTGGGCCGCCAACTGGAGCTGGACCGGCTTCTACACCGACGTCAAGGTCAATGGGCCGTACCACTACACCCTGCTGGGCAAGAACAAGGAACTGGACTTCGACCTGGCCGCGGATATCCGCAAGGAGCAGGCGCAAACCCTGAGCTGGACCTTCGACCTCGATGCACACAGCCGCAAGGCCGGGGTGATGGGGGGCGGCATGGTGTTCCAGTTCGATCCTGCGCAAATCACCGGCGCCATGGGCGCCCCGCAATTGCTGCCAGGCAACCGCGGCTGGTGGTGGGGCAACGCCGAGCAGGGCCGGCGCATCGAAATGCGCTTCGAGCCGCCCTTGGCCAAGGTGTATTTCGAGCGTGGCAACCCGTCTGAGCTGCGCGCGTTTCTGTACCAGGACCCGATCACTGCCGGCAAGCAACAGCTCAAGGCCGTGCTCAACCTGACCGGGGACATCGAGCTCGCACCCACTGCCACCGAACGCTTCGGCCTGGCCGACCCGGCCAGCTGGCCAGACGACCAGTTGGACTGGCGCAGCGCGCCGGTAGACTTTTCGTTCCTCAACGCAGCAGAAAAACCCGCTGGCAAGCGTGGCTTCGTCAAGGCGGTCGGCGAGCAACTGGTGTTTGCCGACAACACCGCCGTGCGGTTCTGGGGCACCAACCTGTCGGCCTATGCGTTGTTCAAAAGCCCCGACGAGGAGATCCGCCAGCAGGCCAAACGCTTGTCGGCCCTGGGTTTCAACCTGGTCCGCCTGCATCATCACGATTCACCCTGGGTCAGCCCCAATGTGTTTGGCGACGGTACCCTGGTGCGCGACACCCAGCAGCTCAGCGCCGAATCGCTGCGCAAGCTGGACCTGTGGATCAAAGCACTCAAGGACGAGGGTATCTACATCTGGCTGGACATGCATGTGCAGCGGGCGCTCACTGCCAACGACAATATCGAAGACTTCGACGAACTGGCCAAAGGCGAAGCGCGCATCGACCTGAAGGGCTACGCCTACGTCAACCGCAGTATTCAGCAGGCAATGAAACGCTTCGCCGAGCAGTACCTGACCCACGTCAACCCATACACGGGGCTGGCCTACAAAGATGACCCGGCCATTGCCGCCGTGCTGATCACCAACGAGAACGACCTGACTCAGCACTACGGCAATGCCCTGATGCCGAACAAGGATGTGCCGCGCCACAGCGAACGCTACATGGCGGCCGCCAAGGCCTTCGCCAAACAGTACGACCTGCCCGCCGACCTGACTTGGCGTGCCTGGGAGCATGGGCCATCGAAGCTGTTCCTCAACGAGCTGGAACAGCGCTTCAATGCCGACATGATCACCCACCTGCGCAGCGTGGGCGTAAAAGTGCCGATCGCCACCACCAGCACCTGGGGCGGCAACGGCCTGAGTGCGCTGCCGGCACTGAGCGTTGGCGATGTGATCGACGCCCATAGCTATGGTGACATGGGGCAACTGGAGAAAAACCCGCTGACCAGCGACGGCATGATCGACTGGATCGGCGCCGCCCAGGTGGTCGGCAAGCCATTGACCGTCACCGAGTGGAACGCCGAGCCGTTCCCGCTGCCAGACCGTCACTCGCTGCCACTGTACGTGGCCGCTACCGCCAGCCACCAAGGCTGGGACGCCCTGATGCAATATGCCTACAGCCAACAGGCGTTCAACCCGGGTTGGCGCACGGCAGACAACTGGCACGCCTACAACGACCCTGGCATGCTCGCCACCCTGCCCGCTGCCGCCCTGCTCTATCGCCGAGGCGACGTGAAGCCGGCCACCACCGACTATGTATTCGCCCCGACGGCCGCCACCCTGTACAACCAGGAAATCACCCCGCGCAATTCGCCACTGCTGCGTACTGCCATGGAAAAGGGCCGCTTGCAGATCGCCCTGCCGCAAACGCCGCAACTGCCCTGGCTGAAACCTGCTGCCATTCCAAGCGGCGCGCACGTGCTGCAAGACCCCGGTGAATCGCTGCTGCCGGCGGATGCCAGCGAATCGACCACCGACACGGGCGAGCTCAGGCGTAACTGGCAACAAGGCCTTTACACCATCGACACGCCGCTCACCCAGGCCGCCACCGGCTGGCTAGGGGGGCGTTCGATCAGCCTGGGCGCTGTGCAGGTGCAGGCGACTACGCCCTATGCCAGTGTCGTGGTGCAGAGCCTGGACGACAAGCCGCTGGGGCAGTCGCGGGACCTGCTGGTGTCGCTGGGCACCCGGGCCATGCCCAAGCCCGATGACAAGACACCGTTCAATGTCGAGCCGCTGGAAGGCCGCCTGACCATCCAGGCCCCTGCCGGCCTGAAGCTGTACGCCCGCGATGCACAGGCGCAGTTGAAGGCGCTGCCTGTGGCCTACGACAACGGGCACTACACCCTGACCTTCGACGGCAGCTACATGTCCAACTGGCTGTTCTTGAAATAGGGCACATGGCCATCTACGCTCGATTCACTGCGTCGCTAAAACAGCAGGTCACAGGGGGTGCGCATGAAATGCCTGGTTGTCGGTGGCGCCGGCTACATTGGCTCACACATGGTCAAGCACCTGCAGGGCGCTGGCCATGAGGTGGTGGTGGCGGACCTGATATCACCTGGCCCCGGGGTTCAATGGGCCAAGCTGGACATTGCCGACGAAGCCGCACTGGATGTGTTGTTCGGTGTTGTGCGGTTCGACGCGGTGTTTCACTTTGCCTCGTTCATTCAGGTGGGTGAGTCGGTCAGCGCGCCAGGTAAGTATTACCAGAACAATGTGGCTGCCACCCTTGCGCTGCTGCAGGCCATGGTCAACGCCGGCATCAAGTACCTGGTGTTTTCGTCGAGCGCTGCGGTGTACGGCAACCCGCTGTATGTGCCCATTGACGAAGCGCATGGCAAGCAGCCAATCAACCCCTATGGCTTGAGCAAATGGATGGTCGAGCAGATTCTCGAGGACTTCGACCGTGCCTACGGTTTGAAGTCGGTCTGCCTGCGCTATTTCAACGCTGCCGGCGCCGACCCGGAGGGCCAGTTGGGTGAGCGGCATGAACCGGAAACCCACCTGATCCCGTTGATCCTGCAGGCGGCATCGGGGCGGCGTGAAGCGGTCACGGTATTTGGCCGCGACTACGACACCCCGGACGGCACCTGTATCCGCGATTATGTGCATGTGTCGGACCTGGCCACGGCGCATGCGTTGGCGGTGGACTACCTGCTGGCGGGTGGGGAGCGTACTGCGTTCAATCTGGGCAACGGCCTGGGGTTTTCGGTGCAGCAGGTGATCGATACGGCGCGTGGGGTAACCGGGCGACAGATCGACACGCTGGACGCCCCCCGCCGCGCCGGCGACCCGCCGCGGTTGGTGGCCGATGCCAGCAGAGCGTTGCAAGTGCTGGGCTGGCGGCCGGAGTTCGCCGCGTTGGAGCAGATCGTGCGGCATGCGTGGCAGTGGGAGTTGCAGTATCCCTGGGCCATGCGCCAAGGGCGGCAGCCGTGAACAGCACGGGCCGCGTTCGTCGTTAGCCACAGCGACACCGCCCGTCGTAGGAGCGGGTTCACCCGCGAAGAGGCCGGACCTGCCGGCATGATTTCCTGGCCATACACCATTGCAGCCGCCACCGCATTCGCGGGTAAACCCGCTCCTACACTGGTCGGTGATGGCTGCCTAACCCGGATCGGCACGGCCCGTTGTGGGCGCGGGTTCACCCGCGAAGAGGCCGGACCTGCCGGCAAGATTTCCTGGCCATTCACCATCGCAGCCGCCACCGCATTCGTGGGTAAACCCGCTCCTACACTGGTCGGTGATGGCTACCTAACCCGGATCGGCACGGCCCGTTGTGGGCGCGGGTTCACGCGCGAAGAGGCCGTACCTGCCGGCAAAATTCCCTGGCCATTCATCGTTGCACCCGCCACCCCATTTGCGGGTCGATGGTGGCGAAATATCTCGGATCAACATCGCCCGTCGTAGGAGCGGGTTCACCCGCGAAGAGGCCGGACCTGCCGGCAAAATTCCCTGGCCATTCACCGTTGCACCCGCCACCGCATTTGCGGGTCGATGGTGGCGAAATATCTCGGATCAACATCGCCCGTCGTAGGAGCGGGTTCACCCGCGAAGAGGCCGGACCTGCCGGCAAAATTCCCTGGCCATTCACCGTTGCACCCGCCACCGCATTTGCGGGTCGATGGTGGCGAAATATCTCGGATCAACATCGCCCGTCGTAGGAGCGGGTTCACCCGCGAAGAGGCCGGACCTGCCGGCAAAATTCCCTGGCCATTCA
>Ga0308157_10001302_pt1 | contig 53934 bp, 41 predicted proteins | sample PhyBR1_FD_201035 | JGI IMG/M metagenome (GOLD analysis project Ga0308157, IMG submission 201035) | Phyllosphere microbial communities from UC Gill Tract Community Farm, Albany, California, United States - DLSLB.R1 | ecosystem: Host-associated > Plants > Phyllosphere > Unclassified | place: USA...
TCGCGCAAGACGACCACCGATCCAGGCATGGACAAATAAAAAGCCAGACCGGCTGACGCCTCGTCTGGCTTTTTGTTGTCTGGTCGGGGTGAGAGGATTCGAACCTCCGGCCTCTACGTCCCGAACGACCTAACAGCATCAATAGACCCGCTCCGTTGACGGGTCTAGCCATTATAAATCAATGGGTTGCGCTTGGCTGCGTTTAGATTCGCGTAGCTTCGCGCAAGAGTTCCCGGCACGAATTTGCCACGAATTTTGGTTCGGTGGGAGTCGGGAACCACTATTTAGGAAAGCATGGCGTCCAACTTTTCCTGGTCTCGAGCGCGACGCTTTTCAAGTTCAGTCTTTGGCGCTTTGGCTGCCACTTTGGACTTGCGGCCGTGTTCCTCATTGGTGGGGAGCGCGTAGCTTTGGGCAACCAAGTCATCCTGAGCATCAACGGTGCTCAGGCGTAAGTCGAGCCAGGAGAAGAACACGCTGGGATGCCAATAGACTCGGTTTCCCAACTTCTTTGGTGACGGAAGAGTACCGTCGTTCACCCAGTTTTCGACTGTGCGTAGGGACAGTCCAAGTACGCCGGCGATGTCGTCTTTGGTTAATGGTTTGAAGGGGTTTGTCATGCTGGAACTCCATAGGTTGAGGTCCTATGTGTACACACCTATTTTATCCGCACGGTCCTAGGGTTTGCAGGTACGCGAAACTGCATGCAAGAGAGCGCAACTACTCACATCAAAACCTTCGACCCGCGATATGTCTGCCATTGGTCAGATGATGTATAACAGGCGGCGATGTATAGCTGACTTTCCCTTTGAACTTGCTCTCGGCAGGACAGGATAGGAGCTTGAACGTCATCTGAGGGAGACTTTTTCACCTGTCCGCGAGGCAATGTCTCCCTCCAGCCCGAACCCCAGTAGCCGTTCGCAACAGCGAGCTCAACGGCGCTTTGCCCCTTTCAAGACATCAGCGAACGACTGACCAGGGTCATGGCGTGGTGCGGCCTTTGGCGGCCAAGCCTCTCTGCCGAGCACTTCCACAATCGACGGAACTCGTGGCGGTGTATCAGCTGTGGCCCCAAGCGCAGCCGTTATAACCTCATCGAGCCGGCCCGCACGGAGGGCGTCGAGCGGCGTTTCGCCGAGCGAGGTCCTCGCCGTCGTATAAAACAGATATTGTGACCGTGGATGAAGGAGAGCCAGCGTACGCGTGACTCGCTCTACATGCTCACGCTTGATGCCAGGCTCTGCGTAAAACGCGGGGTAATAGCTACGGCCGCCTGGGCCAGTGATTGCAAACACTCGGCATTCCTCTAGCGCGTCGTCGAGCCAGTCGACATCTACTTCGAGAACGTCGCAAAACTCGTCTGCAGTAAGCAGCTCTTTGCTCTCAATTTGCCGCTTCACAGTCGCCGCAGCGCGCACCTGAGCTTCTGCCATATGCGCGTCGCCGGCCGCAATCGACTCGGGTGTTGGCGACTGCGAGCGTGGAGTTTCCATTTGCGCGAACGCGTTGGCGGCGATGCGTTCCTCTTCTTGAGCGACAGCCCACTCTGCTGGCGTAGGAATGGGAGCATAGTCAGGCCAATCCGCTGGCAGGTAATCTGGCAATTTTCTCGACATAGCACCCCCTTGGTTGGTGATTCAGTCTAGGGCCGGGGGGGGCGCTCGGTCAAGGCGCCGGCTCAGCACTGGCACAAGTGAGCTTGACCCCGGGCCGACGGCTGGCGCTCGCGTCGGCTCTGTTGACGATTGAATCGAACGCTCTGCCACGGGTTTGTCCTGCACTAAACTACTCTGCCACGGCAAATTGCTGACGAAAAATAGCTCAGAGCGCTAACTGAGTAAGAGTGGCAACCAGCGGGTCAGCAGCACGTCCATACATCGTCGAGCTACAATCGTACGTTGTCGAAAAGGGATGGCGATATGGGGAAGGTAATCAGTCAGTTCTTCTCAGATTTGGGGTACCCCCTTCGGAACATGCGTTGGTCGTGGGGCGCGTAAGGGAAACTCTATATTGCTGCGTACCTAAGACGACGAATATGCCTTCAAAGAGCGGAAGTTAAGAGTCCTAGATATTGAGGACGCCGACCAACGGTTCGATTCGTTTGGTCTGGACGAGCGCATCGTCCAACTTAAGGCCCTATGGGAAGGAAACGTCGCCGGCAACACCGTTATCGCAACGGCAAAGGACAAGAACGCTCGTCCGCGCGAAATCATTGCGTACCGGGACGATGCTGTATTCGCGCTCTCCCGGCTTGAACAAAATCCCAACGGGGATATTGTCGCAATCGTCGGCGGCATTGTTCCCCTCTCTGAATTAGCACTACACGCACAGACCCACCGGACTGCGCAGGCGCAAGGCGACTTCCCCGTAGGCGAAGAGCAGCGCTCAGGGCTGTCCACTGACACGTACAAGGAGAAGATTCCCGCTATCCGCGCTTGGCTTATTGAAATTTGCCACGCCCGAGGGACCGTAACGTATTCGGACGTCATGAACCGCTTTGCGCTGACGTTCTACCCTTTGCGCAATGCAATGAGTCGTCTTGGTCACGAATGCAAGGGCGCCAAGGAACCTATTATCACGGCACTCATCCTTGATAAGGATACCCGACGCTGCTCCCAAGGGCTATTCGACGAGTTCCAGATTGATGACGATGTATTGGAGCGGAAGCGGTGCTACGCTCACTGGGCGCCCACAGTCGCAGACGCATCGCCCGCGGTAGTTGCCCCATTACTGAGCATCCACCTGGGCAAGCCCAACGATGAGTTTGAGCAGCGCGGCACGATTCGCCCAGGTGCAGGGGCGCCCGGAGCAAGGTGTATTCCGAGATGCGGTCTTCCGAGCCTGTGGTGGCCAGTGTGTTGTGAGCGGATGCACCGTCCCTGAGGCTTTGGAAGCTGCCCACATGCTTGGCCGCGATTGGTGCCAAGGGCACAATCGCGCGGCTGATGGCATTTTGCTGCGCCGGGACCTGCACAACTTGTACGAGCGTGGGCTGTTGCGGATTAGTGATACTGGCGAAGTGGAATTGTCAGATGAACTGCTTGCTTACTACGGTAAATTCAATGGAGTTACGGTCACCTTGAACGGCTGGGTCAATGCGTGACCAAGTAGCGCGTGAAACGTAGAAGGTGGTCTGCGGGGTGTCACGTTATTCCAGAGCTAAATCTAAATTTCCACCTGCGAGATATTTCAAGAGGAGTGGATAGGCAGAGAAGTCAGAGCTTGAACAATCAATAGCCGGCTTGGGGCAACGCAGATTTAGGGTGAAGCTCCCCCAGGGCAACGCAGATTCAGGGTGAAGCACCTCGCAGGGCAACGCAGATTCAGGGTGAAGGCCCAGGGCAGCGCAGATTCAGGGTGAAGCTCCTCCCAAGGCAACGCAGATTTAGGGTGAAGCACCTCCCGAGGCAACGCAGATTCAGGGTGAAGCTACGCAGCGCTATGGTTGAAGCTGGCCGAGTGCACAGGGAGGCCACGAGTGAAATGGCGTACTGCTGAGAAGGCAACACCGTTCTAGGGCGAAACTCACGCAGATTTAGGGTGAAGTAGCGTGTAGCCGACCTTATCGTCCATCCATGCGGTTGCAGCCCCCTCAATTTTGGGGCGACATAGACTGTGCAGATTGTCACGGAGCTGTGCCGGCCCGCAGTGCCTCGTCTCGTCGTGTTCAGCCAGGCGTCGCACACGAACTTGACAGTCGAAATGGCTGGGCACATCCCGGCCGCCGCACCAACTGATAGAGCACGGCTGGCTTTCCGCATGATGTACCGCAAATCCTCATTCGTGGCTTGGCCCTGCGCCAAATGCTTGGTCGCACAAACCACGATGCAGTTTTTAAACTTGACGCCTTGAGCGTCGAAATCCTTACCACAGCTATTCGGAGCGAATAGTGAAAACCAAGCACACCATCATAAGCCTGACCTCCAGCCTCGACGCCATCCGCGTCGCGGCCCGGTCCCATAGTGGGCAGCTCGCCGTGCTGGCCACACAACCAGCGCCAGCCACCCTATGCCGGCCGCCAAGGCCGCCACGAATTTAGTGCAACGTACGGCTAACGCCCGAGGCCCGTCACCGCATCCACGCCATAGCCTACAGCCGCCATGTGTCGGAACAGTAGCCCACCCTTACAAACACAAACGGCACCCGAGGGTGCCGTTGTTATTTACGCTGCTTCGTCGGCGGAAATTCCTCGTCCGAAGTCGGCTGGGGTGTATCCAGCCTTTTCATACTTCTCGAAGGACTCGGCCATTCGCGCGCCATCGAACTTGTTGACCTTATGCTCTTCTTCCATTCTTTCGAGCGCGGCCTGAATGTTGCGGGTGAAAGCCAATTCTTTGCGTACGTCGCTGCCGGCCTCAATCATCTCGAGCGTCTCACTCAACACTGCGCCGAGCGCTTTCACGTAGCCTAGCGCGCGCACTTCGTTCCCCGAAAGGATATTCCCTGAAATGTCTTGGCACAGTGCAGCTGCCAGGGAAACACCTTTCTTAACTTGACTCTTACCCATTACGTTCCTCGCTATGATATTGCCACACGACAACATCAGGATTCTAAACGGAAAACCTCTTTGTCTCGAATGTTTACTATGCCGGGATAGATAAACAACAGTTCTTTGCTGCGTGCTTGCTAGCAAATGTTAAGCGCTCTGAGTGCAGCATGCGGGTCGAGGGCGCGATGAAAACGAAGACTTGCATGAACAACAGCGAGAAGAATTCGCTTGTCGATACAGTGACCGCCATCGAAGTTATCCTGTTGCAGATGCCTCGGGTACTGTTGGCTGGACGGCCTGAAGAATCTGGCGCCAAACGCTTTAGTCTGCCAGCTACCTCATCGCTCATTGCTCTTTTTCACGATGGAGCCTGGTAACTGCTTTCACGCGTTTCACGATTTAGCCTAAATTTGTTGAAGAGATTTGCGACAGCTTCGTGGGCATCTCATCCCCTAAGGCTCGGCCGCGGCCCAGCGTGAACGGCCCGCCGAGTGCACTGCGGAATCTACCTCTTGCGCCGGCGTCAGCCCTACCGCCACCTTCGTTTGCACCCTTGCGCCGGCGCAAGGCCCCCTGCCACTGCTGGAAGCTGCTGGCCCAGCTGGCTCACCCCTGATACGCGCCCTTGCGCTGGCGTCAGCCCTAACCACTATCCAGCACCCTCGTCCACCCTTGCGGCGCAAGACCTCCAACTGCTGGGAGCCTGCAGAGCCTGCTCACCCCTGATACGCACCCTTGCGCCGGCGCAAGAACGCCGAAACCCACTTCGAAAGCAATAGGTGCCTCTGCGTTATGCAAGAGTCCGGGCTATTGCCAGCGAGGCCAGCACGAAACATTGAAAACAATAAGGGTTCCTCCGAGATGGCAGCACTACAAAACCGCTACCTTGCGCCGGCGCAAGGGGCGAGGAACATATTGTTAAAAACAAGAGGAGCTCGGACGGAGAGGGCAGCACTATCGGGCCGCAGCACGCGGAGGGAGGGGAGGGACCAACGCATTGAACACAAAGGTGTGAGAATTGCCGCACTTCGTGGTGCTTGCGCCGGCGCAAGGGCGCTGCTCGAGTGGTGGGGCTAAGGTTAGGTCGAAACAAAAGGTATAGGGGTAAGCCGACGATTGAGCAGCTCGGGAGGCTTCTGTTGGAGTTGGTTGGGGTATGAAACGTTTAGACACGACTGCACGAAGAAAAGCCCGCTTGCGCAGGCCTGGGTGAGTCATTGACACCCTGCATACGGCATGTAACGCGCATATGACTGCAGGCTTGCATTCTCCTATGTCGGACTTTAGGCGCGCTCACACGAGGCGTGAAAATCGAGTAATTTTCAGACATTAAGCCAGCGAATCGAACAGTTTTCAGACATTCGCGTCGGATTCAAGGGATGAGTGGGGCACTTTTCAGACATTCGCGACTGCATCAGGGCAGCGTTACAATGAACCATGGAGATATGCTACCTCGACTTTGACGGCGTGCTGCACGACGATGCTGTGTACTACAGCGCCGCCAGCGGCATCCACGTCGCTACTTCAGGACGAAGGTTGTTCGAGTGGATGCACATCCTCGAAGAACTGCTCGCACCGCATGCGACGCGCATCGTGTTATCGACAACTTGGGTGCGCCATCGAAGCTTTGACTTTGCAATGCGCAAACTGTCGCCGGCGCTTCAGGCGCGGGTAATCGGCGCTACGTTCGATATTCGTGAAACGCAGAAGCTCGAATTCGACTTAATGAGCCGAGGCGCTCAAGTGCTCGCTGACGTCGAGCGGCGCCGGCCAGCGTCTTGGTTTGCGATAGACAATGACTCCGCTGGCTGGCCTACTACAGCGCGTCCCAGGCTTGTACTCACAGATGACCGCCTTGGCTTGAGCGAAGAGCGCGTGCAAGCTGCTATCAAAGCGATTCTCACGAGCTAGAGACGTGGTTGGTGCGCATGGCAGGCTTATTCACAAAACGATGCCGTTCAGCGGCGCGAGCGCCCAAATTCAGCAATGCGCCGGCGAACCGACTCAACGCGCTGTGTCCAAAAGCCACAAGACGTAACTTGATAGCTCGCCACTCTCCTTAAACATTGCTAGAATGCATCGTTATATCCAAAACTAAAAAGCGGTAGCGTTACCTGAAGTTGATTCGCTATATAAGCAGGACAGTAGTTCTTCAGGCAGCGAACCTCAGATGCTGAGCATACATACCAACACGGCTACAAACGCAGGACTTGCTGCAATGAGCCATACGTCGCGAAACCTGGCCACCTCCATGACCCGGTTAAGCACGGGCTATCGTATCAATTCGGCTATGGACGACGCAGCCGGCCTGCAAATCGCAACACGCCTAAATGCCCAGAACAGCGGGACGAAGGTAGCGATGCGCAACATCCAGAATGGCATTTCGATGCTGCAAACCTTCGACAGTGTCGTTGGCAGCCTCATTGACGTGTACACCCGTATGAAGGACTTGGCCACCCAAGCCGCCGATGGGTCGACCACGCTCGATGACAAGGCAGCCATCGAGATGGAGTTCGAGGAGCTGTATTCGCACCACTGGCAGTTGATGGCGACGAAGTACAACGATGAAGGGTTGATTCTCGATTCTTCCACTGGAAGCAACGATAGCAAGCTGCTGCACCCTGTTACCTTCCAAATCGGCGCGTCGTCGGAAGAAAAGATGACCATCGACCTCTTCCAAACCATTCCCGTGTCGTCGTTGTCAAGCACCTGGGGTGGCTGGGGGGTCAACACTGACCTTCACGACCTCATCACGAACCGGGCCGGCGAAGCCATCGCCAGCTTAGAAACAGGTATCAACGGTTGGGCATCCCTCCGTTCCGCTATTGGCGCCGCCGCGAATCGCCTTGAGCATGCGTACAACAACGCGGCTCAAATGTCTATGAACTCGGAGGTAGCTCACGGTCGTCTCATGGACACTGACTTTGCTAATGAAACGGCAAATCTGACCAAAAACCAGATGCTTATGCAAGCCGGCACTGCCATGTTAAAAGAGCAAGGCAATGCCTCTAGGCTGATAATTAGTTTACTGCAGTGACATATTTAGTAGTGTTTTGAACGCCAAGTCCACTGGCTCACTAACGGCGGTGTAGTTGATTCATATCGCCCACTTTGCGCTGGCGCAAGCCGCCGTAATACCCGCTTTTCGTCGCACAAGCCATTCGCCCTGGGCTGGCGGAAGCCGTTGTGCCGCCCCTTGAGCCGAAACCTTGCGCCGACACAAGCCGCCGTGTTACCCCGCTTTTCGCGGCATGAGCCATTGGCCTTGCGCCGGCGCAAGCTGTTGTGTCGCCCACTTTGAGCCGCCCGAGCCGCAACCTTGCGCCTGCCCAAGCCGCCGTATTGCCCGTTTTCGCCGCACGAGCCATTCGTCTTGCGCCGGCGCAAGCCGTTGTATCGCCACTTTGCGCCGAGCGAGTGTCGCCCACTTTGCGCCGCCCGAGCGGCAGTCCTTGCGCCGTTGCAAGCCGTCGTGTCGCCCGCTTTGCGCCGGCGCGAGCCGCCATACTACCCGCTTGCGCCGGCGCAAGGCCGATGCGACTGCCGAATGCACGCCGGGTCGGCTTAGTCCCGCTTCGGCACGAGGCCGGCCAGAGCCCCCTTGACCCTACTTTGTTCCCGATGCCCTTTGCCGCTTCGCGGCAGTTCCATCCGGCCAAGCTAAAACCCGAAAGCTCGCCGCAGACGCGCAGCGTGGGACGGGTACGACTGGCCAATACTCAGGAGGATTTACGGGCGAGACCCCAGGCGATGGTCTGAAGCGGCCTTGGTCTTTGGGGCGGGCGAAGCACGCAAGAAAATACGAGATGATGCGAAGCAGCGTCACCGACGTGCTGCCCTCTCCGCCACTTGGCGCGCGTTCTCCGGCTAGGCTACTTCGCGCAATGAGCCTGTACGCTCTTTGTCGACAACTTCACGTAGCGGGCGCAAGCGATGCGGGTAGTACAGCATCCCGGCTTCGCCGGGGACAATACCCCTTTTTGTTTCAACGCTGTATTAGTACTGCCTCCGGGAGCGCACGCTCGACATCAGCCCTCGCACTCACGACCGCATCCAGCTCTGACGCTGCCTCACGCCTGAACTCAAGGCACAACTGCCCGGGACGTCCAAGGCCCACGAGCGCATCTGTGCACGCCGCCGCGGCTAAGCGCTCAAGCGCGTCATCTACATTGTTCTCAATGCTGTATCTAAGTGTGAACTCGTACTCCACCGCGGCGTCCTGTAGTTCTGCCCCCGAGCATACTGCGCCTTGCTGTCCTCGTAAGCCATAAGCCATAAAAATCTGCATTCTAAACTCTCGCCGATATGCAGCGCCAGCATTGAAAGCAATAGGGGAGTCCCGCCACCTTGCGCCGGCGCAAGAACGCCACACCCCTGATTTGAAAGCAATCGTGCGCCTCTGCGATGTGCAAGAGTCCAGACTACTTCCGGAGAGAGCCGCACCAGACATTGAAAACAAAGGGGTTTTTACGGGAGGGCAGCACTACAGGGCGCAGCCTTGCGCCGGCGCAAGCATGCAGCACTCGACACTACGGCCCGCCAAAAAATCAGCATCGAAACCTCGGCCTTGCGCCGACGCCTACGGGTGGTACGCCGCTACTACTGCCCGTTAGAACTCGCGCACCGAAATCCCGAGCTTGCACCGAAATCCTGAGCTTGCGCCGACGCAAGCATGCGGCAATTCGATTGTAGTCCGTAAAAAGAGTGCGGAACTTCGACTGCACGACCATCGAAAGTCAGCATCGAGACCTGCGCCTTGCGCCGGCGCAAGCGTGCGGCACTTCGACGACAGGGTGCCAAGAAGTGAGCACCGAGACCTCGGCCTTGCGCCGGCGCAAGCGTGCGGCACTTCGACAACGGGGCGCCAAGAAGTCAGCACCGACGTAGGCCTTGCGCCGGCGCAAGCATGCGGCACTCCGACGACAGGCCGCCAAGAAGTCAGCACCGAGACCCCGGCCTTTCGCCGGCGCAAGGACCTTGCATGTCCAACCGCAGCTCGCCAAGTTAGCCCGCCGATTGAAAGCAAGGGGGTGGCTGTGCGGATATACAGGGCAAAGGCCGACCAGCAGGAGGCTAAACCCTAAGCGTAGCGCTTAGGACAAACATGCTTTTGCGAGTGCTGCCTCCAAGCGGCTACCGGCCCGTCGACGGCAAACAGCCAATTGTTCGTAGCGGCATCATCAATCTAAGCCTAGGTGTTTCCAAGACGGTGGGGCAGCTACGTTGCCGGCAAAAGGTCTTTGTATCACTCCCTCGCGTTAGCGTCTCAGCGTGTCTCGTTTCCCTTCGCCATTTGCTGCTTTCCAAGCATCGATTGACTCCGGCGTAGACATCAGACAGTCCAGGCGACTGTGAGCCGTCCGCAGCACTTTCTGTAGCAAGCCGTCTACTTCTTCAGTGCGCCGCCGGGATAATGGCCGGACGTTGTTTTTTTGAAATCATAAAAATTTAATAGAATTTCTTGGTAAATACACCTACAATTGAAATTGCCAACATAATAATTCCATGTGGAAAAAAATGAATGCGTTGCGTCGTTCGTTATTTTTTCTATATCTCGCTGGGATAGCGTCTTGCACGTCAATTACTGTACAAGGAAGTGCGGTAGTTCACCAATCCTATTGGTTTGCTCCTGTCCAGATATCGTTTGCCACCAGCGACGCCGTAGCAACGGTATTTTCTGAGGGGATTGGCCTTGTCCCCAGCGTCAATGGTGTGGTTTTTGGATATTCTCGGGAAGTGGTTTTCTTTGCAAATGACCCAAGCGCGTGCAGGGCAATCATCATACTCAAAGATAAAACTGCAATAGATGGCTTTACTGATTTCCTTAAAAAATCTCAAGGTAGTTTAAACAATATCTGCTTAGTCAATTCTTGGGGGGAATATGAAAAAAATTAGTTTGTCGGCCTTAATTTCAGTCCCGCTTCTTGTTGGGTGCTCACCTCTTCAGCAAGCCCCGTTGGTTTACTCATCTAAAGTGAGTGTGGGGGTTGATATATCAGCCACTTCAACTGAAACCCCTGGGGCAGGCGTGACTATCGGCTATAAGCAAGTGGATGCGGCTTATGTGCCAGTTGCCGTAGCAAAGAAATGCGAACCGTTGAATGACGATAAATGTTCTGGTGAGACCTTCAAAATAATTTCACTGCACGGCAACAACATGCAAGAGGATGGTACAACGCCAACTGAAGCGGAACTTTCAAGCGCCAGCGCAACTGCCGCAAAGGCGACTGAAGACGTAAATGTAAAACAGGACGCGATTTCGGCTGCAAATACGAAATATGAAACCACGAAAAAGCTGGCTGATACAGCTGACGCTTTGGCGAAAAGAGTAAATGATTTAAAGACCGATGACCCCAAGTCCGAATTGGGGAACGCTACAGTTGACTTGGCGGCTGCTAATGATGCGAAAGCGCACTTGCAAAGGGATGCAGAGGCTTTGGCGGCAGCGAAGTCTGCCCGCGACGCAGCAGCGATTGAAGCGCGAAAAGCAGCAGAGGCTTACCAGAATAAGTTATCTGCTAGTAAAGGAAAAAATCAGAATGCTAAGTCGGATGCCTATTCGGTTTTTGGTACTTTTAATTCTGATGCAGCGACCTCGGTAGGAGCGACACAAAACGTGACAGCAGGGCTAAAGTTGGGCAAGCTGTTTTCTACCGGTGTTGCGTCTCAGAATCTGACTGAAGGCATGAAGCTCTACTATTCGACAATGGCTCCTAGTGCTTGTTTAGAAAAAATTTCACGACTCGTGGAATACTTGCCAGCAGATGAGCGAGCGTCGATGGCAAAAAAATTGGTCGCAGCTTGTGCGCACACTACCCCTTAGCAGGACGCTGAAATACCTCTTTGGCATACTCAAGTTAGGCATCACGGGGAAGTTAATCACTTGGCCCTGTCGAGAAATTTTTGTAGCCAATTTTGCCAGTTTGGCGACCCGACGAAAGAAGGTTCCAACGAGTATTTCAGTAGCCTATTAGTGCAAGTGGTTGTCGCATCAACCACGCTAGACCTTGCCAGTAGCGCTAGGGAACCGCTGATTAATTCATGCTTTTGCAAAATTTCGCCCGTAAGCCATTGATATCTAAGAGGGGGGATTTTCGGAGAACGAATTAATCAGCGCCTCCCTAGACTATTGCAAGGAATAGGGCGATATGTCAGTACTTGGCGAAACCCGGCCCACCATGCTAAGGCATCGTCTAGCCCGAGCTACGGATTCGCGAACCAGCTTCAGATTGCAATACCTCAGCAACTCGTCCGTGACGTAGTGATTCCAAAGATGTCCAGCTGAGATTCGTGCGCTTGCTTACGAATAAGTGGAAACTTGAAGTCGCCGCCATGTTAAGCAGCTCTTGCGCAACCGCCCAAAAGCCACTTTGCCCATATAGGCATCCGCTTTAAAATCTGAGTAGTACGACTCCCTACCTGGTCCGTGGTTGGCAAATAGCCAATTGTCCTGAACAGCACCATCAATCTCAGTCAGGGTTATGCCTAGGGCGCTCCCCGCTTACCTGCCGATAAAAGTTCTTTACTTTCAATGCGGCGTGTCATCATCTCGGTTGCCCTTTCTCCGGCTTCGATTGGCGCTGGCGTAAACATCGGACGGTCTGGGTGGTTACCTGCATCATCGAGCAATCGCTGAAGCGTGCGGTCGGCTCCTCGGCTCCCTTCAGTTTTGCATCTATCCAAATTACGGCCTTCGTTACTGAAACATTGGGCCTCCCCAAATTTGACACGTCTTTGTCTACAAAGTGCCGCGGACCTAAATCAGATACGCCTATGTCATGAGCAGTGGAGCCAAGGGTCTACCGAGCGGACACCTACGCGGCGCTCGACCCGGGCCGTCGTGCGCGTTCAGAGGATCTGTGAAGACATCGTTAGGCGACGTGGGCGCGCAGGTTGGTGTTGCGTTATCGGCTTCAAGCAGCAGGTCCACAAAGGAGGGCGGTTCCTGGCTCCCATGCTCTGCGGGTTCGCGTTTGACAATCTCGATGCTTCGTCGGTCTTGGTGGATTTCATTAGTTCGCCTTTCGTTTCTTGGTCCAATATGTGTCCACCCTGCAACCAGGTGACGCTGCTTCTTCTTGAGAGAGAGCGAAATATAAATCCTTGTGGATACACCATTTGTACATGTAGGGACGTGTATCGGCTGCAGAGTTCGATGACCTCGGCGGTTGCACCCTAAGAACGAATGGAGCTTGCTTTGAACCTGAATTTGCTTGACCTCGACGATTTGGCCACCTTGCTTGGCCGCAGCCCAGAAACTATTAAAAAGGACCTCAGGCGCAACCGCCTGGCCGTACCACCAAGGGTCCACATTCCCGGAACCCGTCTGTTGCGCTGGCGAGTAACCGATGTGGAGGCTTGGTTGGCTTCATACGTCGAGCAGCGGACTGGCGGTGGGCAATGAAAATTCAATCCCTCGACATCCGCGGCATCCTCAATTGTCCTCCTCCCGCATTGGATTTCGTTCTGCCAGGCTTGCTGGCTGGCACAGTGGGAATGATTGTCGGGCCCGGAGCTGTCGGGAAAACTACTTTCCTTCTCCAACTCGCTATGTCGTTGGCAGCAGGCGATTCCATTGGATGTGGACTTCCGTTTAAGACGGAGATGCCCGGCAAAGTCGTTTTAGTCGCTGCAGAAGAAACGGCAAGTATCCTGAGCCATCGACTTCATGCGATTCATCGTTACGTGATGGATGAATTGAGCGGTTCCTTTCTCGATGGTGTGACAGCGGCCACTGTCATCGACAGTTGGGCGAATAACCTCTGCATCGTTCCGACGAGCAGTGGCTCGCATCACCTGACCAAAGGGGATGTAGCCACTCAGTTCTATACAGACCTGTGTGCATTTGCTAAGGGTGCCAGGTTGATAATTGTCGACCCTTTGCGCCGACTTCATGGAGGGGATGAAAATGACTCCGCAGCCATGACTGACATGGTGCAGGCGCTTGAAAAGCTCGCCAAGAAGACGGGAGCCGCCGTAATTGTCGCGCACCACGCGAACAAGGTTTTTGTTTCGGGGACTGGTAGCGCTGCAACTGCCTCGCGCGGGTCGAGCGCGCTCACTGACGGTGTGCGCTGGCAGCTCAATCTCTCAAAGCCGCTAAGGGATTCCGAGGCAAGTAACGATTGCATGCCAAGTTCAATAGTCCAGCTTGAGTTTGTCAAAACCAATTACCTTGCCCCCCAGCGGCCAGTACTGTTTAGGCGCACTTTCGATGGCGTGCTCATGGTGGACGCATCTGCAAAAGTCCCACCGAAGGTAAAAGGTTTGCACGCTGGCAAAGCCAAGGGAGCAACTTATGTCTAAGTCCGCACGATATGAGTTCGCGCTCCAAGAACCTGCTCTCGCACTCGCACCTGTGTTTCTCGCGCTCCCGAAGCGTGGCCGAGCCAAATTGGATGTTCTTAGCAGTTTCGGCCAATCGCAACTCCGGTGGCGAGGTCCGGACGCGCTGGGAATCGCTGAGCAGTCGGTATTTCTTGGATTGTTGGCGATTGCGGCACAGCAAGAAATTCGCTTAGACACCTCCAATCTAGGACGAGTAGGCACTCGATTGATGGCCAAACTTGGCTTCGAAGGGACGCCCGACGTGACTGAGCTTTTCGTTCTACGTGCAACCTGGTCCGAAATTGCTCTCGCAGCAGGGAGTAGGTCCGTTGGCGGGAAAAATCGTAAGGACGCTCAGATGGCCGTGCGCCGCTTCGCTGAAACTACTTTGTGGGAACGGCGGGACAACAAGGAATATGCGTGCCGCATCCTCTCGTGGCTAATCGGGGATGACGACTCGGTAGTCATTGCGCTAAATCCTCGCGCCACTACTGCTTTACTTGGCGTCCAGTACTGCCATATTTCGTTGATTGAACGGTGTAGTGTGCTTGGCGAGCCCGGGAAAGCTCTCCACGCTTGGCTACCCGCGAACCTGAGGTCCGGACAAAGGCGGCGGTATGCTGTTGATGGCCTTCAGGTTCATGTATGGGGTAGCCCTTGCACCGGAACTACGTTGCGCAATCGACGTAGCCGGCTCGTCAAGGCCATCCAGCAAATCGGCAAACTCGATAAATGGCGCTGCGGGGTCATCGAAGATGGGATGGTCGAGATTGAGCGAATCGGCAGCATAAGGTAAGTATTTTCAAGAGGACAATTGCAGACGGGGGACTTTTGCAGACGCGCTGGGACAATTGCAGATGCCGCAAAGGCTCCTCCTCTCATAGGGAGAACTTTCTGAATTAGTGACGAGAACGCATGCAAATCTAAGTTCTACTATTAATACTGCGATGGCCGTCCCTGAAGGGCCGCCATCGCTTTAGTAGTGCCTGAAAGTCTAAGTAGTGGAAGCGCCTCTACAGGTCATTTCCATGTAGTTTATGCGCTACAAAAGTAGTCTTCGCTTCCTTTGGCCAGCCATGAGACTTCAGCGTTCCGCGAAAGTTAAACTGATTCGATGCCGGCGGCCATGTAGATTTGGGAAGGAGCCCATCAATGGTACTTAGGGTGTAGGAGGTCGAAGTCGACGTAGTTCACGCGCGAGTGCCGCGGACCTAGCGTCTCCGAGGTAGCCTTGAATGCCTGCCGGCGTTCGGTTCCGGCTGTCCAAGGAGAGCCTGCGGCTCTCTAGGGCTACACCGATTTGAATTAGTCCTAAACACTCCCGCCGATTTCAAAGTGTTCAGGATCGTCTAGCGCTCCACTGGCCGAATGTAGACCTGTCGCGCGTAACCGTATTCTGGAAGGCGTCACTCGTCTGCACTCGCTACAAAGGGACATCCTACTGTTCGAAACCACCTCAACGCCCGTCTCGTGAGAAGCAACCGGGCACAGCCTCGATGTTTCCGTTCACCTCGAGATGTCTACGGTTTCGGCCCCGCCGAAGGCATTGAAATCCGCGCTCGTATTCTTCAACTGCCGCGGTAGGGCTTCGCCGGGCGAGACGGCCGCGGGATTCACTAACCGCATCGCCACCATCGCCGCCGACTTGCAGGCCAGGGCGCCAACTTCACCGTCTCTCTAGGTCACATGCCCGGCAAGGCGTTCGGCGGGCTGAATCACCAAGCGCACCCCGCAGAAATAACGGACGGTTCCTTGGAGTTATGGCCTTGTCAACGAAGCCGCTATCGCGCAAAGTGAGGCGTTTTGTACACCGCAAGCCGAGACATCAAAAACGCCCCATGAGGGGGTAGTGAATGAAGTAGTGCTGAATCAAGCAAGATGCCATCCGGCCAGGCGGACGCTTTCGCATTAGCGAACGCTCAATAAACAGGCCTACCGCAACGTCGAACGCGCAGCGTGTAACGGGTAGGGCGTCAAAATATCCGTGGGCTAAAATCAGGAAAACGGGCTGATTGTTTCATTTGCCTAGTTGTTTGAATCACGCGTCGCGGAGCGGCGACACGATTTAAATTGCGGTGCGATTGAAACAATCGGGCCGCCAAGCTACTGCCTTGCGCCAGCGCAAGATGAATGCACCACCATCCCATTCACCAGCACTATCCTCGCTTCGCCCGGTCATCCAACCCCAATCCCGCCAAACTTCGGCATCTCCGGGTTACCCAAAGCGCAACGTTCTCAGACACCTTGCGCAGTGCGCAGCACGACCCATTGCTATCAATGAAATCGAGCGGGCGGTAGCGATGTGAAGCACTTCAAGCCCCCGGCCCTCGGCTGGCACAGCACCCCCTTTGATGTCAATGCTTAAGTCCCTCCGAGATTCCGCACCAACCCGTAGTCTTCGCGATGTGCGAGACCACGTAGGCTCCTCCGATATACAGAACCTCTGGAGTCCTCCCGACACCCAGGAGTCCAGAAGTCTTCCCGATACGCAACACCACCAAACTGCGAACCGCCAAGTCATCAGCACGCACCCATTGAAAGCAATAGGGAGTTCCACCGATATGCAGAACCCCGGCCGCGGACCGCAGGATGCGAAACACCAAACCGTGGCCCGAAGGAGGCGAAACACCAACCCGTGGCCCAGAGGATGCGAAATACCAAACCGTGGCCCGAAGGAGGCGAAATACCAAACCGTGGCCCGAAGGAGGCGAAACACCAAACCGTGGCCCAGAGGATGCGAAATACCAAACCGTGGCCCAGAGGATGCGAAATACCAAACCGCGGCCCGAAGGAGGCGAAACATTAAACCGTGGCCCTCCGGAAGCGAAGCACCAAGCCATGGCCCGGAGGAGGTGCAACACCAAACCGTGGCCCGTAGGATGTAGGGCCAACGTGTTGGAAACAAAGGGGAGGGCGAGTGCTGCGCTTCGAGGGCTTCCCAGTGCGGGGGCGAAGGTACGGGGCTGGGTGCTGCGGCCGCGAGGAGTGTCCCGGTGCTTTACCAGTAGCGCGGCGCTGCATTTCAAGTCTTGAAACTGAGCGCATCAAGTTGTCGCGGGGCGCGGCTACGAGGAGACGTCCGAAAAGGGGGCAACTGCGGCGCTGTGATGCAACCACACTGCGGCCCGACGATGACGAGGAGGCAGTCAACGAAAACAAGTAGTGCTACGGCCGAGAGAAAGCTGCGCTTAAACATGCCGCTGCTGGCCCGGCAAAAGGGGCGAAACTGCTTGGTACCGTGCTGACATAAAGGGCTGTTGCGCCCGGGTCGACTTAAAGGTAGCTGTTGCAGGTCCGAGGGGCTTTCCGAGCGCAGCGAGGGGGTTAATTCCCCGCCGGAGGTCACGGCTGTTCGTCACTACGTCGAAACTGTTGTCGGCTGCAGTCTGATTTTGGCCCGCGCCAGCGGGACCATGGTCGACAGGAAGCCCAGGCGACATGCGGCTTTCAAGAGTTTTTTCGTTTAGAGCTTGTGGCTGAATTCATTGTGGCTATACGCAGAGAATCCCCGACGCAAATGCAACAGGGGTAACAACAATACCTGAACGGAAATTACAATGAAAAAACTAACTCCCCAGAAATTGAACATTCTGTGCCTGGTCGGCACCTGGGGCTATCTCTCGACCCGTGACATTTCGCAGCTTGCCTGGCCGTCCAGTTCGTCACGTTCCGCGCATGTGATGGCGCAGGTAGCGGCCTCGAATTTGGCTAAAGCCGGGCTACTCCTGGCCCGCAACCCGCGCCACCGCCAAGGCGTGAAAAAGGCCTTGACGGCGCCCGTGCCGAAAACTGGCGTCGCCAAGGCATATGTGCTTACCACGCGCGGTGCCGAGATATTGAACGAAGAATGGCTGTCCGAGTTGGTTGCGGCTGAGGTAACCCCTGATGCAAACGCAGCGATACCCTGGTTTTCCGACGGCTATAACTTGAGCACCGCCGATTGGAATGTCCGTACTCCGGTCATTGACCTCGTGCAAAACCTAGTAGCCCAGTGGGCCGTGCCGGACCCGCTTGACCCCCTTGGCGGCGCCTGGCTGTCCCTGCGCGCCGTCGGGCCGCGGGGTGCGGCTCGCAACTATCTCGGCTTGGCAGGATGGTCGCATTTTGACGCGGTTCTGGTGAATAACCGGTTCGAGCCTGTTTTCGGGGTGTATCTGGCCAAGCCGTTTACTCCCAATGCAACGACCGATATCGCCAAGCTGGCAAAGAAAAACCAGCCGTTCCTCGTCGCATGTGACCGTCCTGCACGTCTCGCTAATTTGGTGGAGTGGCGTGCTCGTGTAGGCCCACGGCTCGATGCGGAGGTACGCGCGACGCTCCCGAACCAAATCGTCGCGTGAGCGCCCGCCGAATGTAACGGGAAGGCAAAAGACAGCCCCAGCTTGGAAGCCGGGGCTTTGAAATCAAGAATCAAGCAGCCAGAAGGCTGGAGCTTTGTTTCGAGCGCATCGCGCGGTGGTTGGACATCAGCGCATCCCCGACGGTCAGGAGGAGGGTCTGTGCTTGGTCGGGGGTTAGTGATGGCATCGGCTCGCCACGTTTGGCGGCTTCGTTCATCGTTACAAGCGAGCGCATCAGGTCGAATAGCTCGTCGGTGCACTGTTGCATCAGGGTTCTTGCGGTCATGGTTTGGTCCTTTCAGTAAGTGGCCTGACATGTATAGGCACCGTGAATCCAATGAGCAAAAACGACACCATCGGGCAGTGTCGTTGGATAGGCAGCGTCGTGACCCAGGCCCGCCGGGCCGGCACTTCGCGAAGGAAGAGTCGAATAGTCGTGATGGGCATGCAGGCTTTTCAGTGGTGGAGGGCCGAGTTCTGGCATCTTGGCCGGTGTCTACTGGCTCGTTCTAGTCTGGCTCTGTGGGCGCTGTGGCTCGCGTAGATGTAGGGCGGCATACGAGTAGTGGGTCTGTGAAACACACCGGGCGCTATACGTTTTGACTGACCCTGACAACCACGCTACGAAAGCTAGAAATGAACCCCAAGAAATCTGAAAAAACAACGTCCATGAGCGGCAGCATCGCTGTCTATCAACGCCTCAAGCCGGGTAAGCGGCCTGCAAAGGTAGAGATAATGCGCGCGGTGTACGACACGTTCCGGAATCCCCAAGGAATCGCCTTCGGACGAACAAACAACACAGTGTTGCTGAGGCTTCCATCGGGCCTGGATTGTCTGAGCCTTGAGGGTGCTGCCGCGCTCGCGCAACATGGCCTCAACGAAAGTGAAATTGCGCGCGTCAACCGACGGTTGTCGGAACTGGCGGGCCCCGCACGTGCACATGCGCTCGAGATAGATGTGGTGGAGGCGAAGGCGCGGCTGGATTGGGTCGTTAAACTAGCGGAAACTACTCCCTCGGTCACCAGGCAGGTATGCGACCTCGTGCGTACAGCGGCGGCCCAATTTGCTGTGAATGTTGACACCGCCGCGAGCATCCCGGAATCGGATGCGGCCGGACCGCATGGGTCACTGAAGGGTGCACTGGTTGCACTCAACCATGCGTGCGAGGAAGCACAGTCATTGTATAAGCGGCTGCCCAAAGGTGATGTGCTGGACGACGTCGTGATGGAATTTCAGAGGTCGTGGTTTTCGTACCAGGACTTGCTTACGACGCTGACCGTTCGCAAATCTATGGCGCGGCCAGCGGGGTGGTCGAAATTGCGTACCCAGGTTTGCGCGGGGCACATTTATCGGAAAGGGGAAGCCAGTACAGATTGATACGGGGGGATATGTCGCTGGATTGCGACTCCACGAACTGACCAACGGCTGAAAGCTGGCGCACCTATCAAGAACAAGCTTAGCTATTCTAATTTCTGGTTGTTGACAGAAATGTTATTCCTTGGCAATATGGCTGCATTGGACCGAGGCACGACGGTAATTTCCTAGTGCCTGCCGCTAGCAAGAAGCTCACGCTTCTACGGTGAAAAGATGTTTCGTAGGTCCATGCACAAAAGAAGTAACCGTCCGGCAACGCAAGCCCCTGACGTTATCGCCGCTCCAGCTTGGAGCGGGTTAACGTTTATTCGAAAAAGGGTGCTTGTGAATTTCACTTCCAAAGCAATTTCTCATCAAATTCGGCCGCTATTTTCTAGCCATCGAATTGACACGACTGTCGTCTCGACGAAGACTGTCGCCGTGTCCATCGCCTCTCGTTTTCAAATCGACCAAGCCTTCCCGACCATTTCCATTGCACGCCCACCGTAGTCGCGGCTTATATCCTCTCATTCCATAGCCCAATCCCACTGGATTTCAGCTACGAAAAACCGCTGATGCTAGACACCAGCAAAAATTCAATCGACTTAAAGGAAAAAATGGATACCAAAAACGCGACTGCCTACAAATTCCGCGCCGAGTGCGCCGCAGATGTGCAAGCTGTACGTGCAGTTCTGCTGCCGTGGGCAATCGAATGGAGTGAGCGTCAGACGAACTTGGACTTTGAAGGTGCAAGACACGTGATGCCGGATGTGGACGTGGAATTCACCGTTGGCGATGATGCTCCAACGCTGAACGAAATGATTTGGCTCTTGGATGCAATTGACAACTGTCATGTCCCGTCCCAAACCCTAGCGATTACCGAGCTCTATACGGGCGAACGTGAAATTCGCGAAACCTTTGAGGCGCTGGCTAAACGGCCAAGCGCCTCCGTGTTGCAACAGGTAAAGGCGGCTGTGCGGACACGTCAAAATGTTCTTGGGGTTGAACTTGAGCGCGTCCTTCAACTTCACCGCGCGTACGACAGTGCGGTCCGGCTTGGGGATAAGTGGCAACCCTTCTACCCCCATGAGTCGCGCCCGGGTTGGCTTGTTCCCGTTGAACATGCGCTAGGGCTGACGTCGCTACGGAAGATTGATGTGCCCTTAGGTTGCAAGAAGTGGGAGAAATTGGGCGATGGGCTTGTCAAGGCAAGGATGTCCGCCATCCAGGCCTGACCAATGGAGCAGGCGCCAGTCGCGGCGCCGGTCTCCACCAAACAACCGATATCTCGACCGGAGTATAAAGAATGAAGACCTACAAATTTGAACCATATTTCACGGGAGAGCCGCTCGTCCGCGTGGAATTCTCGTACAACAATACTATGATGTTTCGGAACGTTGGCGGCGATGTCGCTTCCGCCGAAATCACTGAGGAACAACTGTCGGAACTTAATGGGTTGCATCCAAATGAGCAAATGCGCGCCGCTTTGATTTTTGGAAAGGCGTACGGTCCAGAACGCCATTGAACTACGAAGGGTCCCTACCTCCGATGTAAGGACAACGTCGAGTTCCCACACCGGATAGAACCCGCCCGATGTGAGAGCGCCCGCGTCAACGCGGGCGTTTCGCTGCTAGGCGGCATGCTCCAAATGGGCAGGCGAAATGACGGAAGGTAGCGTCGTTAACGCTCAACAGGATGAACAAGACATTCTGAACAGCCGTGTAGAGCGGTTTGAGCAACACGGGCACCACGTTGACGCTGAAGTCCAGGCATACCGAAACTGGCGAGCCGCGCGTGCTGCCAGGAGAAGAACGTAGCCGTGGCCTTGCGCCGGCGCAAGAATAAAATCGCGACCGCCAGTCGACGGCAACAGCGGCGCGCATGATGCTGTTAACCGGATGAGAATTCCGGTACCATTACATCAACAACTTGGAGACAAGCCATGGACTCCGCAGACTACGAATTGACAGAGCACGACCGCGCAGCACCGCTGGACGACCAGGATTTGGGGTGACGCGATGACGATTCGAGAAATAATGACTGACCCCAAGAGGGCGCCGTTGTTCTTAGTAAAAATTGGGATGATTGCCCTTGGGGTGGCTGTGGCCGTCACCGTGGGCTGGATATTGCTGCTGTAGCTCACACCCAATCCGGCTTCCGAAGAGGCACGTCACCGCTGTTGAGCAATACTATAGGCTTTATCTTTGTTGTCATCTGAGTCATCAGCTGCAGCACATCGTAAGTTGCCCAACAACGCCAGTATTTACCGGACAGCACCTTGCGCTAGCCATTCGTCGACGCAAGGACGCAGTCCCTTACCGTAGCTGTACTCTGACACGGCACTTAGCCTTCAGCCCGTTACTATATCCGCACCCGGAGACGGTAATGGGGCACTAGGATTGCGCTTGCGCAAAAATGCAGGCTGTTAAGGCAGTGACCCGGACATGGCTCCGAGCGATGAGCCTTGTGCTTGCACAAAAACATCCCCATTGCAGCAGCGGACTCTAGGAAGCACCAAACCGTAGGCCTATGGTATGCAGGAGCCCAAAGCCCACCCGATACCAAGCACCACTAGCCGCGGCCCGCTAACTCGTCAGCACTGCGAAATCGAAAGCTATGAAGCTCTCTTAGATGTTCCCTCTTGAGCCGCTCTGGTTGTCGAGGCGCCGCATTAGTCGTGCGCCTCGACGCCCGTTCAGACGAAAGAACATCGAGCTCTCATGCCAACTTAAGGCTGCCGAACAAGAACTCCCGCGTTGACACGTGAGTTTAAAGGTTAGGCATCGGGCGCGAAGCAAGCAAGTTGGTCTGCGATGTCGGACAGTGCGAGGTAGCGGGACGTTCCCACCCTCGCCGCAAAACCTTGCCTACGGTAGCATCCCGGGTGCCGATTCCAATCAAAACTGGATTTAGCAATAATGTTTCCATTGTCGTCTTTTGCACAGTACGTAACCTGCGTCGTCAAACCTCCCGTCCAGGTCGAATTTATATTTTCGACAAGATGAAGGTCATGAGATTTGAGTACGGCCTCGGCTTCAGGATGGTTTTTCATTTCGTCGCCCCTTTCATCGGCTCGGTCAGACACCATTGAGCAAGTGTCGCGTGGAGGTGTTCGTTATCGCCAGACATTGCTTCAACTACTGTTTGCATCATGACTTCTTGAGTCCAGCCCGCCGCGCGAGCAGCTAGTCTGAACCCCGCGAGAAGCTCAAAGGCGTTGCCGTTTGTGAGAGTGAATGGAACGATACTTCGTGTAGGCGGAGTGGTCATTTGGAAGTCGCCTTTCTCTGTTGGGTAGAGATGTGCACTGCATCGCGCGCCTCGACATGGCTGGCAAGCCAGGCTTCGACGTCAACCCGGCGCCAGCGGAGCAGGCGTGTGCCCGGGATATGCAAACGTGCCGGCACGGCGAGGTGGTTTCGCAGCATGTCTTTCTTGATTGTTTCTGGGCTGCGGCCGAGCATGCTGGCCAGCTCGTTTAGGTCAAGTAGTTCGGTTTTCATGATTCCCCTGTTGATAAGTTGGTTGGTGTTGTTCGCGTCACTTCCATGAGTGCAGAAATGAGCCAGTTCGTGCCGGTAAGTGCTACGAGGTGACAGACCGTGTAGGCACATGTTTTAAATACTGCAAAGGGAAGGCAAAAATTAGCTTGAACCACATGAATATATAAATTCTTGACGCTAGACGATGTATCAATGGAGGAGGGGGCTCAACACACCGCGGCCATTGAAATTTGTCTATGCGGGCACCGAGGACAACCACTGGTCGACTAGAAGTGGGGTGGGACGGGCAAACTCCGTTTAAGTCTGGTCGCGCTTCGCTACGCAGTTTGCGTGTGGCTGGTGCCGTGGAGCGTATTCGCTTGGCAGATACATACCCTTCTGGGGGCTGTTCTGCCTACGGTCAGCAGTTCTTTCAAAATATAGGACTTTAGTGTGTTAGATTTCAGGTGTACTTATAGCCTTAAATTTTCAGAACTCCGCGCGCGCGTGCTCCTACGGGGGGAGCGTTCTGGCTTCGTGCGCAGCAGCGCACTTCCAAGAGAAAGATGAAAGAGTGTCTGAGTAGAGTAGGACTGCAGTTGTCCTTGAGAAAGGTGTAAGGATGCTGTCGCCGTTGCTCCAGAAACAGAAATATAAACAAGGGGTCCTATACGACAACAGAATCGCAAACTTTGTGCGGCTCATTCCCTAATCAATCGAGGAAAAAATGTCGACATCTACTATGCTGTTGCCTAAAGAAGCACTCCAGAAGCTTTTCAATCCAACCTAGAACCTTGGTGATGTTTTTTTCACCGCTGGAGTCCAAGATTTGTTTAAACGCGAAGATGCAGATATTCGGTCATTTTGGCCACGGTTAGATGCTCATTTGCGGGGCGACTACTATGAGGTGGACGAGCTAGTCGGAGCTATAATCCAGCGTGCTCGAGATGAGGGGGAGTCCTTTAGTAGCTTTTGGCGTCATGAAGGAAAAGTCATAAGAATCACCACCAATCAAACGCGTTGCGTTACCACTGCCTACTTAGTTGGTGAAGATTGACTCGTCCGCTTCTAATAAATAACGCGGCCTGCACGGTCCGAAACCACATACTTTGTCAGCCGTAGAGCGAGTCTAAGAAAACAAATCGGGCTTTTGGAACAGGCGTATTAAATGTTTAATTAGGCACGACTCCCATGCGCATTATTTTCGCCTACGCCGCTGACCTCTGGCCAGAGTGCTTTTGCGAGGGGGCAAGCCAGTTCGCAGTCAGTGCCTCCGACCACTAAGGCAGTCACCATTGAAAGCTCGCCCTTGCACAGGCATGCAGCGCTCCGATTTGGCGGGCGTTCAAGGCGAGGTCTCAGAATCAACCTTGCCTCTTTGTAAGGACGCGCGCCAAGATGCTGCTGATCGTTAAGATTTCATGTCGATACCCTGCAGTGCGCCGGTGCATGGACGCACCTTACTGTAACTTAGCGTAACCGGTAACAGTCCGTACCGACCACGCTGTCGGCTATCCTGTCGTCGTACTGTGCAAATGCGCTGCAGATTAATAGCCGCAAATGGGCGTTCTAAATCTTCAGGTCAATCTAATTCAACTACGAAAGTCACGTTTGTAGAAATCCCAGATAATTTTTAAAAAAAAGGCTAAAAAGGATCTGCTTTACTTGGGATGAATAAATCGTCCCCACCTCTCATCCAATCGGCAGACATCACATGTCCTTGCCGCGTCAAGAACCCGTCGACTGCTGCCATAAATGCCGCCGAAGGTCCATTCCTTAAATGGGTGGGCAGTAAGCGTCGCTTATTGCCACAGCTATTGCCCCTTCTGCCGTCGGGAAAACGTTTAGTGGAGCCCTTTGTCGGTGCTGGAAGTATTTTTATGGCCGCCGATTTCCCTAACTATCTGTTGGCAGATTCGAATGCAACCCTTATAAATCTATACTCGTTGCTTCAGAATGAGCCCAGTGGTGTAATTGAGCGGGCACGCTCACTATTCGTCACAGACAATTGCAATCAATCTGCGTATAACGCGCTTCGCTCGAAATTCAACGCAGCAAGCACAACTGAGGATGAACGTGCTGCGCTTTTTATCTATCTAAATAAATTTGCGTTTAACGGGTTGTATCGCGTTAACAAGCGTGGCGAAATGAATGCGCCGTTCGCTCATCACACGGCGGTCCCGGGATTCCCCGCTCCGGCTTTGAATGGCTTTGCGCGTAGGCTAAAGCGAGCCGCACTTCTTTGTTCAGACTATGAAGGTACCATGCGTGAAGCTAGAGCCGGCGACGTTGTGTACTGTGACCCACCTTATTTGAAACTCGAATGCGGTCGTGAAACTTTCACCTCTTATGCGACGAACGGGTTCTCAGTGCAGGAACACGAGAAATTGGCTTCCAGAGCACGCGAGTTGGCGGTGAATGGCATTCCTGTTGTGGTGTCGAATCACGACTCGCCGTTCACACGTCGTCTTTATGCAGGCGCGAAACTGCACGTACTCTCGACATACCGTTCGATTTCCGGAAAGTCGGGCAGCCAATGCGAAGTTCCTGAGCTCGTTGCGGTTTTCAATGGTCGATAGATGGAGAGCTGTCGAGTATGAACTCCTGCCGAAATGATGCCGAGACATGGCGCATCTCGATGGGCTCAGTCCGTCAATTGCACATGGAAATTCCAATAGATCCCAACCCATATTCGCTTGCACCTTCTCTTGCATTGGCAACGGCGCCGAGTAGTTCGGCCAGATCGCTGACCGTGACACTCTTCAGGGTCGAAAAGATACCCGATATATAAAACTGGTGCCTACACGTTGGAAGAAGTAAATCTTTTCAATTTCGTCATCCAAAGGAGAAATAGATGAAACATATTGACCAGCAAAGTACCATTGCCACAACTATCATTTCGCTCGAGAAGGCATTTCTGGATTGTTCCGGTCTGAAGGTCATTTTCGAAGATTTATGTACGTACCCTCCGTATAAGAGTGTTGATGCGAAGTGGGCCGGCACAAGATGTGTGTTGACAGGTAGCGGTTTTTTTGACTCCTTGTTGCCGCGGGAGTGGCATGGAAAAAAAGTTCTGACCATAATTCTTCCAAAAGAGCTGAGCGCCATTCTTAACGAAGGAGTTGAACAAGAGCCGTTCTTCTTCAACCAGACGAGTACGGATTTGCAAATAAACCGTACGTATGCAGCTTGGGAGCTTGGTAGTGGAACTCGCTCAGTAAGCGTCGTGGTGTGCGACAGTGCGCTCCTCACGCTGATTAACGGCAGATATGAGGAAATCGTACCTGTCATGATGGTAGCTGGGGATACAGTGGTCGTTGGGGGTTTTCTAGTATCCGACATATTCCGCGGGAATTTCCAAGCCGCAGGATCGTCGTCCGGACAAAACTGGCGTCCCGTGCGAGTGTACAGCGACAATGAACTTGAGCTTGCTGCGATAAAGGCCAAGCGAATAGGAAACTTCCCTTGGCGAGAGTCTGTTCATCGATGGGATTCGGGGTTTCAGTTTTTCGAGCCGCAGGTTTTGGACTATCGAGACCTGTAGTCAGAAATAGTTGCAACCGAGCGGAACAGGCAGAATTACGTGGCGGCGTGGTTGCGCGCTTGCTTTGTTCTCGTAGATTTTCGCAGCTGTCCCGACAAAGAAATCCGCCAGCTGCACGAGCACCTCGTTCCTTCTGTCGACCACCTCGACCCGCGGCCCAGAGAACAGGTCAGTTGTGTGCGCGGTCTGAAGGTACTTCTTGAAGCTTTCGATGAACTCTGCACCCCCATGGCCATCGGCATCAACGGTCAGGTCTGTCAGGTTCTGAAACAGAGCATTGTAGAGCCTGCCATTTGCGAACTTGATGAAGGAGGTCTTGTATGCGAGGACGCTGTCTCTATGGATGCGCGCCTTGTCCACCGCCACGGCGTAAAAGCGGAATGGAAGCGGTGCGAGTGCATTCATGATCCGTACACGCCGGTCTTCCTTCACACGGCTCGATTTCATCTCTCCCGGCCCGAAGAACTCGTTCCTGATCGACGTGACGGCAGTTATCAGTACCGGGAGGGACTCCACCTCGACCACAACGGCCAGAACCAGAAAATATCGCGATGCGCCCTCCTTTTCAGTCGACAGGTCGTGGTTTCCCGACTCATCAATAAAGGCTGCATGACGGCTCATCGTTGCTCCCGAGGCTGTTTCAGGTTGTCGGTAACACCCGCGCCATGCAGGTGCTGGATTCTGCGGAAGGGGGCTGCAGCGGGTAACGTATCTCGTTAAGTTTCTTGAGTGAATCTGCCGCCTCGGTGAGAATGTGCGCACCGATCATCAAATGAACCAGCTCCCGTCCTCGATGCTGTACCTGGAGAACCCAGTAGCCCGCAAGTCTTGCAAGCAGATGGAATTCGGGCTGATCCGGCCACTCGGTATCGCCGCTGTCCCACGCGTGGGATAGCGCGTCGTCCAGACCGGCCGGCTCCTCGTCTTCCATCGTTATCTGATCTCGCGACGACAATCTGCCGGTGGTAACGGAGTCGTGCGAGAGTTCCAGCTCCGCCTGCAGACGTTTCAGCCACTCGATGATGCCAGCTTCGTCAGCGACCGGACCATCGAGCAATGCGTAAGCGTGGCCGACAAGAATCTGCATGTCCTCGATGGCGGGCAGCAGCGCTCTTGCAAACAGATCCCGAGGGGGCTCCGATGGTTCGCGTTGTGGCCTGCCGGGCCTCTTCTTGAGCGGCGCCCTAGGCGACTTCGAAGGCGGTGCATCGAACGCCGGCAGGATTACTCTCGACACTTTTTTGGACATGCTGTGTTCTTTCATTGGCCGGATAATGTGAAAGTTTCATTTAGCAAATCAGCCCAGTTTAAAGCATGAGGCAGCACGTTTGTTCCGATAAATACTTTTTGAACGCTACTCGGCGCCGAATTGTTCGGTCCACGAGATGGCCTGGTTTGAACTTGGCGGCATGGAACAGGAACTCCACTGCACGGCAGGTTTCAAATTGGAAGGCAGCGCTTCCCGGCCAGGGAAAGCGCTCCAATCATCGTTGCGCGATTTGCCCGCGTCCGGCATGACATCTCGAACAAGCAAGGAGTGGTAGCACCATGCTCTCATTCGGACAACTTCGGCACAGGAAAAACGTCCCCGGTCGGTGGCAATGCGATTTCTACACGCAGTCGTTCCAGCCTTTCCGGTGCACCCTTACGGAGTTCACACTCCCATATCACGATCACTCGCCACCCCGCGACCTCAAGCGCTTTCTGCTTGCGTGCGTCTCTTTTCGTATTGGTTCTGAACTTCTGATCCCAGCGCTCGATGTTCGATGCCGGTGTTGTCGTATATCGGCAACCGGCATGGCGATGCCAGAAACAACCGTGAACGAAAATTGCGGTTCTGTACTTTGGCAGGACGAGATCAGGGGACCCGGGCAGATCGCGGGTGTGCAGCCGATAGCGGAAGCCCTTTCCATGAAGGTATTTCCGTACCGTCATTTCGGGCTTCGTATTCTTCGACCGAATACCTGACATCATTCTCGACCGGGTGGCCGAATCGACTACATCCATTTTTCCTGGTATCCTATGCCCCCACGCAAGTTTTCACGTTAGGCCAAGTTGCTCATCGAACCGCAATCCATTTTCACCGGTCATATTCCCATCGTGGACCTCTTTGCCGGACCGGGAGGTCTTGGCGAGGGATTTTCGTCAGTGAATGATGACCCTTTCAGGATAATTGTATCGGCAGAAATGAATTCCTCTGCGCGCAGTACGCTGCGTCTGAGAGCCTTCTATCGTCTGCTGAAGCGCGAGGGTGGAAACGCGCTCGACTCCTATTATCGATTCTGCAATGGGGAGTCGGATCTCCCGTACGACGATACGAACTTGAAGGTGTGGCAGGAGGCGGGTGAAGAGGCGCGCCAGCTCGAACTCGGGAAACCAGGCGACAACGAGGAGCTGGACAAGCGGATTTCGGAGCATGCGCTTGGTCCCGACACACCTTGGGTGCTGATTGGCGGACCACCATGTCAGGCTTACTCTCTCGTCGGACGGGCTCGTAACCGCGGCAAGATCGAGTACCGTGCCGAAGAGGATCATCGCCATTTCCTCTACAAGGAATACCTGCGGATCATTCAGAAGTACCGACCAGCCGTCTTCGTGATGGAAAACGTCAAGGGCATCCTGACTGCGGCTGTTGGCGGCAAGAAGATTTTCCAGACGATTCTCGAAGATCTGTCGGATCCCGACAAGGCCATGGGAATGCCCGCCTCGGGCAGTGGATACCGCATCCATTCGCTGACCTGTCCGACAAGCTATTCGGCCAGGGACACGTCGCGCAAGATCGACGTCCACGATTTCGTCATTAAGGCGGAGCAACATGGCATTCCACAGGCACGCCACCGCGTCATCCTCATTGGCGTACGCGATGGGATCGGCTTGGGAGTTCCCGGTCAGATCAAGCTCGAGAAAGAGGTTACGGTCGAGCGTGTCATCGGCTCCCTGCCACGACTTCGCAGCCGGCTCAGCAAGGAGCCTGACTCGAGCGAGAACTGGGCCGAAGTCGTGTCCAGTCACTTTGGCGAGATGGCGCGCGAGGTTGGAGCCGCGCAGTCTCGCGCCGAGTTGCGGGAAGTGCTGGAGGAAGCCTCTCGGAAGATTGCGCGTGGGCTCGGCACGGGCAGCAATCAACTGCACAAGCATGGTCCGGACGATGATGATCCCGCTCTGCTCGATGGGTGGTACTACGATCCGCGCCTTCAGGTATGGCTGAATCATGATGCACGGGGACACATGCGCACCGATCTGCGGCGCTACGCATATGCGGCTGCGTTCGCATCGGCGTTCGGGTGGTCTCCGAAAGGACATGGCGAATTCTCCTTGCAGGGTTTGCGTCCCAATCACGAGAACTGGGAGACAGGCAAATTTTCCGATCGCTTCCGCGTTCAGTTGCGTACGCGACCGGCGACGACGGTCACCAGCCACATCTCCAAGGATGGTCATTACTTCATCCACTACGATCCGAGGCAATGCCGGAGTCTGACGGTGCGCGAAGCGGCAAGGCTGCAGACTTTTCCGGACAATTACTTCTTCCAAGGGAACAGGACCGAGCAGTTCCACCAGGTCGGGAACGCTGTGCCCCCGCTTCTTGCAAAGAAAATCGGAGATATCGTGTTTGCCTTGCTGCGCGGTGACGATGCTGGGGCGCCTCTGCCTGCTCAGCAGAATTTGTGGGCACACGATGCCTTGCAGGAAAGCCGGATCAGCACTCGGACAGCGTAGACGACACCAGCAGGCTGACTGCGGCATACCGCATACCAGTATTCGGTGCGGTGCAGGCCATCCGTATGGGAGAAACGGATCGTCACTGCGCCTTTGTGCCCGTCGCCGACGTGCAGGACAGGAACTGGTTCAAATAAAAAAGCGGCTTTGTGACTATTTGTGAGTTTGACGGCAAGAAAATAAGTAATAATTGGAGGAAATATTTTTAGACCACTTTGAAGCGCATCATTGCATGACCAGGCACTACCGTCCGGAGATCCATGTGCATTCCCTGCTCCCGCCGGTCATATCCTGGAGAAGTTGATGTCGCTCGAGAAAAACCTCAGTCCGCTGTTCCGGCTTGCATTGAAATCCGGTGCCCTGGATGCCATCGCGCTGCACATTCATCGGGGTGAATCGCCGAACGGCCGTGATGCGGCCGGCCTGACGCCACTCATGATCGCGGCGATCAACAATCAGCAGACATGCTGCACGAGACTCATCAGCCTTGGCGCCGATGTGTCCCTCCGGAGTGCGGGTGGCAGGACGGCAGTCGAGCTGGCGCTTGAACATGGTCACCTGACCCTTGCCTCGGTTCTGTCTTCTCCCCCTTCGTCCGCTGCTGACGCCCCCGAGAGCCTTGACGACCTGAACGGATGGGCCGCCGACGACACCGTCAGCACCCCCGTGCACGACGCTGGTTGCGTCTTGGCGGCAATGGAAATTCAGAAACGGATTTCCGAGCATCGCAGGGCAGGCGACGAGACCGACTGGTCGGCAATCGAATTCGACCTTCCTGAAGTTGTCGCGCACCAGTCATCGGTTCAGACCGAGGATTTCGCGGCAATCGAGTGCCTTGTCGAGACCGGATTGCGAAATGGTTACGTAACGACCAGCGAGCTCGGGCGAGCAATGGCAGTCGACTGTGGTGCCGCCGAGCTTCAGCGTTCCCTGGCTGTCGTCGAGCGAGTTCTCGACGATCTCGGCGTCCTGATCGAATGCGACGGCATGCCGCTTCCGACGACAAGGTGGGGCGCTCGTCACGACGAGCTTGCCGCAGCGCTTGACACGCTGCGCGACGACCTTGCCGAGCCTCCCGCACCTGTGAACTTGTATCTTGCCGAATCGCGCAGATACAACCTCATCAAGCGAGAAGACGAGGAGCGGCTGGGGCGGCAGATGGACAGCGCGCTGGGCGAACTGACCCGCATCCTGGCTTTCTTGCCCGAGGCCGAATGGCTGCTCTTCGCTCCCCGAGCAACGGCCTTCAGTGAGGTCGCCGATATGGAAGAGGGCGAGGACGAAACGGAGACCGTCGAGTCGATTGAGCCGGCCGAGGTGCAAGAGGGCGTCCTGGGGGAGCAGGGAGATTTCCGTTCGTACGTGCATTCCATTCGCAACGGGGCACCCGAGTACGGCCGCGATGCGGCGGTACCGCGACCGGGTTCGGTGGACTTGACACGCATGCTCGATACCGCAGCCCTGCTCGACGCGGGCACTGCAGTGGCTTGCGCTATTGCCGCATACGAGACAGCACGCGACCGTCTGGTGACCGCGAATCTTCGCTTGGCGACTTCGCTTGCCCATAACTATCGCTACAGCGGTCTGCCGCTGGAGGACCTGATACAGGAGGCAAACGTCGGTCTGATGCGAGCGGCCGAGCGATTCGATTTCCGGCGCGGTTTCAAGTTTTCCACATATGCCATGTGGTGGATCCGTCAGGGCGTCGCGAGGAGTGTGCAGGATGCTTCACGCACCATTCGCGTGCCGGTCCACCAGGGCGAGAAGCTCAATCAGGTCCATCGCGCACGGCGCGAGCTGGAATACGGCCGGGCAGGGGAGGTGCGGCCCGAGGAGATCGCGCGCCATCTTTCGATGTCGCTGCGGCAGGTGCAGCAGATTCTGCGTCTGGAAGCCAGGGTCCTTTCGTTCGAGGAATGCGGCCCCGGGCGCGAGCCGTATACGCCCGACCCTTCCAGCATCGTTGATCCGCTTGCCGACTTTTCGCTATCGTCCTGCGATTTCAGCCTGACGGCGGCGATCGACCGCATGCTTGCCGAACTCGACAAGCGAGGCCGCGAAGTGATCATGGCCCGCTTTGGTTTCGACGGTGCCGACGGCAAGACCTTGGAAGAAGTCGGGCAACAATTTGGCGTTACCCGCGAGCGAATCCGGCAGGTCGAAGCAAAGGTTCTTTCAAAACTGCGGCATGCATCCCGAATCGAAATACTTGCCCCCTACGCACCAATCTTCTGTCCCACAACGAACAAGCAGGAGCCATGAAAAGAACCGGATTCCGCCACGCGCCGCCGCGCGCCGTCGCCATGATCGAAGCGTTGCGCGGACTGGGCTACAGTACCGCCACCGCGCTGGCTGACATCATCGACAACAGCATTGCGGCCGGGGCGAAGAATGTCGATCTGAAGTTCGAATGGCACGGCAAGGAAAGCGTGATCCGCATCGAGGATGACGGCCGCGGCATGACCGCTGCCGAACTGGATTGCGCAATGCGGCTTGGGGAAAAGAATCCGCTGGATCGCCGCGATGAAAACGACCTTGGCAGGTTCGGGCTCGGCCTGAAAACGGCCTCGTTCTCGCAATGCCGGCGTCTTACCGTCGCGTCGGTTGGTGCAGAGGGGCTGCAGTGCCTGCGCTGGGATCTTGACGTGCTCGCGGCAAGCGAAGGTGACGGATGGCATCTCCTTGAAGGACCGGACGATAGTGCCGGCGCACTGGTCGAAGAATTCGGCAACCGCGCGCATGGTACCCTAGTGCTGTGGGAGGTGCTTGATCGTGTCGTCACCGACAGTTTCGGCGAGCAGGATTTCCTTGACCTGATCGACCGCGTCGAGCGCCACCTGGCCATGGTGTTTCACCGCTATCTCGAAGGCACGCGCCCGCGCTTGCGGATCCGCATTGCCGGAAAATCCATTGCGGCCTGGGATCCGTTCCTGGCCGGCCATCCCGCCAAGCCGTGGCATTCGCCACCTGCGTCCTTCCCCGGAATGCCCGGCGTCGAGGTCGAATGTCACGTGCTCCCGCACAAGGACCGCCTCGCTTCGAAGGAGTACGAGTCGGCCCAGGGCCCGGATGGCTGGACGGCGCAGCAAGGCTTCTATGTCTATCGCAACGAGCGCCTGCTGGTGGCTGGGAGCTGGCTGGGGCTCGGGCAGGGACGCGGCTGGACCAAGGATGAGGCGCACCGGCTCGCCCGCATCCGTCTTGACATTCCCAACTCGGCCGACGCAGCCTGGAAGATCGACATCCGCAAGTCGACCGCCCGGCCACCGGTCGAAGTGCGCGCATGGCTGGCGAAGCTGGCCGACGAAACGCGCAGCCGGGCGCGCAAGGCATTTGCGCTGCGCGGTCAGGCGCCTCGCACCAGGAGTGGCGAGCAGGTCAGCCAGGTATGGCGATCGCAGCAATTTTCGGGCGGGATGCGCTACCGCATCGATACCGACCACCCAGCCATGCGCGCAGTGCTCGATGACGCACGCGCGCTGGCGCCGCAGGTACTGGCGATGCTGCGCGTGATCGAAGAAACAGTCCCGGTCCAGCGCATCTGGCTTGACACGGCTGAGAACCGCGAAACGCCGCGTACGAGCTTCTCCGGCGAGCCGCCTGCCGCAGTGACCGAAGTGCTGATGGTCATGTACCGCAACATGGTGCTGCTCAAGGGGATGTCGCCGGCCATGGCGCGCAGCCGCCTTCTGCTGTCCGAGCCGTTTCAGAATTACCCCGAGCTGGTAGGCGCGTTGCCAGACCAGCCTCCCGAACTGGAAAAGAAACAATGACGTCACAAGGCGAAACCAACAAGGCAAGCGTCATCAAGATCGTGCAGGAGTTGCTCCTCGACGAACCCGACAGGAGCACAATCACTCCCGCACTCATCGCGGAGAAGATCGCGCTGGCCCTGATGATGAAACCGCGCTGGGGCGACGAGCTCGACCGCGACGCGGTATCCGACGAGCTTATCCGCCGGTTCAGCGTGTGGCGCAGCCAGGACAGCTGGCTCGAAAATACGGTGGGGCACGTTCCCTGGCTGACGCCCGAGCGCAAGAATGACTGGCGCTACTGGCAGCGCTATCGCGAGTTTCAGGAAGGGCGCATGGCCTGGGAGGCTGTCGAAGGTCTCGACAAGTCGTCAGACCGCATTCTCGGCATGCTGGAAGACCCGCTGCGCAAGGGACCGTGGGACCGCCGCGGCCTCGTCGTCGGTCATGTTCAGTCGGGCAAGACGGGCAATTACACTGGCCTCATCTGCAAGGCTGCGGATGCCGGCTACAAGATCATCATCGTCCTCGCCGGCATGCACAACAACCTGCGCACGCAGACACAGATGCGTCTGGACGAGGGATTCCTCGGATTCGAGACCAACCCATTGGCCGAAGGCATGCGGCAGATTGGCGTCGGTATCATCGACCAGGATCCGTCGATTCGCCCGAACTACGCGACGAACCGGACCGAAAAGGGCGATTTCATTGCCAGCAATGTGAAAAATCTCGGCGTCACGCCCGAGGCGCGTCCATGGCTGTTCGTCGTGAAGAAGAACAAGACGGTGCTGGCGCGCTTGCTGCGCTGGATTCAGACGCATGTCGCCGATGCGGTGGATGCGGAAACGGGGCGGAAGATCGTCACGCATCTCCCGCTGCTGGTTATCGACGACGAGGCGGATCACGCCTCAGTCGATACGGGCGAACAGCTTTTCGATGCCGAGGGCAAGGCCGACGAGGATCATCAGCCGACGGCCATCAATAGTCTGATCCGCCGAATACTGCACGCGTTCCATTGCAAGGCCTATGTAGGATATACCGCGACGCCGTTCGCCAACATCTTCATTCACGAGCGCGGCGAAACCGCGGAGACCGGACCGGATCTATTCCCGGCCGCTTTCATTCACAATCTCGGTTCGCCTTCAAACTACGTCGGTCCGGCCCGCGTCTTCGGTCTGCACAACGGGGAGGAGCGCCAGGGAAGCCTGCCGCTGGTGCGCGAGGTCAGCGATCATTGCAGCGACGATGCGCGCTCGGGCTGGATGCCGGTCGGGCACAAGAACATCCACGTGCCGAAACACGCCGACGAGAGCGGCCTTCCTGCCTCGTTGCGCGAGGCGATCGACGCGTTCATCCTGTCCTGCGCCGCGCGCCACGTGCGCGGACAGAAAGCGCAGCACAGCTCCATGCTGGTTCACGTAACGCGCTTCAATGCGGTTCAGCTCGAAGTTCACACGCACGTCGAAAGGTATGTACGCTCCATCGACCAGCGCCTGGCGCGGCAAATCGGCCACCTGCCCGTTCTCGAGCGATTGGCCGACCTCTGGACAGCTGACTTTGAGCCAACCACGAGCGAGATGGCCGAGAAGGTGCCCGACATGGGGCCGTTTGCCGTCAGCACATGGGAAGAGATCGCAGAGGTTCTGACGCTCGTGGTCAGTCAGATCAGCGTACGGGTGATCAATGGCACGGCGGGCGATGTGCTTGACTATGCGGATACCGCGGACGGACTGAAGGTCATCGCGATCGGCGGTGACAAGCTGGCCCGAGGCCTCACGCTGGAAGGGCTGTGCACGAGCTACTTCCTGCGCGCCTCGCGAATGTACGACACGCTCATGCAGATGGGGCGCTGGTTCGGCTACCGCCCCGGCTATCTCGACCTTTGCCGCCTCTACACGACACCCGACCTGGTTGAATGGTTCGAGCACATCGCGGACGCATCCGAGGAGCTGCGCGACGAGTTCGACATGATGGTGGAGAGCGGGGGCACACCGCGCGACTATGGCCTGAAGGTCGTGTCCCATCCGGTGTTGATGGTTACCTCGCGCCTGAAGATGCGCTCTGCGAAAAGCCTGTTCCTCTCGTTCAGCGGCCACGTCATTGAAACGGTGGCGCTGCATCGACAGCAGCGGCAGCTCGAAGCGAACCTCCATGCGTTCAACGAACTGGTCGCGGCCATGGGCGAGGGCAGGGAGGATCCAGTACAGCCGCGCCCGGGGTCACCGGACCGCTGGAATGGCGTGCTCTGGGAGAAGATACCGCATGAATACGTGACCGACTTCCTCGGCGCCTACAGCACACACCCCGAGGCCATGAAGGCGAACAGCCTCCTGCTGCGCGACTTCATCGTCCGGATGGTCAGGGAGAACGAACTTACCGAATGGACCGTGGCAGTGATCGGTGGCGGGAAGACAGAGAATCCGGTCAGCGTCGCCGGTGTCACCGTACGGCGGGCGAAACGCTCCGCAAAGTCGCATACCGTGGACCGTCAGTCGATCGGGCGTCTGCTATCACCCAAGGACGAAGGCATCGACTTCGGCATCGAGCCGTGGGAAGCCGCACTGGCGGAGACGCGCAAGATATGGAAGGAAGATCCGGCTCGATTGAAGAATCAGACCGAGCCCGATGTGCCGAGCGGGCCCCTCCTGCGCCGGGTGCGCGGTCATGGAGCCCCCGGCGTGCCGGCCCATTCGGAACGGGGCGTGCTGCTTGTCTACCTGCTCGACGTCGAAGGAATCGAAGGCCAGCCTGCGGCAGGCACGCCGGTTGTCGCATTCGGCATCAGCTTCCCGGGAAGCGGCTCCGGAGCCAAGGTCGAATACAAGGTCAACAACGTGCTGTGGGAGCAGGAATATGGCGCCGCCGAATAACGACGAGATCGCGACCGCCTGGCGTGCGCTTGCCGGCGAATCCGGCATCGGCGAAGGCTGGCGCAGCATCGCCATTTCCGGGCTGCCCGGTGCCCGTATCCTGGCCGCCCGGAGATTTCCGGAAAACCGTGAAGCGCTCATCGTAGGCTTTTCGGCAGTTGCCCTGCCGGCGCCATCACTGCTTCCGGCCGGCGCGGGTTTTCGGGTCGAACGCGTGTCATCCGGCCTGCCCGGCGATTGGCTCGCGCTGGTCCGTCAGGAAGAAGGCGGCTTCGAACTGTTCTCGAGGATGGTGACCGATGTCGTGACAGCGATGGCAGCGAGCGACACCCTGCCGCACCAGCACCAAGTGCAGGTTTTCCTCGGTCGCATACGCGCATGGCAGCAATTCATGAGCAGAAGCTCGGGTGCGCTGAGTGCTGAAGCCGAACTGGGACTGAGCGGGGAGCTCGCCTGCCTCGAGCAGTTGATCGCAGCAGGACTGGACGCCCATACCGGCGTGGAAGGCTGGCGCGGGCCGCTTGACGGCCTGCAGGACTTCGAAATCGGCGCCGGTGCAATCGAGGTCAAGAGCACTCTCGCGCACAACGGCTTCCCGGTGACCATCATGTCGCTGGAACAACTGGACGATTCGACCCGGCAGCCGCTGTTCCTGTTCGGCTGTCGGTTCGCGTTGGCGCCGGATGGCCTTCCGCTGCCTGCGAGAGTCGGCGCGATGCGGGCAGCGTTCGCGAACGATCCCGCTGCACTGGCCCTGTTCGAGAATGCGCTGCTGCATGCCGGCTTCGTGGACGCGCATGCCGAACATTACACCCGCTGCCTGACGATGTCGGAAGGGCGCTTCGTGCGTGTCGACGAGCGCTTTCCGCGCTTGGTCGCCGCGAACGTGCCCGTTGCCATCCGGCATGCGCGCTATGAAATCGATCTGGACCAGGCCAATGCGCCCGTCGTCACGATCGAACATGTCCTCAATTTGACCGGAGCAATCTGAAAGTGGAACTCATCGAATTCCTGCACCAGACGCAGCATGACGTAAGACAGGAAATGGCAGCACGCGCTGCCGAACCAGGAGGGGAGACACCGTTCGCCGAGCTGGTCTTCACCGAGATCGTTACGCGGCACATGGCCGATATCGGCATGACCTTCGAGCCCGAGATCTGCCACTACTCGGCCCGTGTGGGTGAAGGCATGCTGCGCCTGAGCGGCTACGCGTTGTCGGAAGAGGTCGACCAGCTCGACCTGTACGTCAGTCTGTACGAGGGCCGCAACGAAGTGGTCGGCATTCCGGACTCCGAGACGACCCGCGCGGCCGAACAGTGCGCGCGCTTCCTGAATCAGTGCGTCACCGGCACGCTCTCCACGCGAATGGACGAGTCTCACGACGCGTTCCCTCTGGTTCAGACCATCGAGAAGGCATACGCGGGCCTCGAACAGATCCGCATCTACGTCCTCACCGACCGCAAGGCGAAGACCCGCAATTTCCAGGCACGCCAGATCCAGGGCAAGACGATCAAGCTCGAAGTGATGGACATCGAAAGGCTGTTCAATCACTGGCAGAGCGGCAAGCCGCGCGACGAAGTGGTCGTGAATTTCGACGAAGTCTGTGGCGGTTCGCTGCCCTGCGTGTGGGTGGCGGACAGCGAAGCGGAGTACGACTACGCGATGACCGTTTTCCCCGGCGAGGCGCTGCGCTTCCTGTACGAAAAGTACGGCCCGCGCATCTTGGAGGCGAACGTGCGTTCCTTCCTCAGCCAGACGAACACCGTCAACAAGGGAATCCGGGACACGCTGCGCGATCAGCCCGAGCGGTTCATGGCGTATAACAATGGCGTGGTCATCGTCGCGGACAAGGCACACCTCGAGCGGGCCGCCGATGGCAGTCCCGGCATAGCATGGCTCAAGGGGATGCAGGTCGTCAACGGTGGACAGACGATGGCGTCGATCTTCTTCACCAAAAAGAAGACTCCCGGAATCGACCTGCGCAAGGTGCGCGTTCCCGCGAAGATCATTGTGTTGCGCCGCTCGGACGAACTCGCGGAAGACGCATTGATCGCCGACATCTCCCGCTACGCGAACTCGCAGAGCGCGGTCAAGGGGTCGGATCTGTTTGCGAACAAGCCTTTCCACGTCCAGATGGAGAAGCTGGCCATGACCACCTACTGCCCCGACGGTACCGGCCGCTGGTACTATGAGCGTGCGGCCGGCAGCTACAAGGTCATGCTCGATCGCGAAGCCAGATCGGCAGCCGACCTCCGGCGCCTGCAGGAATCGATGCCGCCGAGCCGCAAGCTGACGAAAACCGACTTCGCAAAGTACATCTGCGCCTGGATGCCGATGCCGGATCTGGTCAGCCTGGGCAGCCAGAAAGCTTTCCCGATTTTCATGAGACAGTTGATGCAGGCCGACGACGAATCGCCGGTTCTTCCGGATGCGGCGGAGTACCGGCACATGATCGCGAAGGTCATCATTTTCAAGACGGCGACGCGTCTGCTCAAGAGCCGGTTCCCGGCCTTCAAGGCGAACGTCACCGCGTATACCGTTGCAGTCGTTTCGCTGATGCTCGGCGACAAAATCAGTCTCGACACCATCTGGCAGCAGCAGGGCATCTCGACCGAGCTGGCCAATCAGATCGTGGCGTGGTCGGATGAAGTGAACGACAAACTCCACCGGACGGCGAACGGCCGCATGCTGTCCGAATGGGCCAAGAAGAAGGAGTGCTGGGCAATTCTGTCGGCTCACCCATGGTCGGCGCCGGATCAGAGCATCCCCGAGGTGGTTGCGGCACGCGCGCGTCCCGTCCTTTGATCACGTCATAACGCAGTCCAGGAGCAAGAATGGTATTAAAGGATTTTCTCTCGACCGTGCATGATGAGGTGCGCGATTGGATAGCGGCAGATGCCGTATCGATTGGCGGAACGCCCCAGTTTGCCGAACTCGCGTTCACCGCGGTATTCGCTCGACACATGGCCGAACGAGGCATCACCTACGACCCGCAGCTATGCCGGTACTTCGCCTGCGTCGACAACCGAAATCTTCGGCTCAGCGGATATGCCCTGTCCGACGAGCTCGACAGGCTGGATGCATTCGTCAGCCTGTACAGCGGTGACGAGGAGCCACGCTCCGTCAGCGAGCAGGATGCGCTCGATGCTGCCACGCAGTGCGGTCGTTTTCTGGAGATGTCCGCCAACGGTACACTCGCGGCGCATGTCGACGCGTCGCACGACGCATTTCCGCTGATCTCGACCATTGCCAGCGCGTGGTCCGGAATGTCGCAAGTGCGCATCCATGTGCTGACCGACATGTGCGCAGGCGCGCTGTTCCTGCCGTCGATCGAGATTGCGGGACAGCCCGTGGCGGTCGAGGTCGTCGACATCGAGCACGTTTTCGATCAGCAGCAGGGCGCCGAACTGCAATCGCGCTATCGGGCGCTTTCGGCATTTCGCGAAGAATGGGTCGCGTCGATCCGGGCCGACATGCAGGCCAGCGGGGAAAGCGCGAGCGCCATGTTCGCCGACGATGCCGCCGCCCGCCCGCCCGCCTGACCGATGCCGAGGAGTTCGCGGACTTCCAGCGCTGCGCGTTCGACGGTACTGCCGCGGGACATAGCCTCATGCGTGTGGACGGCCATGCGTTCGACGAAACCGATGGCACCCTGGCGCTGATGGTCGCCGATTTCTCGGGGGCTGCCGATATCGAGCATCTCGCGGCGAATGAGGCGCGCGACCGCTTCGACATGCTCGAGCGTTTCGCCGCAGCTTCGCTCGACGGCGAACTGTCGATGGACCGCAGCCTGGCGGGGACTCCGGTCGCGGGCCTGGCGTCGGACCTTGCCCGCATGCGGCCCGAAATCCTGCGCATACGGATGTACCTGGTGACGAACCGGCTCTCGGACTTCGGCAGCGAACTTCCCGGCAGAGACGCGCTGTCAGGTATTGCGCTGGAACGGCACGTGTGGGATGCCGAGCGCTTCCACCGGGCGTCGGAATCCATCAGCGGACGGGACGATCTGGAGGTGGACTTCCGCGTCGATGGTGACGGTGGCATTCCAGCTCTGCACGCCGGGTCGGCCGGCGACGACTACGAGGGTTACCTCTGTACCATCGCGGGTCCGATTCTGGCCGCGATCTACGATGGGCATGGCAGCCGTCTTCTTGAAGGGAACGTCCGGTCCTTCCTCAGCACTAAGGGCAAGATCAACTCGGCCATTCAGGTAACTATTGCCGAGAAACCGGAAATGTTCTTCGCGTATAACAACGGCATCGCAGCAACTGCCGAGGCCGTCGAGTTCGATCCAGCAACTTCGCGGATCGTCAAGGCGGTCAACCTTCAGATCGTCAATGGCGGCCAGACGACAGCATCGCTGGCGGCCGCATGGCGTGACGGACAGGATCTGTCGAAGGTCTGCGTGCAGATGAAGCTGTCCGTGCTGTCGCCCGCACGTGCAGGCGAACTCATACCGCTGATCGCGCGGTTTGCCAACAGCCAGAACAAGGTCAACGAGGCGGACTTTTTCGCGAACCACCCATACCACCATCGGGTAGAGCAGCTCTCGCAGCGCCTCATGGCGCCCGCCGTGGATGGAGGAGAGCTGACCCGCTGGTACTATGAGCGGTCACGCGGCCAGTACGTCAATGACCAGAAGAACCTCGACAGCAACGGCAAGAAACGCTTCCTCGCACTGAATCCGAAGCTGCAGCTGCTAACGAAGATCGACGTCGCAAGATACGAGAATACTTGGAAAGGGCTCCCACACAAGGTCAGCCATGGGGCGCAGAAGAACTTCATTTCCTTCGCCAGCTGGCTGGCGAAGCGGTGGACCGAGAACGACAGTGCATTCGACGAACTCTATTTCAGGAACCTCGTTGCCATGGCGATTCTGTTCCGCCACACCGAACGCCTGGTCGGTGAGCAGCCCTGGTATGAGGGTGCGTACCGTGCCAATATCGTCACCTACGCTCTGGCGGTCCTCCAGTTCACGGTACTCAGGAGCGGCAAGGGGCGTCAACTCGATCTGGACGAAATCTGGAGCATGCAGGGGGTGCCCGAGGCACTCAGTGACCAGATTGCAGCCACTGCCAAGGCCATGCTGGGTGTGCTGACCGACCCGACGCGTCCGCGTGCGAATGTGACTGAATGGGCCAAGCAGGAGGCTTGCTGGGAGCGGGCGAGGGCAGCTGCCGTGCCGCTGAGCCAGCAGGTTTTCGACGACCTGGTCGATCCGATCGCCCACAAGTATGCCGAAGGCAGCAGGGTCCAGCAGGTCGGATACGGCGTCTTCGCCAGAACGGCGGTGCTGGGGATTCGGCCAGGCCAGTGGGACGAGCTGCGGCAGTGGGGTACGGAAAACGCCATGCTCGACGGGCGCGAGACGGAACTGCTCAGGTCCGCCACAAGAATTCCGAAGTTCGTTCCTTCAGTGAAAGAATGCGAGCGGATATGGTCGATTCGCTCGAAGCTGGTCAAAGAGGGGTTTCATGAGCCCTTGCAAAGCTTGAGCCTAGGATAAGTGCTGGTAGATCAAATCTGAAATTAAGGTGGCCACAAGGGTCGGGTATTATCACAATGAAACTCGAAAATACTAACTTTTGACAGGTAGAGGCAATGCTTTCAATTTTTACTACGACTAAGGATCGGGTTATCAATAGCTTGGTTCTCACAGGTGAGACCACTTATGGTTTTGCTATCGACTCCATTTATCCATTGATTAATCGCTTTTCATCGCAACGCAAGCTACAGAATCCTGCCTTCTATGAACGGCTTCGCAAAGATCTGCTGAATGGTTGCGTCATGCCGCCCATTACGTTGGCCTATGTAGACGCGGCTCCGCCATCTGCAGACGACAAAAACGCAGCTCAAGAGTATGCGAACAAAAATATTGACACGGGGTATGTTCTGGACGGTCTGCAACGATTAAATACTCTGCACAGTATTAAGGATAACGAAAGATTCGATCGAACAGCGAAACTTTTTTTCAATCTGATTATCTCCCCTAAGAAAGATATGTTGTTATATCGGATGATTACATTGAATAATGGTCAAAGGCCGATGAGCCCTCGGCATCAGATAGAAATTCTGACGGAAGAACTTTTTGATTTTACTCAAGTCACATTTGATGTTCAAACAGAAAAGGATCGAGGTGATAAGGATCGGGGCGAGCGCATACAGCGGGGAGCCTTCAACCTTAACGATATATCAAAGGGGTATCTGGCGTTTTTCTCCAACAGCGTTCATATCGAAAACAGTAAACTCATCAGCGAGAAAATGGATGAGATTATTGTTGGAAAAATCATGGAGTCTGCTGTTATTGAGCAGAAGTTGGAATTCGAGGACATTCTTCAAACTATCGACCGTTTCGCGGTAAACGAACACGCTAAAACCTGGCTCTTGAATCAGAATAATCTCCTCGGTTTTTGTGTCGGGATTCGCTCAACTTTTGATGTCTTGTCTGGTTTGAGTGCCGATGAGTTCGGAGAGCTTGCTAAAAAGTTTGAGGAGGCGTTCAAGGCTATCGATGTCACCAAGGTCAATCTTGGACGATATCGTAGAGAATTATCGCGGGCGTTTATTGCAGAGCTCGAAAAATTGAAAGGCTTTACGGAATTGGAATTGCGCAACTATTTTAGCGAACGAATTGTTCAGTGATTATGCGGATAGCGTCTTTTTCTCTCTCCGAGCCCCTCTCATTTCCATTCGCCGAACGGTCGCCGTTTTTTATAAATCCAGATACGAATGAGTTGGCGTCACTATTCCGAGTATTGGCGGGATCATGTGTACTGACAAACCTGAGTAATGATGTTTCGATTGCGCTAGCCAGAAACTACTTCACCGGCGACTATGAAGAAAATTCAGCTCAAGATCTTTCGTTTCTGGAAACATTCGAGGAAGGGCTCAGGCTGGCGGACTACGAACAGCATGTTGAATCGAAAAAGTTCGTGAATCGGCAGTTTTATAAAAATCTTCTGGCAGAGATTTGTGCTGCACTTTTCAATGAGGGAAAGGAGAAGCATACTGCTGCTTTTCTCCATTTATATCGGGCCTACGAACATTTGTCGTATGCATTCCCGATGATTTATGCTGCTAAAACAGACAACTACGTCGCAACGTTTGAAAACCTGCGCAAATGGATGGTGGATGCTGATAAGCAAGGCAATGTCGGTGAGTTGGGCTTTCACAAAGCATTTGTCTCCACATTGTTCAAGGGGTTGCCAGAAATTTCAACAACTATTGACATAAATTTGAATTGCAAGGACGAATACAAGGAAAAGTTGTTTGACGGATTAGCTCGGAAAGTTTTGGGATGGAAGAGCGAAGCCGAATACACAAGTGCAACCGTGCGTCCGGATAAGTTATCGATCCGTTTCGTTGATTTTCACAGCTTTATCGTCAATCTCAGAAATAGATATTTCCATTATTCAAATGCACGGTCTGATAATTTGGCGCTGGAGGAGATTGCAGACTCGGATATGCTGTTTTCATTCGTTAATAAAGCGGGGTTGTATTACGTTGCCACGATATTCAACAGGGTCGTGAGCCATCAAATGGGAAAATGAAATCGCCGATTATTGCAAAGTAGTGGGCGCGAAATTGTCCGCTACATGCAATACAAGAATGCTATTGATTCAAGATGACGAGAACTGCATGTCAAATCGCACCTGCTCTGCTACAGTCTCGCGTATTTCACCCGGATCAGGCTTGGTACCGCTACAGTTCGTGGACGGTGTACGTCTGCAAATCAGAAACTCCTTCACGAGCCAGCTCGCTTCGGATCGTGGCCCCCGTGGGGTCGCACATCCACATGCTTAGTTGCTGATCCCCTCCATCTGCATGCACCCATGCATCCACCCTGTGGGTGAAACCTCGTGCCCTGTGCTTCCTGTCCAGCTGCGCCAGCTTTCTCCGCTCAGCCAGCTGCGCTTTCTGCAGTTCCTTATCAAACGCTTTCAGGCCGCACTGCTCGCATTTTCCATCACGATGCTTCAGCGAAGTGCCGGAGTCGAACGCCGGGTTATGACATCCGCGTGTTCGGCACTTCACTATCCGCACGCTGTCGAGCAGGCGGCTGACATCCGCTTCGCTGGCCTTGCTGAACTCCAGTTCTTGGTCGATCACGATCGTGAGACCACCGCCAACGAGATTCACCGAAATCTGGAAGGGCGAGTCGTACAGCCATACACATGGCGACACGGAAGCGCTCAGTTTTGCGTTGAATGGACCCTCACGGGTATGAACGTAGTTCTTCAGCGGATTGTCAGCTCCCTTCTGCCGCAATCCGTCCTGAAACTGATTGATCCATTCGTTCTTGTCCATTTGGTTGCCTGTACTTTCCGTCTACCTGAATCCGCACACCACGCACGGACATTGGCAACATCGCCTTTGATCATAACATTCTGAACAACCCCCACGCTATGCTGGCGTCTAGGTGACTTGCTTGCGAGGAAGGCGAACCTGGGGCCGGCGCCCACGCTATTTCAATAAAAACCATTCTTGGTGGAAATTGGTGAGTTTCCCATCGCCTTTCTCGACGCATACTCATGTCCTCTACCCCTTGAAGAGCCGGCCGTGCCAGAATCCCGAATCAGTACCAGATCAATCAACACCTTGCTCGGCGAACGGTTCCACGTGCCGGCCTATCAACGCGGTTACCGTTGGACCGAGCGTCAGGTATGCGATCTGCTGGACGACATCTGGAGTTTCCAGGCACACGCCGAGAACCAGGACAGGTCTGCCTTCTACTGTCTGCAGCCGGTTGTGGTGCTGAAACGCGAAAGCGGCGAATGGGAGCTGGTCGACGGACAGCAACGTCTGACCACAATTTTCCTGATACTCGACTATCTGAAGCCAATTCTCGAGCTTCTCGGCAAGCGATCGTTCACGCTGTCGTTCGAAACGCGTGACACCAGCGCCGCGTTCCTGCAGCACATAGAGCTGCATCGCGCCGAAGAGAATATCGACTTCTACCACATGTGCGAGGCCCACCAAGCGATCTCGCGATGGTTCGAGAAGCGTGACGGTAGCCACAGAATCAAGTTTCTCCAGTGCCTGCTCAATGGCGACGACGTCGGCAAGAACGTGAAGGTCATCTGGTACGAGCTTCCCGAATCCGAGAAGCCGGTGCCAGCATTCACTCGCCTCAACGTCGGCAAGATCCCGTTGACGAACGCGGAGCTCATCCGGGCACTTTTTCTGAGAGAGGGCAACTTTTCGTGCAGCACCGGCCACTTGGAGCGGGCTGCGATCGCGCAGGAATGGGATGAAATCGAAAAGGCGCTCCAGTGCGACGATCTCTGGTACTTCCTTCATAGTGGCAGCAATATTCCCAGCAGCCGGATCGAGTACCTGTTTCAGCTGATCGCACGGGAAACGCTTGGTGATGTTCCGCTCCTGGGCGACCCCCATGGGACGTTCCACTTTTACCAGACAAAATTCGAAGCCTCCGACGCGGACGTGCCCGGGGAATGGTTGAGGGTGAAGCAATCGTTCATGCGGCTGCAGGAATGGCATGCGGACCGCACGCTTTATCATCTGATCGGCTATCTCGTCAACGAGGGAGACGATCTGCTGACGCTGAGGAAGATGGCGACCTCGATGACGCGGACCGCGTTTCGTCGGGCCCTGAAACGAAGGATTTACGACCGTCTGGCCGGAAGCGCGATGTCGGCTGACGCGGCCATTGTCCAGTTGCGCGAGTCAGTGCGGAAGAGACTGCAGGGGCTCGATTACGAGAACCCGGCGGACCGGGGTCTCATTCGTTCGGCACTCCTGCTTTTCAACATCGCAGCCTTGCTGGAAAGCGAGAAGACGACCCTGCGTTTCCCGTTCAGTCATTTCAAGAAGGAGAAGTGGGATATCGAGCATATCCGGGCCATCGCAACGCTGGCGCCGAGCAGCATGAGCGAGCGTGTAGATTGGCTGACGGACATGCTGGACTACCTCGACGCCAACGGCGGCACCGACGAATTGCAGCGCGAGGCGCAGGCATTGCGGGATATCCTGGGGCACAGCTCGGTCCCGCCGGGGCCGAGCTTCTCCGAACGGTTTCAGGCCCTCTACGATAGTGCACTGGATACCTTCGACGGCCGTGGAGAGATGGCCGACGACAACACCATCGGCAATCTGACTCTGCTCGATTCTTCCACCAACCGCGGATACCGGAACGCAGTGTTCCCGGTGAAGCGCAAGAAGATCATTGATCGCGACAAACATGGAATCTTCGTGCCATTGTGCACGAAGAACGTATTCATGAAGTACTTCAGCACAAGCATCGACTGCATGACGCTCTGGACGACGACGGATCGCGAGGACTATGTCAGCGCCATCGTGGAAAGCCTTGCGCAGCTGTTTCTGGACCGGACAGGAGAATAACAATGAGCAACGACATCGTGCCTGGCGGTCAGGAAGTCACCTTCCGGGAACTGTTCAGACGGCATGCGCTGCTGGAAATTCCCTTGGTGCAGCGCGACTACGCGCAAGGACGCAGCAGCGAACATGAAGTGCGCGACGAGTTTCTCGAAGCCCTGTCCGGCGCCCTCCTCAAGGAAGAGGGCGATGTCGGCCCGCCCCTGAATCTGGATTTCGTGTATGGCAGTGTCGAAGCGGACGGTCGTGACGCCTTCGCGCCCCTGGACGGTCAGCAGCGGCTGACCACATTGTATCTTCTGCACTGGTATCTCGCGTGGCGCGACGGAGCGCTCGAGGACTTCTCGGCCTTCATGCGCCGTGGGGAGCATTCCCGCTTCGGCTATGCGATTCGACCGAGCAGCAGGGAATTCTTCGACGCCCTCGTCACATGGACGCCGGGAGCGTTCCTTGGCACGGACATGCACCTGTCCACGTTGCTGGCCGAGCAGCCGTGGTTCTTCCGCTCATGGCAGCTCGATCCGACGATCCAGTCGGCGCTGTCGATGCTGGACGCCATCCATCGTAAATTCGGGGCAACCAGTGGGCTGTACGAGCGAATCGTCGGGGATGAACGGCCGCGCATCACGCTGCATCTGCTCGACCTGAAAAGTTTCGGTCTGTCCGACGATCTCTACATCAAGATGAACGCGCGCGGCAAGCCGCTGACGCCATTCGAAAACTTTAAGGCGAGGATGGAGCAGCATCTGGAGTCAATGTCCGCTGGCGACACGTACATACTGCACGACGAGCCCGCAACACTCCGGCAGTACTTCAGTCATCGCATCGACACGGTCTGGGCCGACGTCTTCTGGCATTACCGCGACAAGACCACCAACGTCTTTGACGACCGGGTCATGAATCTCGTGCAGACGCTGGTCATCGTGACGCGCAACCCGGACACTCAGGGAAGCGAAGCGATGCTGGCAGCGCTGCGCAACTCCGACGCTCCATTCTCGTTCAGACGCTTTCAAGAAACCGGCTGTCTCGATCGCCCGTTCATCGACGTGTTCATTGCCGTGCTCGACGCCTGGAGCGGCTCTCCGGCCGGCATCCGTCCTGTGCTCGGCCCCAATCCGTATTTCGACGAGCTGGCGACCTTCTCCAGGGCAGTGAACGACAGCAGGGACCTTACGTACACACAGCTGATCCAGTTTCACGCTTACTGTGCCTTCATTCACCGGCACCCGGATCACCTCGGGACCGAGCGTTTCGTCGAATGGATGCGGGTGATCGTCAATCTCTCGGAAAACACGCCCTACGACAACGTCGGAGACCTGCGCCGTGCTATTGCGGGCGTCAATGCCCTAGCAAGGCACGCGCCCGTCATCGGGAGCCACTTCGCCTCCGGGATCTTCGAAGTTCCCGGGTTTACCGTTCAGCAGGTCCGCGAGGAGCAGCTGAAGGCGCAGCTGATGGTGCGCGACGGCGAGTGGCGAGCACGCATCGTGGAGGCCGAACGGCACGGTTACTTCAAGGGCCAGATCGAGTTTCTGCTGAAATTCTGCGGCGTCCTGGACGCCTGGAAAGCGGCCGGCAGCGCCAGCTGGTCGAACGAAGTCGACGCCGCCTTCCGACACCGATTCGACGATTACCGCGCACGTGCAACCACGGTGTTTGGTCAAGGGGGGCTGCTGTCCTTCGGCGATGCACGATGGGAGCGTGCCTTGCTCTCGATCGGCGATTATCTGATGCCGATCGGGCGCAACTTCCATTTCGGGGATCAGACCCACCGCGATACCAGCTGGAAGCGCCTATTGCGCAGCAATGCCTCCGACAGCGGAAATGATGCAGCCCGACGCATCCATTTCAGGACTCTGCTCGAGAACATTCCGCCCGGCGACCCGGATGTGGCAGGGACGCTGGACCGCATCATCGCGTCGACGCCCGCAACCCGCGACTGGCGCGATCCCTTCGTCCGCTGCCCGGCACTGATCGAGTACTGCAATCAGAAAATGATTCGATTCCTTTCGCCGGATCGAATCTACCTCCTGAGCAGGAAGCGGATGAGCGCCGACCACGTGGAGTCGTTCACGTATCACCTGTATCTGACGGCGCTGCTGCCAATGGCCGGGCAGGGCCTTCTTGCACCTTTCGGCAAGCCCGCCTACAGGAGCGTCAACACCGACAGCGAGGAACCAGGCATCGAGCTGACCGCGGTTCTCGGCGACGTCACGGTCAAGCTGAGCATCCATGCTGCTGCTGGCGGATTCACGTTTGCTCTCGCCTTCAGCGGTTCCGGCGAGCCGGCGCCTGTCGTCGGCAGGCTTGCTGGCATCGAAGGGTTCGACTGGGCGGGCGAGCAACTGACGCGGCACGTTCCGCGCGAGGCTGCAAAAGCCGTGATCGGCGATATTGTGGGCCTTCTTCGCTCGGTAGTGCCCGCTGCCTGATGCAAGCGGTTCCATCGGACGACGCGTCCGTCATTGACGCGGATGCCAAGGACGAAAAATTGAAGGGGACGGTTTGAAAAAAGTGGATAGCTATGCGCAGCTGGACGCGCTCGGACAGCAACTTCTTTCGCCGAATTTCTTCATGCGGGATTTTTTGTACAGCGAGATCGCGGCGTGGCATCAGCTTCGCAACGTCCCTGATTTTCCGGATCGTGCCATCGAATCCGGGCGAATGCTTTGTACCGAGCTCCTGGAGCCGCTGCAGGCCGCGTTTGGCAGGATCCATATCCACTCGGGCTATCGTTCTCTGCTGGTGAACGGGTGCGGGAACGAGCACGGCATGAACTGTGCAAGCAACGAGAACAACTTTGCTGGGCACATATGGGATTACCCCGACAAGTCCGGTGGCCACGGTGCCACGGCGTGCATCGTGATTCCCTGGCTGGTGGACCATATCGCCAACGGCGGCGGCTGGACCGACATGGCCTGGTGGATTCACTACCATCTGGACTACAGCTCGCTGTACTTTTTTCCCAAACTTGCCGCGTTCAACATCAGCTGGCATGAAAAGCCGATTCGGCGGATCGACAGCTACATGGAGCCAAGAGGCTGTCTGACGAAGCCCGGAATGAGCAATCACGGCGGGCTGCATGTCGACAAATATCCGGGCTTTCCGGATTTTTTCGGATCCGGCAGCACTCGGAATGCTTCGCATATTTGCGAAGCACACCGTAAGGACGCCGTCGCAGGGCGCGCTGGATCACCGAATCCACGCGCGCCCGCGTATTCACTTGCCAGCGATACGAATGCGATCATCAATTACCGTGCGATCCACAGCCGTACTGCATGGCGTAAGGCGTACAACCACAAGTCACTCGACGCAGCGGTCAACGGCATCAATGGCGCAGCGGGGCTGTTCGCAGGGAAGGCGCGTATCGACTACGGGAAACATGGGGAGCCAAGATATGTCGTTGTATGGGCAACTGGGCAAGAGACCGGTTACCTTGTCCGGCCGGTGCCTGGATCGCAGTCCGAGTTCAGCGTGATGTCGGTTCCGGCTGCGGTGTTGCTCGAATTCGACACCCGGGGTGGAGCTGATGTTTCTTGGATCGAGCAGCATTTGCTCAGGCGTCCCACTGCCCCTCAGACACGAAAGATACGCAAGCCTCACGGTTCTGACTTGCGGGTTCCAACAGAGGGCAAACGGACTCACTAACGTTTCATCCGCGAGCAACCTCCAGGCCTTTGAGCTGGAAGCAGAGCAGAGCAAGGTCAACACAGGGCTGCCTGAATCCGGCGATCCGCGGCAAAGGAAGCCCCAAACAAATATCAATTCATGAGGTTAGCATGTACATGAATCACGTCCGTCAACGTTTCCACGCTGTTGGTCATGGGACGTTTCTGACAGGAGTCGTTGCCGATGATGAGGGGACGAAGTTCAGTTGGGTATATGACTGCGGCTCCAAACGCTCGGAACCATTGAAGAAGGCTTTGGCTGGGATGGAATCCTGGGTTGATTGGCCAGATACCATTGACATGCTGATATTGTCGCATTTCGACGATGACCATGTTAATGGCATTGAAGAGCTGTTAAGGAAGCGGCGGGTGGGAAGCCTCATTCTGCCTTATTCTGACTGGCAGCAGCGCCTTCGTAATGCAGCGATTGGAGGGCTAAAAGGCATGTCGTCATCTACTGCTCATATGCAGCTGGATCCGATAGGATGGCTGGAGTCGAGAGATCTGGGGCAACGAATAGATAGACTATTGTTGATTCGCGGTGGTGGGGGGAGCGACCAGGACGCTCCTCCTCCCGGCCCGTTTTTTTTGCCGAGCGGTCCGCAAAGCAATCTCAACGACGACGAAAGACCGGGCGGCGAAATGTCCGTGAATCTGGCTTCGGATCTGCGAATGAACGACGTCATGGCATCGACTGTAATGCAGGTTCATTCCATGCGTCATCAACGACCAATGCAGATTGATTCATTGCCGATGGAATTCATGTTTTATAACGCCGAGTTAAGCGGTTCCGAGCTTGGAATCATCCAAAGCATTGGTGGTAAAACCGTCGCCAGAAAGTCCGGACTCCCTTTGTCGCAGGTTCGAAAGGACGTCGAGAAAACGATAGGCGCTCTCGGTCTTGCATATCCATTCGCGTCGCTCGTTCCGGACTGGCGTGCGAAACTCAAGGCATGTTATCAGATGCATTTTGGATCAACGGGAAAGTCCAGAAACAACATTTCATTATGCATGAACGTACGTCCGTTACCAATGGACGGAACGGTCGAACCTTGCGGATTTTTTCCGGTCGATCTCGCTGATGAAGTCTACATCATCGAAACTGAAGAGCAAGAGGCAGACTTCGACTTCTCGCGACCAGCTGTTCTCTATACTGGTGATTTAAAAATCAACAAGCAGGTTATCTCGGCAATGCAGACCCACTTCGGCATCTCGAGGTGGAACCAGATCGGCGTGACCCAAGTGCCCCACCACGGTTCGGAGCATTCCTGGGAGGCAGGCAATGCGGCTCGTCTTGCTCCGTCTGCTTTTGTGCATTGCGCTCCTGGCTCAGCTGCGCACCCCCATGCCCACGTAAGAGGCGATCTGGCGGGTCTGCAGGTCTTCACAGCAGACTACAGCAAGTCGGTTACTTTGGATTACCATTTTTGGGCCTCTTGATATAGCTGGTTTGACTAACGCATTTTTGCAACATGCGAGGATTGCGGTTTTGCGTCCAATTCAAATTCGGGTTCCCTACCGTTGTACCGCTATCGTGCATGGCCATGATCGATGCTTTGCTCGGAAATCGGCTACGCTCTTGTTTGTTAGTATAGTGTAAGAAGTCCTTGGTCGCATCAGAGTAAAACTGCTGATTCCGCGCGATTTTTTGACAGGAAACCGTGAATTCCCTTCCCAATTATGGAGATGCTCGCCAATTGGCGTTCTGTGCATTTTGCGGTGGCAAGACTGGAACCAGAGATCACTGCCCATCGAAAATATTGCTTGACGAGCCCTTGCCACCCGATTTGCCAATAGTTCCGGCCTGCATCGAGTGCAACAGCGGCTTTTCAATTCATGAAGAATATGTGGCGTGCTTGATCTCATGCGTCGTGGCAGGCAGCACCGAGCCAAACATGATGGTTAGAGATAAGGTTCGCAGGATCTTGACGAACAAGCCAGCTCTACGGTCACGCATCGAAAAGTCCAAGGTGATATCTGACGACGGAGTCATGTTCTCGCCGGAATTTGAACGCATCCGTGAAGTGATGCTGAAACTAGCCAAGGGCCACGCACTCTACGAGTTCAACGAGCCGTGTACGCAAGAGCCAGATCACTTTCTAATCATCCCTCTGACGTCAATGGGTTTAAACGAACGCTACAGCTTCGAAAACCCTGATGCTGCAAATGTCTGGCCCGAAGTCGAGTGCCGTGCCATGCAGCGCCTGATTCTGGGAACTGGCATGTCGCACAACGGTTGGATCATTGTCCAAGAGGAGCGCTACAGGTACAACGCTTCGATCGTCGCAGGCCTCGATATCCGCATCGTTATTAATGATTATTTGGCGTGTCACGTTTGCTGGGATTAGAAACTGCCGCTCCGAAACCGCGTCCTGGGCTCCAGATGAAACTTGCGTAGGGACGTTATTGCCAAGGTATTGACAGCTCGTCTTGTTGTGATCTTTATAACGGCTTGTCGGCTCGGTTTTTCCTTGTCCATAGCCCCCGTTGCACTTCGCGGACGACTTAGTGCGCTGAGCTCTGGGGAGAAACGGGCGACCGAAGCTACTAGGCGAAGGGTGATGCGCTTCCGGTGTAAATCAGCAGGGTGCCCGAAATGACTTTGCGTGGAAATTGGTGAGTGTTGGAGCCACTTGTTCTACTCCTGAGCTAGATACATTCTGTTGTGAATCAGTCACTTCACAATTTCGTTCTTTCAAATCATTTGGACAACAATTAAAATTGCCATAATTCATTAATTTTTCTCGAAGCTCGGTTCTCTACGGTTCCAGAACAATTCATCTGCCTGTTCAGAACGTCAGCGATTAGATCATCGCCGCAGCTGCTCGGCAGGAGACCGCTTGGCGCGTGCCCGTCGGTTCGCGGGAAGGCCAAGAACAAGAGCAGAACATGGAAATTTACCCGAGATTCAAATTCCGCCCGCGCCTGCTTGGCGAGGCCAGCGTCTACGATCTGCTTGCGCGTATCGATGACGAACAGGCGTTCGCGGTTCACTCCGTTAATCTCCCCGAGCACCTATACAAGCGCTGGGGCGAG
>Ga0308157_10001303_pt1 | contig 53858 bp, 42 predicted proteins | sample PhyBR1_FD_201035 | JGI IMG/M metagenome (GOLD analysis project Ga0308157, IMG submission 201035) | Phyllosphere microbial communities from UC Gill Tract Community Farm, Albany, California, United States - DLSLB.R1 | ecosystem: Host-associated > Plants > Phyllosphere > Unclassified | place: USA...
CCCGACCACACCGGTGAGACGACGAAGATCTCGTTCCGCTACGGGCGTTCTACTCGGCCGGGGGCATCAGCACCGAGTCGATCAGATACACCGTGGCGTTCGCGGTCTGCACTCCGCCGCAGATGACGTTGGCGTCATTCACCATCCACTCCTCGCCGCTGCCGGTGACCTCGAGATCGGCGCCCTGCACGGTGGTGTGCATGCCCTCGATGTCGGCGGGCTCGACCTGACCGGGCACCACGTGGTAGGTGAGGATCGACATCAGCATGTCGCTGTCGGTCTTCAGCGTCTCGATCGTGTCGTCATCGATCATCGCGAACGCGTCGTCGACGGGCGCGAAGACGGTGAACTCGTCTCCGTTGAGCGTGTCGACCAGGTCGACATCCGGGTTGAGCTCGCCGCTCACCGCTGAGACGAGCGTCGTCAGCATCGGGTTGTTCGACGCGGCGACGGCGACGGGATCGGCGGACATGCCCTGGATCGAGCCGGGGCCGTCCGGCACCGCCTCGGCGTACTCCGCGCAGCCGGGGCCGACGAGGTTCGCCGCGGGGTCCATCATCTCGGGGTCTTCCGTCTCCGGCGTCTCCGGAGCGGTCGTCTCGGACATCTCAGGGGCCGAGGTCTCGGTCGACTCTTCGGGGGCGTCCTCGCCCATCGAGCAGCCCGCGAGCACGAGCGCGCTGGCGAAGCCGAGCGAAACGGCCGCTGTGATCTTCTTCTTCGTGCTGAACATCTCTACCTCCGGTGATCAGGGCCACGGATGGTTCCGCGGCTTCGAGGGATGTTCGGAGTGCCGTCCGGAACGGATTGGGAGATTCTGAGATCGGCGTGAATCAATCCGATTCCGGCGCCGCACCGAAGAACTCGCAACGGAAGCGAGGACTTCATGGACCTGATCATCATCGGCCTGCTCGGCGGTCTCATCACCGGCATCTCGCCGTGCATTCTGCCGGTTCTTCCGGTCATCTTCCTCACGGGCGGTGCGCAGTCGGCGCGATTCGAGGGCGGCGATGGCGAAGCTGCTCCCGCGAAGCGCAGCAGGCCCTATCTGGTGATTGCGGGCCTGGTCGTCAGCTTCACGCTGGTGACGCTCGTGGGATCCCTCGTGCTCGGGCTGCTGGGGCTCCCGCAGGACGTCATCCGCTGGGTGGGCATCGGTGTGCTGGCGCTCCTGGGGCTCGGGCTCCTCGTGCCGAGGTTCGAGCGGATCCTTGAGAAACCGTTCCAGCGCTTCCAATCACGCAAAGAGGTCGAGAACAAGGGAAGCGGCTTCGGCGTCGGCCTCGCGCTCGGCGCCGTGTTCGTGCCGTGTGCGGGTCCGGTGCTCGCCGCGATCATCGTGGCGGGCGCCACCGGCCAGATCGGTGTGGGAACGGTGCTGCTCACGCTCTCGTTCGCCCTCGGAGTCGCGGTACCGCTTCTCATCTTCGCCCTCGCCGGTCGCGGTGTCGTCGAGCGGATCCGCTCGTTCCGCACCAAGGAGCGCGGCCTGCGCATCGCGGCGGGCATTGCGATGATCGCTCTTGCCGTCGGCCTTGCTTTCAACGTGCCGCAGGCGCTCCAACGGCTTCTGCCGGACTACACCGCTTCGCTGCAGCAGGGGCTTACGGAGAATGAGGCGGCCGAGGAAGCGCTCAACCTCGGCGGGCTCGTGACCGATGAGAACCGCGAGCTGGACAACTGCACCAACGGTGCAGAGCAGCTCGAGTCGTGCGGTACAGCGCCTCGGATCCGCGGAATCGAACAGTGGCTGAACACAGACGGCGGCGAAGCCATCGACCTGGCCGACCTTCGCGGCGAGGTCGTCCTCATCGACTTCTGGGCCTACTCCTGCATCAACTGCCAGCGCTCCATCCCGCACGTCGTCGGCTGGGACGAGACGTACGGCGACCTCGGCCTTCAGGTCATCGGCATTCACTCGCCGGAGTACGCCTTCGAGAAGAACGCGGACAACGTCGCCGCGGGCGCCCGTGACTTCGGCATCGAATACCCCGTCGCACTGGATAACAGCCTCTCGACCTGGACCAACTACCGCAACCGCTACTGGCCCGCCCATTACCTGATCGACGCCGAGGGCACCGTCCGGCACATCTCGTTCGGCGAGGGGAACTACGCCGCGACCGAGAGCATGATCCGTGAGCTGCTCGTCGACGCGAACCCCGACGTCGAGCTCCCCGCGGAATCCGAAGTCTCGGACGAGACTCCGGAGCAGGGATCGACGACGCCGGAGACGTTCCTCGGATCCTCGAAGGACGTCAACTTCGGCGGTGACGATCCCTACGGTGCGGGCCGCGGAACGTTCTCATTCCCCGCGGAGCAGGCGGACGACACGTTCGCGCTGGACGGCGAGTGGAACATCGAAACGCAGTACGCAGAGCCGGCGACGGCCGACGGGCGTGTGCGGCTCGACTATCACGCCGCGGAGGTGCGCATGGTGCTCTCCGGGGCGGGCGAGCTCACCGTGCGCGGATCCGATGGAGAAGAGACGACGGTGACGGTCGACGGCACCCCGAGGTCGTACGAGCTCGTCGACGGCGCGACGTCTGTCGACGGCATCCTGGACATCGACGTTCCCGAGGGGGTTCAGGTGTACTCGTTCACTTTCGGGTGACGCAAATGCGAGGGGAGGAGGGCGGATGCGGCATGCTTATGGAGATGGTCATCGACGGAACGGACGTGCCCGAGGACGGCTCGGCTGATGACGCCGCCGGCGCGCTTCTTCTCCGTATCGCCGAAGGAGACCAGGCAGCGTTCGCCGAACTGTACGACATGCTGACTGCTCGCGTGTTCGGGCTGATCCTGCGCGTGCTCGTCAATCGATCGCAATGCGAGGAGGTGCTCCAGGAAGTGTTCCTGGAGGTGTGGCAATCCGCTGCCCGCTTCGCTCCGAACAAAGGACAGGGGAGAACCTGGGTTCTCACGATCGCACATCGGCGGGCGGTGGACAGAGTTCGAGCGTCGCAGGCCAGCGCCGACCGAGACGTGCGAACGGGCCTGAGAAACCTCGAGGTTCCGCATGACAGCGTCTCGGAACGGGCCGAGCTCGGCATCGCCGGAGAACAGGCGGTCGCCGCGCTCGGAGCGCTTCCCGAGGCGCAGCGCGAGGCGCTCGTGCTCGCATACTTCGGGGGATACAGCCAGAGCGAGATCGCCGCACTGGTCGGCTCTCCGCTCGGAACGATCAAGACACGGATGAGAGACGGGCTCACGCGCCTGCGCAGCGAGATGGGGGTGACAGCATGAACGAACACGAGTTCGCCGAGCTCGCCGCCGGATACGCGCTGCGTTCCCTGTCGGCGCACGACGAGGCGAGATACCTCGCGGCGCTCCGTGCGCATCCCGAATGGGCGCCGATCGCCGAGGAAGACGCGGAGACCGTCGCCAGCCTTGCCGACATCGCTCCTCCAGAGGCGCCGAGTCCGGGAGCGCGCGACGCACTGCTCGACATGATCTCGTCGACGCCGCAGCTGCCCGCCGAACCGGCGGCGTCGGCGCCTGCAGACGAGATGGCAGTCCCTGCGCCGGGCGCGGTCGGGCGCACCGCGCGTCCGAAGCGTTTGCGCATGCTGTTCGCGCTGGCAGCCTGCCTCGCCCTGGTCGTCGGGATCGGCTTCGGGTCCGTGGCGCTGAACAACCATCTGAGCCGGCCCGATTCGGTGGTGGCGCTCGACGAGATCGAGGCCGCCGGCGACGCCGACCGCGCCTCCGTGGCGCTGGCCGGTGACGGCAGGGCGAGCGTGCACTGGTCCGCCGACCTCGGCCGGGCCGTGCTCGTCGCTGAGGGGCTCGAACAGCCGGAGCCCGACCACACGTACCAGCTGTGGTTCGTGCGCGGGGAGACCGCGTCGCCCGCCGGACTGTTCGAACCCGAATCGGGCGAGGCGATCGCTCCGCTCGACGGCGAGTTCCGCGCGGGCGATGTCATCGCGGTGACCGTCGAGCAGGCCGGAGGATCGCCGACGGGCCTGCCGACCACGGAGCCGATCTTCGCGATCCCCACCGACTGACGCGGTCCTCTGCGTTCCGCGGCGGGTGCGGCAGGAGCAGAATGGAAGCATGTCGTTTCCGCTGATTCCCGAGATGCCCAGCCCGCAGTACGTGATGTCGCAGGAGGGATTCCGCATCGCGACGTACACGTGGGGCGAGGAGGACGCGCCCGTCGTCATGGCCGTGCATGGGTTCGCATCGAGCTGCCGCGACAACTGGGTCAGCACGGGATGGGTCTCGACGCTCGTTCGGGCGGGATATCGCGTTCTGGGCGTCGACCAGCGCGGACACGGCCAGAGCGAGAAGCCTCACGAGGCCGAGGATTACACGATGCCGGCGCTGGTCGCCGACCTCGAGGCGATCATCGACACCTACATGATCGAGCCGATCCTCTATCTGGGCTACTCGCTTGGAGCGCGGGTCGGCTGGCACCTCGCTTCCGAGCGGCCGCTGCGCGTGGAGCGCGCCGTGCTCGGCGGCATACCCGACGGCCGTCCGCTCGGCCGCCTCGATCTGGCGCAGGCCAGGGCGTACATCGATGACGGCACCGCCGTCACAGACCCCGCGACCCAGAACTACGTGCGCCTCGCGGAGCGGGTACCCGACAACGATCTGAGCGCCCTCGTCGCGCTCGCCGGGGGCATGCGGTTCGGCGACGAGAACCCCGATATGGGGAATCCGCCCGAGCAGCCCGTGCTGGTCGCGGCGGGAACCGACGACACGATCTTCGACGACTCGAAGCGCCTCGCGTCGTTGCTGCCGCAGGGCGCGTTCATCGAGATCCCGGGGCGCCACCACTTCAACGCGCCGGGGGCTCGGCAGTTCAAGCAGGCCGGGGTGGAGTTCCTGCGCAGCGGAAGCGCGTGAACAGATGTTCACACAGTGACGTCGACCACCCGGGTCTCGCCGATCTGCGGTGTCAGGGCCCCGGATGACCATGCCGCGACGTCGGCTGCCAAGCGATCGATCTCGCTCTCCGGCGCCCAGACTTCGAAGGCGACCTCTGACCCGTAGATCGCCTCTCCCAGCAGCGAACTGTGCTGCGTCACCCACTCCCGCAGCAGGTTGTCGAGGCGCCCCGCGTCGGCGTGCGGAACGTCGACGCGCGCCCGGGTCAGCGCCCGGCGGCGCACGACCTGCGCGCGATCGAGCGTTTCCGAGACGGCTCCGCCGTACGCGCGCACCAGCCCGCCGGCGCCGAGCTTGATGCCGCCGAAGTAGCGCGTGACGACCGCCACGACATCCGTCATCCCGCGCCGACGCAGCACCTCCAGCATCGGCACGCCCGCGGTGCCCGAGGGCTCTCCGTCGTCGGACGACCTGGCCTGCTCGCCCGTGACGCCCGTGACCATCGCGACGCAGTTGTGCCGGGCATCCCAGAACCGCCTCCGCATCTCGGCGATGAAAGCATCGGCCTCGGCGACGGATCCGACCGGCTCGAGGTGCGTGATGAACCGTGAGCGCTTGATCTCGATCTCGTGCTCCACGCGGCGCGCGATCGTCGCGGGATACTCGGCCATCGACCCAGGCTACCGCCGCACAGGACGACGGCCGCCGGGCTGCGGTTCCGCACGCACGTCTACGGCAGCCGGCGCGCCGAACCACGCGATCCGCGGTCGCCGATGCGGCTCGGAGCGGGACCGGCCATCGTCCTGCATGGAGACCGGCGTCGTGCGCACAGCCGGATCCGGCAGACTGGGCATGATGCCTTCCCTCCTTGAATCCGCGCGAGCGGCCGGTGCCGACGCCGACGCCCTGTACGACGCCTTCCTCGACTGGGCGACCGAGCGGGGCATCGCACTGTACCCGGCGCAGGACGAAGCGGCGATGGAGCTCGCCAGCGGCAACAACGTGATCCTTGCCACGCCGACCGGCACCGGCAAATCGCTCGTTGCGCTCGCCGCGCATGCGATCGCGGTCGGGCGCGGCGGGCGCACCTATTACACGGCCCCCATCAAAGCGCTCGTCAGCGAGAAGTTCTTCGCACTGGTCGAGACGTTCGGCGCCGAGAACGTCGGCATGGTCACGGGTGACTCCTCGGTGAACGCCGATGCGCCGATCGTCTGCTGCACGGCCGAGATCCTCGCGAACCTCGCCCTGCGCGAGGGGGCCGACGCCGACGTCGACCAGGTCGTCATGGATGAGTTCCACTACTACGGCGACCGCGACCGCGGCTGGGCCTGGCAGGTGCCGCTGCTGCTGCTCACGCGCGCGCAGTTCCTGCTGATGTCGGGAACGCTCGGCGATACGACCGCGATCAGCGGGGATCTCACGCGTCGCACGCGCCGCGAGACGATCCTCGTCGCGGGGGCGGAGCGCCCGGTTCCGTTGCATTTCCGCTATGAGCGGCGCCACGCGCACGAGGTCGTCGAAGAGCTGCTCGCCGATCGCGAGGTGCCGGTCTACGTCGTGCACTTCAGTCAGGCCGCCGCCATGGAGCGGGCGCAGGCGCTCGCGAGCATCAACGTGACCACGCGCGAGCAGCGCGATGAGATCGCGGCCGCGCTGGGCGGCTTCCGCTTCACCACGAACTTCGGCAAGACCCTCTCGCGCCTGGTCCGGGCCGGCATCGGCGTGCATCACGCCGGCATGCTGCCGCGCTACCGCCGTCTCGTCGAGACGCTCGCCCAGCAGGGGCTGCTGCGGGTGATCTGCGGAACCGACACCCTCGGCGTCGGCATCAACGTGCCGATCCGCACCGTGCTGATCACCGAGCTGTCGAAGTACGACGGATCCCGCATGCGCCGACTCGGCGCGCGCGAATTCCACCAGATCGCGGGTCGCGCGGGCCGCGCCGGATACGACCCGTACGGCAACGTCGTCGTGCTCGCGCCCGAGCACGAGATCGAGAACGCGCAAGCGATCGCGAAGGCCGGCGACGACCCGAAGAAGCTCAAGAAGGTCAAGAAGAAGCAGCCTCCGAAGGGATTCATCAGCTGGAGCGAGCAGAGCTTCGAGAAGATCATCGAGGCCGAGCCCGAGGCGCTCACGCCCCGCATGCAGATGACCTCGGCGATGCTCATCAACATCATCGCGCGCGGGGGAGACGTCTTCCGGAACGTGCGCGAGATGGTGTTCGACAACCACCAGCCGGCGCGCGAGCAGTTCGCACTCGCCCGTCGCGCGCTCGCGATCTTCCGCACGCTGCGCGACGCGGAGCTCGTCGAGGTCACGCCCGACGGGCGGATCCGCTTGTTCCTCGATCTGCAGCCGAACTTCGCGCTCAATCAGCCGCTGTCGCCGTTCGCGCTCGCCGCGCTCGAACTGCTGGATCCGGAGGATCAGGAGGGCGGAGCGGGCACCGGGCACTACGCGCTCGACGTCGTCAGCGTCGTGGAGGCCACGCTCGATGATCCGCGTCAGATCCTGTCGCAGCAGGAGTTCAAGGCGCGCGGCGAGGCCGTCGGCGCCATGAAGCGCGAGGGCATCGAGTACGACGAGCGCATGGAGCTGCTCGAGGAGATCACTTACCCCAAGCCGCTCGACGAGCTGCTCGGCAAGGCGTTCGAGACGTTCGCCTCGTCGCAACCGTGGGTGCGCGATTTCGCGCTGTCACCGAAGTCGGTCGTGCGCGACATGTTCGAACGGGCGATGAGCTTCGCCGAGTTCGTGCAGTGGTACCAGCTCGGACGCAGCGAGGGCCTCGTGCTGCGGTACTTGTCGGATGCCTACCGCACGATCCGTCAGACCGTGCCGCCCGAGGCGCAGACTGACGACCTCGACGACATCGTGGAGTGGCTGGGCGAGATGGTGCGCCAGGTCGACTCGAGCCTCGTCGACGAGTGGGAGACGCTCATGGCCGGCCTCGACGCGGATCCGGAGGACGGCCCCGTGGTGCCGCCGTCGCCTCCGTCGGTCGTCGCGAACCGCCGCGCGTTCACCGTGCTCGTGCGCAATGCGATGTTCCGCCGCGTGCAGCTCGCCGCGCTCGAGCGCGACGACGAACTGGAGCAGCTCGATCCTGACGCGGGGTGGCCCGCAGCGCTCGACGACTACTTCGACGAGCACGACGACATCCTCACGGGATCCGCGGCGCGCTCGCCGCAGCTCTGCGAGATCACGGAGGGCCCGGACGTCTGGCGGGTAGTGCAGACGATCGCCGACCCCGAGGGCGACCACGACTGGCGGATCCGCGCCGAGGTCGATCTCGACGCATCGGCCGAGGAGGGCGAAGCCGTGGTGCGCGTCACCTCGGTGGCCCGCCTCTGAACCTTCATTTCTGGCACATTTCCCGGTGCAATGACCCGCAGAAATGTGCCAGAAATGACGAAATGAAGCGGACTATGCCGCGGGACCGACCGTCGGCGTCGGAAGGTAGACCTCGCCGCCCGCCTGGAGGAACTCGCGGCTCTTCTGCTGCATGCCCGCAATCGCGGCCTGCGCCTCGGCGCTGCCGTAGGTGTCGCGGATGTCTTGCGAGATGCGCATCGAGCAGAACTTCGGCCCGCACATCGAGCAGAAGTGCGCCGTCTTCGCCGGCTCGGCCGGCAGCGTCTCGTCGTGGAACTCCTGCGCGGTGACGGGATCGAGCCCGAGCCCGAACTGATCGTGCCACCGGAACTCGAAGCGCGCCTTCGACAGTGCGTCGTCGCGCGCGGTCGCGCCCGGATGCCCCTTGGCGATGTCGGCGGCGTGTGCGGCGATCTTGTACGTGATGACGCCCGTCTTCACATCGTCGCGGTTCGGCAGGCCCAGGTGCTCCTTCGGTGTGACGTAGCAGAGCATCGCCGTGCCGTACCGTGCGATCTCGGTCGCGCCGATCGCCGACGTGATGTGGTCGTATCCCGGTGCGATATCGGTTGCGAGCGGGCCGAGTGTGTAGAACGGCGCGCCCGCGCAGAGCTCCTGCTGCCGATCGACGTTCTCCTTGATCTTGTGCAGCGGCACGTGCCCCGGGCCCTCGACCATCACCTGCACGTCGTACTCCCAGGCGCGCTTGGTGAGCTCCGCGAGCGTGTCGAGCTCGGCGAACTGGGCGGCGTCGTTCGCATCGGCGATGGATCCGGGGCGCAGCCCGTCGCCGAGGGAGAAGGCGACGTCGTACCGCGCGAAGATCTCGCACAGCTCGTCGAAGTGCGTGTAGAGGAAGTTCTCCTGGTGGTGCGCGAGGCACCAGCCCGCCATGATGGATCCACCGCGCGAGACGATCCCCGTCACGCGGTCGGCGGTGAGCGGCACGTAGCGCAGCAGCACGCCCGCGTGCACGGTCATGTAGTCGACGCCCTGCTCGCACTGCTCGATCACGGTATCGCGGTAGATCTCCCACGTGAGGGCGTTCGCATCCCCGTCGACCTTCTCGAGCGCCTGGTAGATCGGCACGGTGCCGATCGGGATCGGCGAGTTGCGGATGATCCACTCGCGCGTCGTGTGGATGTCGTTGCCGGTCGACAGGTCCATCAGCGTGTCGGCGCCCCATTTCGCCGCCCACTCGAGCTTCGCGACCTCTTCGCTGATCGAACTTGTGACAGCGGAGTTGCCGATGTTCGCATTGACCTTCACGAGGAACGCGCGTCCGATGATCATCGGCTCCGACTCCGGGTGATTCACATTCAGCGGGATGATCGCGCGCCCAGCCGCGAGCTCGTCGCGCACGAGCTCGACGTCGCACTGCTCCCGGAGAGCCGCGAAGCGCATCTCGGGGGTGATGATCCCCTTGCGGGCGTAGTGCATCTGGGTGACCGTGCGACCGTGCTTCGCGCGCCGCGGCTCAGGGCGTCGTCCCTGCCACTTCTGAGACGGCGCGCCGCGGCGCACGGCCGTGCGCCCGTCGTCCTCGAGACGGTGCCCGCGGGCGTCGTAGGTCTCGGTGTCCTCGCGGTCGGCGATCCACCCGGCGCGGAACGGTTCGAGGCCCTCTTCGGGAACGCTGCCCGGACCCATCGTGCGGTACACGGTGAACGGTTCGTTCGAGGATCCGTCGGGCGAATCGAGCTGCGAGATCTCGGTCACGGGCACGCGGATGCCGTGCGACGGATCTTCCGCCCAGGCGAGACGGTGCGACGGATGCTGCTCGGACTGCTGGCCGACGACGGCCGGTGTGCGAGAGGGATTGAGATTGCGCGCAGACACGACGGTCTCCTCACTTCCTACGCCGGTATCAACCGGATCAGGTTCGACGGTCTCGGGCTCATAGCCCGATCTCAGCCCCTCGCAGGGGCCCCCGTGTGGACGAGACCATTCCTAGCACGCGCGAAGACGCCCCGGCAAATCGTCGATGCCGGGGCGTCTGGGTGCGCGGGGGAGAGTTATTCGCCGCCCGAGAAGCCGCGGGCCATCGCTGCGGCGGCCGACAGCCAGGCGCGCTGGGTCGCGGGGCGCAGGGCGCTGAAGTGCAGGTGACCGTCGATCATGGCAGGGTCGAACGGGATCTGCACGACGTCGCGCGTGAGCTTGCGGTAGCCGTCGACCACGCGACGCACCTCGCTGGCCGGCGCCTTCTGATCGGCCTGGCTCACGACGGTGACCGCGTTCGCCGCGAGCTGCGCCGAACGCTCGTCGCGCTCGGCCAGGGCGTCGAGCAGCAGCGCGCCCGCCTCGGCATGCTCATCCCGGCTCGTCGTCGCCACCACGAGCTGATCGGTGCGGTCGATCATGCGCAGCCAGAGCGGATCCGACTCGTCGTTGCCCGAGTCCATGATGATCAGCCGGTAGTACCGTGCGGCGACGGCATGGATCTTGTCGACGTCCTCGGCCGACACGCGCTGCTCGGACGCGAGAGCGATCGGCTGCGAGCGCAGCACGTCGAAGCGGTCCTGCCGCTGGTGGTGCACGTAGTTGGCCACGTCGGCGGCCTGCGCGTCGGTCGACAGCAGGTGGGCCGAGGCCCCGAGCATGTCGTGCAGCGTCGATTCGTGCGGGCCCTGCTCAGTGCGCCAGCCGAGGGTTCCTCGAGTCTGGTTGTTGTCCCACGCGAGCACGCCCGCGCCGCCGAAGCGCGCGAACACGGCGCCCGTGAGGATCGTCGTGGGCGTCTTGCCCGATCCGCCCTTGCCGTTCACGACCGCGATCGTGCGCGGACCCGGCCAGTGCTGCCCGACGGCGAGCTGGTCGGCCCGCTCCGCGCGTTCGTCGGCGCCGGGGCCCATGCGCATGCCCATGCGGGTCATGGCGCCGCGGAAGCCGCGTGTGGCGGGCTCTTCCCGCTGATCGTCCTCCCGGTCGCCGGTGAGGAACGTCTCGCGCTGCGGGCGGGGCGTCTCGGGTTCGGTGCGCGCCGCGACACGAGCGGGCTCCTCGGAGCTGCGCGGCGGCTCGGAGGAGCGCACGGGGCCGGCGGCGCGCGCCGGCGACGGATCGATGACGGTCACCGGTCGCGTGTCGGCGTCGGCTGTCGCGGGGCGCGTGATCCGCGACGCGGGGGCCGGATCCGTCGCGAACGAGGGCCGAGCGGATCCGTCGGGCGCCGCATACTCGACGCGCTCGTCGCCGTCGACGACCAGCGGCCACTCGCCGTCGGGCTCGGTCACGATCACGCGGATCGGCGCATCGAGCTGGCGCGCGATCTCCGCCGTGAGGCGCACGATCTCGCGCCTCGCGTCTTCCGCATGCTGGGTGTGGATCTCGCGTGGCGTCTCGTCGACGACCAGTACAGCGGATCCGTCGGGGTGGATCGTGGCGTGGAGCCCGTCCTCGGTCGAGCTGTCGCGCATGGCGCTCCCTTGCAGAGTGGGAAGAATTGCGTGCGGCCGTCGGTATGAGCGGTCGCGAACTCAGCCTACCGATTCCGAATCGTTACTCGCCCAGCGCATTGCGCGAACGTCAAGAACCATGAATCTTGCGCCCGGAATCTGCCGCAGAAGGTCGATTGGTCGCCATACGCTGAAAAGAAATGTTGCCGCAGGGGCGGCGAACCCGCCCCACGCACGAAGGAGTCGCACAGCGTGAGCACGGCGTATGAGCGCAGCCGCATCGAATGGGGCGTACGGGAGGAGCTCGCGGAGCGGATGATCCCGCTGATCGGCCGCCTCTACCGCGAGCACGGGGTCGTGCCGTCGATCCTCGGACGCCGGCTGCTCGGGCTCTCGCCCGCCGGCATCCTCAAGGCGCACCGCTTCACCCGCAAGGTCGGAGATCAGGTGCTGAGCCCGCAGAAGACGCTCGCGGTGCTCGAGGCGTTCGCGCGCATCGTTCCGGGCCCCGCCTCGATCGACGTCGCGCGTCTCGTGACCGAGTTCGACGCGCGAGGCGGGTCGTACGGCGACGGTTCGCTCGACGAGTTCCTGCGTGCAGAGCTCGCCGAGGTGATGACCGCGGAGCCGAGCAGCCCCACCGACGTGGTGCTGTACGGGTTCGGGCGCATCGGGCGCCTCGTCGCGCGGCTGCTGATCGCTCACCAGGGATCCGGCGACGGGCTGCGCCTGCGCGCGGTCGTCGTGCGTCGCGGATCCGACGACGACCTCCTGAAGCGCGCCGAGCTGCTGAAGCGCGACTCGGTGCACGGGTCCTTCGCCGGCACGGTCGAGGTCGACGAACGCAACGAGACGATCCTCGCCAACGGCACGCTGATCCAGGTGATCTACGCCAACGACCCGGCCTCGATCGACTACACGCGCTACGGCATCCACGATGCGATCGTCGTCGACAACACGGGCCGATGGCGCGACGAAGAGGGCCTCGGCCAGCACCTGCGCTCGACCGGCGTGTCGCGCGTGCTGCTGACGGCGCCGGGCAAGGGCGACATCAAGAACATCGTGTTCGGCGTCAACAGCGACGAGATCTCGCAGGACGACCGGATCGTGTCGGCGGCCTCGTGCACGACGAACGCCATCACGCCCGTGCTCGCGGCGATCGACGAGGCGTACGGCGTGCGCCGCGGGCACGTCGAGACGGTGCACTCGTTCACGAACGACCAGAACCTCATCGACAACTTCCACAAGGGACCGCGCCGCGGGCGAGCCGCGTCTCTGAACATGGTGATCACCGAGACGGGCGCGGCGAAGGCAGTCGCGAAGGCCCTTCCGCAGCTGAAGGGCAGACTGACCGGCAGCGCGATCCGCGTGCCCACGCCCAACGTGTCGCTCGCGATCCTCAACCTGCAGCTGGGGCGGGCGACGGCGAAGGATGAGCTGAACGCATTCCTGCGGCAGACCTCGCTCACGGCACCGCTGCGCCAGCAGATCGAGTACAGCGAGAATCCCGATGCCGTCTCGAGCGACTTCGTCGGCACGAACCGCGCCGGCATCGTCGATGGGCTCGCGACGCTCGCCGAGGGCGACGAGAACGTCGTGCTCTACGTCTGGTACGACAACGAGTTCGGATACTCCGGGCAGGTGCTGCGCGTGCTCGAACGCATGGCGGGCGTGCACCCGCGGATCCTCCCGCAGCGCGAGCCCGTGCGCGTCGAGGCCGCCGTTGTGGAGGAAGCGCTCGTCTGATCCTTTCCTCGGACGGTCATTTCGCGACGAGGGTCGTCTCGAAGCTGTACATGTCAGGACGATAGACGTGTCGGCCGTATTCGATGGCGCGCCCCGACGCGTCGAAGGCTACGCGCTCCATCGTCAGGAGCGGACTGCCTGAATCGATGTCGAGCAGGCCGGGCTCGTCATCGTGCGCACGGCGCGCACCGATGTGCTGCTTCGCGACGCGGATCGTCACGCCTCGTGCACGAAGCATGGCGTACAGCCCGCCCTCTTCGAGCTGCTGTTCGGTGATGTCGGCGTATTCCGCCGGCAGGTAGTTCTCGAGCACCGCCATGGGGGTGCCATCAGCGGTGCGCAGACGCCGTACGCGCAGGGTGTCGGCGCCGGCCGCGATGCCGAGCTTCTCGGCGATCGCTTCGGGGGCGGCAACGACCTCGCGCGAGAGCACGCGCGTTCCGGGGGCGACGCTCGATCCCTTCAGATCCTCGAAGAGGCTCGTGAGCTCGACCTCGCGCGTGACTTGCCCCTGCACGACTTGCGTGCCGATGCCGCGGCGGCGTACGAGCAGGCCCTTGTCGACGACTTCCTGGATCGCGCGTCGCACGGTGGGGCGGGACAGGCCGAGGCGGTGACCGATCGAGATCTCGTTATCGAGGCGCGCTCCCGGCGGGATCTCCCCTGATCGGATCGCATTCTCGAGTCGGCTCGAGATCTGGAAGTAGAGGGGGATCGGCCCAGTCCGGTCGAGATCCGCGAATAAATGGTCTGGCCATACGGCGCTGTCGGTCGGCACGATTCCCCCTCGATGACTTTGTGCACACAATATTACTCGTCCGCCTCTATGTCATATTGCGAGCACTGCGCGTTGTGATATTGTCATGACATACTCGCCGGACATTCGTCCGACAGGAAAGCCTCGACAACGGAGGGTGACGATATGAGCTCTGGCCCCGACGTACTGGCCATCGGCCGTCTCGGCGTCGACATCTACCCGCTGCAGGGCGGTGTCGGCCTCGCGGAGGTCGACACGTTCGGGAAGTACCTCGGAGGAACCGCCGCGAACGTGACGGTCGCGGTTGCACGTCACGGGCACACGCCCGCGCTGATCTCCCGCGTCGGCGACGACCCCTTCGGCAGGTACCTGCTCGGCGAGCTGGGGCGGCTCGGGGTGGACACGCGCTACGTCGCGACGGATCCGTCGCTCGCGACGCCCGTGACGTTCTGCGAGATCTTTCCTCCCGACGACTTCCCGCTGTACTTCTACCGCGAGCCCAAGGCGCCCGACATGAACGTCGGGCCGGACGAGATCGACCAGCACGCCGTGCGCGACGTCCGCATCTTCTGGCTCACGACGACCGGGCTCAGCGAGGACCCGAGCCGCAGCGCCATCCACGCGGCGCTCGCCGCACGTGAGCGTCGCGAGCACACCATCATCGATCTCGACTACCGCCCCATGTTCTGGCGCGACCCGGCAGACGCGACGGCGGAGCTCGAACGCGTTCTCGGGCAGGTCACGGTCGCCGTCGGAAACCGCGAGGAGTGCGAGGTCGCCGTCGGCGAGACAGAGCCCTCCCGCGCGGCCGACGCGCTGCTCGAGCGCGGCATCGAGATCGCGATCGTGAAGCAGGGCCCCAAGGGCGTGCTCGCGAAGACCCGTGACGAGCGGGTGGAGGTTCCGCCGCACGTCGTCGAGGTCGTCAACGGTCTCGGTGCAGGAGATGCCTTCGGTGGTGCCCTCTGCCACGGCCTGCTCGAGGGGTGGGGACTTGAGCGCATCCTGCGATTCGCGAACGTGGCCGGGGCGATCGTCGCCGGCCGACGCGAGTGCTCGACGGCTATGCCGACGCCCGACGAGGTCGAGGCCGAGCTCGAGAAGGCCGCCTCGTGAGCGGGATCGGTGCTCGCGCGTTCGCGGACCTTCGCGAACTGCGGGCTCGGCGTCCGGAAGCGGTCGCCGACGCATTCCGCACCCGTCGCCGGCGATCGCTCCTCGGCGACGACGGGCGCCTGCTCATCGTCGCTGCCGACCATCCCGCGCGCGGATCCCTCGCGGTCGGCACCGACGCGAACGCAATGGCCGACCGCTACGACCTCCTCGAGCGCCTCGCGATCGCCCTCGAACGACCCGGCGTCGACGGAGTGCTCGGCACGCCCGACATCCTCGACGACCTCGCGGCGCTCGGCCTGCTCGACGAGAAAGTCATGGTGGGATCCATGAACCGTGGCGGCCTGCGCGGCTCCGCGTTCGAGATGGACGACCGCTTCACCGGACACGACGTGCCCGCGATGATCGAGCGCGGCATTGACATCGCGAAGGCGCTCGTCCGCGTCAACCTCTCGGATGGGGCGACCGCGCCGACTCTCGAGGCGACCGCCCGCGCGGTGACCGAAGCGGCCCGTGCGAAGCTGCCGATCATGCTCGAGCCGTTCGTGAGCGAGTGGCGCGACGGCCGTATCGTCAACGACCTGTCTCCCGACGCCGTCATCCAGTCGATCGCGATCGCGTCGGGCCTCGGCTCCGACAGCGCGTACACGTGGATGAAGCTGCCGGTGGTCGACGACATGGATCGCGTCATGGCCGCGACGACCATGCCCACATTGCTGCTCGGCGGCGACGGCGGGGGCGACCCAGATGCGATGTACGCCTCGTGGCGCGACGCCCTCGCGCTGCCCGGTGTGGTTGGACTCACCGCCGGCCGCAACCTGCTCTACCCGAACGGCGGGTCCGTCGCGGACGCCGTCGACACCGCTGCCCGACTCGTCCACCAGGACGTCTGACCTCCGAGGACATCATGACTACGACCACCGAACTCCCGATCATCGGCCACTGGATCGACGGCGCCCGGGCGGCGTCGAAGTCGGGCCGCACCGCCCCCGTCTACAATCCCGCCACGGGTCACGAGAGTGCGTACGTCGCGCTTGCCGATGCGGGGGAGATCGACGCAGCCATCGCCTCCGCTCAGCGCGGATACGAGACGTGGTCGGGCTTCTCGATCGCGAAGCGTCAGTCGGTGCTGTTCGCCTTCCGCGAGCTGCTGAACGCGCGCAAGAGCGAGCTCGCCGAGATCATCTCGGGCGAGCATGGGAAGGTGCTCTCCGACGCCGCGGGCGAGATCGCGCGCGGTCAGGAGGTCGTCGAGCTCGCGACCGGGTTCGCTCACCTGACGAAGGGCGCGTTCAACGAGAACGCATCGACAGGGGTCGACGTGTTCTCGTTCAAGCAGCCGCTGGGCGTCGTGGGCATCGTCAGCCCGTTCAACTTTCCGGCAATGGTGCCGATGTGGTTCTTCCCCGTCGCGATCGCGGCAGGCAATGCGGTCGTGCTCAAGCCGAGCGAGAAGGACCCGTCGGCCGCGCTGTGGCTCGCCGAGCTGTGGAAGGAAGCCGGGCTCCCGGACGGCGTCTTCACGGTGCTGCAGGGTGACAAACTCGCCGTCGACGGCCTGCTGACCGACGAGCGCGTGCAGGCGATCTCTTTCGTCGGCTCCACCCCGATCGCGAAGTACATCTACGAGACGGCCTCGCAGCACGGCAAGCGCGTACAGGCCCTCGGTGGCGCGAAGAACCACATGCTCGTGCTTCCCGACGCCGACCTCGACATCGTCGCCGACCAGGCGGTCAACGCGGGGTACGGCGCGGCCGGGGAGCGTTGCATGGCCATCTCCGTCGTGCTCGTCGTTGACGGGCAGCTGCCCCCCGGAACGGTGCGTCGCGGTGGACCCGACGGATCCGTCGCCGACGAGCTGATCGCACGGATCACGGAGCGCATCGCCGATCTGCGCATCGGCGCCGGAACGTCGACGCCCGAGCCCGACCTCGGTCCGCTCATCTCCGCCCCGCATCGCGACAAGGTCTCCGGCTACGTCGACATCGCCGAGGCGGACGGCGCGAAGATCGTCGTCGACGGACGCGGCTTCTCAGTGCCCGGCTGCGAGAGCGGCTTCTTCTTCGGTCCGACGCTGATCGACGATCTGCCGACGACGTCGCGCGCCTACACCGAAGAGATCTTCGGGCCCGTGCTGCAGGTCGTGCGCGTGTCGAGCTACGACGAGGGCGTCGAGTTGATCAACTCGGGCGCCTTCGGCAACGGAACGGCGATCTTCACGAACGACGGCGGTGCGGCGCGCCGCTTCCAGCATGAGGTGCAGGTCGGCATGATCGGCGTCAACGTGCCGATCCCCGTCCCGGTGGCGTACCACTCGTTCGGCGGCTGGAAAGCGTCGCTCTTCGGGGACAGCAAGGCCTACGGCGTGCAGGGCTTCGACTTCTTCACGCGCGAGAAGGTCGTCACGAGTCGCTGGTCGGATCCCGCCACGCACGGCGGTATCAACCTGGGGTTCCCGCAGAACGACTGATGAGACGCGGGACCGTCAGTTCGGGGGAACGAACCGTCCCGTCACCGACACGAGGAGCAGGACACATGAGCGACGAGCGCTGGTTCCATCCACGCGGCGCCCTGGCGCGCGGCGCATGGCAGACGGTGGTTGACGGCGAGATCGATGGGTGGAGCCATACAGGGCTGAAGATCGCTGAGCTCGACGCCGGAAGCGTCGAGCTCGGCCACGGCGACGAGAAGCTGATCATCCCGCTCGCGGGAAGCTTCTCCGTGGCGCTCGACGACGGATCACGGTACGCGCTCGGGGGGCGCGCATCGGTCTTCGACGGCCCCACCGACGTGCTCTACGTCGGAACGGACTGCACCGCAACGATCTCCGGGACAGGTCGTGTAGCGGTCGCCACATCGCCGACCGAGGTCTCCGTCCCCACCCGTCTCGTCCCGGCGAGTGAGACACCGGTCGAGCTGCGCGGATCAGGCGCCTCGAGCCGGCAGGTGCACAACTTCGGCACCCCGCAGGCCCTCGATGCAGCGCGCTTCATCGTATGCGAGGTCATCACACCGAGTGAGAACTGGTCGTCCTACCCGCCGCACAAGCACGATGAGTACGACCCTGGCTACGAGTCGCGCCTCGAGGAGATCTACTACTTCGAATCGGCGCCGACGAAGACGGCTCGCGGGGTTCGCGCGGATGCAGCGTTCGGCGTGTTCAGCACGTACAGCTCTCCGGCGGGCCGGATCGACATCAACGCGCAGGTGAGAACCGGCGACGTGGTCCTTGTGCCGTTCGGCTACCATGGGCCCGCTGTCGCGGCGCCCGGATACGACCTCTACTACCTCAATGTGATGGCCGGCCCGGACGCGGAGCGCGTCTGGAACATCAGCGACGATCCTGCACACGCGTGGGTGCGCGAGACCTGGGACGGGCAGCCGTTCGATGACCGCCTCCCTTACGAGAGCACGAAGGAGTGACCCGCATGGCACGTACCAGGCGCATGACCGTCGCGCAGGCCCTCATCGAGTTCCTCGCGAATCAATGGACGGTAGACGGTGACCACGTCGAACGCACGATCCCGGCGACGTTCGGGATCTTCGGACACGGCAACGTCGCGGGCGTCGGGCAGGCGCTCAAGGAGTACCACCACACCGATCCCGGTCTCATGCCGTACCACCAGGCGCGAAATGAGCAGGCTATGGTGCACCAATCCGTCGGCTACGCCCGGATGCATCGCCGGCGCGCGACGTACGCGTCGGCGGCCTCCGTCGGACCGGGGGCCGCGAACATGCTCACAGGCGCTGCGCTCGCAACGGCGAACCGGCTGCCTGCGCTGATCCTCGCGAGCGACACGTTCGCGACTCGCGTCGCTGATCCGGTGCTGCAGCAGCTCGAGCACCCGCACGACATCGGAATCCAGGTGACCGACGCGTTCCGTCCGGTGTCCCGGTTCTTCGACCGTGTGAATCGGCCCGAGCAGCTGTTCTCCACCGCGTTCGCCGCGATGCGCGTGCTCACCGACCCGGTCGAGACGGGGGCCGTCACGATCGCCTTGCCTGAGGACGTGCAGGCCGAGGCGTTCGACGTGCCCGTCGAGTTCCTCCAGCGCCGCGAATGGCGCATCCGTCGGCCACGCCCCGAGCGCGACGCACTTGCGAACGCCGTCCGGGCGATCCGCGGCGCCCAGCGCCCGCTGATCGTCGCAGGTGGCGGCGTGCTCTATTCGGGTGCGGAGGGCGCGCTGCAGGCGTTCGTCGAGGCCACAGGCATCCCCGTGGGCACCTCGCAGGCCGGCGGCGGCGTGCTCGATTGGGGCCACCCGCAGAACCTTGGTGGAATCGGTGCCACAGGCACCCTCGCAGCCAACCGCATCGCTGCGGACGCTGACGTCATCATCGGCATCGGCACCCGGTACAGCGACTTCACGACCGCGTCTCGCACGGTGTTCCAGGACGACGACGTCGCGTTCGTGAACATCAATGTCGCGAGCTTCGATGCGTACAAGCACGGTACGCAGCTGCCGGTGATCGCCGATGCCCGCGAGGCGCTCGTGGAACTTGCGGATGCGCTCGCCGGGCACGCCGTGAGCGACGTGTACGCCGATCGGATCCGGTCGGAGAAGGCATCCTGGGACCGAACCGTCGACGAAGCGTTCACGCCGTCCGGGGCGGATCTTCCGGGTCAGCCCGAGATCATCGGAGCAGTGCAGCGCGCGTCGGCCCCCGAGGACGTGGTGGTGCAGGCGGCGGGGTCTCTCCCGGGCGACCTGCACAAGTTGTGGCGCGTGCGGGACCCGCTCGGCTACCACGTGGAATATGCGTTCAGCTGCATGGGGTACGAGATCGCCGGAGGGCTGGGCGCGAAGCGCGGCGCACTCGCATCCGGCTCGGACCGGGACGTGATCGTCATGGTCGGCGACGGTTCGTACCTCATGCTGAACACCGAGCTCGCGACGACGGTCGCCGAGGGCATCAAACTCATCGTCGTGCTGATCCAGAACCACGGGTATGCCTCGATCGGGCACCTGTCCGAGACGGTTGGATCCGAGCGCTTCGGCACGCAGTACCGCGCGTACGATCGCGAGACGCTGGACTTCCAAGGCGACCAGGTGCTCCCGGTCGATCTCGCCGCGAACGCGCGCAGCTATGGGATCCGCACGATCGAGATCGAGCCGGGACCCGGTGCGATCGACGACCTGTCGGCCGCACTCGCGCGGGCGAAGGCCGCCGACGACTCGACCGTGATCCACATCAACAGCGATCCGCTCGTCTACGCTCCGGATGGTGCGGGATGGTGGGACGTGCCGGTGGCGCAGACGTCGTCGATCGAGTCGACGACGCGTGCGCGGGCGGAGTACATCGAACAGCAGCGGGCGCAGCGGCCGTTGCTGGGCTCACTCAGAGAAGAGGAAGTACGTGACGAATGACAACGGCCTGCGCATCGGGACCGCACCGGACTCGTGGGGGGTGTGGTTCCCCGACGACCCGAATCAGGTTCCGTGGACGCGGTTCCTTGATGAGGTCGTCGAGGCGGGGTACACATGGATCGAGCTCGGCCCGTACGGCTATCTGCCGACGGATCCGCACCAGTTGGAGGACGAGCTCGGAAAGCGCAGCCTGAAGCTCTCAGGCGGCACGGTCTTCACCGGATTCCACAAATCCGATGACGAGCGCAAGCGCGCATGGGATCAGGCCGTGGAAGTCGCGGGCCTCGCCTCGAGCCTCGGTGCCGAGCACATCGTCGTCATCCCCGACCTGTGGCGCAGCGACGCGACGGGGGAGAACCTCGAGCCCCGCACGCTGAGCAACGACCAGTGGCGCAGGCTCGCCGATGGACATGACTGGCTCGGGAAGGCGCTCTACGAAGAGTACGGCGTGAAACAGCAGTTCCACTCGCACGCCGACAGCCACGTGGGAACGGCGCGCGAGGTGAACCGCTTCCTCGACGAGACGGATCCGCGGTACACGAATCTGTGCCTCGACACGGGGCATTTCGCGTACTACGGGGGCGACAGCCTCGCGCTGATCGACGAGCGCCCGGATCGCATCGGCTATCTGCACCTCAAGCAGGTGGACCAGACGAAGCTGTTCGACGTGCTCAAGAACGACGTGAGCTTCAAAGACGCCGTCGCGGACGGCATCATGGTCGAGCCGCCCCAGGGAATCCCCGATCTCGGCCCGATCATCGAGGCCGCGAGCGCGATCTCTCCCGAGATCTTCGCGATCGTCGAGCAGGACATGTACGGCTGCGACACCGACTACCCGTTCCCCATCGCGCGCCGCACGCGTGAGCACATCTTCGGCTGCACCCACCTCGCACGCCAGTTCTAGGGATCATCGACATGACACAGGACCTCCGCATCGGAATCGTCGGAGCCGGAGCGATGGGCGCCGACCACATCCACCGCATCGAGAAGCGCATCGCCGGTGCGTACGTCTCCGCCGTCATCGAGCCCGACGCGGTACGCGCCGCGGCTGCTGCCGAGGACGCTCCGAATGCGTGCACGTACACCCGGATCGAGGACGCTCTCGCCGCCGACGCCATCGACGCCGCCCTCGTCGCCGTTCCCGGGCAGTTCCACCTCCCTGTGCTGCTCCCGGCGCTCGAGGCGGGGCTGCCGATCCTCTGCGAAAAACCGCTGACGCCCGACTCGGCGACGTCGCTGCGGGTGCTCGAGGCCGAGCAGCGCCTCGAGAAGCCGCACATCCAGGTCGGTTTCATGCGCCGGTTCGATCCCGAATACGCCCGGCTGCGCGAGACGATCGCGTCGGGGGAGGCCGGCGAGCTGCTCATGCTGCACTGCGCCCATCGCAATGCGTCGGTGCCCGAGGTGTACGTGCAGCAGATGCTCATCAACGACTCGGTCGTGCACGAGTTCGATGTCGTGCCGTGGCTCGCCGGATCGCGGTTGAAGAGCGTCGAGGTGCGGTACTCGCGCCGTAACCCCGCTGCGCCGGAGCGGCTCCGCGAGCCGATCCTCGTGCTCATGGAGCTCGAGGACGGCATGATCGTCGACGTCGAGATGAGCGTGAACGTGCAGTTCGGGTACCAGGTCACGACCGAGGCGGTGTTCTCGCGCGCCGCCCTGCGCATCGGCGATCCGCTGGCCGACCGCCCGGGCGCACGGGCCGAGCACGCGAGCTTCGAGACGCGCTTCGCCGAGGCATACGACATCGAGGTGCAGTGCTGGGTCGACGCCGTCAGGCGCGGCGACCTGGTCGACGGGCCGAACGCCTGGGACGGCTATCTCGTCGCCCTCGCCTGCGAGGCCGGCGTGCGCGCGCTCTCGGGCGGTGTGCACGCCGTCGCGCGGCCGGAGACGCCGTCGTTCTACGCCTGATCCGCCCCCTCAGTCGCGGAGGGCCGAGATCTCGTGGGCGAGCGAGGCGAGCTCGTCGCCGCCCGCCATCGCGCGCATGAGCTCCTCGACCGACACCTCGCCCCGTTCGAACTCGGCGAGCAGTCGTCCTCGCCCGAGCAGGGTGAACCGGTCGCCGACCATGAACGCGTGCTGCGGGTTGTGCGTGATGAACACGACCGCGACGCCGCGATCCCGCGCCGCGAGGATGTACTTCAGCACGATGCCCGACTGCCGCACGCCGAGCGCGCTCGTGGGCTCGTCGAGGATCAGCACCTTCGCCCCGAAATGCACGGCCCGCGCGATCGCGACCGCCTGGCGCTCGCCGCCCGACAGCGTGCCGATCGGCTGGTTCGGGTCGCGCAGGTCGATGCCCATGTCGAGCAGGGCCTTCTTGGTGATCTCCTTCGAGCGCCGCACCGAGAGGAACCCGGCGCGCGTCGCCAGCTCGTTCCCGAGGAAGAAGTTGCGCCAGACGGGCATGAGAGGAACGGTCGCGAGATCCTGGAACACGGTCGCGATTCCGCGGGCGAGGGCGTCGCGCGGCGACGAGAACGACACGCTTTCGCCGTTCACGAGCAGCTCGCCGGACGTCGGACGGTGCACCCCGCTCAGGATCTTGATGAGCGTCGACTTGCCGGCGCCGTTGTCGCCGAGCACGCAGGTGACGCTTCCGGCGTCTGCGCGCAGCGTGACGTCGCGCAGGGCGATCACGTTTCCGAAGGTCCGGCCGGCGTCGATCAGCTCGAGTGCGGGAGCGGTCTCGGTCATGTCGATCGACCTCCTCGAGCGCGGCGCGAGAGCGTGACGTTGATGAACACCGCCGAGAACAGGATGACGCCGAGGAACGTCGACACCCAGTCCTGATCCCACAGCGCGTAGGGGATCCCGACCGCCGCGAAGCCCATGATGAGCGCGCCGATCGAGGCGCCGATCGCGGATCCGGCCCCGCCCGTGAGCAGACAGCCGCCGACGGCTGCCGCGATGATGTAGTAGAACTCCTGGCCCACGCCCTGGCCCGCCTGCATCCCGCGCAGGCGCAGCAGGAACATGATGCCGACGAGAGATGCGGCCATCGACGTCATCACGAACAGCGTGATCTTGGTGCGCGTCACGGGAACGCCGGCGTTCCGGGCGGCACCGGCATCGCCGCCCGATGCGAAGATCCAATTGCCGAACGCGGTGCGAGTCAGCAGGATCGTCGCGACCGCGGTGAGGACGATCCACCACACGAGCGAGATCTGGAACGATGCGCCGCCGATCGGGATCGTGGTCGCGAAGATCGTGCGGGCCGATTCGAAGCCCGCAGCCTGCTCGATCCCCGACACGCGAACGGTGCCCGTGATGCCCTTGGTGATCGCGAGGTTCGCCCCCTTCAGCACGAAGAACGTGCCGAGGGTGACCACGAACGACGGCAGCGCAGTGCGCACGACCAGCACGCCGTTGACGAAGCCGATCACGGCTCCGAGCAGCAGGGTCGCGATGATCGCTGGCCACAGGGGCCAGCTCAGCTGGGTGACCAGCAGCCCCGCGAAGAGGCCCGAGGTGCCGACGATGACGCCGGACGACAGGTCGAACTCTCCGGAGATCATCAGCAGCGCCACGAAGATCGCGACGATGCCCACCGGCGCCGCGAAGTCGGTCCAGCCGGCCGCGCCCTGCAGCGACGCGAACTGACCGGTGGTGTCGGCGACGGCGAAGACGATGAAGACCGCGATCGCGCCGATGAGCGAGCCCAGCTCGGGACGGCGCAGCGCGGTGCGGTACCACGGCGTGCGCGAGACGCGCTCGTCGATGGCGATGTTGCTCGTTGCGGTGAGGAATGACATGGGTCAGCGTTCGCGGTGCGCGCGGCTCAGCGGGTGCCCGCGTCGACCGATGCCTGCACAGCGTCGATGTTGTCGGTCGTGACGAGAGCCGGGCCGGTGTACATCGGCAATCCGCCGCCGAGCTCGATCGCATCGTGCGCGGCGAGGTACAGCAACTCGACGGTCAGGTGCCCCTGCGCGTACTGCTGTTGGTCGATCGCGAACGCGATCTCGTCTGCGGAGATCGCCGCGAGGGCGTCGGACGACAGGTCGACCGTGCCGACCTCGATCTCGCGCCCGACGGCGGCGATCGCGGGGAGAACCGACCCGGTGGCGACATCGGCGCTCACGGCGAAGACGCCGTCGATGTCGGGATCCGCCTCGAGGGCCGCGCGCACCTTGGCCTCGGCGGCGGTGAGGTCGGCGAGCGCCTGGTCGGCGTTGAGCTCGACGACCTCGCCGTCGAACGTCTCGGCCGCACCAGAGCACCGATCGAGCAGGCCGGAGTTCGCGGCCTCGTGGATGACGCAGAGCACCTTCGTGGCACCGATCTCGGTGAACTCCGTGCCCGCTTCGCGGCCGGCGACGATCTCATCCTGGCCGACGTGCGTGAACGCACCGAGGTCGGCGAACTCATCGGAGCCGGAGTTGACCGTGACGGTCGGGATCCCCTCGTCTGCCGCATGCTGCATCGCGTCGGTGATCGCGCCCGGGTCGGGCGCTGACGCGGCGATGGCGTCGCATCCTCCGCTGATGCCCGCCTCGATCGTCGATGCCTGGCGCGACGAGTCGTTCGTCGACCCCTGGTAGTCGAGCGAGACGCCGTATGACGAGGCCGCGTCTTCGGCGCCCTTCTTGACGACCGACCAGAACGTGCCGCCGTCGCCGTGGGTGTAGACGCAGATCTTGATGTCTTCTGCGGACGGAGCGGGGCCGGGCGCAGTGCCCGCCGCGTCGCCCGAGCCCGAGCAGCCGGTCAGGGCAGCGAGCAGCGCTGTCGCACCGATCGCCGCAGCCGCGAGAGGCTTGCTGAACATGGAACTTCTCTCTTCCTCGAGACCGTGCGGCCTTCGCACGCGATGCCCTCCAGCAGTCTGTCAGAACGCCGGAGCGCTTCCGTCCGGCCGACGCGCGCCGCGCGAATCGAGCCGTCCTCGAAGATCAGCAGGTGCGCCCGACTAATATTGTGAGAAGAGCACAGGAGGTGCCGTGCGGCGTAACGCGGAAGCCATCGAAGAGGGCGTGGCCATTGCTTTGGCGGCGGCGCGCTTGCAGGTGAAGAACCGGATCCTCGTCGACACGATCGCCGAAGGCGACGATTTCGCCGTGGAGGTCTTCGGCGGCGACGTGCGCGAGGCGCTTCTCGCGCTCGCCGACGAGCAGGATGCGGCGGCAGCCTCCATGAGCATGGCGCGCGTCAAGGCGTTCGGGCGCCACAGCGATCCGCACGGCACGCACGACTATCGCGATCGAGACGTGCGCAACCTCCGCCGTCGGGCGAAGCAGTATGCGGGCGTGGCGAAGAAGCTGCGTGTGCTCGCAGAATCGGATGCCGATGTCACGCGCATCGTCGAAGACGCGCGCGACGCCGCCTGGCACGACGTCGAGAACAACATCGACAACCGCCTGCGGATCGAGGCGATGCGGCCCGACGACGACCCCGACTACGCGAAGCTGCGGGAGGCGCGCATGGAGTCGCTGCGCCTCATCGACCTCGACCGCCTCGCGGCCGAGGTCAAAGCGCGCGAGAAACGCCGCCGCTCCAACAGCTGACGCTCAGACACGCCCGACGGGGTCGGGCGGATTTCGTAAGCGTCGCGCGCACGTTGTAAGCTATGTGAGTTGCCACGGCAACATGCGCCCGTAGCTCAACGGATAGAGCATCTGACTACGGATCAGAAGGTTAGGGGTTCGAATCCCTTCGGGCGCACCAATTGTTCGGCCTCCGCTTCGGCGGGGGCCGTTTCTGTGTGAGCGGCCTTCATGCTGCGGGCGGGCGCGACCTCCGCTTCTCTGTCGCCCGCGTACGGCGCCCACGCCGGCTCGCGCAGAGCGGGGCAGTGCTCGGGCGTCGGATTCTCGGCGATGCGAATCAGCTGGTCGAGCGCGTCGCGCGTGGCGGCGAGATCGGCCATTGCGGCCGTGATCCGGTCGCGCTCGGCCGCCATCAGGTCGAAGACCTCCGGGGCGGCCCTGCCTGCTTCGATGCACGGCATGAGCCGCAGAATGGTGCGGCTCGGGAGGCCCGCTGACAGGAGCTGCTGGATCAGCTGCACGCGCGTGACGGCCGTTTCGGGGTAGATGCGCTGGCCGCTGGGGGTGCGCTCAGACGTGAGCAGGCCCTGTTCTTCGTAGTACCGCAGTGCTCTCGTGCTGACTCCCGCTCGCCGGGCGACCTCTCCGATTCGCATGTGCGCCCCCTCTGGTCTCGGCCTCGCGCCATTCAGACTTGACGTTGACGCCAACGTCAAGTCTTAGCGTAGTCGACGCCGGCCCGAGCCGGTTCGAGAACGATCGCCTACGCAGAGAGTCAGGACACCATGGACGTCACCGATCAGATCGCCTTCGTCACCGGAGCCAACCGCGGCATCGGCCGCCAGTTCGTCGCCGAACTGCTCGACCGCGGGGCGCGGAAGGTCTATGCCGCCGCTCGTCGGCCCGAGAGCGTCGAGGCCGACGACAACCGGGTCGTGCCGATGCGCCTCGATCTGCTGGACCACGCATCCGTCGTGCGGGCCGCGGCAGCGGCGGGCGACGTCACGCTGGTGGTCAACAACGCCGGGATCGCGACCGGGGCGGACCTCGTCACCGGCGACCTCGTGCAGGCCCGTCGCGAGATGGACACGCACTTCTGGGGAACGCTCGACGTGATCCGCGAGTTCAGCCCCGTGCTCGCGGCGAACGGCGGAGGCGCGATCGTCAACGTGCTCTCCGCGCTGTCGTGGTTCGCCATCCCGGGCACGGGCGCATACTCCGCGGCGAAGGCGGCCGAGTGGAACATGACGAACAGCGTGCGTCACGAGCTCGCGTCGCAGGGCACGTTCGTGCAGGGCGTGCATCTCGGCGCCGCGGACACCGACATCTCGGCCGGGTACGACGGCGACAAGATCGATCCACGCGACGTGCCGCGGCGGTCGCTCGACGGCCTCGCGTCGGGGGCGATCGAGGTGATCGTCGACGACTGGAGCGCGATGGTCAAGGAGTCCGTCGCGGGCGATCCCGCGGACTTCTACGCCCGGATCGCCGACCTGCTCGGCGCGCACTGAGCGCCGCCGTGGGGCGCCTTCGGCGGAGAGGAAGGCGCTCCGCGGCTGCTCGTTCACCCTCCGGACACCCGCGCGCCACCTGCCGAGCCGACTCGGGGTGTTCACTGGCGCGATGGATGTCACCTCTCGCATGCGCCGTCGGGCGGGCCTCCTCTCGGGCGCGGCCCTCGCGCTGATGCTCGTGGGGTGCGGCGCGTCCGAGCCGGTTCCCCCTGTCGATCTGCCGGACGGCACGGCGGCGGACCCGTACGCACCCGTGCCGGAGCCCGGGCGCACCATCGAGGCGACGCCGCCCGCAGAGGCGGTCGACGTGAGCGGGTGGCGGATCGCCGTCGTCGTGCCCGACGGCGACACGGCCACGCAGACACTGCTGTCCGCCGTCGGCGAGTCCGCGGACCGATACGGCGCGCACGTCGAAGAGTTCGGCGGCGACGTCGACGTCGCATTCGCTCACGCGCTCGACGCCGATGCCGACGTCGTCATCGGGCTCGGTGAAGGAACGTCGGATGTGTTCGCCTACGAGGCGTCCCAATGGCTCGACCGGGAGTTCCTGATCCTCGGTGCACAGGCCGCGGAACCCACCGACAACGTCACGGCGGTGATCTGGGAGGGGGCGACCTCGAGGGGCTCCGGCGCCCCGGCCGACGGCGATCTCGACCCGGAAGGCGTCACGGCCGCGCGAGCTGCGGATGCCGTCGCGGCAGGGCTCGAGAGCGTGGCGGGCGGCGTGACGGGAATCGTGCTGCACCTCGGCCGGTGACCGCCACCGCGCCATACATGCGACGTATGCGCGACACCTTCCGTTCATCGAGAGGTCGCGAGCGGGTCATCTGTTCTCACCAGGGTGGCCTGGGTGCGCGCGTCGCACACTTCCCTTCACCACCGCTCAGATCGGAGCATTACTTTGCTGATCCCCGAAAGATCCCCGCAGCACGTCGCCGCCTCTCCGAAGCGCACAGCGTCGCGACGCACCATCGCCGGAGGCGTCCTCATCACGCTGGCGGCAGGATCCTTCGCCGCCACGGCACTGCCCGCCGCAGCTGACGAGGCCGCTCCGCTGCCCGACGCGTACCTGACGAGCGACAGCGCGTGGCAGTACTCCGACAACGGCACCGATCCGTCGGGCGACGGTTCGCTGTCGTGGACGACGGCCGACGCCGACGGTTGGGCTGAGGCGGCCGGGCCGTTCGGGTCGAAGCGCGGCGAGGCTGACCTCGGCGGTGGATTCGTCGCCGACACCCTGCTGCAGTACACGCTGGAGGGGTCGACCGACACTGTTCCGACCTATCACTTCCGCACCGACGTCGAGATCACCGAAGAGGATCTGCAGCAGATCAACGCGCTGCAGGGCTCCATCACCTACGACGACGCCATCCGTGTCTACGTCAACGGCACGCTGGTCGCGGGATTCGCCGACGACCGCGTGGACGGTGCCGAGAACCAGAACCTCACTTACGCGGGCAACAGCGCCGGCTCCCCGGTCACGAGCACCGTCAGGATTCCTGCCGACGCGCTCGTCGCGGGCGAGAACGAGATCGCCGTGGCGCTCTATCAGGACCGCGAGACGAGCAGCGACATCTTCTTCGACTGGACGTCGCTGACGCCGGTCTCGAAGAACGCCGACCAGAACGCGCAGATCACCGACCTCGTCATGGGCGTCGGCGCGACCGAAGCTGAGCGCAACCTCGCGTGGTACTCGGACATCGACGTGCCGCAGACGGCGCAGGTCGCGAAGGCCGTCGACGTCGTCGACGGTGTCTTCCCCGATACCGCGACGACGTTCGAGACGACAGCCGGCGGCGACACCACCAGCGGTGAGTACTTCCGCGACGCGACGCTGTCGGGCCTCGAAGAGGACACCGCCTACGCGTACCGGGTCGGAAGCGACGAGGCCGGGTGGTCGGACACCGAGACATTCCGCACGCAGCAGTTCGACGGCGACTTCGACTTCCTCTTCTTCGGCGACCCGCAGGTCGGCGCCTCGGGCAACCTCGCGAACGATGAAGCGGGCTGGATCGAGACGATGAACATCGCCACCCAGACGTACCCGGACGCCGAGATGCTGTTCTCGGCCGGCGACCAGGTCAACACCGCCAGCAGCGAGGCCGAGTACACCTCGTTCCTCGCGCCCTCTCAGATGACCGAGATCCCGCTCGTCGCCACGAACGGCAATCACGATGTCGGGTCGAAGGCGTACGAACAGCACTTCAACCTGCCGAACGAAGACCTCGAGGCGGGCGCGGCCGGCAGCCCTTCGGCCTCGGGCGGCGACTACTGGTTCATCTACAAGGACGTGCTGTTCATCAACCTCAACTCGAACAGCCGCGACTACGACTCGCACAACGCCTTCATGGAGAAGGTCGTCGCCGAACAGGGCGACAAGGCGAAGTGGAAGGTCGTCGCCTTCCACCACTCGATCTACTCCGCCGCGTCGCACGCGACCGACGGCGACATCATCGAGCGCCGCAACACGATGCCGGCGACGATCTCTGAGCTCGGCATCGACATGGTGCTGATGGGCCACGACCACCACTACACCCGCAGCTTCCTGATCAACGGCGGCGAGCTCGCTGACCCCGACGAGCAGGCCGCAGCGGGCGAGGTCGTCGCTGACGAGGGCGACGTGCTCTACGTCACCGCCAACTCCGCCAGCGGGTCGAAGTATTACAACCTGAACACGGGCACCGACCTGTGGTGGTCGTCGGTGCGCAACCAGGAGAAGGTGCGCAACTACTCGGCGATCGAGGTCACCGACGAGTCCCTCACGGTGCGCACGCTGCGCAGCGAGGCCAACGGCGCGACCAGCCCGGTCAACAGCGTCGTCGACGAGGTCGTGCTGAGCAAGGCCGACGTCGCTCAGGATCTGGATGTGTCGGTGGATGCGCGTACGCGTGCGGTGGCGGGCAAGCAGTATGTGTCGGTGTCGGTGACGAACAATGAGGATGCTCCGGTGGAGGTCGTGGTCGATACGGCCTACGGGTCGAAGTCGTTCGCTGAGGTGCAGCCGGGCGATACGGCCAGTGTGTCGATCAACTCGCGTGAGGGGTCGATTCCCGCGGGCGAGGTGACCGTGACGGCGACCGGTCAGTCGGGCGACGAGCAGGCGACGACTTCGAAGACCGCAGCGTACGCCGCCGCGGGCTGATCCGCCGGATCCGACGAATACGCAATTCACGAAGAGAGAAGCGAAATGAAGAAGTCTGTTGTACTGCGCGGCAGCGTGATCGCGTTCAGCGCCGCCCTGCTGGTCTCCGCCGGTTCGGCCGCCATGGCCGAGGAGGAGAAAGACGCCCACGGCATCGGCGTCGAGGTCGAGATCGCACCGCTGGCGGGGCCGGGCGCGCTCGCCATGACGGTCGACGGTGACTCGACCACGCTCGTGGAGGGCGAGTCGACCGACCTGGAGCGCGTCTTCAGCGGCACGCTGCCGAAGGTGACGGTGACCGACACGCGTGCGCCCGAGGATGTGCCGGAGGACTCGTTCTGGTACGTCGTGGGCACCGCGAGCAACTTCCACGACGAGCAGAAGAAGAGCACGATCGATGCGAGCAGCCTGGGCTGGACGCCGCGCCTCGTCGAGGGAGAGGGCGAGGGCACGCCCTTCGTCGAGGTCGGCGGCGACGTGAGCCCGTCGGAGCCCGGACTCGTCGACCAGGAGCTGCTGTACCTGGCCGAGTCGGGCGAGGCGAACGCGGGCGGCGGTGTGTTCAGCGCCTCGGCCGACCTCGACCTCGTGGTTCCGGCGGCCGTGCCCGCGGGCACGTATTCGTCGACGATCACCCTGTCGCTGTTCGAGTAGACCGACCCGAACGGGAGCGCGCTGCAGCGCGCTCCCGTTCCCCGTAGAAGGACCCGCACATGAAGTTCGTCCCCGCCGCAATCGTTCTCGCCGCAGCGTCGGTCGCGACGGTCATGGGCTCCGGCCCCGTCGCAGCAAGCTCTGAACCCGCCGATGCCGAGGGAGCCGTGACCTGGTCGGTCCGGCCGGGGGATCACGGCGGCGAGGACGGCCGCTCCTGGGTGGAGTGGGAAGCAGACGCCGGAGACGAACTCACCGAACACATGGTCGTGACGAATCACGGTGACGCCGAGGTCGACTTCCAGCTGTCAGCGGCCGACGGATACTTCACCGACACGGGCCGGTTCAACATGCTGCCGTCCGACGAAGAGTCGGTCGCGGCCGGCACGTGGATCGACGTGCCGAAGAGCGTCACCGTTCCCGCCGGGGCAGCAGAGATCGTGCCGTTCACGGTGACGGTCCCCGACAAGGCGACGCCGGGGGATCACGCGGCGGGCGTCGCTGCGAGCATCCGCTCCACCGGTGAGGGCACCGTCGGCGTCGAGTCCCGCGTCGGGTTCCGAGTGATGACCCGCGTCGCGGGCGACCTCCAGCCGCAACTGGCGCTCTCCGCATCCGGAACGTACTCGGGCGAGGTGAACCCGTTCTCCTCCGGTGCGGTCGACGTCGCCTACGAAGTGGAGAACACCGGCAACACGCTGCTGCGCGCGCAGCCCGAGGTCGTGCTGACCGGTCCGTTCGGCATCGGAACCCAGCAGATCGCCGGCGACGAGATCGCCGAACTCGCCCCGGGGGAGACCCGACGCGGAACCGTGCGCGTCACCGCCGCGTGGCCGCTGGTCGTCTATGACGCAACCGTTGCGGCGACGCCGCTGCCCGTCTCGGACGAGCGGGGCTTCGAAAACGCAGAACCTGCCGCCGCCCAGACCACGATCATCGCGATGCCGTGGTCGCAGCTGGTGGTGCTCGTGCTGGCGCTCGTGCTCGTGACCTGGAGCGTCCTGCGTCGTCGCACGGAGAAGAAGCGCACCGAACGGCTCGTTGCCGCGGCGCGTGATGAAGCCCTCGCCGAGGTCGGGGCGTCGGGCGGAGAGCGCCCTCACACCGACCGCTCACAGGCACATCCGATCACCCCATGACCACTGCACCTGCCGAAGGAATCTCAGCCATGTCTCTTGTCTCCCGGTCCCGTCGCCTGTTCGCCGCGGGCACGGCCGCCGTGCTCCTCGCGGCGGGCCTTCCCGCCCTCGCAGCAGGGCCCGCCGCGGCCGATGAGCCGCAGCGCGACTACACGGCGTTCGTCAACCCGTTCGTCTCGACCGAGGACGACTTCGGCCAGGACCTCGTGGGCGCAGAAGCCCCGGGCTCGATCGTGAAGATCAACCCGATGACCGTGTCGGGCCGGTCGCACTCGGGCTACGACTACGCCGAAGACGAGATCGCCGGCTTCACGCACACGAACCTCAACGGCGTGGGCGGATCCGGTGCAGGAGGCGACCTGCTCGTCGTGCCGACGTACGAGACGTACGAGAGCCGCCCCGGCACCGGCACCTACGCGAAGAGCTTCAGCCACGATGCGGAGGAGGCGACGCCGGGGTATTACTCGGTCGACCTCGAGACGGACAGCGGCGCTATCCGCGCGGAAGCCACGACCGACGTGCGCACGGGACAGGACCGCTTCACGTTCCCGCAGGCCGGAGCCGCATCGCTCGTCGTCGATCTGCGGAACAACTTCACGGATCGCCGCGACGCGAGCCTCGAGGTCGAGGCGCTCGACGACGGGCGCGTCGCGCTGTCGGGCGACGTCACCGGCCACTTCAACGGCTACGACTACACGCTGCACTACTACGTCGAGTCGACTGCGCCCGTCGCGGGCGTGCGCACCTGGGGCGGCGACGGGGCGCTCAGCGACGAGTCGAGCCGCGACGGCACCGACATCGGAGCGGTCATCGATCTCGAGGTGGAGGCGGATCAGCAGGTCGGCCTCAGAGTGGCCGTCTCGCCCATCAGCGTCGAGCAGGCGAAGACCGACCTCGCCGTCGAGATGGGCGACCGGTCGTTCGACGCGGTGCGCGACGACACCAAGGCCGCATGGAACGAGATCCTCGGCCGCATCGACGTGACCGCTTCCGAGACGAGCGACCCGGACGGCGAACTGCAGACGCTGTTCTACACGCACCTCTACCGCATGTTCGGATCGCCGATGAACGCGACGAGCACGAGCGGGACCTACCGCGGTCTCGACGGCGAGGTGCATACGGCCGACGGCTACGTGCATTACGACGGATGGGGCTTCTGGGACGACTTCCGCAAGTACGAGATCCTTGCGATCGGATACCCCGAGGTGTTCCGCGACATGGCGCAGTCGACCGTCGACCTGTACGCCACATTCGCCAGCACGGGCAAGGGATCCCTCTCGAACGTCACGCACTCCGTGCCGACCGTGCGCTTCGAGCGCGCCGCCGTGGTCATCGCCGACGCGGTCGCGAAGGGCGCGCAGCTGCGCGGGCTCGCGCAAGCGTGGCCCGCTCTCGTGTCGCAGTCGCAGGGCGGCTACGCCGACGAGGCGAACGAGCGTCGCGGCTACATCGCGAACGAGGTCGATGACACGCTCGGCACCGCGTACGACGACTGGGCGATGGCGACGATCGCCGATTCTCTCGGCAAGACCGAGGACGCGGAGAAGTACCGGCTGCGCGCGGCCAACTGGACCAACCTGTACAGGAGCGACGCCGTCACCCTGGCCGACGGCGAGAAGAGCGGGCTGATCTTCCCGAAGAATGCGAACGGATCCTGGGTCGACGCGGATCCCGAGCGGTTCGAGGACGGCAACGTCTATCAGGGCACCCTGTGGCAGTACCACTGGTACGCCGCGAACGACATGGGCGGTCTCATCGACAAGATGGGCGGCGAGGAGAAGGCCCTGGACGCCCTCAGCTTCATGTTCGGCGAGCACGCGCCCGACGACGGCACGCGCATGCTGCACGCCAATGCGAACGAGATCGACCTGCAGGCGCCGTACCTGTTCAACTACGTCGGCGCTCCGGCGAAGACGCAGCACTGGGTGCGCAGCATCTACACCAAGCAGACGTGGAACCGCTACATCGCGACCGGCTCGACGCACGAATACCCCTCGGGCGGGGGAGAGTTCACTCCGCCGATCAAGACGAAGGTGTTCGAGAACTCGCCGCAGGGCTTCCTGCCGACGATGGACAACGACACCGGAACAATGTCGTCGACCTTCGTCTCAGCGGCTCTGGGGCTGTTCCCGGTGCTCGCCGGATCCGATGAGTACCAGATCGGTACCCCGTTCTTCGAGAACGTGCGCATCGACTATCCGTCGGGCCGCACCTTCGACATCTCGGCGCACGGCGTCTCGCCGGATGCCTACTACGTGCAGTCTGCGACGTTGAACGGCGAGGCGTTCGACCGCACCTGGGTCACATACGACCAGCTCATGGCGGGCGGCGAGCTCGCGTTCGAGATGGGCGACGAGCCCTCCGACTGGGCGGCGGATCAGGTGGCGCCGTCGTCGCTGAGCGACGAGCTGCCGAGCTCGGTGTACGACCCGATCAGCGCCATCTCGGTGTCGTCGCGGCTCTTCGCGGGGACGGGCGACGGCACGATATCGAACAGCATCGAGCTGAAGCTCGCGAACGGGTCGTTCGCGGGTGCGGACGGCGACGACCTCACAGACGCCATCACGGCCCAGAACCTTCCCGAGGGCCTGACGCTCGTGGCAGAGCGCGCGGGCAGCCGCAGCGCGACGCTGTCGCTCGAGGGCACCGCCGCGAGCTCGACTCGGATGGACGCGATCGACGACCTCGTCATCCGCGTCTCCGACGAGGCGTTCTCGCGCGCGCCGTCGAACGGCAGCCGGGAGTTCGTCTTCAAGGTCACGTTCGACGGTGTGACGCTCCACGTCGACAGCACCCGCCTGAAGGCCGCAGAAGACGGCTCGATCGACACGGAGGCGACGCTGACGCTGAGCGGCGCGAGCTTCGCGGGGGAGAGCGGCCGCGACCTGATCGCCGACGGCGCGCTGACCCTCCCGGGACTGCCGGAGTCGGTGACGGCCTCCGCGATCGTGAGCGGGGCGAGCACGGCGACGCTGCACCTGAGCGGATCCCTCGGGGATGCGGAGCGCGCGTCGTTCGCGCTCGCTTTCGCCGATGCCGCTTTCGACGGCACGCCCGCCGCCCGCGTGCGGGGTGACGGGATCTCTGGCCTCGGAACCCTCGTGATCGAGCGGGACCAGCAGTGGCGCGAGCAGCTGAGCGGGCTGCGGAACGAGGCCGATCTGGTCGAGCGCGGGGCGTATTCGCCGTCGTCGTTCACGGCGTTCGACGCCGCGCGGGCGACCGCTGCCGAGACGCTCGCGAACGAGGAATCCTCAGACGATGAGCTTCAGGCCGCGTTCGAACGGCTGTCGCGGGCGGCCCGCGGTCTGCAGATCGTGGGAACGCCCTATCGCGTGCTCGAGGCCGAGGAGTTCGACGAGTCGTCGGGAGCTCCTCTGAGCCCGCAGACCAGCGCGATCGGGGGCGTCGGCGTCGGATCGTGGATCGCGTACGACGGGATCGACTTCGCCGACGACCTGCCGGCGCGCGTGAAGCTCAGGTATTCGAACCACCCGAGCGACAGCGCGACCGATGAGTTCGTCGAGGTGCGCGTCGGTGCCGTGGACGGCCCCGTCGCCGCGCGGGTGGACGTCGAGACGACGGGCGGGTGGAACGAGTTCCAGACCGCTGAGGCGACGATCGACGATCCCGCGCTGCTCGGGGGAACGAACCGCATCTACTTCGTCTTCGGGGGCACCCCCGATCCGACGCAGCCGAACTCCTGGGTCGTGAACCTCGACTGGGCGCAGTTCCTCCGCACTGCGGAGGACGCTCCCGAGGACGTCGCGCCCGTGCGGATCGAGGCCGAGACGTACGACGCCGACAACGGCAACGGTCTCAAGAAGGAGGGCGGCGCCGCACCCGGCGGCAACGTCGGCGGCACGTGGAACGGCGGCCGGCTGGACTACGTTGATCGGAGCTTCGGATCCGAGCCGCTCACGCACGTCACGGTGAGCACGTCGACCCGCGACGAGCGCGTGGGCGACAACCGTCGTCTCGAGTTCTACCTCGACGAGGTGAGCGACGAGGCGAAGATCGGCGAGGTGTCGCTGCCCAAGACCGGCGGCTGGGGCACCTATGTCGAGACCACGGCGGAGCTCGACCGGTCTGTGTCGGGTGAGCACGCGCTCATCGTCGTGATGCGCGCCGACGAGATCGAGGGCCAGGAGTTCGCCTATGTCTCGAACCTGCAGTGGTTCGAGTTCGGTCCGGAACCTCAGGAAGAGCCCGAGGCCGACCTCGAGGCCCTGAACGCGATGATCGAATCAGCGCAGCCGCTGCGCGCCGAGGAAGAGCGGTACGTCTCGATCGATTTCGCGGTGTTCGTCGCCGCGCTCGATGAGGCCGCGCGCGTCGCGGGAACGGCCGGCGTCACCCAGGCCGAGGCCGACGAGGCGCAGCGCGTGCTCAGCCTCGCGGCCGGACAGCTCGACTGGAAGCCCGCGCGTCAGCTGCCGGGCCTCATCGCCCGCGCGGAGGCCGTCGATCCGGAGGCCCACGAGCCCGAGCTCATCGAAGCGGTGAACACGTCGCTCGAGACGGCGCACGGCATCGGCGCCGACTCCTCCTATGAGGAGCACGTCGCGGCCGTGGACGCGCTGAGCGCGGCGCTCGACGCGCTGGGCGGACCCGAGGATCCGTCGCCGGACCTGGATGTGTCGGTGGATGCGCGTACGCGTGCTGTGGCGGGCAAGCAGTATGTGTCGGTGTCGGTGACGAACAATGAGGATGCTCCGGTGGAGGTTGTGGTTGAGACGGCCTACGGGTCGAAGTCGTTCGCTGAGGTGCAGCCGGGCGATACGGCGAGTGTGTCGATCAACTCGCGCGAGGGGTCGATTCCCGCGGGCGAGGTGATCGTGACGGCGACCGGTCAGGCAGGCGACGAGCAGGTGACGGTGGAGAAGACGGCCGCCTACGAGGCCGCCGGGTGACCGGTCGCGGGCACTCTCGACAGCCCCGCGTCGTCGAGAGTGCCCGCCGACTGCAACTACCGTGGAGGTATGCACACACCCACTCCCACCGAGGTTCTCGATGTCGTCGGCCGTCTCGAGGCCGAGCAGGAGATTCCCGATGCGATGCGCGCTGATGTGCGCCTGCTCGGGCGCCTGCTCGGTCACGTTCTGATCGAGAGCGGGTCGGACGGCCTGTTCGAAGACGTCGAACGGCTACGTGCCGCGACGATCGAGGCGTACACGCACCCCGGATCCGACGCCTTCGACCGCGCCGCCCGGATCGTGGAGTCGTTCACGCTCGATCGCGCCGACGAGGTCGCCCGCGCCTTCACCGTCTACTTCCATCTCGTCAACCTCGCCGAAGAGCGCCAGCGGGTGCGCGCCCTGCGCGCCCGCGACGGCGTCGCCTCGCGAGATTCTCGCGGCACGGTCGCCGGCGCGTACGCCGCGCTCGTCGACGAGATCGGATCCGACGAGGCGGGGCGCCGCCTCGACGCGCTCACGTTCCACCCGGTCTTCACCGCGCACCCGACCGAGGCGCGCCGCCGTGCGATCTCGACGAGCATCCGTCGGCTCACGACCCTCGTGGACGAGCTCGCGGCCGGCCCCCGAGGCGGCGTCGCCGAGCGCCGCACGCAGCGTCACATGCTCGAGGAGATCGACGCGCTGTGGCGCACCTCGCCGATCCGCCGCGAGAAGCCGACGCCGGTCGACGAAGTGCGCAACGTGATGGCCGTGTTCGACGACACCCTCTTCACCTCGGTGCCCGAGGTGTATCGCAATGTCGACGACGCACTGCAGGGAGACGAATCGGGCGTGCGGGAGCCGCGCGTGCGCCCCTTCGTGCGCGTGGGGAGCTGGGTCGGCGGTGACCGCGACGGCAACCCGTTCGTCACCGCCAAGGTCAGCCGCAAGGCCGCCGGCATTGCGAGCGACCACGTGCTGCGGGGGCTCGAGAAAGCCGCGCTCGCCGTGGGGCGCGGGCTCACACTGAGCCGGGAGTCGACGGCGCCGAACGCGGCGCTGACGCAGCTCTGGTCGCGTCTGCGCAGCGCCGACGAAGACGCGGCGGCCGAGGTCGCCAAGCGCTCACCCAACGAGCTGCACCGCGCAGTCGTGCTGCTGCTCGCACGCAAGATCGCCGCCACGCGCACGCGCGACGCCGACCTCGCCTACCGTGAGCCCGACGAGCTGCTCGCCGATCTGCGCCTCGTGCAGGCCTCGCTCATCGAAGCCGGCGCCGTGCGCCACGCCTACGGCGCGCTGCAGGACTTCATCTGGCAGGTCGAGACCTTCGGCTTCCACCTCACGGAGCTCGAGGTGCGTCAGCACTCCGCCGTGCACCGCAAGGTGCTGGCCGAGCTCGACGCCGGCGGCGACCGCAGCGAGCAGACCGAAGAGGTGCTCGACGTGTTCCGCACGGTCGCGCACGTGCAGCAGCGGTTCGGGATGCGGGCGGCCGGCCGCTACATCGTGTCGTTCACGCAATCGGTGGACGACCTCGCGAACGTGCACCGGCTTGCGCAGTATGCGGCCGGCGAGACCGGCGCGGTTGCCGTGCTCGATGTGATCCCGCTGTTCGAGACGTTCGACGACCTGCAGGCGGCGCCCGCGATCCTCGCCGAGATCGTCGACCACCCGGAGTTCGCCGCGCGCCTGGAGGCCACCGGTCGCAAGCTCGAGGTGATGCTCGGCTACTCCGATTCGTCGAAGGACGTCGGCCCGGTGGCGGCGACGCTCGCGCTCTACGAGGCGCAGGCCGCGATCGCGCAGTGGGCGCAGGACGAGAACATCGAGCTGACGCTGTTCCACGGACGCGGCGGGGCGCTGGGGCGCGGCGGCGGGCCGGCGAACAGCGCGATCCTCGCACAGCCGCCGCATTCGGTCGACGGCCGGTTCAAGCTCACGGAGCAGGGCGAGGTGATCTTCGCCCGCTACGGCGATCCGGATATCGCCCAGCGCCACATCGATCAGGTCGCCGCCGCGATCCTCACGGCGTCGGCGCCGTCGAACGAGAAGACCAACCGCGACGCCGCCGAGCGCTTCGCCGACGTCGCCGCGAAGATGGACGCCACGTCACGGCAGCGCTTCTTCGACCTCGTGAAGGCCGACGGCTTCGCGCCGTGGTTCGCGACGGTCACGCCCATGGAGGAGGTCGGGCTCCTCGCACTCGGCTCGCGCCCGGCGCGCCGCGGACTGTCGGTCGAGTCGCTCGAGGATCTGCGCGCCATTCCATGGGTGTTCGCGTGGACGCAGGCTCGCATCAACCTCGCCGGCTGGTTCGGGCTCGGCACCGCGCTCCGAGCGGTCGGCGACGAGGAGCTGCTGCGCGAGGCGTACGCCGAGTGGCCGCTGTTCCGCACCATGATCGACAACGTCGGCATGAGCCTGGCGAAGACCGACGACCGCATCGCGCGCGAGTACCTCGCGCTCGGCGACCGCGACGACCTCGCGGCGCTCGTCACCGAAGAGATGGAGCTCACGCGCGACTGGGTCGTGCGCATCGTGGGCGGCGAGGGCCTGATCGGCAACAAGCCCGTGCTGCAGCGCGCCGTGAAGCTGCGCAGCCCCTACGTCGACGCGCTGTCACTGCTGCAGCTGCGTGCGCTCCGTGCGCTGCGCGACGACCCGAAGGACGCCCCGGCGGATCCGGATGTCCAGCGTCTGCTGCTCCTCGCCGTGTCCGGTGTGGCTGCGGGGCTGCAGAACACGGGCTGATCCCGCCCGTACGCGGATGCCGCCGAGACCGAACGGTCTCGGCGGCATCCGCGTCTGCGGCTACGACGTCGCGCGCAGCTTGGTCGTGAGCGCCTTGAGCGTCTCGAGCTCGTCATTCGTGAGCGCCGACATCCGCCTGGCAATGCTGCGACCGTGCTGCACGGCGACGGCGCGGAACGCGTGAACTCCGTCGTCGGTCGCCGTCACGAGCGCTCCGCGGCCGTCCTCCGGATCTGAGCACTTGGTCACGAGACCGCGGGCGACCATCTTGTCGACGAGCCGCGAGACGCTCGGCTGGCTGATCAGCAGGTTCCCCGTGATGTCGCGCAGCCGGGCCGTGTGATCCGATCCGCGCACGACAGTGAGCAGCACGTCGTACTCGCCCTGCTGCAACGATGAATCGAGGAAGTCCTTCGAGATATCGGTGAAGATCTCGTGCTGTGCGCGGAAGAGGTTCTCCCACGCCTCCACGGCGAGGCGGCGGTCGGTCATACATTCAATTGTATGCGTTTTCGCGCGGGAGGCAGCAGAAGGGCCCGGCCGGAGTGTGCCCCGACCGGGCCCGTGTCCCTTGCACCAAGAGTGTCCTGCAATCACATGCCGGTGACCGCCACAGCAAAACGATCACCGTCCTCAGACTCTATAACGGCCAGGTAACGGAAGGCAAGGGCGTGTCGTTATGTTTCTGTTATTCATCGGTTTCGGATATCCCCTGCACAGGTTCGGCTCGTGGTCGCTCGTCGCCGACTGACCGGAAGGCATCGGTGCGTGCGCTCAGGCGGGCCCGTCGTCGGCGTTCTGGTCGGCGTCGATCCCCATGCCCGGCACGGCAGCGCCTGTGGCGTGGGCCTTCACCGCATCCTCGATCCGCTGGCCGATGGTCTCGTCGACGTTCCTCCAGTACCGGAATGCGTTCGAGAGCACCGGCTCCTTGACGCCGTCGAGTGCGCCCGCGACGGTGCTGACGAAAGCGTCGCGCTCGGCATCGCTGAAGACCTCCCGCACCAGGGTGCCCGGCTGACCGAAGTCATCGTCTTCCTCACGCAGGTCGTACGCATGGCGGGTCAGTTCACCGTCGGCCTCCCAGCCGTTCTCCACGGGGCCCTCCTCGTCCGACCACGAGTCGTCGAACGAGTTGGGGGCGTACACCGAACGTGCACCGGTGTGCTCGTACCACATGTTGCCCTCGAAGTTGTAGGTGTGCACCTCGTTGGTGGGCCTGTTGACCGGCAGCTGCTGGAAGTTGGTGCCGATGCGGTACCGCTGAGCGTCCTGGTACGAGAACGTTCGACCGAGCAGCATCTTGTCCGGGGAGTTCCCCGTGCCGGGGACCATGTTGGCCGGAGAGAAGGCGGCCTGCTCGATCTCGGCGAAGAAGTTCTCGGGGTTGCGGTTCAACGTCATGGTGCCGACCTTGATGCGGGGGTAATCCTTCTTCGACCAGATCTTCGTCAGGTCGAAGGGGTTGAACCGGTAGCTCTTGGCCTCTTCGTACGGCATGATCTGGAAGTACAGATCCCATGACGGGTAGTCGCCCTGCTCGACGGCTTCGTAGAGGTCCTGACGGTGGAACTCGGCATTGGCACCGGCCAGTCGCTCCGCCTCTTCGTTGCTGAGGTGCTCCACGCCCTGGTTGCTCATGAAATGCCACTTGACCCAGAAGCGCTCGCCTGCAGCGTTCACCAGCGAGTAGGTGTGGGAGCTGTAGCCGTTCATGTGCCGCCAGGTCTTGGGAAGGCCGCGCTGGCCCATGAGATACGTGACCTGGTGGGCCGACTCGGGGTTGTTGGTCCAGAAATCCCACTGCATGGTGCTGTCGCGCAGCCCGTTGTTCGGCAACCGCTTCTGTGAGCGGATGAAATGCGCGAACTTCATCGGGTCGCGCACGAAGAAGACGGGGGTGTTGTTCCCGACCATGTCGAAGTTGCCCTCGTCCGTGTAGAACTTCAGAGCGAAGCCCCTCACATCCCGCCAGGTGTCCGGGGAGCCCAGCTCACCGGCGACGGTCGAGAATCGTGCCAGCATCTCGGTGGATGCGCCCGGTTGCAGGAAGTCGGCCTTGGTGAACCGCGAGATGTCTTCGGTCACCTCGAAGGTTCCGAACGCGCCGGCGCCCTTCGCGTGCGGACGCCGCTCGGGCACGTTCATGCGGTTGAAGTGCTGCATCGTCTCGATCAGGTGATGATCATGCAGCACGATCGGTCCGTTATTGCCCACGGTCAGCGAGTTCCTGTCGCTGACGGCCGGGATCCCGGCCTGCGTGGTCGAACCGGTGGCGTGCGGGGTCTTCTTCTCCATCTCGTTCTCCTTCGCTGGCGAATCGAGTCGGCGGCTGTTCAGGTATGCACGCCGACGGTACGGAGCGCTCCGGCAGCATGCTGCACGGATGCGGCCTGGGCACCATGCGCCGTTCTCCGGAGCCGCATACCCATCCTGGCATTCGTGGGCGGTTCGCGGGCGCGATCCCGATCGACCTGCCGTAACAGGCTCGCGACGAAGGTGCTCTGGCCCGACGATCGCGGCCGTCGACTCAGCGCTCCGGTCGGCGACGGCACGAGCGGCATGCGGGTTTGACGCCCGTCGTTCCGCGCCGCTACGCTCGTCTCGGCCGACCCGCCCGCGGATCCTCGAAGGATCGCGGTCGCGCGGGTCAGACCGGACAGGGGAGCGAGGTGAGCGTCTGATGACCAGCGATAGTCATAGTTCGGGCACCGCACGCGTTCCGCTCCCCGTCGCTCTTCGTCACTGAGCGGTCGGAGGGGAATCGTGCGGACATCCGTTGCACGAACACTTCCTCTGCATGCGCACGCCACGAGGTCCCGCGGGCGACGATCTTCCGTCTCAGGGCCCGCGCCCGCCGAGTCCCTCACGAGACCAGCGGCGGGCGACGCATGCCTCACACGAGAGCGAGCACCCTCATGACCGAAGAGCAGACCCCCACGCCGACCGCGGTGGTCAACACCATCACACAGTCGGTGAACGACAAGGATCTGACGAAGCTCGCTGCGGCAGCGGGCAAGCTCAGCACCCGGCAGCTCGCGACCACGCTCGAGCGGCTGAGCGCGCGTCAGCGCGCCGTCGCTTATCGAGTGCTGCCGAAGCAGCGAGCGCTCGAGGTGTTCGACGCCCTGCAGCCGGCGCTGCAGGGCGAGCTGGTCGAGGCTCTGCAGGACGCCGAAGTCGCCGCACTGTTCGCGGAGCTGAACCCGGATGACCGCGTGTGGCTGATGGACGAGCTGCCGGCGAGCGTGGCGCAGCGCCTGCTGCGCGGGCTTCCCGAGCGCGACCGTCAGCTGACGGCGGAGGTCCTCGGGTATCCGAAGGACTCGATCGGGCGCCGCGCGAGCCCCGAGGTGGTCACGACCCATCCCGAGATCGACGTAGCAGAGACTCTGCGGCGGCTGCGTCTGCGCGTCGACGACGCGGAGACCGTGTACACGCTGCCCGTCGTCGATCACGAGCGGCGCATCGTCGGGATCGTCAGCCTGCGCGACCTGATCGGCGCGGCCGACGACGTCCTGATCGCGCCGCTCATGCGAGACGCGCATACGGCCCTCGCGACGGAGGATGCGGAGATCGCCGCACGCCGCTGCGCCGACCTCGAGCTGCTGGCGCTGCCCGTCGTCGACAGCGAAGAGCGCCTGGTCGGCATCCTCACGATCGACGACGCGGTGCGGATCCTGCAGCACGAGGAGAGCGAGGACGCGGCCCGACAGGGCGGTGTGGAGCCGCTGAACCGCCCCTATCTGGCGACCCCGGTGTTCACGCTCGTGCGCTCGCGCGTCGTGTGGCTGCTCGTGCTCGCGCTCGGAGCGACGCTGACGGTGCAGGTGCTCTCGGTGTTCGAGGCCACTCTCGCGCAGCTGACGGTGCTCACCCTCTTCGTGCCGCTGCTGATCGGCACGGGCGGCAACACGGGCAACCAGGCGGCGACGACCGTGACGCGCGCGCTCGCGCTCGACGACGTGAATCCGCGCGACGTCATGAAAGTGCTCACCCGCGAGATGCGGGTGGGCGCCCTGCTCGGACTCATGCTGGGGGCGCTCGGGTTCGCGGTCACCAGCGTGTTCTTCGACATGCACGTCGGCATCGTCATCGGACTCACCCTGCTCGCGGTGTGCACGGTGGCCGCGACCGTCGGCGGCATCATGCCCATGCTTGCGCGGGCGATCCGCGTGGATCCGGCCGTGTTCTCGAACCCGTTCATCTCGACGTTCGTCGACGCGACCGGCCTCATCATCTACTTCCTGATCGCCCGGGCGGTGCTCGGGATCTGAGCGCTCGTCCTCCGCTCTGCCGCGGGGAGCGCGCTCGGGCGAGGCACCGCCGTCGTCGGGAACTGCGGCCGGGAGGATAGCGTGTGCTCGGGGACACCGGCGGCACTAGTGGGGAGAAGATGACGCTCACCGACCGATTCGCTCCGCCTGCGGGCGGCTTCTCGGGCGCGTTCACACGACGCGCACTCTTCGCGAGCGGCATCGCGACGCTCGCTGCGGCGGCGCTGGCCGGGTGCGGCTTGCTCGGCGCAGGCGAACGCAGCGACGAGGAGGCCGTGCAGCGCGCCCTGCAGGCTGCTGTCGAGGAGCTGCCCGAGTATGCGGACGGCACGGTTCAGTATGCGGACGGCATCAGCTCCGGCAGAACGATCTCCGGAGTCCTGCGCGTGAACTCGGCCTCGCGCGAGCAGACAGAGCGCGCGCTCACGCGCATCCACGAAGCGCTCATCCGTGCGTATGTCGGGCAGCCGCACGTTCAGAAGGCGTTCGTGCGGCTCAGTGCTGCTCCGTCCGATGACGCGGCTGCGAGCGTCGAATCCGCCGAGGTCGCCCCTCCGAGGGAGGGCGCCAACACGACCACCGATGACCTCATGGCGCAGTTCGGACTGGAATAGGCAGAACCGGGCCGTCGCCCGATCGCGTGCGAGAGGATGGCCCCATGACTCTCAACATTCCACAGATCACGCTCAACGACTCTCACGCCTTCTACGAAGTCGGCTTCGGAACCTACAACCTCACGGGTGACGACGGCACGGCCTCGATCCGATCCGCCATCGATGCGGGCTATCGCGTCGTCGACACGGCTGTGAACTACGGCAACGAGCGCGAGGTGGGCGACGCCGTCCGGGCGAGCGACGTCGACCGGGAGGAGGTCATCGTGACCTCGAAGATCCCCGGCCGCCACCACGGCTACGACGAGGCCATCGCCTCCACGCGCGAATCTCTCGAGACGCTCGGCCTCGACCGCATCGACCTGCATCTCATCCACTGGCCGAACCCGTCGGTCGACAAGTACGTCGACACCTTTCGCGGCCTGATCGCCCTGCGCGACGAGGGCGCCGTGCGCTCGGTCGGTGTCTCCAACTTCACGATCCCGATGCTCGAGCGCCTGATCGCCGAGACGGGCGTGACGCCGGCCGTCAACCAGGTCGAGATGCACCCCTACTTCCCGCAGTCCGAACTGCGCGCCTTCCACGCCGCGCACGGGATCCGCACGGAGAGCTGGAGCCCGCTCGCGCGCCGCAGCGAACTGCTGGACGAGCAGGTGATCGCCGACCTCGCCGCGCAGCACGGCGTGACGCCGACGCAGATCGTCGTGCGCTGGCACGTGCAGTCCGACTCGACGCCGATCCCGAAGTCGGCGAACCCCGAGCGTCAGCGAGAGAACGCCGACGTGTTCGGCTTCGAGCTCACTGCTGACGAGGTGCAGCGTGTGTCCGCCCTCGAGCGCGGTCGCCTCTGGGACGGCGACCCCGACGCGCACGAAGAGATGTGATCGGGGCGCCCGCGGCGCGCTTCGGCCACGGAACGATCACGATCCGGGACTCGCCGTGAGCGCCTGGTGGACAGGAGCGATCCGCGGGAGTTGACTGACATCGCGGGTCGCTCATGATCCGACCTCGGCCGCAGAGCAGCGGCGGGGGAGTCCGGCGACGAAGGCGGAGAGAACGATGAAGAGAACGCGTGTTCTGACGACGGTCGCGGGCGTCGCGGCTGCGGGCTTGGCGCTGGCGGGCTGCTCCGGCGGCGGAAGCGACGGCGGCGGATCCGAGGGCGGCTCGGGCGATGAGGTCGAGGTGTTCACTTGGTGGGCCGCGGGCACCGAGAAGGCGGGTCTCGATGCGCTCGTCGAGGTCTTCGACGAACAGCACCCCGACGTCGAGTTCGTCAACGGTGCGGTGGCGGGCGGCGCGGGCTCCGCCGCGAAGGATCTGCTGCAGTCACGGCTGCAGGCCGGTGACCCGCCCGACACGTTCCAGGCCCACGCGGGCGCCGAGCTGCAGGACTACATCGACGCCGCCCAGGTCGAAGACGTCTCCGACCTGTACGAGGAATTCGGGCTGACCGAGGCGTTCCCCGAGGACCTCATCGATCGGCTCACGGTCGATGGCGCGATCTACTCGGTCCCCGCCAACATCCATCGGGCCAACGTCGTGTGGGCGAACCCGGGCGTCCTGGAGGAAGCGGGACTCGATCCCGAGGCCGAGTACGCGTCGATCGATGATTGGATCGAGGCGATGGAGGCCGTCGAGGAGACGGGCAAGACCCCGCTGTCGGTCGCCACGACGTGGACGCAGGTGAACCTGCTCGAGACGGTGCTGCTGGCCGACCTCGGTGCCGAAGGGTACGAGGGGCTCTGGTCGGGCGACACCGACTGGGCCGGATCCGAGGTGACCGACGCCCTCGAGCACTTCGAGACGCTCATGGGCTTCACGAACACCGACCGCGATGGTCTCGACTGGCCCGACGCGACACAGCAGATCATCGACGGGCAGGCCGCTTTCAACGTCATGGGCGACTGGGCCGAGGCTTCGTTCGCCGAGGCGGGGTTCGAGGCGCCGACCGACTACGTCTACTTCCCGGTTCCCGGCACCGACGGGGTGTTCGACTTCCTCGCCGACAGCTTCACGCTGCCGGTCGGCGCGCCGCACCCCGACGGTGCCAAGGCGTGGCTCGAAACGGTCGGATCGGCCGAGGGCCAGAGCGCGTTCAACCAGGCGAAGGGATCCATCCCCGCGCGCACGGACGCCGACACGAGCGAGTTCGGCGAATACCAGCAGACGGCGATCACGTCGTTCGCGGAGGACACGATCGTCTCGTCGCTGGCGCACGGCGCGGCCACCCCGGTCGCGACGCTGAACCAGATCACCGACGCGACGAGCAAGTTCACGACGGGCGCGAGCGACCTCGCGACCTTCCAGGAAGAGCTCGCGGCGGCCGCCGGCGCGTGACCCGTTCGCGCGCACCCGGGGCCGGACGGCTCCGGGTGCGTCGAACGAGCAAGGGGCAAGGTATGAAGAGGATCCGCAAGGTGGGCGCGCCGCTGCTGCTGCTCGCGCCGTCGCTGATCGTGCTGGCCGTGTTCGTCTACGGCCTGATCGCGGCGAACATCACGACGTCGATCACCGATAACCACACGGCGGCCCAGGCGACGGGCCAGCAGCCGACCGCGTTCGTCGGCATTGACAACTACGTCGGTCTGCTCGGATCGAGCGACTTCCAGCACTCGATCATGAACCTGCTGCTGTTCACCGGGGTGTTCCTCGTCGGTGCGATGGTGATGGGATTCATGTGGGCGTGGGTCCTCGAACGGCCCGCGCGCGGCGAAGGACTGTTCCGCGCGATCTATCTGTTCCCCATGGCGGTGTCGTTCGTCGCGAGCGGTGTCGTGTGGCGCTGGCTGCTCAACAGCAACCAGGGGGAGAACGCGTCGGGCCTCAACCGCCTGTTCCAGATGGTCGGGCTCGACGTGCTGCAGAACAACTGGTGGAACAACATCACCTTCGGCATCGTCGCGATCGCGATCCCGGCGATCTGGCAGCTGTCGGGCTATGTGATGGCGCTGTTCCTCGCGGGGTTCCGCGGCATCCCCGACGAGCTCCGCGAGGCCGCCCGGATGGACGGCGCGACCGAGTGGCAGCTGTACCGGCACGTACTGTTCCCGCAGCTCGCGCCCGTCGCCCTGTCGGCGCTCGTGATCATCGGGCACATGTCGCTGAAGTCGTTCGACCTGATCATGTCGATCTCGAAGGCCGCGAACTACCAGACGAAGGTGCCGGCCGTCGACATGTTCGTGTTCAAGAACAGCTTCGACTACGCGAACTCGGCAGCCGTCGGCATGGTCCTCCTCGTGCTCGTGGCCGTCGTGATCATTCCGTATCTCTGGTGGACGAACCGCAAGGAGAACGCGCGATGAGCACGACCGCCCTCCTCACCACATCGGGCACCGCACCGCCTCCCCGCACGGTGGGCCGTGCGGGGGCGAGCCGTGCGACCTGGCGCACCGTGCGCTACGCCGTCGCGATCTTCTTCGTGATCATCGTGCTGATCCCGGTCTACGTGCTGCTCGTGACGAGCTTCAAGGCGCCGGGCGATGCCGCGCCGACGCGGGCGTGGGCGCTGCCGCAGGAATGGACGCTCGACAACTGGCAGGCGGCGTGGACAACACTGTGGCCCGCCATCCTGCGGTCGTTCCAGATGGTCATCCCCGCGGCGATCATCTCGTCGGTGCTCGGATCCCTCAACGGGTTCGTGCTGTCACGGTGGTCGTTCCGGGGCGCGAACATCGTGTTCGCCGGCATTCTGTTCGGCATGTTCATCCCGTACCAGGCGGTGATGATCCCGCTCACGCAGCTCGTGATCGGCGCGGGCGTGCCGAGCGGTGTGCCGTCGCTGATCCTGCTGCACGTCGTCTACGGCATCCCGATCACGACGCTCATCTTCCGCAACTACTACGCGTCGGTGCCGCACGAACTCGTCGAGGCGGCCCGCGTGGACGGCGCGGGCATGCTGCGTACCTACTGGTCGGTGATCCTGCCGATCTCGATCCCGAGCTTCGTCGTCGTGCTCATCTGGCAGTTCACCAACGCGTGGAACGACTACCTCTTCGCGGTGTTCTTCGCCTCGAGCCAGAACGGACCGGTGACGCTGGCGCTGAACAACCTCGCCAACGGTGCGATGCTGCAGAACTACGGCGTCTCGATGGCCGGCGCGCTGCTGGCATCGCTGCCGCCGCTGATCGTCTACATCCTGCTGGGCAAGTACTTCGTCGGCGGTCTGATGTCAGGGTCCGTCAAGGGCTGACAGCTCGCAGCCCCGATACCCCGCCCGGACACATGTGCGACCGGGATAATCGGGGGAGTGGGCGCGAAGAAGACGATCGGGATCGTGGCCGGCGGCCTCGCGCTCATCGGCGGCGTGGGGGCGCTCGGCATCGTCGGCGTGACCGCGCTGATCAACTCGATCGACGGCCCCGCGTTCCACCTGGACGAGCTCGTGCCCACGCCCGACCCCATCGAGACCGTGGCGGCGCCGCAGTCCGCCCCCGCGAACGATGACGCGTGGCTCGACCGCACGGCCGAGCTGACCCAGATCCCCCGCCGCGCCCTGTCGGCCTACGTGGCGGCGTCGACACGTGCGGAGAGCGAAGGCTGCGCCGTCGGGTGGAACACCCTCGCGGGCATCGGCTGGGTCGAGAGCCACCACGGCACGCTGCATGGCGGATCCATCGAAGCCGACGGCGTCGCGCGCCCCGCGATCATCGGCATTCCGCTCGACGGCACCAACGGCACGATGGAGATCCGCGACACCGACGGCGGCGCGTTCGACGGCGACACCGAGTACGACCGCGCCGTCGGGCCCATGCAGTTCATTCCGGAGACGTGGCGCATCTGGGGCGTCGATGTGTCGGGCGACGGCATCGCAGACCCGCACAACATCGACGACGCGGCGGCCACGACGGCCCGATATCTGTGCCGCCTCGACGGCACGCTCGCCACGGACGAGACGTGGATCCGCGCGATCCGGTCGTACAACGACACTCTCGACTACCAGACGCGCGTCGCGACGGCCGCGGCGTGCTACGCCGACGCGGCGGGCTGAGGCGCACAACGACGGCAGAACACCGAGCGATCGGCCTCGGGGCGGCAGAACAAGCGCCGCCCGGCCGGATCTGCCGTCGTTGTGCGTGCGACGCGCCGCGTGGGCCGGGGCGCGCGGCACGGATGCTACAGCGTCGCGGTATCGATCACGAAGCGGTAGCGCACGTCGCCGGCGACCGTGCGGTCGTACGCCTCGTTGATCCGGTCGGCCGAGATGAGCTCCGTCTCGGGGGCGATGCCGCGCTCGGCGCAGAAGTCGAGCATCTCCTGCGTCTCCGCGATCGAGCCGATGTTCGAACCGGCGAACACCTTGCGGCCGCTGACCACGGATCCGACGTGCATCGGCAGCGCCTCAGGCGGAAGCCCCACGTTCACGAGCGCCCCGTGAGGCCGCAGCGTGCGCAGGTAGGCGTCGATGTCGAACGGCGCGCTGATGGTGTTGATGATGATGTCGAACGAGCGCGTGAGCGAGGCGAGTGCGCCCTCCTCGCCCGTGGCGATGTGGCGCGCGGCGCCGAACGCGAGTGAGTCGTCCCTCTTCGCGTCGGTGCGCGAGAGCACCGTGACCTCGGCGCCCATGGCGACAGCGATCTTCACGGCCATGTGGCCGAGCCCGCCGAGTCCGACCACCGCGACCTTCTTGCCCGCGCCCGCGCCCCAGGTGGCGAGCGGCGAGTACGTCGTGATGCCGGCGCACAGCAGCGGCGCGGCCTTCTCGTACGGGATCTCCGTCGGAACGCGCAGCACGAAGTCCTCGTTCACGACGACGTGCGTCGAGTAGCCGCCCTGGGTGATCGTGCCGTCGACGTCGACCGAGTCGTACGTGCCGACGTTGCCGTTCTCACAGAGGTGCTCGTCGCCCGCGCGGCACTCGTCGCACTCGCGGCACGAGTTCACCATGCACCCCACGCCGACGCGGTCGCCCACCGCGTGGGTCGTCACGGCCGAACCGATCTCGGTCACTTCGCCGACGATCTCATGACCGACGACCTGCGGGAACGTGATCGGCCCCCATTCCTCGCGCACGGTGTGGATGTCGCTGTGGCAGATGCCGGCGTAGCGGATCGCGATCTGCACGTCGTGCGGGCCGACGTCGCGGCGCTCGATCTCGAGCGGGACGAGCGGATCCGTGGCGGAGGTGGCACCGTAGGCCTTGACTGTGAGCATGGGGTCTCCTGTCAGGTGGTCAGAGAAGTGGTCGCGAGCGCGCGCCCGCCCGTCATAACGCTACGCGTCGCGCGGGGCCTCGGCGCCCGCCGCGGGCACGAAGTCGAGCGGTGCGCGCATCTCGGCGGGCGCATCGAGCGCCGCGTACCGCACGTCGGCGCGTCCCGGACGCACCTCGGCGAGGCACGCGATCGTCGTGAGCGTCGGATAGCCGTGCGCCCTGTTGTCGCGCACGATCGCACGGTCGTCGTCGGCGCCGACCCGCGTCGTACGGGCGAGCAGCGCCGGCCACTCGTCGAACGGGGCGGCGGCGAACTCCTCGCGCCAGGCGGCGATGCGCGCGGTGCGGGGGTCGTCGACATCGTCGTGCGCGAGCATGTGCGTGCCGGGCGCGAGCGTCGTCGTCTCCACCGGCACGGATCCGGTCCACGAGGTCACGCTCGCTCCTCCCTCGTCGATCGTCACGAGGTTGAAGCCGCGCATGCGATCGAGCTCCGGGAGCGGTTCGTGCGAGAGGGCGTCGAGCGGCAGGGCGCCGCGCGAGAGGATCTGGTCGTCGGGGATGCCGGGCGCGCCCTCGTGGTTCAGCACGACGGCCAGGCGTCCGGATGCCGGCTCGGCCGCGAGCCACGCGCCGCCCGCGCGGCGGTCGCGCACACCGACGACGCCGGGGCGGTCGGGCCACCACGCGCCGAGCGGATCCCATCCGCGACCGGGATCCTCGTCGCGCACAGCGAGGAGCTGCACGGCGGCGTCGTCGTGCGGAATGCGGATGATCACGGTGCACATCGAGACTCAGCGTAGTGACAAGATGGGAAGCATGTTCGTCGTCGTCGGGGTGACAGGTGGAATCGCGGCCTACAAAGCGGCGCAGCTCGTGCGGCTGCTCGTGAAGCACGGTCACGACGTTCACGTGATCCCGACCGACGACGCGCTGCGGTTCGTCGGGATCCCCACCTGGGAGGCGCTCAGCCGCAACACCGTCACCACGAGTGTGCACGACGACGTCGCGCGCGTGCGGCACGTCGCGCTCGGGCAGCGGGCAGACCTCATCGTCATCGCCCCGGCAACGGCCAACACCATCGCGAAGATGGCGGCGGGGCTCGCCGACGACCTGCTGGGCACGACGCTGCTCGCGACGACGGCGCCCGTCATGATCGCTCCCGCCATGCACACCGAGATGTGGCAGCATCCGGCGACGCAGGCGAACATCGACACGCTCATCTCACGCGGCGTGCACATGATCGGACCGGTCTCCGGCGAGCTGACCGGCGGCGACACGGGGCCCGGTCGCATGATGGAGCCTGAGCAGATCCATGAGGCCGTCGCGCGCGAACTGCGCGAAGAGACGGGCGAGCCGGGCGCGCCCGCCACCGGTCAGCGCTGGCTCGTGACGGCGGGCGGAACGCGCGAACCGCTCGATCCCGTTCGATACATCGGCAACCGCTCGAGCGGGCGCCAGGGGCTCGAGGTCGCACGCGCCGCGGCGCGCCGGGGGGCGGACGTCACGCTGATCGCGGTGAACATCGATCCATCGCTGCTCGCTCAGGCGACGCGAAACGGCCCTCCCGCGGGCGGCGACGTCCCTCCGCATCACGGGAACGCGGCGGGCGAACGTTCCGATGACGCAAAGCGTTCCGTGGGGTACGACGAAGAACCGTTCGCGTCATCTGAAGGGCGGATCCGCGTGGTGCGCGCCTCGAGTGCCGAGGAGCTGCGGGAGGCCGTGGTCGGTCGGGCGCGCGACGTCGACGTCGTCGTCATGGCCGCGGCCGTGAGTGACTATCGCATGGCCGAGGTCGCGCAGGAGAAGCTGCGCAAGGAGGAGACGGACGGCGCTCTCACGCTCGAGCTCGTGCCCACGCCCGACATCCTCGCCGAGATCTCCGGATCGAAGAGGACCGACCAGACGATCGTCGGATTCGCGGCGGAGACACCGGGGGAGGTCACGCTCGCCGAGCGAGCGATCCGCAAGCGCCGCCGCAAGGGATGCGACGTGCTCGCCGCCAACGAGGTCGGCTGGGAGCGCGGGTTCGAGCGCGACGACAACCGGCTGCTCGTCGTCGACGATCGTGACGAGATCATCGCCGATCTCGTCGGCAGCAAGCGCGACACTGCCGAAGGGCTCGTCGCGACGATTCTCGCCCGCTGAGGGAGGATCCGCGCCCTGATCGCGCCTTTTCTCCGCTCGTTCATCGCTATGTTCGGTAGTGCACGGGCATCTTTTGCTTGACAGTCGTCATAAGTGTCCGTACGTTCTTTCGTGGGGGCGGGCATCGTAATGCTGCGGTGCTCGTGACAGAGAAGTCACATGAGGAGTGCGAGCGATGCATTGCAGGAATCCACCACGGCCAGCCCGATCATGCGCCCGGATCCGCCCGCGAATTCACGCGCTCTGCGAATTCCGCGGCCGATAGCCCGCGATCAGCGCGCATCTTTTGGCTGACTGCCGATAGAACACGCGTCACAGACGTCCCCGATCGTCGGGGCCGAAGACGATCGGGCCATCCCGTACAAGCCGTTGCAGCGGCGCGCGGATGACCCGATCGCATCAACACATCCCATGCAGGAAAACTCGACCCTTTAAGGGAGATGTCACGATGAATCGTACTCTT